>Ga0307374_10012666_pt1 | contig 11781 bp, 11 predicted proteins | sample OX3MG_FD_202532 | JGI IMG/M metagenome (GOLD analysis project Ga0307374, IMG submission 202532) | Soil microbial communities from Risofladan, Vaasa, Finland - OX-3 | ecosystem: Environmental > Terrestrial > Soil > Coastal area > Acid sulfate soil | place: Finland: Risofladan, Vaasa | collected...
AGCAGGCTGCACAGACGGGGATCTGGCACAGCTACCAGCTCAACGTCGTCAACCTCACCGTCACCACCACGACTCCGACGGCGACGGCTTCCGCCACCGCTTCGGCCACCCCGAAGGGCCCCGCCACCGGTAGCGGCGTCAGCTCGAGCAGCGGAGGGACGGCCGTCTGGCTGTTCGTCGCCCTCGGCCTCGGCGCGGTTGCCTTCGGCGTTGGCGGCCTCACGGTCGCCCGCAAGAGCCGCTAACGCGGTTTTCGCATCCACCAATGCAAAGAGCCCCGGGGCAACCCGGGGCTCTTTCGTGTCTGCGGCTGCAGTCCCGCTTCCTCAGTAGCGCCCGCCCAGCTTGCTGTGGTCCCAGGAATAGGTCTCGATGGGGTTGATGCGCACCACCACGCGCTTGGAAGCCACTTTGAGCGCCGCTTCGGGCGTATCCGTGGGCACGGGGATGCCGTTGTACTTCTGCCCCACGAGCGCCATCACCTTCGCCGTGAAGGCCGGTTCTTCGAGCAGCTCAGCTTCGCCTTCGACGACGTAGCCGCGGAGCTCGCTATAGCCCTTGCCCGATTCGAGCATGGCCGTGATCTTCGCGTTGCGGCGCAGGTTCAGGACCTTCTGACTCTTCGCGAAAGTGGTGAAGTGCAGGCGCCCATCGATGACGACGTACCACATCGCCACGAGGTGGGGGAAACCTTTGGGGCCGATACTCGCCACCTGCAGCGTCCAGCCATCGGCGAGGAACTGTTCGGTTTCGGCGTCGGTGAGGGCGATGGAAGCGCGCCGGCTGGGCATGAAATCCTCCGCGGGATGATAGGATGGGCCCCATCCTACGCTGGCGCGCAATCGGACGGCGAAGCGCGGTGCGCACCCAACCAGGAGGTTGCCATGGACGGCCCATTCCACCCGGGCGAGCGTGAAGTGCAGGCGCGATTCGATAGCCAGCGGCTCGCCGACAGGATCGCCGAAGTCACCATGCACGACACCATTTCGGAGCGCGACCGCGCCTTCATCGGACGTATGGACATGTTCTTCCTGGCCACAAGCGATGAGCTGGGCAACCTCGATTGCTCCTACAAGGGCGGCGACCCCGGCTTCGTGCGCGTCCTCGACGAGACCACGATCGCCTTCCCGAACTACGACGGCAACGGCATGTTCATGAGCGCCGGCAACATCCTCCGCCATCCCCAGGTGGGGCTGCTCTTCATCGATTGGGAGCACCAGTGGCGGATGCGCCTGAACGGCACCGCCAGCATCGATTTCGATGACCCCCTGCTGGCCGAATTTCCCGGTGCGCAGTTCATCACGCGCGTGCGTGCCGCGCAGGTGTTCCCGAACTGCCCGCGCTACATCCATCGCATGCAGCTCGTCGAGCGTTCCGTCTTCGTCCCCCGTGCAGCCTGCGAAACACCCGATCCCGAATGGAAGGACCACTTCGAAGACGCCCTCCCCGAGGTGCAACGCCAGCGTCGCGCGGCGGAAGCCGAGAGACGCGACCAGTAGGAAGCGGGTCAATGTCGCGACGCGACGAGCCAATCCGAGCCGCGCGCGGTAGCAAGCGGGTCAATCATGAGAGGTGACCTAGCCGCCGACGAGAGACGAAAGACGAAAGACGAGAGGGGTCGAGTCGAGCCGCCTCCGAGCCGCGAGGACCAGCGAGTGGGTCAGTGAAAGAAGCGGCGCCGGGGCAGCATCCGTCCGCCCCGCAGGAGCGACCGCACGTGGCGCCTGAAACTCTAATAACACGCCAGGGAGCCGCCTGATGGCCGGTACACCGCACAAGGAATCTCGATTCGAAGCCTTCAAGGGCCAGCTTGGCGCTGGCACGGCGATGCGCTTCGTCGTGTTGCTCGGCGTCGTGAGCCTCTTCGCCGACATGACCTACGAAGGCGCGCGCAGCATCAACGGCCCCTATCTGCAGGTGCTCGGTGCCAGCGCCATTGCTGTCGGCGTGATCGGCGGCTCCGGCGAGCTGATCAGCTACAGCCTCCGTCTCGTCTCCGGATACGTCAGCGACCGCACGGGCCGCTACTGGACGGTCGCTGGCGTCGGATACGTGGTGAACCTCCTCGCCGTCCCACTCCTGGCGCTCGCCGGCTCGTGGCAAATCGCGGGCGCGCTGATGATCGCCGAACGCATGGGCAAGGGCCTGCGCAACCCGCCGCGCGATGCGATGCTTGCCCACGCCACCACCGAGATGGGGCGCGGCTGGGGTTTCGGCCTCCACGAAGCCATGGACCAGACCGGCGCGGTCATCGGCCCGCTCATCATCACCCTGGTGATCTACCTTCGCGGCGGTTATGGGTCGGGCTATGGCTTTCTCTTCATCCCGGCGTTCCTCGCATTGGGAGCGCTCGCCTTCGCCCACCACCTCTACCCCAACCCCCGCGATTTTGAGCCGATCGCAAAGCCCCTGGGCACAAAGGGCTTCCCCCGGCCGTTCTGGCTCTATATGGCCGCCGCAGCGTGCATCGCCGCCGGCTTCGCCGACTTTTCGCTCATGTCCTTCCGCTTTCAGGCCGATGGCGTGGTGAGCGCGCACATCATCCCGGTGTTCTACGCCGTTGCCATGTTCGCTGCCGGGGCCGCGGGCCTCGTCGCCGGGAGGCTGTTCGACCGCTTCGGCCTCCGCGTGCTTGTCGCGGGCGTCCTTTTCTCCTGCTTCTTTGCGCCGCTGGTCTTCCTGGGCAACGCCTGGGTCGCGCTCCTCGGCGTGGTGCTCTGGGCTATCGGGCTGGGTACCCAGGAGACCGTCCTCCGCGCTGCCATCGCGGGGATGGTCGCTTCCCACCGGCGCGCAACCGCCTATGGCGTGTTCAACTTCGGGTTCGGCATTGCGTGGTTCATGGGCAGCGTCACCGAGGGGATCCTCTACGACGTTTCAATCCCCGTGCTGGTGACCTTCGCGGTGGCCGTCCAGCTGGTTGCGGTGCCACTGCTCTTCGCCACGATGCGAGCGGAGGCCGGGCTCCCGGCAGCCCCAGGGAGTGCCTGACGGCCCCCGCAGTCTGAGACATTGGATATCAGGCTTTTCGTGCCCCCGCAGTCGCCCTGCGAATGACTGCAATTGCCAGATCGATGCACCACGTCTCCCGTGGTAGCGTGGACGCGAAGGGGCCGCGAAGTGAGTTCTGGTCACAGCCATGAAGTTGGATCGGGCCATTCAGACGGGCACACACACGCGGGCGGTCTGCGGCAGTTTGCCTCAGGGCTGGTGAGCCCGCACAGCCATGACGCAGCAGACGGCATCGATGGCGCCCTGGCCGGCTCCGCTGAGGGGATACGGGCTGTAAAACTGTCGTTGTTCGGCCTCATCCTCACAGCCGGGCTTCAGTTGGTCGTGGTTGCCGCGAGTGGCTCGGTTGCACTCCTGGCCGACACAGTGCACAACTTCGGTGACGCGGTAACCGCGATCCCGCTCTGGCTTGCCTTTGCGCTCGGCCGGCGTGCCGCCTCCAGGCACTACACCTATGGCTACGGCCGCGCGGAAGATTTCGCTGGCACGCAGAGGCACGGGTCACGGTTGACCGCGGACTCTCCGTTGTTGACGGCCATCGCATCGCAGAGGAGGTACAGCACGCCATGATCCACGCCGTACCTAAACTGGCAACGGTCATCGTCCACATCGACCCCTGTGACCATGATGGTTCGTCTGTGCACGAACACAACGCGGACGGCTCGGCGGAGGTGCACTCCCACTGACCTCGCCAACAGGCGATGCCCGGGGTGTAGAATCCGGGCCTCAACCGAGACAGTTCCCGTCCATGCCGCCCCCGGCAGGCAGCGGTCACTGACCAGAGGCGACGAAGGCGAACCGCAGGGTGTGGGCCGCAGACCAAAATGCTCGATGCCAGTATTCGACCCTCGCTCCAGGAACGGATAAAACCAACCAGACGCACTCCTCCCACCCCTCAGGGTGCGCGTGGAAGACAGACGACGAGGGCCCTTGGCGGGGCCGCCACCGGCAGCCAGCGGAGGTGAATCGCTCTGAGCAAACAGCCTGTGGTCCCGCCCTTCGGCGACACCATCAAAATCGCCGACCATGACCCCACCTACACCGGTGGCACTTCGAAGGAAGCCGCTCTCGCGGAAATCGTGGCCCTGCGCCTTCGCCTCAACGATCTCCAGGACGAGCTCTACGCGGAGAAAAAACACGCGCTGCTCGTGGTGCTCCAGGCGATCGACACCGGCGGCAAGGACGGCACGATCAAGAGCGTCTTTCAGGAGGTCGGCCCGCTCGGCTGCTCGGTCACGAGCTTCGGCGTGCCCACCCCGGAAGAGCTTGCCCACGACTACCTCTGGCGCTACCGCCTCGCCATGCCCGCACGCGGACAGTTCGTCATCTTCAACCGCTCCTACTATGAAAGCGTGCTCGTGGAGCGCGTGCAGGAGATCGCCCCGAAGGACGTTTGGAAACGGCGCTACAGCGAGATCAACGCCCTCGAAGCCTACCTGGCGCGCGAAGGTACAGTGGTCATCAAGTTCTTCCTCCACGTCTCTAAAGAGGAGCAGCGCCAACGCCTCCAGGCGCGCATCGATGACCCCCGCAAGCGCTGGAAGTTCCGGCCAGGCGACCTCGACGATCGGCGCAAGTGGGCCGCCTACCAGTCCGCCTTCGAGGACATGGTGAATCGCTGCAACACCAAAGTTGCGCCCTGGCACATCGTCCCCTCCGACCACAAGTGGTACCGCGACCTCGTCGTCGCGAAGGCCATCGTTGACCGCCTGGAGGCCCTGAACATGAAATTCCCCGACGCTGCACCCGGGATCGAAGGCACCCGCATCGAATAGTTTGTGTCGTCTCCTCTCGTCTCTCGCCTCTCCTCTTTCGTCTCTCGTCTCTCGTCCCTCGTCTCTCGTCTCTCGTCTCTCGTCCCTCGTCTTTCGTCTTTCGTCTTTCGTCTCTCGTCTCTCGTCCCTCGTCTCTCGTCTCTCCCGGCGGTACGCTGCGGAGCGACACAGGAGATGGGTGTGGTTGACCGGCTTGCTGCGCTATTTTCGACCCCCGCGAAGCAGGCCCTGGGCTGGACGGGCCTTGGGCTGCTCGGCATCGGCCTGGCGGCTATTGGCGTCCTCTTCCTCACGAGCGGCAACAACCCGGCACCGCCGGCGCAGGTCGTGCTCGCCCCCACGTCTGGCGCGACGGCAACGGCGATCCGCGTTGTCACTCCCACCGCGACGAGCACGCCTCCTCCCACCCCGAGCCCTTCGCCCAGTCCCACTGCCACCACAACGCCTCCGCCTGCTGGTCGTTCTCGAGATTCGAGCGGGGCTGTGGCGACCGCCACGCCGCCACCCGCGCCACCAACGCCAACACCAACGGCTGCGGCCGTCGTGGCGGGCGGGCCGTACTGCCCGGGGATCGACCAGAGCACTCCTCCCAACACCGTCATCGGCCTCTTCACGATCGGCGGCAAGCCGGCACCCATGGGAACCGCTGTGACACTGGCATTCGATGGCGTGCCGGGGCCCACGGGCAACAGCGGGCTCGCCGCCGGTGGCTACCACATCGACTACGCCGCCGGCGGAGGCAACTGCGCCAACCGCGTCGGCTCCGTCATCACCGTGATCTATAACGGCGTCCCCTACCCGACGGGCCACAAAGTCGGCGATAGCCCTGGCGGCCCGATCCGGGTCGATATCGCTGCGCCATAGGCCGCGCTGGCGCATTGACCGGGCCACACCGTTCCGCCACGCTGAACCGCATCCATCTGAGCCCCCGAGGGACCTGTGAGCGAACCTGTGACCCCGTCGAGCGCGCCCAGGCACGATCCCATGGCCGCCATCCGGCAGCGTAACTTCCAGCTCTACTCCGCCAGCCGGCTGCTGTATGCCGTCGCCTCGACCTTGTTGACCGCCACGATCGCCTGGCAGGTATACGCCGATTCAGGCTCCGCGCTGGACCTGGGCCTTTTGGGCGTGGCGCGCTTCCTGCCGTCGCTCGGTTTGGGCCTCGTCGGTGGGGCAATCGCCGACCGCTACAACCGAAAGTGGCTCTCCATGTGCGGCCAGGGCGTCGTGTTCGCCGTGGCTATCGTGCTGTTGCTCTTCACCTCAAGCGGGCACCCGGCTCAGCCACTCATCTACGGCATGGTCTTCCTCGTGGCGGTCGCTGCGGCGTTTGAATGGCCGGCCCGCCAGGCCATGCTGCCCTCGGTCGTCACCCCCGGGACATTCCAGAACGCCATCACAGTGAGCTCGACGGTTCAACAACTCGGGTTCGTCACAGGCCCGGCTCTTGCCGGCGCACTCATCGCTATCTCTGGCGTTGGGCTCGCCTACTCCGTCCTCTGTGTGCTCCTTGCCGGCTCGATCGTGAGCCTCGCCGCGCTGCACCCGCGCGCCGTCGAGGGGCCGAAACGGGCGGTCAGCATCGCCGCCATCAGGGAAGGCATCGACTTTGTCGTCCACCGCCAGGCACTGCTCGGCGTCATGACGCTCGACCTTTTCGCGGTGATCTTCGGCGGTGCCACGGCGCTCCTCCCCATCTACGCGAAGGACATCCTGCACGCAGGCCCGGTTGGGTATGGCTTGCTCTCCGGTTCGCTCGATTTCGGCGCCCTGCTGATGTCGATCGCGCTCGTCGCGTTGCCGCCGATCCAGCGGCCTGGCCGGGCTCTCCTCTGGGCAGTGCTGGGCTTTGGCGCGGCGACGATCGTTTTCGGGCTGTCGCGAAGCTTCGCCCTCTCGCTGGTCGCCTACATGCTCATCGGTATCTCCGACCAGGTGAGCGTCGTCATGCGGCTCACGACCGTCCAGATGGCGACGCCGGACGACCTGCGCGGGCGCGTGAGCTCGGTCAACTCACTCTTCATCGGGGCCTCCAACCAGCTGGGGGCGATGGAGTCGGGCTTCGTCGCCGCCGCAACCTCGGCGACCTTCGCGGTCGTCTCCGGTGGCATAGGCGCGCTCGCGGCCCTTGGCGCCGTCGCCGCCTGGATGCCCGAGCTGCGCCGATATCGGGCGGGGACCCTCCTCGTGGCAGCCAACGAAGTGGTGCTGGAAGCGGCCGACGAAGAGGAGTCCGCCGCCGCCGCCGGCTGATCCCTGTCCTGCCCCCGGCGACTCTGTATGGTCGCCGCCCGCCGTCGCCCCTTCGCGCTCGCGCCCGTAGGATCGGCTGCATGGATGTCGACGGGGTCTCGCGTCTGCCGGAGAGGCTTGGCGTGCGCCCGGGCGCACGCGTGGCTTTGGTAGATGCACCCGCGAACTTCCGCGAAAGTCTCCGTGCTCAGGCCCCGGGCGCCGTGCTGGTCAGCGATGAAGACAGCGTCGATATCATCGTCTGCTTCTCGGTCTACGAGACCAACCTCGCGCAGCGGCTCGCGGAGCTCAAACCCCGCCTCGCGCCGTCGGGTGTGCTCTGGGTTGCCTGGCCGAGAAAGCTGCCCGGCGAGCCGCGCAACTACATCGAAGACCACATCCGCGAAACAGGCCTCGCCGCGGGATTCGTCGATACCACTGTCTCCGGCCTCGACGGGGCCTGGTCGGGCATTCGCTTCGTCATCGCGCAGTCACCCCGCCCGGTGGCATGATCGGAGGCGCAGATTCCCCGGTCTGCGCCTCACTGCGGTATAGTGGCTCCACCGGGCAACTGGCGAAACGCGGACGTAACCGCGGGGGAGCCCGGCACGCAACATGGCCGCTCGCCTGGGCCGAAGGTCTCGTCGCATAGCTTGCGCGGGGCCTTCTTCGATCGCCGGTGCGGCGTTGCCGCCGTGCCCACATCGTCCCGGAGGTGGTCATGCGTGCTCTTCTCGGCGTCTACGACAAATCCAACCTTGCCCCATTCGCTCGCGGCCTGGCAGATCTCGGCTGGGAGATCGTCTCAACCGGCGGCACGTTCGCTGCCCTTCAGCAGGCCGGCATCCCCGCCAGCACCGTCGAAGCGATCACCGGTTCCCCCGAGATGCTCGATGGCCGTGTAAAAACGCTCCACCCCGGCGTGCATGCGGGCATCCTCGCCCGCCGCGACGTTCCCGAACACTTGCAAGCGCTCAAGACACATGGGATCGGCACCATCGACCTCGTCGCCTGCAACCTCTACCCCTTCTATGCCACTGTCACGCGCCCCGCGGGCGTCTCCTTCGAAGAGGCGATCGAGAACATCGACATCGGCGGCCCGACGATGCTCCGCGCCGCCGCCAAGAACCATCGCGATGTGATCGTGGCCAGCGACCCGGCCGACTACGACGCGATCCTCGCCGCCCTCCGCGCGGGCCGAGTGGACGAAGCCATGCGTCGCGATCTCGCCTGGAAGGCCTATCAGCACACGGCCAGCTACGACAGCGCGGTCTCGGAATGGCTCTGGGAGCACGGGCACGCGCGCACCCCTGCCCCCGCGCTCACGATCCCCCTCGAAGTCGCGCAGGAACTGCGCTACGGCGAGAACCCACACCAGTCCGCCGCTTTCTATCGTGACCGCTCGCTCAGCGAATTCGGCCGGGGCGGCATTGCTACCGCCATCCAGCACCACGGCAAGGAGATGTCCTACAACAACTACCTCGATGCAGACGCCGCCTGGAACGCGGTCAACGACTTTGCCGGCCCGACCTGCGTCATCGTCAAGCACACCAACCCGTGTGGCGTGGCCACCCGCGACGACTTGCTCGAAGCCTACCGCCTCGCCGTGCACGCCGACGCTACAAGCGCCTTTGGCGGTATCGTTGCCTTCAACCGGCCCGTGGATGAGCCGCTGGCCCGCGAGCTCCGCGAATTTCGCAACCCCGACGACTCTGAGACCCGGATGTTTTACGAGATCGTGATTGCGCCCGCATTCACGGCTGAAGGCTTGAAGGTGCTCAAGGGGAAGTCAAAGGACCTGCGCATCCTCGAAGCGCAGCCGAGGCTGCGCGGCGGCCGCTCGTTCCGCCAGGTGGGTGGCGGGTGGCTCGTCCAGGATTCCGACGACCGTACCCCCGAGGAGATAGACTTCGAAGTCGTCACGGATCGCCGGCCAACGCCGGAGGAGCTGGATGACGCCCGCTTCGCCTGGCGCTGCGTGAAGCACGTCAAGAGCAACGCCATCACCGTCGCGAAAGATGGCCGCCTACTGGGCATGGGCAGCGGCCAGCCAAACCGCGTCAAGTCGGTCGAAATCGCGATGGAGAAGGCCGGAGACGCCGTGAAGGGTGCTGCGCTCGCCAGCGACGCATTCTTCCCGTTCGCCTGGGGAGACTCCATCGAGAAGGCCTGCCAGGCGGGCATTGCGGTAATCGTCCATCCCGGTGGCTCCCTGCGCGACCAGGATGGCATCGACTGCTGCAACAAGTACGGCGTCGCCATGGTGCTCACGGGAACACGCCACTTTCGCCATTAGCTGTGCATCAGGCGCCCGACCGTCAACCTGCAGCCGCCAGGAACGGGTTCGGTGCCGCGCTCAGCCCAAACGTCTCTGCCACGGGGCCGCGTACGAGCCTGCCCTCATAGGTGCTCAACGATTCTGCGAGCGCGCGGTCGGCGCGCAGGGCGGCGGCGACGCCGTGGTCGGCCATGGCCTCGATGTAGGGGAGCGTCGCACTCGTCAGCGCCTGCGTGCTCGTTTGGGGCACCGCCCCGGGCATGTTACTCACGCAGTAGTGGATGACGCCTTCCTCGATATATGTGGGGTCGCTGTGCGTCGTCGCGCGGCTCGTTTCGGCTGCCCCACCCTGGTCGATTGAGACGTCTACGATCACGGCTCCAGGGCCCATCGAGCGCACCATCTCGCGCGTCACCACGCGCGGTGCGGCCGCCCCGGGCACGAGCACGCTCAGGATCGCGAGGTCGGCGCCGGCAATCTCTTCCGCGACCGCCTGGGGCGAGGACGTGCGCGTCGCGATTCGTCCGCCGAAGTTCTCCTGGAGGTATGACAGGCGAGCCAGGTCGCGCGACATCACCACCACACGCGCATCCAGGCCCATGAGCACGCGCGCCGCCGCGGTGGCCACCGTGCCCGACCCGATGATGACAACCTTCCCCGGCGGCACTCCGGCGACACCCCCGAGGAGCTTGCCGCGCCCGGGTCCCGGGTGCTTCAGCAGGTGCGCGCCAATTTCGGCCGCCATCCGCCCCGCAACCTGCGACATTGGCGCGAGCAGCGGCAGGTAGCCATCCGCCCGGCGCACCAGCTCATACGCCATCGATGTGCAGCCCGATGCGAGCAGTCGCTCCGTCAGCGGCCGGTCCGCCGCGAGATGCAGATACGTGAATAGCGTAGTTCCCGCCCTGAGCGACGCATATTCGCTGGGAACCGGCTCTTTAACCTTGACGACCAGCTCGCAGGCGCTCCAGACATCTTCCGCGGCCGAAACGACGCTGGCGCCGGAGGCGGCGTAGGCATCGTCGGTGTGGCCGGAGCCTTCGCCAGCGTGGCTCTCCACCAGCACCTCATGGCCGCGCGCCCGCAATGCAAAAGTCCCTTCGGGCGTGAGGCCAACCCGGTATTCGCCGTCTTTTCTTTCGCGCACTGTGCCAACGCGCATCGTGAATCCCCCTCTGTCCTGGGTTGTGACACTGGCAACAACAGCAGAAGCCGGGGGTCACCGCAGTCACGAAGACATCGTAAAGCCTCAACCCATCTGTCACCCGCTGTAGGGCCTTGTGTAACAACGCCGGAGGTATGGGCTTTCAGGACCGTGTCGATCCTCATCACGACATCACTTCAGTCCGTGAGCGCTCGCCCGCAGGGGCGCGCGACGGGCCCCGGGGAGGCCGAGGTGGCGGGAATATCCCAGCATCAGCAATCCAGGCGGCGTTGGCGTTTCGCCATCGCGATCGCAGCGCTCGCCCTGCTGCCGTGGGGGCTCGCCGCGATTGCGCTCAGCAACGGCCAGGCGCAGGCGGCGGCTGTCCCGCAGCCCGTCGTCGATGACTTCTACATGGCTGTGCCACAGGGCGGTCAATGGTCCTACGTCAGGGTGACCGCACTCGTCCTCGACGACGGCTCCGGGCGCAACCTCCAGGCCGATATCGACGCCGAGAAAGCAAAGGTCCTCTCCCAGTTCCCGGGCTCCTTCGAACTCACGCCCGGCCAGGTGAGTGCCCAATACATCCTCTCCGGATTCAAATGGGCATCCGGGATGGCCGGTTGGGCCTATAACCCCGCCGGTGAGCCGGCGGCCCTCGCCGGCCAGGCGCTCCCGGCGATCAGCGCCGCGGCCACGACGTGGGGCAGCAGTGGCGCCAACTTCCATTACATCGGCGGCGCGACGACCACGCTCGGGACAGGTGCCTGCGGCGGCGGCGGCACCGATGGCCACAACACCATCGGCTGGGCGGCGCAGACCGGGAACATCCTCGCCGTCACCTGCTCATGGTTTGGCGGCGGCACGACCGGAGGCTTTTCCAATGCCTCCGAGTTCGACATGCAGATCTCCCCCTCCTGGCCGTGGACCGTGAGCACCTCTGGCGTGCAGGTGGACCTCCAGAGTGTGGTCACGCACGAACTTGGGCACGCCCTCGGCCTCCAGCATCCCGACAACGGCAGCGGCACCCAGGGCGGCGTCCCCGGTCCGCACCCTGAAGACGTGATGTATAGCACCTACTCCGCCGGCACAATCAAGCGCACCCTCGCCGCCGACGACATCGCCGGCGAGATGGCCATCTATCCTCCTGCCGGCGGCTCGACCCCAACGAGCACGCCGGTCACACCGACGGCGACGCCCACGCTCACACCGACCCCGACGCCGACGAATACTCCGGGCACTTCGCCCACTCCGGGCAACACCCCGACGCCGCCACCGACGGCGACGGCGACCCCCACGAACCCACCCGGCAGCCAGCCGACTGCCACCCAGACCGCTCA
>Ga0307374_10012669_pt1 | contig 11779 bp, 9 predicted proteins | sample OX3MG_FD_202532 | JGI IMG/M metagenome (GOLD analysis project Ga0307374, IMG submission 202532) | Soil microbial communities from Risofladan, Vaasa, Finland - OX-3 | ecosystem: Environmental > Terrestrial > Soil > Coastal area > Acid sulfate soil | place: Finland: Risofladan, Vaasa | collected...
GAAGCCGGCCGCGCCGCACAGCCATGGCCACGCGAGGTTGTAGTCGGCAATCCAGGTGCCGATCAGCGCCGTGACCATCCAGCCCAGATTCATCAGTTGCGAGCTGCGCGAGAACATCCGATCTTTAAGCCCCTCGAAACCGGCGTCATCGAGCTCGTCAACCGCCCAGGCGTCGACCGCGCCATTGCAGAAGGTCGTGCCCACGCCGTCGATCGCCTCGGCGACGAGAAAGATCGCGTAGCGATGAGCGAAGAAATAGAGCATGAAGGCGCTCAGCCGGATCGTGCAGCCGAGCACGAACGCGCGCCGCCGGCCGATCGCGTCGGCGAACGCGCCGGTCGGCACGTCGGTCAGGAAGGTCACCGCGAAATAGGTCGCCAGCACGCTGTTAATCTCGAGCTGGTCGAGCCCGCGCGCGCGCAGGAACAGCGGATAGACCGCGAGCAGAAAGCCGTTGGCCAGCGCGTAACTCACCCACAGCACACAGTAGCGGCGGATAATCGAGCCGACGCCCAGCGGCGGCGTGGCGCCGGGACGCGCGCCCGGCGCGCCGATCTGCTCCCCGGTAGTTTGCAGCGGCCCCGGCATCCTCTACACTTCCCTGACGAGCTTCGGCCGCCCGCCCGCGCGCGGCGGCGTGCTCCGTCCCGGGCGATTCATCCGCACTGGGCGACGCCAACGCACTGATAGACGGCCGCGCACTACCCTCTTGCCTTCCCCGACTTTCAACTCGAACTCCACCGCGACGATCGCCGTCGCGCCCTCCGAGGCGCCGCGCGACGCGCCACGTCTCGGCTACCTCGAGCGGACCTGGCGTTTCTGGAGCGTGGTGTGGCTCGCCGTGCGCATCTACGTTCCGTACAAGGTAATCCAGCTATGGTCGCGCATCGCCGGTGACCGACGCAAGGAAGCGCGCCTGCGCCGCCATGACCTGCGCGCCGCCCGCGCCCTCTATCGCGCCTCGATCCGGCTAGAGGGCCTGCTCATCAAGGCCAGCCAGTTTATCGCGACGCGCGCCGATATTCTGCCTGACGAATGGGTCGCGACGCTGGCCGGCCTGCACGATCGCGTGCCGCCGCGCCCGTTTGCGATAATCCGCGCCCAGGTCGAAGGTGAGCTCGGCCGTCCGCTTGAGGCGCTCTACGCCGAGTTCGATCCCACGCCGATCGCCGCCGCCTCGCTCGCCCAGGTGCATGCCGCGCGCACGCTCGACAGCCGGCGCTGCGCGGTCAAGGTGCAGTATCCACGCATCGAGGCCATCGTCGCCGCCGATCTCGCCAACCTGATGTTCACGTTGAAAATTCTGGCGTGGCTCGAACGCGATTTCGACTTCCAGGTGATCGCGCGCGAAATTCTGAAGTACATCCCGATGGAGCTCGATTTCCTCAACGAGGCGCGCAACAGCGAGATCATCGCGCGCAACTTTGCCGGGCGCGCCGACGTGGTCATCCCGCGCATCTACCACGAGCTCAGCTCGCGGCGCGTGCTTACCATGGAACTGATCGAGGGCATCAAGGTGACCGACCTCGAGGCGCTCGCCCGCGCCGGCATCGACAAGCGCGCGGTCGCGCAAAAACTCATCGAGCTTTTCACCGAACAGATTTTGCGCGACGGCTTCTTCCACGCCGACCCGCATCCCGGCAACATCCTCGTCCAGCCCGGCCCGCGGATCGTGCTGCTCGACTTCGGCCTGGCCAAGGATTTTCCGGTGGCGTTTCGCGATGCGATGGTCCGGCTGACCTTCGCGATTCTGACCAACAACCGCGCCGCGATCCTGGCCGCCTTTCACGATCTCGGTTTCCGCACGCGCGACGGCTCGCCCGAGACCCTCCTGATGCTCGCCAACGTGTTTTTGGGCAACAGCGTCAAGCGCAATCGCGCCTACGCCGACGCCGAACTGATCGAGGAGTTCGCCACCGAACTGCCGCGCACGCTGCGCTCCAATCCGATCGTCGAGGTTCCCGCCGACGTGCTGCTGGTCAACCGCGTGATGGGCCTGCTGAGCGGGCTGGGCAAGACGCTCGACTCGCAGGTCAACATGATGGCGACGCTGATGCCGTATGCGCAATCGCTAATCGCCGCCCAAGCCACCTCGGGCAGCGATTAACGCGCACGCCGCTTCAGCGAGCCAGCTAGGTGGTCGCGCCGAACGGCTGATAGGTATAACTCGTCGCGATGCTGCCGGCCGAGCCGACCAGGCCGATCGTCGAGCCCAGCGCGTCGCTCAGAAAGGTCGAAGTGGCGGTGTCGGTGCGGCTGAAGTACTCATCGATGCGCAACCCGGTCAGCAGATTCGCGACAACTCCGTTGCCGCTGTTGAGTTCCTGCACCGGATTGAGACCATCGTAGAGGAACTGGGTAATCGCGCCGCTGATGGTCTTCTTCATGCGCCGTCCGGCGTTGTCATAGCCATAATTGATCGTCCCCTGCGGCGTGACTTCCTGGGTCAGGTCGTCGAGCCCGTCATACTGGCGCGTGATCGTCCCGGCGATCGAGTCCACCGCCTGCGGCAGATCGAAGGCCTCCCGCCCAACCAGCAGGCCATCGTGCTCAAGACCATCGACGCCTTCGTCCGCGCCGCCGAACGCTAAGCGCATACTTTCTCGCCGGCGCGGCCTCCTCAACCTCACTCGGAGGCCGCGCCCCGATTCCGCGACGCGCGAGCAGAGCGTTGCACGCCCGTGCCGGAGCCCGCCGACGGCGCCGGCGTGCCCGCGCAGCGAACGCCTCCATCACTCCACCGCGATGTCAAAGATTGGCGAAGTCTGCTATTATCTTTCACCAACCCATCGGATTGGAGTCGTGCGATGAATGTTTCCTTAACCCCGGAATTGGAAAAAATCGTGGCCGCGCGTGTCACCTCGGGGCGCTACGCCTCGGCCAGCGAGGTGATCCGCGAAGCGCTCCGGCTGCTGGAGGAGCGCGATCAGCTCAATCAGTTGCGTCAGGAGGTCCGGCTCGGACTTGAACAGCTCGACCAAGGGCGGCGCCAGCCCTTCGATGCCCAAGCCCTGAAGCGCATTAAACACCAGGGACGGGAGCGAGTTGTCGCGGCAGCGCATAAAGGCCGGCCGCGGTGAGCGAGGTCGTACTTTCAGAACTCGCCGAGGCCGACCTCACCGACATCTGGGTTTTCGTGGCGCAGGACAGTGTCGAAGCCGCCAACCGCCTGCTCGATCAACTCCACGAGAAGTGCCGGTTCCTGGCCGGCTCGCCGAAGGCGGGTCACCAGCGATCCGAGCTGGACCCTTCGATCCGGAGCTTCGCGGCCGGCAGCTACGTGATCTTTTATCGCGAAGGCGACGACGGCATCGAAGTGGCTCGCGTGCTCCACGGCCATCGCGACATCCCATCTCTTTTCCCTTCCTGAACGCCACTGCGATCGGACTTTTCTTCTGGCCGAAGGCGCTGCCGGCCGCGGTGACCAGTCCGATAGTCGAGCCGAGCGCGTCGCTCAGAAAGGTCGAAGTGGCGGTGTCGGTGCGGCTGAAGTACTCATCGATGCGCAACCCGGTCAGCAGGTTGGCCACTACCCCATTGCCGCTGTTGAGCTCCTGCACCGGATTCAGCCCGTCGTAGAGAAACTGCGTCGTGGTGCCGCCGACGGTCTTCTTCATGCGCCGCCCGAAAGCGTCATAGACGAAGCTCGCGGTCACCGCGCCACTGATCGTCTTCAAATGGTTGCGCGCGTCCCAGGTATAGGTCCTGGATCCGCCGCTGCCCAGGTTGCCATTCAAATCATAGCTCAGGCTGGCGCCGTTGAACTTGGTCTGCTCGTTGCCGGCATTGTACGCCGTGCTGGTCCCGCCCGCCACGTTGGCCGGCAGCGCCACCGCCGCCAGGCTGCCCGCGCTCGGCGAGAGTAAAACGACCGCACATGATGGGGAAATTCTATCCGTCAGCGGGCGGCATTGAATAGCCGCGCCAATCGCCGGCAGCGGCCGACCGGTGCGCCGCCGATTGCGCTCAATCGATACCGCGCGGTCTGATTTTCCTTGACGATTGCGGCCCCACTCCATTAGCGTTGGTTGCAGACTGAGCAACGATTCGTTGTGCGCCTTGGGGCGGCCTCAACTGGTGGAATGCGCGCCGCGCAATCTATCAGGCCGGGCGGCCGCGAGGATTCATCGCCGGACAGCCTCCGCCGATTCGGGCGGACCGCGACGGCATCAGCACACTGACATAGCGGCGTGGCGGGCCACATGGGTCCAGCCTCAAGCGCGCCGGGGAGAACCAGTCGATGTCCTACGATCTACTTATCAAGAATGGCACCGTGGTCGACGGCAGCGGAGCGCCGGGGCGGCGCGCGGACGTCGCGATCGCCAACGGCGAAATCGCTGAAATCGGCAAGATCACCGAGGGCGCGAAGAAAACTATCGACGCTTCCGACCTCATCGTCTCGCCCGGCTTCATCGATCCGCACACCCATTACGACGCGCAAATCTGCTGGGATCCCTACCTGACCTCGTCGTCATGGCACGGCATCACCAGCGTGATCATGGGCAATTGCGGCGTCGGCATCGCGCCGTGCCGGCCCGAGGTGCGCGAGATCGCGGCGTGGGATCTGGTCAACGTCGAGGCGATTCCGTTCGACGTGCTGAGCAAGGGTATCAAGTGGGAATGGGAGACCTTCCCGCAATATCTCGACGCGGCCGAGCGCCGCGGCAAGGGCATCAACCTGGGCTTCCTGGCGCCGCTGACCCCGTTTCGCCATTACGTGATGGGCGAGGAGTCGATGGAGCGCGCGGCCACGCCGGCCGAAACCGCAAAGATCAAGGCCACGCTCAAGGAGGCCGTGGCCGCCGGAGCGTTCGGCTTTTCGACCACCACCGCGCCGCAGCATATCGGCTACAAGGGCCGTCCGCTGGCCTGCCGCAACGCCAGCCGCGACGAATACAAGGCCTACGCCAACGTCTTGCAGGAGTTGGGCAAGGGCGCGATCGAGATGGCGCTGACCAAGTCGGTCTCGGTGCTCAGCGAAGAGGAGTACGAGTTCCTCGACTTCATGCTCACCGAAAGCTCGCGGCCGGTTACCTGGCTCGCGCTGCTCAATCGCGACGACCTGCCCAACGCCTGCCAGGATACCTTGCGCCAGGCCGATTCGCTGATTCGGCGCGGCGGCGTGCCGCAGGTCACCTGCCGTCCGCTGATCATCCAGATCGATCTGCGCAACCCGTTCATCTTCGCCAACCTCAAGAGCTGGAATCCGGTCTTCAACCAGACCGCCGAGGCGCAGATCGCGATCTATCGCGAGCAAGGCTTCCGCAACGCCTTCCGCGAGGCGCTCAAGCATCCCGACATCTTCAGCGGCAAATGGGAGCGGCTGGAAGTCAAGGAAGTCTTCACCCCCGCGATGAAGCCGCTCGAAGGGCGCACCGTGGCCGAGATCGCGCGCGAGCGCGGATGCGACGGCGTCGACGCGTTCCTCGACCTGGCGATCGAAGACGGCCTCAACATCCAGTTCACGATGGCGCTGTTCAACGCCAACGAAGATCGCATCCCCGAACTGATCAGCGATCCGCGCACGATGATCGGCCTATCCGACGGCGGCGCCCACGTCGATATGCTGTGCGACGCCGGCTACTGCACTTTCCTCATCGGCACCTGGGTGCGCGAGCGCGCCGCGATGACCCTCGAGCGCGCCATCCAGCGCATCACCTCGGAGCCGGCGCATCTGTTCGGCATCCGCAAGCGCGGGCGCCTGGCGCCGGGCATGGCGGCCGACGTCGCGATCTTCGATTTCAACACGATCGGCTCGAACAAGCGCGGCGAGATGCGCAACGATCTGCCGGGCGGCGGACGGCGGCTGGTGATGCCGGCGCGCGGCGTCGAATACACTATCGTCAACGGGCAGGTGCTCTACGAACACGGCCGCGTCAGCGGCGCGATGCCCGGACAGGTGCTGCGCTCGGGCGCTTGCTGAGCCGGCGCGCCGGAGACTCACGCGGGACGTAACGAAATGCGCACAGGGTAACGATCATGGCACACGATTTCACGATTTGCGTTGGCACCGTCGGCGCCGGCGTATGGTTCAGTCCGGACGGCGGCGACCACTGGCGGCGCAGCAAGATGGCGCTGCCGTTCGAGGCCGAGCCGGGCGAGATTCAGATTCGGTCGATCGCCGTCTCGCCGCACAATCCGCATACGCTGCTGGCCGGCTCCGAAGCCGGGCTCTATCGCAGCGTCGACAACGGCGCGAACTGGGAACTAATACCGTCGCCGATGGACGGCGCGCAGATCTGGTCGACCGCGTGGCATCCGACTAATCCCGCCGTGATGCTCGCCGGGACCAAGCCGCCGGCCGTCTACCGCACCGCCGACGGCGGCCAGAGCTGGAAGAAGCTGGCGATACCGATCGCCGAGAAATGCTTCGCCGGCGCGCCGAAAGTCACCAACATCGTCTTCAATCCGCGCGACGATCGCACGATGTATGTTGGCGTCGAAATCGACGGCATCTACCGCAGCCGTGACGGGGGCGAAACCTGGATCCATCTGCCGCCGCTCGGCGACAAGATGCTCAACGGCGATATTCACGGCGTGGCCGTGGGCAACGGCTCCAAGCCGCGCCTGCTGGCGACCACTCCCGACGGCATCTGGAGCAGCCTCGACGACGGCGAATCGTGGTCGCTGCACGGCTTCCCGCTGTTCTCCGAGCGCGACTCGATCTCCTATTGCCGCGGCGTCGCGCTCAAGCCCGACGATCCGGACGTGATGTTCGTCGGCAACGGCGATTTCATTCCGGGCAAGCGCGGCGCGATCCAGCGCACGCGCGACGGCGGCAAAAGCTGGGCGCCGGTCGATCTGCCGCTCGAGCCCAACTCGGTGGTTTACTGGCTCGCGACCAATCCGGCCAATCCCGACGTGGTCGTCGCCAACAGCCTGCATGGCTATGTCTATGTGAGCACCAATGCGGGTGACACGTGGACCAAGTCGCGCCGCGAGTTCGGCGAAATCCGCGCCGTCGCCTGGGTGCCGAACTAAGCGCGCGCCGGCGCGGCTGGCGTGTGCCAACTCAATCCAAGCGCCCGGCGCGGCGATCGCGCGCCTGCGATCGTCCGCCGGGCGCCTGATACGCTCCGGCTCCAGCGCGTGCATAATTAAGATTTCGTTGCGCCCGACCCCGGCCATACCCTCGCTCGCGCACGCCGCGTAGGCTCATGCTCATGGACCAGACCACGCTACAGAACCACGTCAATCGGCTGTGGGACGAATCGATCGTCACCGAGCTGATCGAATATATCCGCATCCCGAACAAATCGGTCGCCTTCGATCCCGAATGGGCCGCGCATGGCCACATGGATCGGGTCGTCGCGCGTTTCGAGAACTGGGCGCGCCGCCAGCCGATCGCCGGCCTCAAGCTCGAAGTCGTGCGCCTCGCGAGCCGCACACCGCTCATCTTCATCGATATTCCCGGCGACGCGCGCGGCACGATCCTGCTTTACGGCCATCTGGACAAACAGCCCGAGATGGCGGGATGGCGTGCGGGCCTCGATCCATGGACTCCCGTGCTCGAGGGCGATCGGCTCTACGGCCGTGGCGCCGCCGACGACGGCTATGCGATGTTCGCCGGCTTGGGCGCGATCGGCGCCCTGCAGGCGCAGGGCGTCGCGCACGCGCGATGCGTGATGCTGATCGAGGCGTGCGAGGAGAGCGGCAGCTTCGACCTGCCCTTCTACATCGACCATCTCGGCGATCGCATCGGGCGTCCCGACCTGGTTATCGCGCTCGACTCCGGATGCGCCAGCTACGATCAACTCTGGTGCACGACCTCGCTGCGCGGCCTGGCGGGCGGCACGCTGACGGTCGCGATGCTCACCGAGGGAGTGCATTCGGGCGATGCCGGCGGCATCGTGCCGTCAACCTTTCGCATTGCGCGCCAGCTCCTGAGCCGTATCGAGGATGAGCAGACCGGGCGTATCCTGCCGCTCGAATTTTATACGCATATTCCCGACCCGCGGCGCATGCAGGCCGAAGCGGCCGCCGCCGCGCTCGGCGCGGTTACCTGGTCGCGCTTTCCGTTCGTCGCGGGCGCTAGCGCGCTCGATGACGACCCGGTCGAACTGATCCTCAACCGCACCTGGCGCCCGGCGCTCGAAATCGTCGGCGCCGACGGCCTGCCCGCGGCCGGCAACGCCGGCAACGTGCTGCGTCCGCAGACCACGCTCAAGCTGTCCCTGCGCCTGCCGCCGGATTGCGACCCGCGGACCGCGACCGAAAAAATGAAATCGATTCTCGAAGCCGATCCGCCCCATGGCGCGCGCGTGACCTTCGAATCCAACTGGGCAGCCAGCGGATGGGACGCGCCGGAACTGGCGCCATGGCTCGAACAATCGCTCGAGCGGGCCTCGCAGAATTGCTTCGGCAAGCCCGCGGCTTACGTCGGCGAGGGCGGCACAATTCCCTTCATGGGGATGCTCGGCGAGCGCTTTCCCGAAGCGCAGTTCCTCATCACGGGCGTGCTCGGGCCGCACTCCAACGCGCACGGCCCCAATGAGTTCCTGCACCTGCCGACGGCCCGGCGCCTGACCGCCTGCGTCGCCCGCGTAATCGCGGATCAGCTGCTCGCGACCGCACGGTGATCGCGCGCCATGACAAATTAAAATTGCGGCTTTGATTCGGATGCGGACGAGTCCGCGAAGTCGCGCTTTGGGTGTCGCGCCGCACCCCATGACTGATTATAGCCGCGGCTGCGCAGACTCTAGACTCTCTGTAATCGCGCGGCTGCGCAGACTTGCCCGCGTCCCATGCCCGCGCGCCCCATGCCCACTGCGGCGCTGTCCGTCACCCTGAGCGCAGCGAATGGATCCCGGATCCGGGATTCTTCGCCGCGCTCGGAATGACAAAATGGGCCTTGGGCAGAGGCTCCCTAGTTCTCGCCTTCGACCAGGATCTTCGCGGCGCGCAGCTCCTCGATCTCCTTCGCGCTGCGTCCGAGCCAATCGCTCAGGATCTCGCCGTTGTGCTGGCCGAGCGTGGCGGCCTCCAGCGGCAGGTCGTTGGGAAATTCCGAAAAGCGCAGCGGCATCCCCGGAATCTCGAATTTGCCCGCGATGCGGTCCTCGATCGTCCGCACCGTGCCGCGCGCCAGCAGATGCGGATGCTTGGTGGTCTCTTCGATCGACAGCACCGGCGCCGCGGGCACGTGATGCTTTTGCATCATGTCGACCGCGCTGTCGCGATCCGGAAACGTCGCGAGCCAGTCCTCGATCAGCTTGATCACTTCGGCGCGATTCGCCAGGCGACCGGCGTCGGTTCCCAGCCGCGCGTCATCGGCCAACTCGGGGCGGTTCATCGCGATGCACAGGTCTTTCCAATGATGCAGGAAGGCCATCACCACGACCCATCCGCCGGTGGCCTTGAAGACCCCCGCCGGGCAGATGTAATTCAGATGCGGTCCCTGGCGCGACGGCTTGATCTCGCCCTTGCTGCCGCTGTACTGATGCACGCTGACTTCGTGGCAATGGTAGTAGGCGTCGAGCAGGCCGACATCGAGATGCTGGCCCTTGCCGGTGCGATCGCGGTAGCGCAGCGCCGCCAGGATCGCCAGCGCGCCGTGCACGCCCGTGCTCACGTCGCCCAACGCGACCAGCGGGATGTACGGCGTGCCGCCGGCCTCACCGATCATCGAGGTCACTCCCGAATAGGCCTGTGCGATGAAATCGTAGCCCGGCAATTTTGCCAGCGGACCGCTCTGCCCCAGCGCCGAAATCGAGCACAGGATAATATCGGATTTGATCTCGCGCAGGCGATCGTAGCCCAGGCCCATATCGGCCATCGTGCCCGGTTTGAAGTTCTCGACCACGACGTCGACCTTGGCCACCAGCGCCTTCAGTATCGCCATCCCGCGCGGATCGCGCGCGTCGATGCACAGGCTCTTTTTGCCCAGGTTCTGCTGGATGTAATAGAGGCTGCGCTCGTTGCGGATCTTCGACATCCGCCGCACCATGTCGCCGGCCGGCGCGGATTCGACCTTGATGACCTCGGCGCCCATCTCGGCGAACATCCGGGTACACGTCGGTCCCGCCAAGGCCCGCGAAAAATCCAACACGCGTATGCCGCTGAGCACGTGATCAAATGCGCTGGCCATGATTTCTCCTTGAACTGAATGCGAACAGCTTAAATATTGTGCCTGACGATGATTACTGGCGAATGCGCGGCGCGCGTCAACGGCTCAGCCACTTGGGATTGTTGATCGCCAGCGCGTCGCTCAACGATTGGCGAATATGCGCGCGCAGCGCCTTATCGTCAAGCGCAAGCGTACCTGCGCGAATCCGGTCGGCCAGCTCGGAGTTCAGCGCCTCGACCTCGCCGCCGTGGCCGAGCAGAGCCGCCAGCCGCGTCCGCTCCGCCGCCGCCTGCTCCGCGCGCAGCCCGATCTCCCGGCCAACGGTCCTGATCACGTTGGCGGCCACCCGGCTCTGAAAGCGATGGTACCCGGCGAGCGTCGGGATCAGCTCCTCGTCCAGGTACTTGACCACGGCTTCAAGCAGTGTCGCCGCATCGGGTTTGCTATTCGGCACGTTCGCTCCCGCGGCGATGCGTCATCGCGTTTTTCTCCACATACTCATTATACTCAATCGTCATTAGTCATTCGCGCGAATAGCTTATGTTGGCGGGCCGGTTCGGCATGCTGGTTTCAGCCGCATCGCGTCGCGATTCAGTCGCGCCCCTCGATCAGGTTGAGGAAATCCAGCAGCGGCTCTTCGATGCGCCGCCCGATCGCCGCCTGCTCGAGGCTGAGCGGCTCCGTGCCATCGCTGAAGGCCATCGCCTTGAACAGGCACATGATCGCCCACTTCACGTCGCCGAAGGCCTCCCAGAAAAGCACCTGCGCAGGATCGATCGCCACGCCGCTGGCCTTTTCGTACGCCGCAAACAGATCCTCGCGCGCGCCAAAGCCGCCCACCGGATTGCGCCCGCCAAAGCGCCAGGTCTTGACGCATAGCCATCCCAGGTCCTGCATCGGATCGCCAATCTGCGCGATTTCCCAGTCGAGTACGCAGCGCACGCCCTCTTCGCCGACGATTATATTGCCCATGCGAAAGTCGCCATGCAGTACCGCGCGGCGCGGCTTACTGGGTATTCGATCGGCCGCCCAGCGCAAGCCCATTTCCACCGCCGGCAGCCGCAAGCGGTAATGATCGACGTACCTGCGATAGGCCGCGACCTGCGCCGCCGCATCCTGATCCTTCAGGAACGGCGCCTCCCGCGGGTCGATAGTATGCACCAGGGCCAGGATCGTCCCGCACTGCGCCGCCATTGCGCTCCGCGCCGCCGCATAACGCTCCTCGCGCAGGATGCGGGTGCCGATCGTCTCGCCCGGCACCCGCCCGGTGATATAGCCGTGGCCGAGTCCGTCCGCCGGTTCGAGCAGCGCATGCACATGCGGCGCCGGCACGCCGACGCGCTCCGCCGCCCGCATCACCTGCGCGTCCTCTTCGGCCGTCAGATGCGGCGTCAGTCCGTCGATCGCCGCCGGGATCGATGCCGCGCCCGCGTTGGTGGTCTGCATAATCAGCGGCATCCGCGTGCCGCCGCACTCGGCGTCGAACGCCCACGTCGCCTTGGTCGCGCCGCCCGTCAGGCGCTGCAGATCGTGCGGCGTGCCGGGCGCGCCCAGATGCCGCGCGACGGCTGCCCGCAGCAGGCTCGCGAAGGAATCCGGATCGCCCGGCGCGGCGCTCGCGCCGTGCGCGATTGTGTCAGCCGTCGCCACGTCCCTTGCCGCCGAAGCCAAATAGTATTTGCGCCACCCGCCGAATCTGGATCTCCTCCGCGC
>Ga0307374_10012670_pt1 | contig 11779 bp, 10 predicted proteins | sample OX3MG_FD_202532 | JGI IMG/M metagenome (GOLD analysis project Ga0307374, IMG submission 202532) | Soil microbial communities from Risofladan, Vaasa, Finland - OX-3 | ecosystem: Environmental > Terrestrial > Soil > Coastal area > Acid sulfate soil | place: Finland: Risofladan, Vaasa | collected...
CGCCGCGGAGCCGGCGGTGAGCGGGAGCGCGGTGCCGACCGGGAGCGCGTCCAGCAGGCCGGCGGCGGGCTCGGCGGAAGCGACGCAGACCCGGACGTCGCTCGCGCGGCGGAAGAGGTGCGCGCTTTGCCCGGTCACCGCGCACAGCTCCCTCAGCACCGGCCCCGCACACGCGATCAGCACCTCGGTCGCGCTTCCCGCAGCGAGCGCGAGCAGCCCTGGCCCGATCGAGAGCTCGCCCGAGCCGTCGCGAGACACGAGCCCGCGGGCGAGGAGCGCACCGAGCAGCCGGTGCGCCGTCGGGCGGCTCACGTCGGCCCGCGCCGCGACCTGCGCGACGCTCGTGGCGCCGGAGCGGACCGCCCAGAGCAGGTCGACGCACTTGTCGAGAACACCGACGCCGCTCGCGTCACTCGAGGGCGCGGCCGGCCGTGCACGCGCGGCCTCAGCCACCGTCCCGGCCCCGGCCCCCGCCCCCGGCGTCGGCGTCGGCGTCGGCGTCGGCGTCGGCATCGGCATCGGCATCGGCATCGGCCGGCTCGACCACGACGCCGCGAACCACCAGGCGCGCGTACTCGTCCGGAGGGAGGCCGAGCCAGCGCGCGAGCACCGCGCTATCGCGCCCGACCGCGCCGCCCGTGCGGGTCGGACGGTGCGGCCGGCGCACGAGCCGGGGCACGGGTCGAGGCGTGGTGATCGGGCCGAGCTCGGGCGCGGCGGGGTCGCTCGCCTCGACGAACATCTCGCGCGCGAGGAGCTGCTCGTCGAGGACGATGTCGGCGACGCTCTGCACCGGCCCGGTCGGCACCCGGTGCCCCGCGAGCAGCGCGACGAGCGGCTCGCGGTCGATCGTCGCTGCGAAGGCGGCGATCGCGCCGTCGATCTCGTCCTGGTGCTCCACCCGCCCGCGGTTGTCAGCGAAGCGCGGATCGCAGGCGAGCTCCGGGCGGCCCATCACCCCCATGAGCACCTTGAACAGGCTGTCGGAGTTCGCGCCGATCGTGACGTAGTGGCCGTCGCGGGTGCGGTAGACGTTGGACGGGGCCGCCCGGCTGAGGCGGTTGCCGGTGCGCGTCCGCACGACTCCGGCGTGCACGTAGTCGGCGAGCGCGGACTCCATCACCGAGAAGACGGCCTCGGTGAGGGCCACGTCGACGACCTCGCCGCCTCGCTCGGCGTCGCGCTCTCGTGCGAACAGGCTCGCGAGCGCCCCGATCACCGCGTAGAGGGCCGCGAGCGTGTCGCCGATGCTAACGCCGAGGCGCACCGGCGCCCGGTCCGGCTCACCGTTCACGAAGCGGAGGCCACCGAGCGCCTCGGCCACGCTGCCGAAGCCGGGCTGCTCCGCCTTGGGGCCGGTGAGGCCGAACCCCGAGATCGCGACGTAGACGAGCGACGGGAATCGCTGCGCGACGTCGCCGGGCGCGAGGCCCCAGCGGTTCCGCAGGTCGGGGCGCAGGTTGTCCACGACGACGTCGACGACCCCGAGGAGACCCTGCACGAGCGCCTGGCCCTCGGGCTGGCGCAGGTCGACGCCTGCGAGGTGCTTGCCGCGGTTCTGCGTGTAGGACCACCAGCTCGAACCGGTCGGCGCCGGCGGTCCCCAGGTGCGAAGCGGGTCCCCGCCGGGCGGCTCGATCTTCAGCACCTCGGCCCCGAGGTCCGCGAGGACGCGCGTCGCGAAGGGCGCCGCGATGAGCGAGCCGATCTCGAGCACCCGCACGCCGGCGAGGGGGCCGGTGCGTCCTGCCGCCTCGCGGGCGACTCGCGACACGGTCGCGTCGCGAGCGGTCACGCCCGCTCCGCCGAGATCGGCTCGGCGCGCGCGATCACACGCGCGAAGAACGCGGCAGCCTCGGCGATCGCGGCCGGATCGAGGCCCGTCGCCTCGGGACCGAGGGCTTCGACCAGCGTCTCGGTAGCGAGGTTGCCGACCGCCACGGGAGAGAACGGGCAGCCCCCGATGCCGGTGAGCGAGCAGTCGAAGTGCGTGACGCCTGCGTCGACCGCCGCGGCGACGTTGTCGAGGATGCCGCCCGGCCGGTCGTGCAGGTGAAGCGCCGGCGCGCGTCCCGTCACCGCGGCCGCGGCCGCGACCCGCTCGAGGACGTCCGCCGGCGTCGCGAGGCCGACCGTGTCGGCGAGCGAGATCTCGTCGGCCCCCTCGTCGGCGAGCGCGCGCACGAGGGCCTCCACGCGCCCGACGGGAACCTCGCCTTCGACCGGGCAGCCGAACGCCATCGAGATGCCCGCGCGCACGCGCACGCCCGCGGCCTTCGCCGAGGCGACCATCGCGCGGGCGGCGCCGGTCGCCTCGTGGATCGAGCGGCCGAGGTTCTCGTTGCTGTGGGCCTCGGAGGCCGAGACGGCCAGCGCGACCGCACGGTACCCGGCGGCGAGCGCGCGCTCGAGGCCCTTGCCGTTGAGCACGAGCGCCGAGTAGCCGGGGTGCGCGACCGGGTCGACGAGCCCGGACAGCGCGGCCGCGTCGGCGAGCTGTGGCACGCGGTCGGGCCTGACGAACGAGGTCACCTCGATCTCGGCGAGCCCGGCGGACGAGAACCGACGGACGCACTCGGCCTTCTCCGCGGTCGGGACGAACCCGTCGAGCTCCTGGAGGCCGTCGCGCAGCGACACCTCGGTGATGACGAACCGCCGCCCCGTCACGGCGCCCCCTCTCGCGTGTCCACTTCCTGGACGTGCCGTCCAACGGGTGAGCATCGTAACGCGTCGCGAACGGCGCCCGCCTACCGCTCGGTCCCGCCCGTGACCGGATCGCGGCGCGTCGAGCGCACGCTTGCCCACACCGAGACGCCGATCACGACCACGATCGTCCCGAGCATCGCGGCGACGGGGATCTCGACGACGTCGCTCGCCAGCATCTTGACGCCGATGAGCACGAGAAGGAGCGCGAGCCCCTTCGTGAGATGGACGAATCGGTCCATCGCCTCGGCGAGAAGGAAGTAGAGGGACCGGAGCCCGAGCACGGCGAAGGCGTTCGAGGTGAACACGATGAAGAAGTCCCTCGTGATGCCGAAGATCGCCGGAATCGAGTCGGTCGCGAACACGAGGTCCGTGGTCTCGATCGTGACGAGCGCCATGAGCAGCCCGGTGCCGACCCGGCGGCCGTTCTCGGTCGTCATGAAGCGGGTCCCGTCGAGCTCCGGCCGGATCGGCACCAGCCGGCCGACCGCCTTCAGCACGACGTTGCGCTGCGGCCGCACGTGGGCGCCCCGGAACATTCGGGCGCCCGCGACGAGCAGGATCGTGCCGAACGCGTAGACCGTCCAGCTGAACCGGTCGATCAGGGCGGCGCCGCCGGCGATGAGGCCGGCGCGCAGCACCAGGGCGCCGACGACCCCGTAGTGGAGCACGCGGTGCTGCAGCTCACGCGGCACGCCGAGCGAGGTGAAGATGACCGCGAACACGAACATGTTGTCGATGCTCAGCGCCTTCTCGAGCAGGTAGCCCGCGAAGTACTGCGTCGCCGCATCCCTCCCCTGCCACGCGGCGACGACGACTCCGAACAGCACCGAACAGGCGATCCACGCGGCGCTCGTGAGCAGCGCTGCACGCAGCGCCCGCCTGGCCCGCACGCGGCCGGTCGCGAGGTCGAGCGCGAGGAGCACACCGAGCGAGCCCAGCACCAGGACCCAGGCCCACCACGAGACCATTCATCCGCCGTTCAAGATCTTGCGATACAGCGCGAGATCGTCGCCGATGAGGCGGGGCAGCAGGAAGTGCTCGCGCACGTGCTCCCTCCCGCGCCGGCCGAGCGAGGCCGCTTCGTCCGCATTGTCGAGCAGCTGGACGACCCGGTCCGCGCACTGCTCGGACGAGTCGACGAGGTAGCCGCCGACGCCGTCGCTCAGCTGGAGGGGGATGCCCCCCGCTCGACCGGCGACCACCGGCGTCCCCTTCCAGAGGCTCTCCGAGACGACGAGGCCGAACCCCTCGCGCAGCGACTTCTGGATGGCGACGTCGGCGAGCCGCTGGAACGCGTTCACCTCGATGTTGCTCACGCCGTTCAGGTTCGTGAACACGTAGAGGTCCGGGTCGCCGGCGGCTCGGCGCTGGATGTCGGCGTAGATCGCCCACGCCTCGGGGTCGTCGAGCGCCATCGAGCCGACGAGCGCGAGCTGGAGGTCGCCGTGCGCCTGCTTCGCGAGTTGGTAGGCGTCGATCACACCCATCGGGTCCTTCCAGCGGTCGAAGCGCGACACCTGGACGACGAGCGGTCGCTCGAGGTCCACGCCGAGCCATCCGAGGACGCGCCGGGCGAGGTGCTCCGGGAGCTCGATGTTCTTCGGGCTCTCGGGGTCGATCGCAGGCGGGACCACCTCGACGAGTCGCGCCGGGAACGAGCGCGGCACGAACGCCTCCGAGGTGAACACCGCGGCGTCGAAGTCGTCGAAGTAGCGCTCGAGCCGCTCCCAGACCGCGTCGTCGGGGTCGGAGGTGTCGACGTGGCACCGCCAGATCCAGCGGCTCGTCCCGCGGCCGCGCAGGTGCGGGAGCGGGAGCGGCTGCGGGTCGTGGACGACCACGAGGTCGTAGTCGACGTCGATCGCCTCGGCCGTGCTGCGCGACACGCGGTCGTAGGTCTCCCACGCGCCGGGCGGGATCGCCTCGGGCGCGCCCTGCAACCCGTTGTGGATCGCCTTCGTGACCCGGAAGAACTCCTCGTCGCCGGTGACGAGCTTCCACTGCGCGTCGATGCCGAGGTTGCAGAGCAACGGCACCTCCGACCTGAGCAGCTCGGCCACCCCGCCGCCGTAGGGGGTGGCGTTGAGGTGCAAGACCCTCGCGCCCTGCAACGGGGCCGCATCCGCCCGCAGCTGCTCGACCACTTCGGCGCCGCAGCTCCGCCGGTAGCGGTCGAGACGCTGCGCGCCGATCTGCACGGACGTCAGCACCGCGGCACCTCCTCGCCCCGACGGACGGAGGGCGAGGCCGGGTCCCGGCTCGCCCCTCCTCCACCCTGGTTCGTGACAGACGTCCGCACGGCACCCCGCTCGGCTCGACTCGCCCGACCTCCAGTAGTGGCAGAGAGCCGCACCGCCAGCCAGGGCCGAAGGACCCGAGCGGAGCGCCGGCGGCACGCGCCGCCTCCGAGGTCACGCGCCCGCGAGCAGCTCCACGCGCCCCACCGACTCCCGGACGCGCACCGGCATCTCGACCCGGTGCACGGCGCCCGGTCTCGAGGCGCCGTCGAGCGAGAGCAACACCTCGATCGCCTTGCGGCCGAGCTCGTAGTGCGGCAGGGCGACGCTCGTGAGCCCCGGCCGGAGCCACGACGCGACCGGCTCGTCGTCGAACGAGACGACCGAGACGTCACGGGCGATCTTCAGCCCGGCGTCCTCGAGCGCCTGGTAGGCGCCGAACGACACGCGGTCGTTGAAGCAGATGAGCGCACGCGCCGGAACCTCGCGGGCGAGGATCTGCTTCGTCGCGTCGTAGCCGCCCAACGGTTGCCAGTCGTTCAGGAACACTCCGCCGGCGAGCCCGGTACCCGCCGAGGAGAGCACGTCCACGATGCCGAGAAGCCGCTCCGACGCGGCGACGCTGCCCTTCGGCGTGCGAACCGGGTCCACGCCGACACCGACCGCGTAGATGCCTTCGCGGTGCCCGGCCTCGAGAAGCAGGCGCGCCGCGGCGCGCCCGGCCTCCGCCTCGTCGGGGATCACCGACGGCACGAGGCTCTCCTTCGAGGCCAGCACGTTGAGCAGCACGCTCGGTCCACCGAGCAGCGCGCGCGGCACGTTCGCCCAACGCGTGTACATCGAGGCGAGGACGATCCCCTCGACCTGCCGGTCGCGCATCGTCTCGATGAGCTGGGTCTCGAGCGCGGGATCCCCTTCGGTCTCCGCGATCAACAGCAGACGGTCGTGATCGCGGGCCGCGTCGAGCGCGCCCCAGATGAGGTGACCAGCGAACGGCGTCGTCGCGACCGTGTCGGAGACGAAACCGATCGTGTGCGTCGAGCCCGTCCGCAGGCTCCGGGAGACGACGTTCGGCCGGTACCCGGTCTCTTGCACTGCGCGCAAGATCCTCGCTTCCACCTGCGAGGAGATGCGCATCTCCTCGCGACGGCCGGACAGGACGAACGACGCGGTCGTCTGCGAGACGCCCGCCCGGCGCGCGACGTCCGCGAGCGTCACCCGGCGCCTCGTGCCGGTCGGATCGCCTCCCGCAGGATCGCCCCGACCCGCCTGACCGCCGGATCCGCCGGCCGGGGGCCGCGATCTGCTCGAACCGGTCGGGGGCATCGCGCGAGCATACGCCGAGGCACCGGCGCCGGAGGGTCCCGATCTGGCGGACGACGCCCAGCTCCCTTGACGACGCGGCGCGGCTGTAGCATGCTCGCAACGCGCTAATGCGATTTAGCGCATGGGGGGGGACGGGGTCGCTGACCGCACGTCGGTGCGCAGCCCACAAGGCTGCGCCCGACGCTCACGCGCGAGCCACCGCGATCGCCCACGACTCGATCCAGCGAAGGAGGATTGCGTTGAAGGCTCCCGTTGGCACAAAGAGGCGTCGCCGGCTCGTGTCGGCATGTTCCTCGGTTGTCGCGCTCGCCGCCACCGGACTGTTCGCCGGCCCCGCCGTCGCGTCCGGGGCATCCGGCGCACGCGCGGCCCGGCCGAACGCCGCCAGGGCGGTGTCCAAGGCAGCGAGCTTCGCGACGAACTGCGGAACGAAGCCGGTCACGCTCCACGGGTACTTCGAGACCGGGTTCCCCGACGTCGTCGACCTGACCAAGCTCTTCACCAAGCAGCACCCGAGCGTGCGATGGACGATCCGGGAGGACCCGTTCGCGGTGATCACCCAGGACGCGCCGCTCGTAATGTCGGGCCCGAACCCGCCGGACCTCATGCGGGCTCCGCAGATCAGCGGCCTCGTCAAGGACCACCTCGTGAAGAACCTCGACGGGTACTACAAGACCTTCGGGTGGAGCAAGTTCCCGAAGTCGGACCTCGCGCAGCTGCGGGTCGCCGCGAGCGGGAGCCCGCAGGGCGTCGGGCCGCTGTGGGCGATGGGCATCAACTACTCGATGACCGGCGTGTTCTACAACAAGGCGCTCGCCGCGCAGATCGGGATGACGAAGGCCCCGTCGACCCTCGCCGAGCTCGACGCGGACCTCGCGAAGGCGAAGGCGAAGGGCATCCTTCCCGTCCAGCAGTTCGACAGCTCGGGCAACGGCGGGCTCATCTTCCCGCTGCAGGACCTGATGGGCGACTACAACATCCAGCAGTACGGCTCGATCGACAAGATCAACGCGTGGGTGTTCGACCAGAAGGGCGCGACCTTCGTGAACCCTGCGAACCTCGCGGCGACCGAGCACCTCGACACGTGGATCAAGGACGGCTACTTCAACACGGACGCGAACGCGACCTCGTACTCGACGATGATGGGCCGATTCGAGCACGGCCAAGGCCTCTTCATCTTCGACGGGGACTGGGAGTCCGGGAACCTGGACTCCAACTTCGCGGGTAAGTTCGGCTTCTTCCTCTTCCCGTCCATGAAGGCAGGGGGCAAGCAGGCCGCGATGTCCGCTCCGCTCACCTACCTGATCCCCGCCGCGGCGAAGCACGCGAGCTGCGCGGCGTACTTCTTGAACTGGGTGGAGACGAACCCCGCGGCTCGGGCCCTCAACGTGAAAGAAGGCGGTTCGAACCCGGGCGGCCCGCCCAGCCTGCCGATCCCGGCGGTGAAGCCGGGAACGGTGACGTCGCAGACCCTCGCCGCGGGCAGGGTGATCGCCGCGGACAACGGGGCGATGGGCTTCATCGCCAACGCGACGGGGTCGATCGACGCCGAGGGCCTGACGCCGGCGGTCCAGAAGCTCTTCGGCAGCCAGGCGACGCCGTCCGAGGTGCTCTCGAGCGTCCAGGCCGCGTACACCCAGGAGCTCTCCGCTCCCTGATCGCCTGACGACACCGAGTTGAACCGCAACTACGCCCCCGCGCCAGCAGCGGGAGCCCAGCAGCAGGCGACGGCACCGCGGGCCCACCGGGCCCGCGGTGCCTCGCACCGCTACTGGGGATTCGTCGCGCCCGCGCTCGTCGCGTACGGGGCGTTCGTGCTCTGGCCGATCGTCCAGACCGTCCGCTACTCCTTCACGAACTGGGACGGTGTCACGAGGGCGACCTGGGCCGGCACGTCGAACTACCGGACGGTGTTCACCAACGGCCAGCTCCTCGGCGTCATCGGGCACTCGTTCCAGCTCATCGCCTACTTCAGCGTCATCCCGATCGTGCTCGGGCTCGCGGTCGCGACGGTCATGCGCCGCGTCGTGAGCTCGAGGATGAGCTCGGTCGCACGCGTCGTGCTGTTCCTGCCCCAGGTCGTCCCGCTCGTCGCCGCCGGCATCGCCTGGAACTGGATGCTCTCCACCACCGGTGCGGTCGACCAGATCCTGCAGAAGGTCGGCCTCGGAAGCCTCGCCCACTCGTGGCTCGGCGACTTCAGCACCGCGCTCCCGGCCGTCGGCGTCATCGGCGCCTGGGTGCTGCTCGGCCTGTGCATCGTGCTGCTACTCGCCGGCATGACGAAGATCGACGTCTCGCTCTACGAGGCCGCCCAGCTCGACGGCGCGGGACCGGTGCGCGAGTTCTGGTCCGTGACGCTCCCCGGCATCCGCCAGGAGCTCGGGGTCTGCGTCACGGTCACCGTGATCGCCGCGCTCTCCGCCTTCGACATCGTGTACATCTCGACCCAGGGCGGGCCGGGGACCTCGACGATGGTCCCAGGGCTCGAGATCTACCAGCTCGCGTTCTACAACCGCCAGATGGGCCTCGCGTCGGCGCTCGCCGTCGTTCTCATGCTCCTCGTCCTCGTGTGCATCCTCCCGATCCAGTGGTACGTCCGGCGCGGGAGCGATCGATGATCGTCGACCGCCGCAACACCGTCGTCGGTTGGCTCCTGCTCGCCGTCCTCATGGTCGTCACGCTCCTGCCGTTCGTCAGCATGTTCACGAGCGCGCTCTTTCCCTCGGGCTCCTACCCGATCGGGATCTCGTGGCCCGCGGACCCGCACTGGGGCAACTTCATCGCGGCGTTCAAGGCGGCGGACATGGGTGTGATGCTCGAGTCGAGCGTGCTCATCGTGCTCGGCGTCGTGCCGATCTCCGTCCTCATCGCCACGCTCGCCGGATTCGCGATCGGCCACCTGCGAGTGCGCGGCGGGCAGGTCGCGTTCGTCCTGTTCCTCGTCGGGCTCACGCTCCCACTCGAGGGCGTCATCGTCCCGCTCTACTACGAGGTCCGCAGCTTCGGTCTCCTCGGTAGCAGGTGGGCGATCATCCTGCCCCTCATCGGCCTGTTCATGCCCTTCGCCGTGTACTGGATGCGCGCGCACTTCGTGACGGCGCCGAGCGAGCTCTCCGAGGCCGCCCGCGTCGACGGTGCGAGCACGTGGCAGCTGTTCTGGCGAATCCACGTCCCGCTCGCCCGACCCGCGCTCACCTCGCTCGCGATCCTGCTGTCGGTCTGGACGTGGAACCAGTTCCTCCTCGCGATCGTGCTCGTGGACAACCCCACGAACCGCACGATGGCCGGCGCGCTCGGCGCCTTCCAGGGGCAGTGGGGAACGGACATCCCGCTGCTCAACGCCGGCTCGCTGCTCATACTCGCGCCGACGCTCCTGCTGTTCCTCGCCTTCCAGCGCCACTTCGTGACCGCGCTGCTCCAGGGCTCCCTCAAGGGATAGCGGCCGCGATCGCATGCTCGCCCTCGCCGACAAGTGGGTCTGGGACTTCTGGCTGGCCGACGACGGCGGTCGCCACCACGTCTTCTACCTTCAGGCGCCGCGCTCCCTCGGCGACCCCGAGCTCCGCCACCACCACGCGAGCGTCGGTCACGCGGAGTCCGACGACCTGCGCTCGTGGCACATCCTTCCCGACGCGCTCCATGCGGGCGAGCCGGGCAGCTGGGACGACCTCGCGATCTGGACCGGCAGCGTGCTTCGCCACGAGGGCCGCTGGCACATGGCCTACACGGGCATCAACCGGGCGGAGCGTGGGCTCGTCCAGCGCATCGGCATCGCGACCTCGGACGACCTCGTGACCTGGAAGCGGCACGAGGCCAACCCCGTGCTCGAGGCGGACCCGCGCTGGTACGAGCAACTCGGGCACGGACGCTGGCGGGACCAGTCCTGGCGCGACCCGTTCCTGTTCCGCGCACCGGGCGACGATCACGTCCACGCGCTCATCACCGCCCGCTCCCCGCACGGACCCGCCGACGGCGCCGGCGTGATCGCGCGCGCCCGTTCGCGCGACCTCCTCGACTGGGAGGTCCTCCCACCGCTGACCGCACCGGGCGACTTCGCGCAGATCGAGGTGCCCCAGCTCGGCCGGGTCGACGGCTCGGACGTCATCCTCTTCTCGACGCGGGCCGAGGACCACTCCGAGCAGCGGCGCCGACGGCTTCCCGCGATGCGCGCCGCGACCGGGACGTTCGCATTCGTCGCCCCAGCCGGCTCCGGCGACTTCCGCCCGAGCGACGGTCCGATCGCGGCCAGGCGCGGTGAGGTCCTCTACGCGGGCAAGCTCGTCCGCGACCGCGTCCGCGGCCTCGGGTTCATGGCCTTCCGGGAGGCGAGCGAGCGGGGATTCGTGGGCGAGCTCACCGACCTCATGCCGGCCCGGCTCACCCCAGACGGCGACTTCCACGTCGCGACGAGCTGAGGAGCCCCTGCGTTGGCGTACTTCGACATGGCGAAGGAGCTCCTGCGGTCGTACACGCCACGGCTCGAGCTCCCGGACGACGCGAGCGAGTTCTGGGCCGCGACGTTGCGCGAGAGTCGCGCGATCGCCGCGCCGACGACCTGGCGGCCCGTCGTCACCGGGCTCACGGCCATCGACACCTTCGACGTCACGTTCTCGGGCTTCGGCGGCCAGGCGATCAAGGCGTGGCTCCAGATCCCGGCGAACGGCGCGGACACCGCGCCGGGCGTCGTGACGTTCCAGGGATACGGGGGCGGCCGCGGCCTTCCCGTGGAGGTCAGCCACTTCGCGCTCGCCGGGTACCCCACGCTCGTCATGGACACCCGCGGGCAGGGCGCGGCGTGGAAGACGGGCGAGACGCCGGATCCCGAAGGTGCGGGCTCCTCGCACCCAGGGTTCATGACTCGCGGCATCCTCGACCCGGCGGGCTACTACTACCGGCGCCTCTACGCTGACGCAGCGCTCGCCGTCGACGCGCTGCGCTCGCATCCACGCGTCCGCAAGGGCCGGGTCGCGGTCGCCGGAGTCAGCCAGGGCGGGGGCGTCGCGCTCGCGGTCGCCGCGCTCGTGCCCGACGTGTGGTGCGTGCTCGCGGACGTCCCGTTCCTCTGCGACTTCCCGCGTGCGACACAGCTCGTCGACACCGACCCCTACGGCGAGATCGTGCGCTTCTTGAAGGTGCACCGCGACCACGCGAGTCGCGTGTTCGAGACGCTCGCCTACTTCGACGCAGCGGCGCTGTCCCCCCTCGCGACGGCGCCGGCACTGTTCTCGGTCGCGCTCATGGACGACGTCTGCCCTCCGTCGACCGTGTACGCGGCCTACAACCGCTACGGGGGGCGCAAGGCGATCGTCGAGTACCCCTTCAACGGTCACGAAGGGGGTCAGGCGTTCCAACAGGTCGAGCAGCTGCGCTGGATCGACGCGCTTCTCGGGAGCGAGACGCCGGCGTAGGAGGAGCCGGCCCCGGCCGCACTCGGCGCGACCCATCGGTGCGCCGACGTCCGCCCGTGACGCGCGCCGCGCGTGCGCGCCGGTGCGCGCTCTCGTCGC
>Ga0307374_10012671_pt1 | contig 11779 bp, 13 predicted proteins | sample OX3MG_FD_202532 | JGI IMG/M metagenome (GOLD analysis project Ga0307374, IMG submission 202532) | Soil microbial communities from Risofladan, Vaasa, Finland - OX-3 | ecosystem: Environmental > Terrestrial > Soil > Coastal area > Acid sulfate soil | place: Finland: Risofladan, Vaasa | collected...
CGCGGTGAGGGATAATGGTGAGGTAGCTCAGCTGGTTAGAGCGTGGCACTCATAATGCCGAGGTCGAGGGTTCGAGTCCCTCTCTCACCACCAATAAATCAAAAGCTTACGCATTTCCTCGGGCCCGCACGATCGCGAGTGCGGGAGTTTTGCGGGACCCCAACGCGCACACTTTCTCCGAAGCCTCGATCAGAGTGCTAATTTCCGGCGCCGAGTAGTGCGTCGTCACGTGCTCGCTCTTGTGCCCGAGCAAGACCTTGCGGTCCTCGAAGCCGACGCCGGCCGCCCGCAAGCGGTGGCCGTATGTGTGCTTCAGATCATGCACGCGTAGCGACCGAAACCCGTCCGGACACGGTTGGCCGAACTCGGTCGCATAGCGCTCCGCAGCGCGTTGACGAGCAGCCTTCCAGCCTGAGTTTAGGATTCGGGTTAGCGGTCGACCGCGACGTGTGAACACGAACTCCGCATGCTCGCCTCGGCAGGTTTCGATCACGGACTTCGCAATGCGGTTCAACACAACGAATCGGTCGAGACCGTTCTTCACGTATTCCTTCGGAACGATGAATACGCTCGTGTCAAGTTCAGGCACTGCAACCTCCCAACGCCAATGCAGGTTCACGACCTCGTGCTCTCGAAGCCCCGTATGCACCTTGAACAGCGCCATCCGTGCCAGATGTCCACGTAGCTCCGAAAACAGCAGCCGTTCCTCGTCGATCGACAACGGGTAGGGCTGGCGTTTGTTCGGGTGGCGTAGCATTTGGATGAGTGGCGCGGTATCGAGCCACGGTCGATCGGACCCGTCGCGCCACAGTCGTGCCGCCAAATTCAAGATACGGCGCACGACGGCGAGGTCGCGGTTGATCGTTCCGGGACTGGTGCCTGCCTGAAATCGCGATCGAATAAACGGCTGCAGCGTGTCGTGGTGCACACGGCGCAGCGGTAGATCGCCAATAAAGGGCGCCAACATCGCCAGCGCCCTGGCGTCGCGTTCGAGACTCCGCTTGTGCTGATGTTCCGCTAAGAACTTGGTTGCGCTCGCACGAAACGAGTGATCCTGCCTGACGCCGTAGATCCGCCTTTCGCGGAGTTCTCCGATCCGCTTGGCGAGATACTCCTCGGCTTCGAGCCGGTTGCTCGTTCCAGTGCTTTCGCAAATGCGCGTTCCTCGGATCCGTTTGTCGACATGCCAGAGCCCACCGCGTTCGATGAGCCCAGGCGTTCTTCGGTATCCCATGGCTTTCTCCTTAAAGGTTGAGCCGCGGGACGCCCGTTGCGTCGGACATAGTCCTCCGCCCAGGCATCCAGTTCAAGTCGGTCAAAGGCGATGCCCTGAGTGCCGATCCGAATGCAGGTCAAACCATGCCGAACTTCTCGATTGAACCGGTTTTTGTCCATGCCCAGATAGAGTGGTGCATCGCGAAAGCGGATGAATCGCGGCGCGATGATGCTCGCGGTAGTGGTAAACGAGACCGTCGTTTTCATATCTCGAATACCGACGATCGCGGTCTCGAGTCCTGTCGGCGCCGACGTGGTCGATTGCGCTACACCCGTGTTGCTATTGGTTGCCATGGGTGCGACCGTCCGGCGTGGCGATTCCAATAGGCATTGGTAAGGTCGCGGCCACGGGTCCCCTGGCCTCTCGATTACGCGACGGCGATCCCGGTTGCGCTTGCCGCACCCAACGCTCGACATCACATCGATGCCAGCCGACGGCTCGACCGCGAAATCGCCTCTTTTGGGGGAAGCACCCGACGGCGACTAGCGCCGAGAGCATCCAGCGATGCCGGCGTGTCAGCCGCGCGACATCATGCGCGGTGAGGATCTCGGCCCAGGGTGGATAGGGCTCGTTGACCCACTTCGATAGACGGACGAACTCAGAATACGGTGAGACTCCAGGCGTGATTGCCTGGCCAGCCAGTACTCGATTCATGGTGTCGTTGACTCATGATGTGTGGTTCCGCTGGTTTAAGGGCAAGTTGTCACGCATGGACTAGCGTACGCGGTTTGTACCGAATTGCAGCCCCGAGTTTCGCTCTAAATGGAGCGAAACTGACTCTTGGCAGGAAGGCCGTTTTGGAGTATGAAAAACGCGTCGCGCGGGTTAGTGCCCGAGTTCTCGCATCAGCTGGCGGAACAGGTCGACCGGTTCCGTGCCGAGCGCCTCGGCGATTGCAATGAATTCCGGTACGTTTACTTGGCGCTGGTTGCTCTCGATCATGCCGACGACCGAGTGCGGGCGCTTCAGGAGCACGGCGAGATCGCGTTGAGAGAGACCGCGGCGCTTGCGGATGCGGGCGATGACGGTCGAGACAGCGCGGGCGGCGGGACTTCTGAGGGCTTTCAAGGGTAGGCGCTCCGATTGGCTGAGCGCCGTAGAGATAATAGATAAGTGGCTTGCTTTGATTGTCAAAGCAGCCAGATCTACATTCGGCTCGTCTCATACGGAGCTGTCCGAGCGTCGAGGGAACGAATGAACGAGATTTACCGACCAATTGAACTCGAGCGCACCCGCGGGATAGCCGGGGAGGCTGCGGTCGGCCTCGTAAAGCTCCTCTGGTTGGCAATTCGGCTACCAATACTCCTCGTGCTCGTGATCCTAGAGCCCGTAGTGAACGCGCTCTTTGGAGCACTCGCGCTCCTCGGGATCCTCGCGACAATATTCTTCGAACTCGTGGGTCCGCCCCACTTTCCGTGGGTCACGATGCTGGCGATTTCGCTGGGGTTTGTCGCCCTGCTCGTGCCGTATTACGCGCTGATGCGACTCCTATCGCGGTAGATTGAGATGATGGCGCGTAAGGCCATGCCCGTTAACTTACGCATCGGGGCTCGCAGGCCACATGAAGCGGGGTCCGTTATGAGTTCCAGATACCATCCCACCCTGTTCGCAGAGTGCGCACGTGCGATACCGACGGTCGTTACGCTCGACGACGATCAAGGCGCCGCAGTTTCGGCAGGGGGCGGTCTCCAGGAGTTCACGCCGCAACAGCGTCGTGCGCAGCAGCTCCAGACCCTCGAAATCGACCTCGACGTCAGGGAAGTACTCGCGCACGTATTCGTCGATCTCGCACAGCCGCTCGCCGATGTCGAGTCTGTCGGGTCGGTTCGCCCCGGGGCTTCCCGGCGGGCCAATGAGATGGTAGATCACGAGGAGGGCGGCGAGCCCGGCGGATGCGTGCCGTTGGTCGGCGCTCGTGACAAAGCTCTCAACTCGCCAGGGAGCGGGACCTCGGTGACGTGCTTCTGTCGGAACGCGCAGACGTCGCCGCACTGCGGCAAGGCGACCTCGTGGGATACCGGTGAATCGCGTGATCATGTCGGTACGGACCTCGAGGCGAAGGAGGCGTTTGGCGAGCGCAAGGGCGCGAATCTCGCGGTTGATGGGATCCTGACCCAAGTGGACCGCATGGAGAATCGGACCATGGCGCGGGGTGAGCAGCTCGAGTTCGCCGTACAGGCACTCGCATTGCGGTACCCGGATCCGGCGACCCAGGGCATGATGCCGGTGCAGCTGCTGACCAGTCGGCGACCGCAGGATCTCGGGGACGATCTCTGGAGCGTTCTCAACAAGGTCCAGGAGAACCTCATCGGGGGTGGACTTCGTCGGCGGTCGGCGGCGGGACGGTTGATGCGGACCCGGCGGACCACATCGATTCGAGAGGACGTGCGGCTGAACGGTCGGCTCTGGGATCTGGCTACCGAGGTCCTGACGGCTTAGCCGGTACTGATCGGGGAGGGGGCGTCTGCGGGCGCTTCCTCCCCATTTTTTTGTTGGCGCCATGGAGCACGGGCAGGGGTATGTCAGCGTGGCCGCACGCTCAAAGCACACCAACTGCACAGATTTGGCAAGTTGACAAGGGGGAGTTTCGCTCAATTTAAGGCGTTACGCAGGATAGCCTAGCGGCGGCTGTTGTCAGACGATATGCGTCATGGCAGCAAGTCCTTGCATCCAGTGCCGCGTTGATCCGCAGACAAAGGCAGAGCTTCGAACGCTTGCCGGGCGGCAGGGAGTGACCGAATCAGCGCTACTCAAACGCTTGGTCGAATTGATGCTGCAAACTGCCAATGCCGCTCAGGGATCGATGCTCGACAACGAGAGCCGTGCGCCGCACAACTCACGCTTGTCGATACGCCTCGCCCCCGATGATCGGCGGTTGCTGCGCGAGCGTGCGCTCGCTCGCGGAATTCCGGCAGCCACGTACCTATCTATCCTGGCGCGGGCGCACTTGCGGGGACTGTCGCCGCTCCCGAAGGTGGAGTTGCTAGCCCTCGAGCGGAGTGTGTCGGAACTCGGCCGGCTCGGTCGAAATATCAATCAGATCGCTCGTGCCGCCAACCAGGGTGGGACCGTGAGCATTCCTGGCCGGGAGGACTTGCGGGCAATGCTGCGCGTCTGCGAAGGACTCCGAGATCACGTGAAGGGGTTGCTACAGGCAAATCTCAAGAGCTGGAGACAAGGGTATGCCGACCAGGATGCATAACGAGCCGCTGTTCGACCTCTTCAGCTACGCCCGCCGCGGTCCTGGCCAGCGGGTTCACCTCTCGAAAGGCGAGATCGAGCAAATCGCGCGCACAGCTCGGCGTACGCCGGAGGTCATGGTCAAGGTGCTTCCGAAAGGTGCGAATAGCCTCGGGGCGGCCCAAAGGCATTTCAACTATATCGGTCGAAAAGGCGAGCTCGATATCGAAACCGATGATGGAGAGAAACTGCGAGGCGAAATGGTCGGAGACGATCTGCTGGACGATTGGGATCTTGATTTGATGGCACAACGCGGCAAGCTCGACCTCGGTGCTCCTACGGCGAAGCAAGCGCCAAGACTCGTCCATAAAGTCATGTTCTCCATGCCCGCCGGAACGCCGCCCGAAAAAGTCCTCGCGGCTGTACGAAATTTTGCCCGGGAGGAGTTCGCGCTTAAGCATCGCTATGCCATGGCATTGCACACTGATGAACCGCACCCGCACGTCCACGTCGTCATCAAGGCCGTGAGCGACCAGGGACGACGGTTGAATATTCGCAAAGCCACGCTTCGCGAATGGCGAGAGAAATTCGCGCGCCACCTCCGGGCATTAGGAGTACCCGCGAATGCGACGCTGCGTCACGTCCGTGGTGAAACATGTCCGCGCAAGTCGGATGGCATTTACCGCGCGAGCTTACGGGGTGAGTCGACCCACATGCGAGAGCGCGCTGAAGCCGTTGCGCGTGAGTTAAGGACTGGTGACCTGCGGGTCGAACCGGGCAAAGCAAAATTGGTCCGCACGCACAACGATGTCCGGCGGGCATGGCTCGCCGTCAGCGATATCCTGACCCAAGAGAAGCACGCAGAACTCGCCGCGCAGGTGAGGCGATATGCAGATCAGATGCCTCCGCCGTTCACGGAGAAGGAACTGCTTGCCGCGAGAATTTTGGAGCATGCGCGCGAATCGCTTGCTCGCGAACGTCAGGTTTCTCGCTGACGGCTTGTTGCGGCGGACAGGTCGACACTGAGTGACCGGATTAAATATTCGACCGAAAATGCTCCGGTCGTATGGTGAAATCGATGTCTTTATCCACATGCGATAATGACAGTTATCGCATTTATATCGTCCTGCACGATAGAGTTAATATATGAAATCGCCCAACCGTCGGCCTGAACGTCTTACGGTGACATCGCCCGCGCAACCGGCGACCACGCCATTGCGGCGCCTGCGGGAATGGCAACGGATGGCCGAAGGTGCCTATTCGGCGAATACCCTGCGGGCGCAGAAAGAGGACGGGACAATATTCCAAGTGTTCTGCGAGGGGCGCGGCGAGTCGTTTCTGCCGGCGGACCTCAAGACTATCCGCGCCTTCATCGAGCACGAGGTAACGGAGGGCAAGAAGCCGGCGACGGTGAGGCGGTACATCGCTACGATCGGCCGGCCCCATGTGGGAGCTGGATTACTGAATCCCTATTTCGGCGAAGCTGTGCGGTTGGCACTAAAGAAAATGAGCCGGGAGACTTCGGCGCGCAGGCTCAAGCGGGTGCTTTGGGCTGGAACGAGATCAAGGAATTTATCGGAAGTGCGGGCAAAGGCCTTCGAGCGGATTGTGAGCGCGCCTTACTTTGTGTCGCCTATGAAACGCTTGCGCGTCGCGGGGAACTCGTGGCGCTCGAGTTACGAGACCTTGAGTTCTGGCCGAATGGCACTGGGCAGGCCCTGATCCGCCGGGGTAAGACCGATGCGGAGGGGCGGGGGCGGATAACTAATCTTTCCCGCGAGACAGTGAAGTGGCTAAAGGTCTGGCTCGAACATGCCAAGATCGCCGAAGGGCGGATATTTCGCCGGCTGATTGGTCGAGATGAAATTGGCGATGCGCTACATCCTGGCAGCATCGCGCCGATCTTCAAGCGCGTGGCGCAGTGGATCGGCATGCCGGCGAGATTCGTGGCCGAGGTCAGTGGGGACTCCACGCGGGTGGACGCGGCGCAGGATCTCGCGGAGCTCGACATTGACTTGGCGGCGATCACGCAGGCCGGCGGATGGAAATCGACGCGGGTGCCGCTGCAATATGCCGAGAAGATCAATGCGGCAAGGTCGGGAATGGCGAGGCCGGCGGCGGTCCACGGACGCGACGAACCGGCCTTTGAATAGTGGAAGGACCGCTGGAGAAGGAAGCGCGTACGTGAGTACTGATCCACAGAATCAATGTATGATCCACGAGGACCCTAGTTATGCCATCGGCAAGTTGCATGGGGTGCAAGCAGTCGCAAGTTCGAATCTTGTCGCCCCGACCAATACTTACGATGACCCCGCTAAACCAGTGTGGTCCCATTCGGTGATCCAATTCGTGGCAGCCTATAAGAGCGACGGAAGGGAGCAAACAAACATGATTGCAATCGACCCACCAATGGCTGTTCGACTGCTCGCTGAGGTTGAACCAGGGTCGATCGTGCAACTCTCGGGCTCGCGTGGGTTCTGCGCATTCAGCAAAGCTGACCCGCAGCAAACACGAGTGATGGTGAGCTACAACGAGAAGGCTGGGAGGTTCGAGCTTCGCGCTACGCTCGTACAAGTTCTGGACTTTGGGCCCGATCTTATCGCTGTGCCAGACGCGGACAGTTTGGCAGAGGGCGTTCTGTTGAACTCGGAGCTGACCGACGAACTTCTACTGCTGGACGACTCACCGAAGATATTGCTGCGACTACCGGACGGCGGAGCGCGATTACTCGACCTCAAAAGCGGCACGATTGAATCTCTGCAGTGTTCGATTCCGATTGGCGTATTCCGGGAATGGTCGGTCGGTGTAAAAACTAAGGTCGGCGACTTCCTGCCCTTAATCAATATCGGGCCGCGACCCCTCGTGGACGTGGATGTCGCGGATATTGTCGAGCCGGATCAAGTCTGACTATGGATCCAGAATCCTTGTATCTGCAACTTGGCCAGCTAATTGCCGAGATGCCTGTTCTCAACGTGGCCACCCCGATCACTCCAGAAATTAACCGGTGGTTGGGTCGCGCAGTACAATTGATCAAGGCGACCGGTAATGCCATGGATGTGATCAGCATTTCCGTAGCAAGCGACGGGCTTGATAGCGTGTTGCGAGTTCAGAACGCACAGCAAATTGCTGCGATCGTATACAGGGCGCTTGCCTATGCCGAGGCGAAAGCACCAACTGCGGCTCGTGGCGGCTTCGTCGCAGTCGGTGCCGCGCTCGATGCGTTGCAACTAATCGGCAAGATTCTTGCGGAAGCTACACAGGACGCACTTATCGTCGATCCCTACATGGATTCCAAGGTGTTCACCGATTTCGGATCCACGGCAGCGGAGGGTGTAACCCTTCGACTACTTGCCGACCGCGTGAGTACAAAACCGGAATCAGTACGCCCGGCGATGAATCGGTGGCAGCAACAATTCGGCGGGTTGAGGCCGCTTGAGATGAGACTCTCCCCGCCGCGCGCGCTGCATGATCGGCTTATATTCGCTGACGGCACCAAGGCCTGGGCTCTGTCTCAATCTCTAAAGGATTTGGCGGCGCGCTCGCCTGCCATGGCGCAGCGCCTGGATCCAGGCCTTGCGAAGATGAAGGTCGATTTCTATGAGCAAGTTTGGAAGTCGGCGACGCCACTGGCGTGATATCTAACCCTCCAATTGCGACAGCGACCCAAACATACTCGGTCGGTTAGTTCGATATGCAATCTGGCCTTTAACGATGATGCTGATTATCCAAATTGCCCTTGGGATCGTGCTTGGCGCTTTCCTAGTTCGATACGCGCACCAAATTATCAAGCTTGGGGTAGTCGGCATTATCGTAACGGTCGGATCGATTGTCGCAATTCTCGCCTATTTGTTTTTGAGGGATCACCTACACGAGACAACGTTCGTGTTGTGGTCTGTCATCGTGTTCGGCTCGTTCGCTCTAGCGATTAAGTATGCTGTTAGAGGGCTGGGCAAATTATTTTTGACCTTTCGCCCCGACCTGCAACGCTCGCCACGCTGGCAAAAAGGCCTTTCGCTTGTCGGTATTGATCACACATGGATTATCAGCGCACGCAGCGATGTCGCCTTCATTGATGAAATAGGGGAACGGCTATTAACTCGCGCATTCGGAGTGATCTTTTACTACTGCCTTTCGTTTGGGTTGTGCGCGCTTCTTATCCTGATTGCGATGGAGAGGTTTCTAGACTATTTGCACCCGCAGCCTAATCGCACGCTACCTTTCCGCGTATTGAGCGATACCCAATCGAACATCGCGATGGGTGTCGCCGCAGTTGTTCCGCTGATCGCACTCTTTATTTGGATCAAATCGTGGGGTCCGAAGTTAAAGTAGGTTAGTGGAGATCCGCCCCTCGCATACTATTATCGCTACGGACCGTGCCGCCATCTAATGGGGATGACCTCAATTAAGGGATTTTTACGTACACCAAGCACAGACAAGCAGCTGATTTATCAGCTATCGTGGGAGGCGCAATTTCTACTTAGGTGTATCTCGCGTTAGCGACGTTTCAACCGTCTGATTTCGTTGATGGTGCGATGCCGCTAACGTACGTAATGATCCGAATCTTGAATGCTACCCATCGACGTTACCCCTCTCTCAGTAGCGTAGGGCTTTAGAGTCTTCCGGCATTGTAACGACCTTTCTGGCCAACTGCTTTGCGTACTGGCTCGGCGGTATTCCTCCCAGCGATTTCTTCGGTCTCTCTTCGTTGTATTCCCTTCGCCACTTACCACCGAGCAACCGGGCGCCTCTAAGATAAAGAGGAAAAATTGGCCATCGCCTCCGGATGTCGGACCACCTTGGTCACGTTGGTGTCGGCGACAGCTCGGCCACGCGTCAGATGGATCACTCGATCTGACAGGTGTGGCCCGCGAATCACAGGAAAGTCTCGGGTTGCATGGGACCAAATTTGGTGAAACCACTTAAAATGGCAAGGAATGCCGCTGCTCGGCAATTGAATCCCAATCATCGCAACTCGAACGCCCCAACAAATGGGGTCACTATACGAAGGGGAATTCTAGACGCGATTGAGACTGGATTAGTAGTGTCATGATGGCAAATTGGGCTAGGCTAGACCCCAATGTGTGTTGATTGGGGATCTCGTGTTCATTGACGTGGTACGGAGAAGCAATACTTGATTCCGGAGACGCTGAAGCAGCTGAGCCTGAAAGTATCTCAATACTTTTTGGATTTCTTGGAATCGGATTTTAAGCGCCAGCAGGCGCCCAGACGGCGGGTGATCCTGCAGACTTCGTCGGGATTCAAAGGGGGAATGGCGCTCGCCGGTTACCGAAGCTTGCAGGATACTCTTTGGAATTCGCTGGGGAAGCCCTGGGATGCCACCGAAATTGCCATCACTCCCCGTGCCTTCACGAGGGCACTTAGCCTGCCGCTGCGACTCATTCTGAAAGAGCAGGTTGCTGCCCTGAGTCGAGAATCGGTCGATGCCGTCATTCTCGCGGTAGTTCAGCAAGCGAAGCATACGTTACCAAAAAGCGCGTCGCACCCGGAGGAATGGGTTTCGTTGGTGCGGCAGAAGCTAGCGGACAGTCTGGGTGCCCATATCGTTCGTCCGATGCTCTCGTTCCTGGATACGGCGCTGAAGGACCACGCGTACTCCTCGATCGATTCGGTATTCAACGCCGAAGGCGATCTGATTGCGACGCTTGCCGAGCCCTTGGATGAGCAGCTTCCGGAGGTGCTGGCTCGCTTCTCCGTGTCGCGAGATACCACGGAACTGATGCAGGCGTCGGTAAAGCTGCTGAATCTTGATTTCGTGAAGCCCGCCGTCGCCGGCTTCTTCGAGTCGTTTGCGGCATCGGACGCGTTCCTGGAGTTTCGTGATCTTGAAACCTACGTCGCAACGTCCGAGGGCAATCAGCTTTATCTTTATATTGGCACCATCAAGTATGGGTCCTCGATCTATCCGCTGTTGTACCTGCCGCTCGAGACCCGGCGAGACGACCAACACGGCACCTACACGATCAAATTCACCAATCAGTTGTATGCTAACAAGCGCGCAACGGACTTCATTCTGCAGGAGCTCGGCTGGCGATCGCAAAAGCAGTGGCTGAGTCCAATCCCCGAGCGCATCACGTACCTGGCCTCGACCGAGCCCGTACTGGGCATCGTTGAACCGATGTTCAAAAAGATCGCAAAGGCGTTCGGGTTTCTCGATGACATCAAGTTGGCATCCGGGCCCGTGTCGCAGCAGTCGGATACCAAGGTGGCGATCGCCAACAGTCTGTACTTCTGCGCCTTTGAGAAGGCCGACGAAGCGCTATTGAACGATTATGAGGAGATGATCTCCCAGGTAAGGACTAATAAGGAAGGGGTCGTGATGCTCTTCCAGTCCATGATCGAAGGTGTGATCGCAGGAAACCCCGTGAGTATCGATGCCGCCATCGAGAAGCAATGGAGTGAGCTGCCCGTGGATCTCCGCGCTGTCCCGGACTCACCCATTCCGCTCAATGAGGAACAGCAGAAGGTTCTCCAGGCGATCCGTCATGAGGAGGGTCGCATTATCGTCGTGGAGGGTCCGCCGGGCACTGGAAAGTCGCACACGATTGTCGCCATTGCCGCCGACTGCGCCTTCCGAAAGAAGAGCTGCCTGATCCTCTCGGACAAGGCCGAAGCCCTTGAGGTTGTGTATGACAAGCTATCCAGAGCCATGAACGAAGTCCGAGGTTCCGAGGACTTTCCGAACCCATTACTGCGCCTAGGAACCGAACAGGCGAATTTCCGGCGCTTAACCTCTGCGAGCACACTCGCGCAGGTCGGCGCCCATGTGAAGGCGACCAATGCCAACCGCGGACCGCTGGAGGCGGATCGCAACCATCGGCGGCAGACGCTGCGAAGCAACATCAGCTCCGTCATCGGAGCGTACGGAGCCATAAAGACGGCCGACATCGCAGCGCTCGAGCGCTTGGCGTTAGAAATGAACGCCCTATGCGGAGAGTCACTGTCCACAGTCATTGATGGGATGAGCGACCTTGGAAAGGCCGCAGGCGCACCGTCGTCCACGCCGGATTACCCCAGACTCGAGCCGTTCCTGGCCGAGCTCCTCGAGAAACACGCGCCGCGCACAGGTGCAGCCCTGGAGGGCTGGCTTGCCACATACAGCTTCGCATCGGAGTTCGCGGCGGCAGCACAGGGTCCCCATTCTGCCGACTGCCCGTCCCTGAAGGAATCGCAGCTGCCAGGCCTTAGCGAAATCGTGAATGAGGTTGAAAGTCTGCGGAAGCCTGTCATCGGCTGGCTGTTCTCTGGCCGCAAGCTGCGGGCGCTGGCCGCCAAGTGCCAAAGCCTCTCGACGTTCCGAAAGTC
>Ga0307374_10012672_pt1 | contig 11779 bp, 12 predicted proteins | sample OX3MG_FD_202532 | JGI IMG/M metagenome (GOLD analysis project Ga0307374, IMG submission 202532) | Soil microbial communities from Risofladan, Vaasa, Finland - OX-3 | ecosystem: Environmental > Terrestrial > Soil > Coastal area > Acid sulfate soil | place: Finland: Risofladan, Vaasa | collected...
CATGGCCGAAGAGAGTGACATAGTACTGGCAGCTAACGATAGCCAAGCCGTGAAAAGCCCCCAAAAAACACCTGAATCTAGCTGGCGAGACATACTACGCAGCAAGTGGACGTGGCTTGGCATCCTAGTGATACTAGCTATTTTCTTTGGGCTGCCGTACACGCGCTACAAACTGCTTGGCCTGGTTATTAAGGAGAACGTTAGCGTAACGGTTATAGACAGTCAAACTAAATCCCCGGTCAGCGATGCCTTAGTCGATCTAGCGGGTGCCACGGTGAAGACTGACGCCAGTGGCAAGGCCCAGCTTAAAGCCGGAGTCGGAGAACGTGCCCTGGTTATTACAAAACAGTATTACCGGACCACTGACTCTAACTACTTCGTCGGCTTTAAAGGTAATCCGCCGGCCACTATTAAATTAGTTGCAACTGGCCGGCTGGTACCCATAACTGTGAACAATTCAATTAGCGGCAAGCCACTACCTAACGCCGTAATCCGCATACTTGATACAACAGTCAGAACCAACGCGGGAGGACAGGCCCAGGTCGCGCTACCCGCAGGTGCTACGTACGACAATGCTTCAATTAGTCTTTCCGGCTATAACACCAAACAAGTAAGCGTTCAGGTAACCAACTTATCCGTGCCAGGCAATAGCTTCACCCTAACACCGTCCGGCACAATCTATTTCCTATCTAACCAAAGCGGTACCATAGATGTAGTAAAGTCCAACCTCGATGGAGGCAGCCGGCAAACGGTTCTGGCCGGCTCCGGTCACGAAACCACCAATAACACAAGATTGCTGGCTTCAAGCGACTGGCGGTACCTCGCATTAGAAGCTGACCGTAATGGCAGTGGGCCAGCCCTTTACCTTATTAATACTGCCAACGGCCAAGTTAGTGAGTTTGACAGCAGCAGTGCAACGTTCAACCTGATAGGTTGGTCCGGACACAATTTCGTATATAACCTCACAAGTACTAATAAGAACCAGTGGCAAGCAGGCTACGAAGTCGTTAAAGACTATAACGCTGACCAGGCTGAGCTTAACCAGCTTGATCAAAACCTGGCGGTAGGCGACTCCGCAAGCTATGCTTACCAAAACTTTTCAAACTTCTTCATAGCAGGCGGCGCGTTAGTCTACGATAGCCAGTGGACAAGCCAGGGAGGATACGATGTGGTAACCGACAGCGATGCGATTCGTGCTTTCCAATTTGATTCACAGGTCCTTAAGGATTATGCATCATTCCCGGCTACCAGCACCGTATCGATTACCGCTAACCGCTATCAACCTGAGGCGGTGTATTTTGCGGTATTAAGCAGCACTAACAATGTCACGTCGTTCTACCAATATAGCAACCAAAACGTACAATCCGTCAGCATTAGCCAGACCATCTTTAATCAGAACAGCCCGGCGTATTTGGTGTCACCATCGGGTAATTATGCCGTTTGGTCGGAGCGTGGCAACGGCCAAGATTTATTCTTCATCGGCAACAGCAGTGCAGCTGACCATAAACAAATTGCTGCGCTTAATAATTACTCACCTTACGGCTGGTTTAGCGACAACTATGTGCTGGCATCAAGTGGCAACAGCCAACTATATATTTTTCCGGCCAGCGGCTTATCTGCCGTCCAACAGCCTACATTAGTCACTGCCTACTACGAGCCAGCGGGCAGTGGTGGCTACGAGTATAACGGCTTCTAAGACTTTCCTGACGGGAGCCAAATAACGGTCATAATGCCATCAGTTTTTAAATAGCCTAAAAAGGCCCGGTTGATCAGCCGGTAGGGCTTATCAAGCTTAAGGCTGATGTCGCGTTTGACCAGGTGCTGAGAACGCAATTGATCGACAATCATGTCCCGTTCCCGGTTAGTATCGGGATGTATCATGTGTGTTAATTGTAGGTTATGCCTGATTGGTGCCAGACCGGCATCGAGCGAAGCGGCCCCGACCCATAGTAAATTATCACCTTCGATGTGAGAGTTACGATGATGCCAGTGAATACCTCTCACTGTCAATCGTTTACCCTCTTCATAGGTGGTAGCCCAAAAACGTACGTGGTGACGCTTACCCACACCACTGACAGGGATTTCAAAAGCCAAGTCCTGCCTGCGCCCAAACAAGTATAAATAACTTAGTGGCGCGTTTGGATATTCCCAGCCTAAAACGAAGCTGAGCACATGCCTGATTATATTCCTGCCACTGTGCGGATCGGCCATGTACCAGCCAGCCTGTGTCATAGCCTCTATGAGCTGTTTCCTGGTCCCGATAATCCCGATGTTCATTGGATCCGAAGCAAAGCCGTCCGGCGTTACGCAGTAAACTGGCAAATGATCAACCGGCCGGAAAATACGATAGCCGCGAAGCAAGGCGGGCACAAATACATAGGCGCCCAAGACGTAGGTTACAAATATTGCCACCGCGTCCGGTAGACGACGATTAAAATAAGGAAAAACATCGCGTACCGATAGGTAAGCAATAACTATGCCAGGCAATAAAATAGCGAAGCGTTTAACCAGCCGATTTGTATAGTGAAGCATTAACTGCATCTATAATACAATGACTTCATATGATTAACGAATTCAGCTAAAAACCCCTAATGCTTTCGTGATATAATTTGACCTATAGAACTAATGGAGTACTACTTGGTTAAGGCTTGAAGCCGCATAGACCATAAACAATAATCGGCTCATTTTAGAAAAGCAATTATGCCTACCAACGAAAAAAGCCAGCAGACGCTTGAACCAGTACACGTTCGTGCTGGTCAGCCGTCACTTCCCGTCAGACACCCGTCGAACGAACCCGTCAACCCCGGGCCTGCCGTACCAGAAAAACCGGCACCTGGAACAGCCCCTGCCATTGAGCAAAAAAAACCATCGTCCCAAGCAGCCAAACAACCGCCGGAATCCAGCAACAGTAGTGTAGTAGCAGCCATTATAGCTACCGTCATTATTGTCCTCGGAATTTCCGCGTTAGCGGTATTGGCCTATATCAAGACCAAAAAATAGAGCTTCACGCCCAAGCTTCCAATAACTGGTAATTCTAGGTTAAACTATTTGTCTATGCGCGCGTTAGTAGCTACACAACTTCAAAAACCCGGTGCCGTCGGTGTAATCCCGACAGATACGGTCTATGGTATCGTGGCCCGCGCGGTTGACCAGACGGCAGTCAAGCGGCTATATGGGGTAAAGAAAAGATCCCATAAGCCAGGAACAGTCATTGCAGCCTCGCTAAAGCAATTAGAGGCACTCGGCCTTAAGCACCGTTACCTTAAAGCAGTCGAACAATTTTGGCCGGGGGCAGTGAGCGTTATCATACCGGTTTCCGACCCAGAACTTGCCTACTTACACCAGGGCAAACTCGGCCTAGCTGTCCGCATACCTAAAAACACTGAACTGCAAACCCTGCTTAGCGTCACCGGCCCGCTACTCACCAGCAGTGCCAACCAGCCGGAAAAACCTACAGCCGTGAATATCGAGCAGGCCAAAGCCTACTTCGGCGATCAGGTTGATTTCTACGAAAACGGCGGCGACCTGTCGAACCGCCAAGTCTCGACACTTATTCGAATTATCGACGACGCCGTTGAAGTGCTACGCCAAGGATCTGCCAAGGTTTAGCGGGTGCTACAATAGGTAATATGAACCTAGATGACTATCAGAAACGCGCCTTAACGACCGTTATAACCAGCGGCGACCTGTTTAAAGACTCCCTGCATTGGGTACTCGGCATCAACGGCGAAGCCGGGGAAGTTGCCGAAAAAGTCAAAAAGATTATCCGTGATAAAAACGGTAAAATGACCCCCCGAGACAAACAGGAACTAGCCAAGGAAATTGGCGACGTGCTTTGGTATTTAGCTGTTTTTGCCCACGACCTCGGGTTTTCCCTAGATGATATCGCCCAGGCGAACTTAGACAAGCTCAAAAGCCGTAAAGCCCGCGGTGTCCTAGGAGGCGCCGGCGACAACCGCTAAGCCCATGCAACCTGAAGAACTCACCCGGCAGTATCTGGAGCAAGCCAAAGTTATGCAGCTGGCTACATCTACAAACGATCAACCCTGGGCCTGCACGGTGCATTATTATTCCGACTCCGAGCTCAACTTATACTGGATAAGCACCACTGAGCGTCAACACTCCCAGCAAATAGCCCAGAATCCAAAAGTGGCTGCGGCCATCTTAGTGCACCTCAATACGCCCGAGGAGCGATACGTAATAGGCATCTCCCTTGAAGGCACAGCCGAACTCATAGGCCAGCACATAGATGAACTCATAGGCCAAGGCTATATACAAAAACTAGGCCGCGAACCCGCTCTATTAACCGACATTGCCAGCGGCAAGAATCCCCACAAATTCTACCGTTTAAAGCCTTCTAAAATCGTCCTCTTTGACAGTAAGAACTTCCCAGATAACCTACGCCAGGAAGTCGTAATACCAACTGGTACTATGGGCGATACATTTGACCGCCAATAAATCCCGATTTAATAACCTCTTATCTCTGCTTCTGAAACTCGGTCCTTAGCCAATCATCAAGACTATTGCCGCCTCCGCCAGCCATGCCAATCACCATATCGCCGTTATCCAAGTGTTTTTGGATAATGTGCTCGAGCTTGGTATCACGTTCCACAGGCTCGGCGATACTTGGATCGTCTAAATGTGAAACTAATTCCGCGGGTGAAATTACCGGTTGGTTTGCATCCTCGCGTGCCAAATAGCTAGGTAGCCAGTATAACTTTGCAGCTCCCAAGAAACAGTCTTTATAGTCGTCAACCATATAATGTTGCCGGCGGTCGGTCAGCGGTTCATAAACTACGATCAGCTTCTGGCCGGTTATAGCCGCCATTTCCGTGGCCACGCTCATGGCACCACGGATTTTCTCTGGCGTATGCGCGTAGTCACTATACAGGTTGGGGATAATCTGCTCCATACGGCGCGCTAAGCCGGGAAAACGGCTGGCAAGCTCAACCAGTTGTTCCAGGGGCTGCTTAGTCGCCCTGTGGACGGCCGTAACTGCCAGCCAGGCATCTAGCCGGTTATACCGGCCTAGCAGCCGCAAATCGTCTATACCAGGCTCGTCAGCGCTTAAAACGGTTAATCGGTCGGTAGACTCCAGTTCCAGGTAATCATAGTCTTCCTGCCAAATGTAGGTTTTTTGGCTCTGGGAGATAAATTCACGAAAAGCCGCTTGGTAATCTTCACGTGTCGGAAATATCTCATGGTGATCCCAGCTAACGCCGGTGATCAAACTGATGGCAGGTTTGTAGGATAGGAAGTTACGGTCAAATTCGTCGGCTTCATAAATGAAATATTGGCTGGAGGACTCATACGCGCCGAGCTCGGCAAAACTTGTCTTGGCCGGCAGCAAATAGCTGACCGGCTCCTGAAGTTGGGTGAATAGCCACACAACCAGCGCCGTCGTGGTGGTTTTACCGTGGGTACCGGCTATAGCTATAAGTTTAAGCTGGCGTGCCCCAAGTATTTCATTGAGAAACTCATCGCGCTTACTTGTTTTAATTGACTGCTCTTGGCAGTAGGCAAGTTCCGGGGCGTCCGGATTCTCCAGTGGCAGAGCTGAAGTGTACACGAACCAATCGATTGGCTCATGGGCGTGAACTTTCCCGATCGCTTGCCTGGACTGGCCTATATGGATGTTAGTGATACCGTGGGCCTGTAAATAGTCGATATAGCCCGAAGCTTGCTTATCGGACCCCGATACATCGAATCCGGCCTGATGGGCAACCATAGCTAGCGGTCCAATACCTGCGCCACCGATACCCGAGAAGTAAATATGCATAGCTATAGAGTACAGCTTGCCCCCCAAAGGCGTCCAGCTAAGCTATAATCATAGGTGGTATGAACAAACGACGTCTCCACCATCTATGGACTAGGCTTAGGTGGATCAAACCAAGCTATTTCCTGGTTCTGGCGGTCGTCATGGCTGTTACCTGTGTTTTTGCTCTACGGGCCAACAATGAGCACATGATCAAACTTCGAAGTGCGGTCTACTCAGCCGATAAAAACAACGGCGACGTTGAGACGGCTCTTAGGCAACTGCAGGCTTACGTTACCACCCACATGAATACTAACCTCAGTAGCGGTAACGGCACCGTTTATCCGCCTATCCAATTAAAATACACCTACCAACGCCTGCTGCAAGCCCAAAGCGATACCGCTGCTGCTGCCAATACGCAGCTGTACACACAAGCCCAAACTTATTGCCAGCAACAGGATCCAGTAGATTTCTCCGGGCACAATCGGGTTCCTTGCATTGAACAATATGTCCTGACCCACGACACCCAGCTGACAGCTATACCGGCTGCTTTGTATGAGTTCTCGTTCATATCGCCTTCGTGGTCAGCCGATTTGGCAGGCTGGAGTTTGCTGACTGCTATTACCTGCGGCGTATTATTCGTCGTTTCTATACTAGCCTTGTGGTGGTTTGAGCACTACGTTAACTAGGGAAGCCAAGCAACAACTAAAATAAAACGTCCTCCAGATCGTGGAGGACGTTTTATTTGTTAACTAGCGACTAAGGTTTAGCACCGGTAGCGCTCTGAGCACTGGTGCCACTTGTTGTACCGGCACTGGTGCTCTGATCAACACACTTCTGCGGGCCGGGGTTATTCTTCTGGTAAGTTGCTACGGCGGTTGCAACCTGGCCGTTGGATTCCAAGTTCTCCCAGAATGTAACCTGTGAACGGTTGATGACCATCTGGTCATATGGCCTGTGCAGCTCACAACCAAGCTTTACTAGGGTAACGTTGCTACCGCTAGTGCTAGTGCTTGCTGACGAACCGTTTGAGGATGTCTGCAAGTAGAAAATATCGCTCAAAATAAGGAAGTTATTATTCAATGTCTGAATATGGCCAAAATACACTTGTCCTGTGTTTAAGAATACAGCCTGGAGCTTGCTAGTCTTAGTGTAGGTAAATTCGGTTGAGTCTTTGCTGTTATTGTTATTTGAAGCTACTAAGACGATAACTCCAATAATTAGAATAACGACAGCGGCAAGACCAAGAAGCATGCCAATCCGTGTCCATTGGCCATTAGCTAATGACTTGCTGTTACTATTACTACGCTTCAGATTATTACCAGGAGTCGTTGAAGGTTCGACATCTAAGTTTTGCGTTGGCCCACTGCGGTTAGTAAAATCCATAATTCCCCGTTCCACCTCTTTTATTACTTTTATGGTTACCGAGACAGTGTAATACAGGTTTGCCAATGAATGCAAGATAAAATGCCCATAAATTTAACATATTAGCTGTGTATAGCCTGTTTTAGTTACTCTATTCTGACCTATTACCAGACGTAATTCTTTGTTAAGGGGTTGACAAACAAAATGCCACCAGAGTATGTTAGGGTTACATTACTAATGGTAAGAAGAGGGAGCCTAACTTATGGCCTACAAGCACACGAACTCAAAGGGTGTCACATATTACTTAAACTCCAAGGATGTAGTCCTTCGCGGTGGTAAGAAGCAGACTATCTACTACTTCAGCAAAGATCAGCGCCCCGAGGCAACTGACTTGCCAAGTGGTTTTGAAGTAAACGAGAATCCTCGTAACGGTTTCTTGACAGTCAAGCGCAAGTAAGACGAGCAAGAGTTCTCTCAAAGATTAAAGAGGACAACTACTTTAAATGCCCGGCTCTTTACCAAAATAAGGAGCTCGGGCATTTTATTTGGTCATAATAGCTAATGATTCACGCTGATTTGATATAGTAATACGAATGCCTGAACCAATTCTCAAAGTTAAGAAGCTAACCAAGGCGTACGACGACAAGCTAGCCGTTGATGCTATTTCCTTTGATGTCAAAAAAGGCGAGACGTTTGGAATTCTTGGCCCGAATGGCGCTGGCAAAACGACTACGCTTGAGATGATCGAAACGTTGCGCCCCATCGACAGCGGCAGTATAACGGTTGACGGCATTGATGTTAGTGAGCGGCCCAATGACATTAAGCAAATTATTGGCGTACAGCCGCAAACCGCAGCTTTTCAGGACAAACAGAAGCTGACTGAAATTATTGAGATGTTTGCCGCAGCCTACGGGGAAAGAGTTAAAGCCAAAGAATTTTTAGATGACGTTGAGCTTGGCGAGAAAGCCAACGATTTTGCTGAAAGTTTGTCTGGCGGCCAACGCCAACGTTTGAGCATAGCCGCGGCCCTAGTCCATAAACCCAAATTATTTTTCCTGGACGAGCCGACTACCGGACTAGATCCGCAAGCGCGCCGCAACCTATGGGATCTCATCCGTACGGTGCGCGCGCGGGGCGTAACCGTTATCTTAACCACTCATTATTTGGAAGAGGCCGAACTGTTATGCGACCGCGTGGCAATCATGGACAATGGCAAAATTATTGCCCTTGATACGCCGAGAAACTTAGTCAGACAGCTCCTCAAGCGCGGCTTTACCAAGGAACAACATACTGAAAAAGCCAATTTAGAGGACGTTTTTATTGATCTTACAGGAAAGGCCTTACGGGACTAATGGAAAAAATACCTAACAAGTCATGGCAGACCCAGCTGAGGACCGTACTTGTTTTTACCAAGCTCAGCACCCGGCGTTTTTTTCGTGACCGTTTAGCCCAGTTCTTTAGCATTCTATTCCCGCTAATCTTTTTGTTCGTGTTCGGCAGCCTGACTAAAGGGAATGGCAACGTTACTTTTAGCGTTGCCCTTATCAATGAATCTAAAACACCTTTCGCCGCGCAGCTTACCCACAATATAGAAAATAGTAAGACCTTTAAAGTTAACAGCTCACTTACTACTCTTAGCGCCGCCGAGAATAAAATGCATCAAAACCAACTCGACGGCATTATTGTCCTGCCGAGCAATTTTGGCGCCATGCAGCCGGGACAAACATATCCCTCCGGACAAGCCAATGTGTTGTATGACGAATCCAGTTCCGGAACCGGCCAAACGTTAACTTCCTTGTTTCAAGCTACCTTCGCTAATATCAATACCAAATATGTCCCCACCAAAGAGCCATTTTCAGTTAAAGGGCAAGTGCTTAATACCAAGAAATTAACCTCGTTTGACTATACCTTCTCAGGCTTGCTCGGTTTCTCGATAATCGGGCTTGGAATATTCGGCCCGGTCAATGTCTTTCCCGAACTTAAGAAGCAGGGCATTCTGCGCCGCCTCCACACGACGCCGCTGAAGACCTGGCAATACTTTATGGCAACAATGTTTAGCCAGGCGGTTACCGGTATTATCTCAATTGCCGTTATGTTTGCCGTGGCCATCGGAGTCTTTCACCTCAAAGTTGACGGTAATTATCTGGAAATCGGTCTGTTTACGGTTTACAGCATATTCATGATTCTTGGCATGGGACTGGCTATCGGCGGCTGGGCTAAAAATGAACGCCAAGCCGCGCCGCTCAGTAACATTGTTGTCTTTCCGATGCTCTTTCTGTCCGGCACGTTCTTTCCGCGTTACTTAATGCCGCACTGGCTGCAAACAACAACAAATTACCTGCCGCTGACCCCAGTTATTGACGGACTGCGACTGCTTACCACAGAAGGCAAGAACCTCATAGATATTGGCCCCCAGCTAGGCCTCATAGCCATATGGTTCGTCCTGATATACGCCGTAGCTTTCCGCGTCTTTAAATGGGAATAAAGCCTAAGATTTCTTAGCACACGACAAACACCGCCAAAGATTTGATTGCTAAAACTCCTTAAGTGTTATATAGTACTGCAACATTATGGAGAAGCACGAGGTTGACCCAGCAACGCAGGCATCAATGCTACCGGCTACGCCAGAGCAGGTAGCAGTTGAGGGTGCGTATTACGCGGCAGAACCAACAGCTGGCCCAGAGCCAGAAGCCAAACTCCAGCCCCAAACGCCGGACCCTGAACAGGAGAAGCAGGAGAAGATTGCCAGTTTAGAAGCTGAAGGCATTGCCTTGGATTTTTTGGGCCGTGCCCAGGCTACCAATAAGAAAATTTCAGAAATGACGAGAGGCCAGACCCGATTGCGTCTGGACGGCAAAAATCACGAAGAACAAGCGAGACTTGGGCAGGCTATTGAAACTTCAGGCAAAAACCGGTTTCGTTTCCGCCGGGTTGCTAAAAAACATTTTGGCTTGTCAATCGGAATTGAAACCGAAGAGGTTACAAAGACCATTGAGGCTAAAGGGGTTGAGGAACAGGTTATAAAGGTTGTCGCTACGGAACCGGAGCGTCAGGCAGAACTCGTAGACAGCTACAAACTCTTCTTAAAGAGTTATGAGGATAAACCAGCTCGCCGTAAAACCCGTCGCGCCGAGATTGTCGAAGAAATTGCAGCACTCAAAGCAGAGGCCGACATTAATCCGGCGACAGGGGACACTACACCTAGCAAGCTAGGAAGAGTAGCCGTAAATGAAGCATCGGATACGCCAGAAGAAGCGCCGCGACCACTGACAGACGTAGTCTATATGGACGGAAAAGCCGTACAACTTGAAACTCTGGTTTCGCCCGAATTTGATCCAGACCAGGCGCTCACCATGACAGACTACCTTAGAGAAATCGCCAGTAGAATGACTATTGCACCTAGGGAAGATTCTACCGAAGACAGTGCTCTACAAGTGTTTGGTAAGGACTTTGCTCGAGCAGATCCAGCCCATCTCCTTACGGGATTAATTTTTCCCTGGACAGGTACTTGGGTGCGTCCCGAAATACCAATCGTTGAAGTTCGTGAATGGTACTGCGATTTGGATAAGAGCATATATAGCGGTATGGTACCGTTCAGTACAAGATTGGCTACATCACAAGAGCTTTATGACGCAATTGTTGGCAACAGTCCTTGGTTTACCAATAGAATGGCCAATAGAGTAGAAAAAGCTAATGAAGACTTAACTATTGAGAAGAGAGAAGACCTTGGTGGTGAAGCAGCACTATATGGCCTAACTGATAGGCATCTGCTGTTGGAGGGTGCCAACGAGCAACTTTTGGCAGAGCGTAAGCCATTGATTGCTGTCAGCAAAAGTCTTGACCCAGACTTACCCCTTAGTCCAAGAAGAGTTAAAAACCTGGAGATATATCGTCTTGCCGGAGTCACTAGTGTACAAACAATGGTAAGTATTGCCTGCAAGGGTCTCAAGTATGGCACAAATGAGGCACAAGACACTTGGAATGCTGTTTTTTCTCAAATCCATCGTTCCACAGAGGCTGCCACAAACTTTAAGGCCTATATCGACATGGCTATCGATTACAATGACGCTGTGCGTGGCAAGATTAACCAAGCCATTCATGGCATCGGTGGAGAAATCGCCCGTAAGGCCATAAATGCTATCAACAACATTGATCGAGAATACAAGGACAAGGAAAGGGCTAGTCGACCCGCCGACACTTCCATATAATTAAAGCCTGATGCAGACGTTTGAATCTTTACCGAAACCGTTTTTCATATTGGCGCCGATGGACGATGTGACTGACACGGTCTTTCGTCAGATCGTAGCCAGCTGCGCCGCACCGGATTTGTACTTCACAGAGTTCGTCAATGCTGACGGCTTACAAAGCCCCGGACGCCCAAAGCTATTAAAAAAATTACGGTTTACCAGCACTGAGCAGCCGCTAATAGCCCAAATTTGGGGCAAGGAACCCGACAATTTTCTCAAGACCGCCCAGCAATTAGCCGATGGGACCCTAGCCCGCGAGCTGGGACTGCCGGATGGTATCAATTTTGCCGGTGTTGACCTGAACATGGGCTGCCCGCAAAAGAACGAGGTCAAGAATGGAACCTGCGCCGCGCTAATGAATGACCGGCACTTAGCCGGGCAAATCATTAAAGCTACCCAGGAAGGACTGGCC
>Ga0307374_10012674_pt1 | contig 11778 bp, 9 predicted proteins | sample OX3MG_FD_202532 | JGI IMG/M metagenome (GOLD analysis project Ga0307374, IMG submission 202532) | Soil microbial communities from Risofladan, Vaasa, Finland - OX-3 | ecosystem: Environmental > Terrestrial > Soil > Coastal area > Acid sulfate soil | place: Finland: Risofladan, Vaasa | collected...
GGGTTCATCGAGATCGACTCGGCCCTCGGCGCGGGCACCACGGTGCGCGTGTGCCTGCCGGCGCACGACGCCGCGCCATGGGCCGAAGCGGCGCCCACCGGCGCCCGCCGCGCCGCGCCCGGCACGGAGACCGTGCTCCTTGCCGAGGATGAGCCACAGGTACGGGAGATCGCGCGCCGCGCGCTGGAGACGTTCGGCTATCACGTCCTCGTCGCCGCGGACGGCGACGAGGCGCTGCGCGTGGCGCTCGCGCACCGCGGCCCGATCCACCTGCTGCTCGCCGACCTGCGCATGCCCCGCATGGGCGGCTACGAGCTCGCCGCGCAACTGCGCGGGCAGCGGCCCGGCATCCGCGTAATGTTCATGTCCGGGTATTCGGAATTCCGCGCCCCGGTCGACGACCCCGCCCTCGCCAACGCGCCGAGACTCACCAAACCGTTCCGTGTCGGCGCACTCGCCCAGAGCGTGCGCGATGCTCTCGACACCGCGCCGCCCATCGCGACATAGCCGTGCTGAAACAATCCGCGGGCGCCCTCCGTTCAAACCATTCACGGAGTCGCGCCGTCTCACCCTGTGCACCACGCGGACCACCTTCAGCCACCACCATCCTTGTCCTTTCGTCTCGTCGCGCCCCGCGTTTCGCGCTCGGCGCTTCCGCTCGCGCTCGCCGCGGCCGCCGCCGCGCTCTCCCCCACCCGTCTCACCGCGCAGGCCCCCACGCCGGCCGCGATGAACATCGCGCGCACCGCGTTCGCCGCCCGCCGGCAGGGCGCGATCACGATCGATGGCCGCCTGGACGAACCGGCCTGGTCCAGGGCCAAGCCGATCACCGGCTTCTACCAGACGCAGCCCACGCAGGGCGCCGCGGCCACGCAGCGCACCGAACTGCGCATTCTCTTCGACGACGACGCCATCTACATCGGCGCCCGCATGTACGACACCCTCGGCGCGCGCGGCGTGCACGAGCGCCTGGCCCGCCGCGACCAGCTGCTCACCCTCCAGGGCGACAACGGCACCGGCGCGCCGTCGGTCACGTCCGACGTCCTCGTGCTCCGCCTGGACACCTATCACGACCGCCTGGGCGAGTCGGTGTTCCTCATCAACCCCGAAGGCGTGAAGGGCGACGCGCTGTCCATCGGCGGCAGCAACCTCGACCCCGCCTGGGATCCCGTGTGGGAAGGCGCGGCCCACGTGGATTCGCTCGGGTGGACCGCTGAACTGCGCATTCCGTACTCGCAACTCCGCTTCTCCCGCGACTCGCTGCAGACGTGGGGCCTGCAGATCCAGCGGTTCGTGGACCGCCTCAACGAATGGGACGTGTGGGCCTTCACGCGCGCCAACGAGACCGGCGGCCCGGCCAAGTACGGCACGCTCACCGGCATCCGGGTGGACCACCGGCCGCGCTCCGCGGAACTACTGCCGTATGTGCTCACCGGCGACCGGTTCGCGGCCGCCGCCGCCGGCGATCCGTTCCACGCCAATGCCGCCACCACGGAGCGCGTCGGCGCCGACCTCCGCTATCTGCTCACCTCCAACCTGACGCTCGACGCCACGGTGAATCCCGACTTCGGACAGGTCGAGGCCGATCCCGCCGTCGTGAACCTCTCCGCCTTCGAGACCTTCTTTCCCGAGAAGCGGCCGTTCTTCGTGGCCGGCGCCGGCGCGTTCAGCTTCGGCGGCACGAGTTGCATGTTCTGCAGCAACAACAGCAGCCTCGACCTGTTCTACTCGCGGCGCATCGGCCGCGCGCCGCAACTCGGCGACTCGGTGGCCAACACCTCGCTGTTCTCCGACGTGCCCGATGCCACGCGCATCCTGGGGGCGGCCAAGATCACCGGGCGCACCGCCAACGGCTTCACCGTGGGCCTGCTCGACGCCGTCACCGGCAGCGAGACGGCGCGCTATCGCACGGCGCTCAACGGCCCGACGCTGTTGCAGCCCGTGGAACCGCTCACCAACTATTTCGTGGGGCGCGTCAAGCGCGACTACCAGGGCGGCAACACGATCGTCGGCGGCATCGTGACGTCCACCGAGCGGCGCCTGGACGACCCCATGCTGCGCTCCTACCTGCGCGACCGCGCCCAGTCGGCCGGCCTCGACATGCACCACTACTGGGACGACCAGACGTACGACGTACGGGCCCAGATCGCGTTGTCCGACGTGGGCGGATCGGCCAGCGCCATTGCCCGCACCATGGAATCGAGCGCGCACTACTTCCAGCGCCCCGATCGCGGCGCCGTGCGCGACGGGCTCTTCACCACACGCTTCGACTCCACGGCCACCGAACTACGCGGCTACGGCGCCTACGCCCGCGTGGCCAAGGACGCGGGCAACTGGTTGTGGGAGTTCAGCCAGGCGGCGCGCAGCCCGGGGTTCGAGGTCAACGACATCTCGTACCTCTCGCGGGCCGACTACTACTGGGTGAGCGCCAACCTGGCGCGGCAGTGGACCGTGCCCGGCGCCTGGTATCGCAACATCGTGTCCATCGTGGGCGGCCAGGAGCAGTTCGACTACGAGGGCGACCGCACCGATCTGCAGCAGCAGGCATACTTCGGCATGGAGTTCCTCAACTACTGGAATCTCCGCTCATACGGCATCCACCACCCGGCCGTATACGACCCCACCATGCTGCGTGGCGGGCCGGTGGTGAAGCGTCCGGGCTACAACGACCTGGGCGTCGGCCTCACGAGCGACAACCGCCAGGAAGTGGTATGGGGCGTGAACGGCGAGTGGGCCACGGGTGTCGGCGCGCTCAACACCAGCTTCTACGTCACGCCGAGCGTGACCTTCAAGCTGGGCCCCAATGCCAACGTGGATTTCACCCCCACGTATCAGAACGGCAAGGGCTTGCAGTACGTCACCCGCGCGAGCGACCCCACCGATTCGGCATTCGCCGGCGCGCGATACGTGCTCTCGACCATCCATCCCACGTCGCTGTCGCTCGACACGCGGCTGAACATGACGTTCACGCCGGACCTCACGCTGGAGCTGTACCTCCAGCCCTACTTCGCCAGCGGCCACTACTACGCGTTCTCGGAATACGGCGCGCCGCGCACGCTCGCCCAGCGCGTCTTCGGGCGCGACGTGGGCACGATCGCCGCTCAGCGCGACGGCACCGGCGCCGTGACCACGTACGTCGTGGACCCGGACGGCGCGGGCCCGGCGCCGGCGTTCAGCTTTGCCAACCCCGACTTCTCATACACGTCGCTGCGCGGCAACGCGGTGCTGCGGTGGGAGTACCGGCCCGGCTCCACGATCTATCTCGTGTGGCAGCAGCAGCGCTCGGGGTCCAGCGTGGACGGCAGCTTCGATCTGGGACGCGATCGGGCGGCCCTGTTCCAGGACCGCCCGATCAACGTCTTCCAGCTCAAGGTCAACTATTGGATCGGCCGCTGACTCATCCGCCGCGGTGCGCGCTGCGGTGCTGCTCGCTCGGCGCCGGAGCCCGCGGCGCCGAGTACGCCGGGCGCGACGGAGCACGGTACACCGGCTGCGACCGCGGCGCCGGCGTGTAGCGCGGCTGCGCCGTACGCTCGTACGTCTGCGGCGCCGGCGTGTAACGTGGCTGCGCCGTACGCTCGTACGTCTGCGGCGCCGGCGTGTAACGCGGCTGCGCATTGCGCTGATACACCTGCGGCGCCGGCGTGTAACGCGGCTGCGCGTTGCGCTGGTACACCTGCGGCGCCGGCGTGTAACGCGGCTGCGCCGTGCGGGTGCCGGCCTCCGGATACCGGCGCGGCGTGCCCGACCAGGTGGCCGGTGCGCTCCGCTCGTGCGCGCCGGTGGTCACCAACACCGGCTGCCGATAGCCGCCGGTACGCGACACCACGCCGTGCCCGTCACGCGGCACCGCGTACCGCGGGCCGTTGCTCGCCATCAGGTTGTTGTAGTTCACCCCGCGATGGATGGCATCGTAGCGATGGATGTTGTTGTAGTCGGGATGCCGGTACACCACGTTGCGATCGTAGTCGATGCGCCGGTAACTCGGGTTCACGTACACGCCGCTCAGCCGCACGTACGGACGCGACCGCGCGATCCACCCGCCGCCGTACCATCCGGTGTACACGATCCGCCGCGCCGGCCAATCCCAGTCGTACATCAACCACGCGCCGATCGGGTACCCGACGCCGAAGCTGAAATAGGAGTTGAACCCCGCGCGGTAGAACACCGGCTGGCAGTAGATCACCGAGGGGTCGTACACCGGCACGTAGATCACCTGCGGCTGCGCCGGCCAGATCTGGATGTTCCCGGCATCGGCCACCACCTGCTGCTGCGCCGTGGTCTGCAGGTTGCCCTGCGCCTGCGCCAGCTGCCGCATGTGCTGCACCGCCTGCATCACGTCGGTGGACTGGCTGGCGTACGCCTGGCCCAGCGACGTCGTCCAGTCGATCCGCGTGTCCATCGTATTGAGGATCGACGGATAGTGCGCCACGGCCTTCACGCTCACGTCCCAGTACTGGCCGTCGATGCCGTCGGTCCCGTTGGCGCGCACGTACTGCGCGGCCTCCTGGATCTGATCCGGGAACGTCGCCGCCAGCAGCACCTGCGCCAGCAGCGGATCGGGATACAGCGCCACCGGCGCCACCAGATTGTCCAGCTGGTCCACCGAGAACGCCGCCGGCTGCCCCTGCGCGGCCGTCGCATCCTGCGCGCCAACCGGCGCCACGACGGCCGTCTGCAGCGCGAGTACGCACGCCGCACCGAGCAGCAGTGATGAAGACAAAGTGTTGCGCATGGCCACCTCCTCCCTTGGGGGAACCCTACCCATTGCGACCGGCTCTGTCCAGCCCGTCCACGTGATTGTATACACCGGCGCAACTGGATGTTGCACTGTCATTTAGCTGACAGCTTGGGGGGAGCACAACCGCCAATTCGAAGGGTTAACGGCCAGGGTCCAGCGGCCGCGCAATCAGCGCGACTACACCTTCATCCGCTCGAACGCGTACGTCCCCGCCGCGATCACCAACACGGTGAACGCGCACAGCACGCCCACGTCGAACGCCAGATGGAACTGCGACGTGCCGAGCATCAGCCGGCGCAGCGCATCCACCGCGTACGTGAGCGGATCGAGCAACGTGAACGGCGCCAGCCACGCGGGCAGCTTGCCGATGGGAAACAGCGCCCCCGACAGAAAGAAGATCGGGAACACCACGAAGCTCGAGATCAACTGGAACCCTTCGGGGCTCTCCATCAGCGACCCGATGATCAGCCCCACACTCACGAACGCCACCGTCGTGATCGCCAGCACCACCAACGCCAGCAGCAGCGAGGCCGCGTCCAGCCGCAGCCCGGTGATCGTCCCCGTGGCGGACAGCGCCACGCCGAGCAGCAACAGGATCATCACCTGGAGGAGCGAGTCCGTGGCCCCGCCCACCACCTTGCCCACGAAGATCGCCGTGCGCGACACCGGCGCCACCAGCACTTCCTTGAGGAAGTCCACCTTGCGATCCCACACGATGTACACGCCGAAGAAGATCGACGAGAACAGCACCGCCTGCGCCAGGATCCCCGGGTAGATGAACGCCTGGTAGTTGGTGCCGGGAATGGAGACGCTGCTCCCCAGCCCGCCGCCGAAGATGAACAGCCACAGCACCGGGTTCACGATCGACGCCACGATGCGCGACTTCTCGCGCAGGAACACCTTGTATTCCCGGTACCAGATGGCGCGCACGCCGTTGAGGTCGTTCATCGCATCACCGGCGGCGCATCATGCGTTCGGCCCACCCACCTTCGGGCGATCCCTCGCGGATGGCTCGCCCTGTGAAGTGCAGGAACACGTCGTCCAGCGTGGGCGAGCGCACCTCCACCGCCTCCACGCCGCTCACGGCGCGGAGCAGCTCCGCCAGATGCTCGCTGGCGTCGGTCACGGTGAGCATCACCAGCGGCCCCTTGGCTTCCACCTTCTGCACGAAGGGCATCCGCCCCAGCGCGTCCAGATCCGGCTCGCGCACCCGCATGGCCACGATGTCGCCGCCGATCACGCGCTTGAGATTGGCCGGCGTGTCCAGCGCGCCGATCCGCCCGCTGTCCATGATCGCCAGGCGGTCGCACAGCCGGTCCACCTCTTCCATGTAATGCGTGGTGAGGATCACCGTGATCTTCTTCTGGCGCGACAGGTTCTCCACGTACTCCCACACCTTCTCGCGCGACTGCGGATCCAGCCCCAGCGTGGGCTCGTCCAGGAACAGCACCTTGGGATCGTGCATCAATCCGCGCGCCAACTCCAGGCGGCGCCGCATGCCCCCCGAATACTTCTTCACCAGATCGTCCTTGCGATCGGTGAGCTCCACCAGCTCCAGCACCTCGCCAATGCGCCGCTCGCGCAGCGCCACCGGCATGCCGTACAGCATGCCGTGCACCTTGAGGTTCTCGTAGCCGGTCAGGATGTCGTCCGAACTCGGATCCTGGAACACGATACCGATGGACTGCCGCACCCGGCCCGGCTCGCGGACGATGTCGAAGCCGTTGATCGTCGCCGTGCCCGACGTGGGGCGGATGAGCGTGGTCAGCGTGAGCAACGTGGTCGTCTTGCCCGCGCCATTGGGCCCCAACAGACCGAAGATCTCTCCCTCCTCCACGTCGAGGTTGAGATCGTCCACGGCCACCAGCCGCTCGTACCGCTTGGTGAGGTGCTGCGTCTGGATGATCGGCACCGGGCGCGCCACGTTGGGTCGAGCGGAAATGTACTCGGCGGCCCGGGGGCCGGCGTGAGGGAAAGCGCCACACCGCTTCCCGGGAATCCCCGAGCGGCGGTCGCGCCCCCGCGGCCTAACGTTCAGGCAGACCCCGCGGCGTCCCTGCGCGGCGCCGCTCTACCCGGGAGGACGCATGTCGCCGCCAAGGATCCTCATCGTGTACGGCACCAGCTACGGCCAGACGGCCCGCATCGCCGGTCGCATCCGGCAGTTGCTCGTGGAACGCGGACTCGACGTGACGCTCCTCGCCGGCGACCGGTTGCCCGCGGGTCTCCGTCCTGCGCAATTCGACGGCGTGCTCGTGGGCGCGTCCCTGATCATGCAGGGGTACCAGAAGTACGTCGCCGCGTTCGTGCGCCGCCACGCCGCCGCGCTCAATGCCATGCCCAGCGCGTTCTTCGCCGTCAGCGGGTCGGCGGGCAGCGACAACCCGCTCGAGCGCGCCGCGGCGCAACGGCTGCTGGAGAAGTTCTGCCACGGCGCCGGCTGGCAGCCGTCCATGACCGCGTCGTTTGCCGGCACGATCGCGTTCACCAGGTACAACTTCGCCCTGCGCTGGTTCATGAAGCGCATCAGCCGCAAGGAGGGCCAGTCCACCGATACCTCGCGCGACCACGAGTACACCGACTGGACGCAGGTGACGCGGTTCGCCGAGCAGTTCGCCGAGGCGGTGCAGACCAGCGCCGAACGCGCCGGCCACGCGCATGGGGCGCTCGCATTCTCGGAGAGTACCGCCTAGGATGTTCGCATGCCTCTACGCATGACGGACTCTCGTGAAGATTCTGTAAAGCCGACTGCACCCGACGATCGCGCGCCGTCCGACGCCCTGGTGTGCTTCGGGATCACCGGAGATCTGGCCCACAAGCAGATCTTCCCGGCGCTGTACGCGATGGTCAAGCGCAACTCGCTGCGCGTGCCGGTGATCGGCGTCGCCTTCTCGCACTGGACCATCGATCAGCTCCGCGCCCGCGCCCGCGACAGCATCACCACGCACGGCGGCATCGACGATCCGGCGGCCTTCGATCGCCTGCTCGGCCTGCTGCGCTACGTGGACGGCGACTATTCCGACCCGGCCACCTTCCAGGCGCTCAAGCAGGCGCTGGCCGGCGCCGCGCACCCGGCCCACTACCTGGCCATTCCGCCGGTGCTCTTCGAGACGGTCATCACGGCGCTCGGCGCGGCGGGGTTGGCCGAGGGGGCGCGCGTCATCGTGGAAAAGCCGTTCGGCCGCGACCTCGCCTCGGCGCGCGAACTCAATCGCGTGGCGCACACGGTGTTTCCCGAAGCGTCCATCTTCCGCATCGATCACTTCCTGGGCAAGGAAGCGATCGAGAACATCCTGTACTTCCGGTTCGCCAACACGTTTCTGGAACCGATCTGGAATCGCCACCACGTGGCCAACGTGCAGATCACGCTGGCCGAGGACTTCGGCGTGCAGGGACGCGGCGCGTTCTACGAGACCGCCGGCTGCCTGCGCGACGTGATCCAGAACCATCTCTTCGAGGTGGTGGCGCTGCTGGCCATGGAGCCCCCGTCCACCGGCAGCTTCGAAGCGCTGCGCGACGAGAAGGCCAAGGTGTTCCAATCCATGCGCCTCCTGCGCGCCGACGACATGGTGCGCGGCCAGTTCACGGGGTACCGGAACGAACCCGGCGTGGCCGCCGACTCCGACGTCGAGACCTACTGCGCCCTGCGCCTCATGATCGACTCGTGGCGTTGGGCGGGCGTGCCGTGGTATCTGCGTTCCGGCAAGTGCCTGGCCGAAACCGCCGCCGAGGTGCGCGTGGAGCTCAGGCCGCCGCCGCAGAAGTTGTTCGCCGATTCGGATCAGACGTCGGGCCACACGAACTACATTCGCTTCCGGCTGTCACCCGGCCCCGCCGTGGCGCTGGCGGCGCGCGTCAAGCGCGCCGGCGAGGCATTCGTGGGCGACCAGCGCGAACTCTATCTGCTCGACGCGCAGCCCGACGAGCGCGCGCCCTACGACCGGCTGCTGGGCGATGCGATGGTGGGCAATGCGGCGCTCTTCGCTCGCGAGGATTCCGTGGAGGCCGCGTGGATCGTGGTCGATCCCGTGATCGACACGCACGCCGCGGCGCTGCCGTACGCGTGCGGCAGTTGGGGACCCGCTGCCGCCGACGCGCTCACCGCGGCCGACGGCGGCTGGCACGCGCCGGTGCTCGCCACGGGAGCGGCCGCGGAGCCTTCCCTGTGACGACGCGCCAGCGCCGGCACGGCGCCGGCCGCGTGCTCGTGCTCGACGTGGGCGGCACGCACGTGAAGATGCTCGTGCAGGGCAAGCGCGTGCACCGCAAGTTCGATTCGGGCCCCACGATGACCGCCCAGCGCATGGTGCGCGACGTCAAACAGGCGGTGCAGGACTGGGACTTCGACCGCATCTCGATGGGCTATCCGGGCCCCGTGGTGCACGGACGTCCGCTGCACGAGCCGTACAACCTCGGCGGCGGATGGGTGAAGTTCGATTTCGCCAGAGCGTTCGGCTGCCCGGTGCGGATCATCAACGACGCGGCGATGCAGGCGTTGGGCAGCTACCGCAGCGGACGCATGCTCTTTCTCGGGCTGGGCACGGGACTGGGATCGGCGATGCTCGTGGACGGCGTCCTCGAGCCCATGGAGCTGGCCCACCTGCCCTACAAGAACGGCAAGAGCTACGAGGACTATCTGGGCCTGCGTGGGCTGGAGCGCCTGGGCAAGAAGAAGTGGCGCAAGCACGTGTTCGACGTGGTGGCCATGCTCAAGGCGGCGCTCGAAGCCGATGACGTCGTGCTCGGCGGCGGCAACGCGGCCCAGCTCGAGACGCTTCCCCCGGGGGCGCGTCGCGGCAGCAACGACAACGCCTTCAAGGGCGGCTTCCGGATGTGGGACGCCTAGCCGCCGCTACGGCTGGCCCAGTGCCTTCTTGCGCGCGCTCACGGCGGCGCTGAACCGCTGCACGTCCTCGGCGCGGAACGAGTTCTGCTCCTGACGGCCGTTCACGTTGGTATGTCCGAACAGATCGTGCTGCGACCCGTCCACCCAGTCGACGACCATGCGCCCGTTGTCGAAGCGCACGTCCTTCACGGCGGCCAGCGAGAACGCGGCGTGCGTGTTGATGGCGCCCGCCACCGTCTTCTTGACCATCGTCGCGATGCTTCCGCCCAGGCCCGTGTCCGTCTTGTTTCCCGAGTCCAACTGGGTGCGGACCTTGGCCACCATCTTCGGCGAGAGGCCGGCCAGGATCCGGTCTCCGGTGAGAATCACGTCCACCGTGCTGTCGGAATTGAAGATGCGCAGGTCGCCCGGGCCCAGCGAATCGGGCGGCGGCACCACGGCCGCCAGGTGCAGGTCATTATGGACCATCAGGCGAGCGCGCAGCCAGTTGCCCACGAACGCCAGGGCCAGCACCACGAGCGCGATCTGCACCCCGCGCGCCACCCACTTTCTGGACTCGTTATTCATGGCACCCTCGAGACGTCGCTCCGACGCCGGAGCGTAGGTTCGCCGACCGACCGCAGCCGGAGGTTCTGTGCCTCATGACGTGGACGGGGGCGCATTGGTTTCATCCGCGGCGCCCCACGTGGTGGCCGTACGCACTCCCTCATGGAGCCACTGGTCCGCCGACATCGACGACTCCCCGGACACCGCGTAGGCCACCGCGGCGCCGATCAACGCCGGAATGATGTACGAGTGGCCGCCCGTGGCTTCGGCCACGAACACCACCGCCGTGAGCGGGGCCTTGTATCCGCCGGCGATGAACGCCGCCATGCCCACCGCCGCGAACAGGTCCACCGACGCACTGTGCGCCACCGACTGCGCAAACGCCGCGCCGAACGAACTCCCGGTCAGGAACAGCGGCACGAACGCCGCGCTCACGCCGCCCACGCCCAGCGAGAACAGCGTGGCCAGCAACTTGAGCGTGCCGAAGGTCACAAGCTCCAGCGAGCTGTGCGCCTGCCGCAATATCTGCCCCGCGGCTTCGTAATTGGGCCCCACCGGCACCAGCCCGTCGCGGAAGATCGAGACGAACGCCAGGCCGCACACGCCGGTGAGCACGCCGCCCGCCGCCATCTTGAGCCAGTGCGGCATGGTCGACCGCACGGCGAACGCGCGGAATCGGCGGAAGGTGATCGTGAACACCATGGTGGCCAGCCCGCACACCAGCCCGAGCACCGCCGACCCGAGCAGATCGCGGCGCGTGTACGCGGCGCCGCTGCCGAAGTCGAACAGCGGCTTGGCGCCGAGGAACGCCGCCATCGTGGCGTACGACGTGACCGAGGCGATGAGCGAGGGCAGCAGCGCTTCGTGCGCCAGATCGTCCTTGTACGGCATCTCCAGCGCGAAGATGATACCCGTGAGCGGAGCGCGGAACACCGCCGACATCCCCGCCGCCGCGCCGCTGATCAGCATGATGCGCCGGTCGCGCGGGCCGAGCTTGAGCTTGCGCAGCCGGGTCCAGAGCCACGACCCGATCGCGCCGCCCCCGTAGATGCTCGGGCCTTCGAGCGCGGCGCTGCCCCCCAACCCCACGGTGGCGATCGCGGCAATCAGCTTGGGCACGAACGGGCGCATGTCGATGACGCCCTGGTGCTCGTGGTACGAGCGGATGATCTCCTCGGTGGAGTGCTCGTTGGGGTTGGGCGTGAGGTACTGCATGATCAGCCCGGCGATGATGAACCCCAGCGTGATGCCCGGGACGATCAGCATCGGATGCGCGAGATACAGGTGCAGCACGGGCGGCCACATCCATTGCAGGATCACCGCCGCGACGAGCGTGATGAGCAGGCCCGTGGCCACCCCCAGGATCGGAGCGATCACGAGCCACTTATGGAGATCGCGCGAGTAGGTCGCCGCCAGGTCCTCGCGAACGAGGGCGGAGTACTTTCGCAGAAGCGGATGGTCCAGCACTTTCGACTTGAACGTCATCGTGGGTCGGATCCGACCACCAGCTCAGCGCTTCACCACGGTGTACATCCACGCGTCGGCATCGTAGTTGCGCTGCACCGCCGTGGCGCGCTTGAGATCGCCCGAGACGCTGATCTGGAAGAGCGGCACCGGCGGCGCGCCCAGGCGCAGCATCGCGCCC
>Ga0307374_10012678_pt1 | contig 11775 bp, 14 predicted proteins | sample OX3MG_FD_202532 | JGI IMG/M metagenome (GOLD analysis project Ga0307374, IMG submission 202532) | Soil microbial communities from Risofladan, Vaasa, Finland - OX-3 | ecosystem: Environmental > Terrestrial > Soil > Coastal area > Acid sulfate soil | place: Finland: Risofladan, Vaasa | collected...
CAGCGTGCAGCCTGCGCAGCGGGTCACCTATCGCGTGAAGGCTGACGCGCTCGGGCGCTGGGCCTATCACTGCCATCTGCTCTACCACATGGAAGCGGGAATGTTCCGCGAGATGGTGGTGTCATGAAAGCAAGCACGGTTGTCTTGATCGCGGGACTGTCGATGGCGCTTGCCTTTTCGTTGCCTGTTACCGCGCAGGATTCCATGCAAGGCATGGACATGTCATCAACACATCAAGCGACGCCGGCAACAGGAAATGATGCGGCGAAGAAGGCGAAGTCTGCCGAAAAGACCCAGCCAGGGACATCGAAACAGGCTGCACCTTCAATGCCGGGCATGAACGTGTCCTCGAAGCCGGGCAGCAGGATGCCGCCGCAACAACAGCCGTCGAGCAAGCAGCACACGCAACACGCAGGCACGATGCCCGGCATGAATGCGTCATCCATGTCGGGCATGCCCATGCAACCGCCGCCGCACGTGACCGGCAAGTTACGGAAGCTCGACATCGGTTCGCAGATCGGTGTGCGGCCCGTGGTGCGCGGGCTGAATCTCGAAACCATGCAGATGGACATGCAGGGCATGCAGATGCAGGGCGGCAATGCGCCACCGAACGCCCGCAGCGCGGATTATTCCGACGGCGTCGGCTACGGCCCTCTTGGCGGTGCGGTAATGGCCGGAGGAAAACCGCTGGCAATGCTGCTGATCGACCGTCTGGAATACTTCGACGGCCGCGATGGCAACGGCGTCGCGCTCGACGCGCAAGGCTGGTACGGCACCGACGCGAACAAGTTGTGGGTAAAGGCCGAGGGCGAGCACAGCGACGGACGCCTGCAGGACTTGCGCACCGAAGTGTTGTGGGATCGCCCCGTGGCGACGTACTGGGACACCCAACTCGGCGTGCGGCATGATTTCGGTGTCGGCCCGGATCGCACCTGGGCCGCATTCGGCGTGCAAGGGTTGGCCCCGTACTGGTTTGACGTCGACGCCACGGCGTATGTGGGTCAGTCCGGCCGCACCGCCTTGCGCTTCGAGGCCGAGTACGAGCTGCTGCTGACCCAGAGGTTGATCCTGCAACCGCGCTTCGAGGCCAACCTGTACGGCCGCGACGATCCGCAACGCCACATCGGTGCGGGGTTGTCCGACGCCGAACTCGGCGTGCGCCTGCGTTACGAGATCACCCGTCAATTCGCCCCGTACGTCGGCGTCGACTTCACCCGGCGGTTCGGCAAGACCGCGGATTTTGTCCGCGCCGCCGGCGAGCCGGTGTTCGAGCCGCAGCTTGTCGCCGGTGTGCACATGTGGTTCTAACTTCTTTGAAAAGTGCGGCCCAAAACGGCCGCTTTTAGATCTTCGCGATCATGGAAGATCGCAAACATTCGGAGAACGCAACATGAAAAGGCATACGGAACACGTCATCGTCACCACCTCCGTGCTGGTCGCGATCGCGATCGGATTCGGCATCTTCGCCTGGTCGGGCCTGTACAACATCGGCGCCGACGATCATCACTACCCGCCCACACTAAAGATACTGACCATGCTGCGCGATCGATCGATTCATGTGCGTTCGGAGCACATCAAGGTTCCGAACCTCAACGATCCGCAGCTGATCCTAAAAGGGGCCGGCCAGTACGCGGCGATGTGCACTCAATGCCACCTCAGGCCTGGTGTGAAAAATTCCGAGCTCAGGGAAGGCATGTATCCGCAGCCACCCAATCTTTCGCAGACGCACTTCGACCCGCAGGACGCGTTCTGGATCATCAAGCACGGCATCAAGATGAGTGCGATGCCGGCATGGGGTATGGCCGGTCACGATGACCCGACTATCTGGAGCATGGTCGCGTTCATCGAAAAACTCCCCGGCATGACGCCAGCGCAATACAAGGCGATCGTCGCCAAGGCACCGCCAGACGAAGACATGGACATGCCGGCACCTACGTCGGCAACACCTGCTCTGGCAATCTCAGGACAATAATCGCATTCAGAACCGTGGATTGACTTGCATCTGGGTCCGCGGGCGCATCAAGGAGCTTCATGGACATTCTCAATCCCATTGGTCACGCGTTGTGGTTGGCCTTCACCATGTTCTGGCAGATCTTCTGGGGCTTGAGCCTTGGATTTGCCTTCTCCGCAATCATTGAGGTGCTGATCCCAAAAGACACGATGTCGAAATTGTTGCCAGATGGCGGCCCACGCTCAATCGCGACTGCGGGCCTGTTCGGCGCGGCAACCTCGTCGTGCTCGTATGCGGCGGTGGCCATGGCGCGCTCGATCGTGCGCAAAGGCGGCAACTTCACTGCGGCGATGGCGTTCCAGTTGGGGTCGTCTCAGAAAACGGAAAATAAAGCACGCTAAGCCATGCCAAAAGCAAAAATGCTTCTTCAACGATGTGGCGGGGTAAGCGGATCGGGCCTCCTTAAATTTCTTTGACGACCGCAGCCCGCTCAAAACACGACACTCAGCAGCCACCCGGCAGCACCGCATCCCAACACCACCAGCCAGGGAGGGAGCTTCCAAAACATCAAAGCAACGAACGCGATCAACGTCAACCCGAAGTCTTCGGTCTTGAATACGGTGCTTGTCCAGACGGGTTGATAAAGCGCCGCCAACAGCACGCCAACGACAGCCGCGTTGACTCCAACGAGCGCCGCTTAGGTACGCGCGCTACGGCGCAACAGTTCCCAGAATTGTTGGCGCTCACTGAAAACTGACCATCGCCGCACCCCCAAAGATCAGAAACACTGCCCATGCAGTAACGCGCTCGACCGACGGGTGCCCACGGGAGGTGGACATCACAGGTATCTCAATGCCAATGCCGCAATGATGGTTGGCTGCAATGCAGCCAACAGCAACCCGATTGGATGCACCGCTTCATCGTCGAAGTGGCTACGCAAGATGGCGATGCCTGCCGGATTCGGCGCATTGGCGATGATGGTCAGACCGCCCCCTGTCACGGCTCCAGCGACCAGGGCGTACGTGAAGCCATCGGACAGTCCTTCGACCAACGAGCCGAGGTAGGTCAACGCTGCGTTGTCGGTGAACGCAGTCAGGATGGCCGCCCCGAAGAACACCTGATCGCTGCTCATGCTCATCAGCACGGGTTGCAACCACCATTGCTGTTGCCCGCCCAACACCACCAGTCCAGCCAGGAAGAAGGCGACCAATAATCCTCCGCGCAGGATCAGGCGGTCTTGATGGCGCTGGTAGGCGTGGGCCACGCCGAGGAAAAACAGGAACAGGCCCATGAACATTGCCGGGTGATGGGCGAACACCACGACACCGGCGAGAAACACCAGATGAACCAACACCAAGGCACCCGGCACCGGATCGCTACCGTCGCTGTCTGCTGGTGACAGTTGGCTCAACTCCTTGCGGAACAGCAGCGTTGCGCCCAAGGCGTTCACAACCACTGCGATGGCTGCTTTCCAGCCGAACGCCGACATCATGAACGCGATGTCCCAATTCCATTTTCCGGCGACCATCAGCACAGGCGGCGCGGCAAACGGCGTCAGCGTGCCGCCGATGGAAATATTCACGAACAGCACGCCCAGCGTGGCGTATTTCAAGCGCGACGAAATGCCGCTTCCAAAGAAGCTGTCGGCCAAGATGAGGGCGGCCAGTGTCATGGCCGCAGGCTCGGTGATGAACGACCCCAGCAAGGGCACCAGCGACAGCACAGTGAAATAGAACCCCATGCTGCCCGACAGGGGAATGACGCGGGCGATGAGGCGTACACCGGCCATTGCGGTTTGCAAAATCGGGCGGGTGCCTGCGATCACCATGATGGCGAAGACGAACATCGGCTCAGTGAAATTGCGCGAGTCGATGTACTGCGTCGCCACTTTCGCGCCATCGGTGGCAAACATCGCCACGACCAGCACCAAAGCCCAGAAGCCGAACACCACTTCCACTTCGCCCAGCAGGTGCCACACCCCGGCATGCGTCGGTCGGGTATGCGCCAGATGCTCGAAGAATATCGTGGCGAAGGTGTGCAGGATGGCAACGGCAAACAACGCTGCGCCGATCAATTCGATGGTCGTGGGTGTCACATCTTCCCCTTGTGGTGTCAGATTGGGCTATACCCTAACAGCACGTCAGGAGATAGGCAGCAATCGTGTCAGAATAGAGTCGAATATTAATTTTATTGACACAATCAGTCAAGAGTAGTAGATTTCACCCTGACACATTACCCCTTGGAGGCACTTTGTACGGTCAACGCATCGGCTACGTTCGCGTCAGCAGCTTCGACCAGAACCCGGAACGGCAATTAGAAAAGGTTCAGGTGGGGCGGGTGTTCACCGACAAGGCATCCGGCAAGGACACTCAGCGCCCCGAGCTGGAAAGACTGCTCGCCTTCGTGCGCGAAGGCGACACCGTGGTGGTTCACAGCATGGATCGGCTGGCGCGCAACCTGGATGACTTGCGCCGCGTCGTGCAGGGTCTGACCAAGCGCGGCGTGCGCATCGAATTCGTCAAGGAAAGTCTGGCCTTCACCGGCGAGGACTCGCCAATGGCGAATTTGATGTTGTCTGTCATGGGCGCGTTTGCCGAGTTCGAGCGGGCCTTGATCCGCGAACGGCAGCGCGAAGGTATCGCGCTGGCCCGGCAACGGGGCGCGTATCGGGGCCGCAAGAAGTCATTGAACGATGAGCAGATTGCCGAACTGAAACGGCGCGTCGCGGCGGGTGAGCAAAAAGCCCTGATCGCCCGCGACTTCGGCATCAGCCGCGAAACCTTGTACCAGTACCTGCGCGAGTCCTGAGCATGCCGCACGTCAAGATCACAGAATTGCTGCTCGAAGTCGATGAGTGGACGGGCTTCACCCGCCACTTCACTCATCTGAAATCGGGCGACCTCGCCAAGGACAAGAACCTGCTGCTGAGCACGATCCTGGCCGACGCGGTCAACCTGGGCCTGACCAAGATGCTGAGTCATGCCCCGGCACGACCTACGCCACGCTCGCTTGGCTACAAGCCTGGCACATCCGCGATGAAACCTACTCGACGGCGCTGGCCGAGCTGGTGAATGCTCAATTTCGGCATCCGTTCGCCGGGCACTGGGGCGACGGCACCACGTCATCGTCGGACGGCCAGAACTTCCGCACCGGGAGCAAAGCCGAGGGCACAGGTCACATCAACCCGAAATATGGCAGCAGCCCAGGACGGACTTTCTACACCCACATCTCCGACCAGTACGCACCGTTTCACACCAAGGTGGTCAATGTCGGCGTGCGCGACTCGACCTACGTACTTGACGGTCTGCTGTACCACGAGTCCGACCTGCGCATTGAGGAGCACTACACCGACACGGCTGGCTTCACCGATCACGTTTTTGCATTGATGCACCTGCTGGGCTTCCGCTTTGCGCCGCGCATCCGGGATCTGGGCGACACCAAGCTCTACGTCCCGAAGGGCGATACCGCCTATGACGCACTGATGCCGATGATCGGCGGCACGCTCAACATCAAGCACGTCCGCGCCCACTGGAATGAAATCCTACGGCTGGCTACCTCGATCAAGCAGGGCACGGTGACGGCCTCGCTGATGTTGCGCAAGCTCGGCAGCTACCCACGCCAGAACGGCCTGGCCGTGGCGCTGCGCGAGCTGGGGCGCATCGAACGCACGCTGTTCATTCTGGACTGGCTGCAAAGCGTGGAGCTGCGCCGCCGCGTGCATGCCGGGCTGAACAAGGGAGAAGCCCGCAATACGCTGGCCCGCGCTGTGTTCTTCAACCGACTGGGCGAAATCCGCGACCGCAGCTTTGAGCAGCAGCGCTACCGGGCCAGTGGCCTCAACCTGGTGACGGCGGCTGTCCTGCTGTGGAACACGGTCTATCTGGAACGGGCGGCGCATGCGCTGCGCGGCAACGGCAATTCCGTCGACGATGCTCTGTTGCAGTACCTGTCGCCGCTCGGCTGGGAGCACATCAATCTGACCGGCGATTACCTGTGGCGCAGTAGCGCCAAGATCGACGCAGGCAAGTTCAGGGCGTTACGGCCGCTGCAACCAGCTTAGCGTGCTTTATTTTCCGTTTTCTGAGACGCCCCCTTCAAGCGAGCGCCACTTCAACCGAGCTTCACCAAGTTCTGGAACAGCAGTCCGCCCGGCTTTCCGCCTACAGCGTGCAGAGCGACGCCGCCCTCATCGAGCCAGCCCAGCTCTACCGGAGCAAAGCCAAGTTGCTCGGCAAGCGCGGAGATCGTGGCGCTGGCGTCCGCGTCATTACTGGAGACGAAAACCACCTGCCGCTGTCCTTCGACATGAGGATTCATCCCGAGCTTCTGGACGGGTAAGTGATTGAAGGCTTTGACCAGCTTCGCGCCCGCTACAAACTTCGCGTTGATCTCGGATGACAGCAGACCGCGCAGTTCCGTTTCGCGTTGCCCAGCAGGCTGCAAAGCGTTGGTCATGTCGACCACGATCTTGCCGGTCCAGTCGAGCCGTTTCACGGCCACGGACGGGACCTGCATGAATCCGACCGCAAGGAAAATGACATCCGCGTCGAGTGCCTGCTCCAGCGTGACCGGGGCGACGTGTCGGCCCAGCTCCATGGCGATGGTCGCAATGGACTGCGGCCCGCGCGAGTTGGCGATGTGTACGTCGATTCCCGCCCGCGCAAAAAGGCCTGCCAACGTCCTGCCAACAGGGCCGGACCCTACGATGCTGTATTCCGTTTTCATGATTTTTCTCCAGGTGATGTGTGTGGAAGCGAGGCGGCGGGCTCGGAGGCCCAGCTCAACGGATGCAGGTGTACACAAGCAGGGTCGAGTGATCTTCAATCCACGCCGCGCCGTCATCCGCTACCGCACCGGCTCATGCCCAGCGGCCGACCTCGTCGAATGACAACCGTGGATTGCGCGGAAACGGTGTATTGGGCTTGCCGTAGCCCAAGCTGCAGATGAAGTTGGACTGGATGCGTGTGCCGGCGAAAAACTCGCGATCGACACCCGCGTTGTCGAACCCGGACATGGGGCCGCAGTCGAGGCCCAGGGCGCGCGCCGCAATGATGAGGTAAGCGCCCTGCAGGCTGCTGTTGCGCTTCGCCGTTTCTGCGGCGACTGTCGGTTCCCGATAAAACTCGCGTAGCATTTCGCCCCGCGCGGGGAACAATTTCGGCATCGTCTCGGCAAACGCGAGGTCGTAGCCGATGATCGCCGTGACAGGTGCCGCCAGGATCTTCGCCCGGTTGGCATCCATCGCGAGTGCTGACAATTTTTGCTTGCCTTCGGCGCTCTTCACCCACACGAACCGCGCGGGGGTGCTGTTGGCGGCGGTGGGGCCCCACTTGAACAGTCCGTACAATTCGTGGATGGTCTGATCGTCGACCTCTCGGTCGCTCCACTCGTTGTAAGTTCTCGCCAGTCGGAAAAGCTGGTCCAGGGACACGGCAGACAGAGCGCCCGTCGCGGCGGCAGGGGCCGGAAGCAAACGGGTTACGGGTTCGCTGGCCACGGCGCGGCCTGCGGGATCAAGGTCGAGGACGTTTGATTGGATGTTCGAACGGTTCATGGTGGTGTCCGTGTGGTGGTGACGAACACAACAGTGAGCCCTGCCACCGAATCTGAAAAGACGATAAAATGAGATTCAAACCATCTATCCGTGGGATGGATTGTCATGATCGACGGCGTCTCACTGGATCAACTGCGAGCCTTCATCGCCGCAGTCGACGAGGGAAGCTTCTCGGCCGCGGGGCGCAAGCTCTATCGTGTGCAATCGGCGGTCAGTGGATGGATCGGCGGTCTCGAGGCGCAACTCAACGTCGTGCTGTTCGACCGCTCAGCACGTTTTCCGAAACTCACGCCCGAAGGTGAGCTTCTGCTCGCGGATGCCCGCAACGTCGTGTCCGGGGTTGACGCGATGAAGGCGCGCGCCAAGCTCATGGCCGGAGGGCTTGAGGCCGAATTGGCGGTCGTCGTCGACGTATTTTTTCCAACCGCTACAATCGCCGCCGCGGCGAAGGCGTTCGTCGCACGGTTCCCGCTCACGCCGTTGCGGCTCTTCGTGGAGGGGTTGGGCGCGGCGTATCAACCCGTGTTGGACGAACGTTGCAGCTTGGGCATTCTGGCGTCGTTGCCATTGGAATTTCCCTCGCTGGTCAGCGAACCCCTGGGCGAAATTCCGCTGGTCATGGTGGCGTCACCACAGCACCCGTTGGCGAAGTTTCGTGGCCGGATACCCAAACGCGAACTGGCAAAGCATGTGCAACTTGTGCTGACCGATCGCTCGAGTCTGATGGCCGGCAAGGACTACGGTGTCCTGTCCCCGACTACCTGGCGGCTGGCAGACCTTTCAACCAAGCACGCCTTCCTCAAGGATGGTGTCGGCTGGGGTAGCATGCCCCGCCACATGGTGCAGTCAGACATCACCGCGGGGCGCTTGCTGATACTCGACGTACGCGAGGATTTCGCGTTGACCATGAATGCTTTTTATCGGGCGTCGGCGCCACCCGGGCCAGCGGGAAGATGGCTCATCGACTATTTGAAGGCTTTGTCGGGCGATTTGAATGCGAGCGGCGAATTACGTTGACTCTCAGCATTCAGGAGTGGAACTCATGAAGCCCGCAAACCGTCACCGTCGAACCTACGGTTGAGTGAGCGGATTGCCCAGGACAGCTCGAATATCGGTGACTTGTGTGTCATCCGCTCAATGGCGACCGCACTCACGACGCGATGCCATTCAAAAGAGCTAGCTCGCTCCGGGGTAGTACAAGCGCCGTACTGGCGAGGTTCTCGCGCAGGTGCGCCACTGATAATCCGTGGATCAGCTTAGCGTACGATTTTTTCCGTTTCGTGAGTTGACCCCTCAGAGCGTCCGCGTGAGCGTGTTGTCACGCCGGCCGAAGTGATGCCATAACGTGGCCAGAATATGCGGTCCGATCACGTAGTAAACCATCGTGCCGATGGTCCTGTGGATGTCTTCGAAACCCCTTCGTCTGGACCGCGACTGTCGATTCGATTCAGGCCAAGCTATCCAAGTGCAGGCAGACCTTGGAGCAGATCACACTTGGCTGCACGGCGCCGAGAAGCCGACGCACCAGAAAGTAAATGCAAAGCTAATTACCGGACACTACACTAGCAAGCGCCGATGCCTCATATTTTACCGGCCAGGTGCTGCATCCGAATGGCGGCGACGTCATGATGTAACATCACCTGTGCCGAAGAGGATGACACCCTGCGGATGACTGACAAAGTTGCGGAAGTGATTCCTCGTCGGCACGGCGACTGCTTTCCCCTAAACCGAGCCCGGCAACGATCAAAGAATCCGCGCGTGAAACGATGGCAACGATCTTTTCGGGCAACAAATGGTGACTAGCATGGATACCGTAAAGCTGACCGCGCCGCGGGTGTCCGTTTACAAGATTCCAACGGATGCGCACGAGTCCGATGGCACGCTGGAATGGGACAGGACCACGCTCGTTTTCGTCGAGATTGACGCGGGTGGCAAGCGTGGGTTGGGCTACAGCTATGCCGATAGCTCGACCGCAGCCCTGATACGCGACACGCTCGCCGAAATCGTTGAAGGCCGCGATGCGCTCGACATTTCAGGCGCTTGGGCCGCAATGGTTCACGCGATCCGCAACCTCGGCCGCCCCGGCATCGCCTCAATGGCAATCAGCGCTATCGACATTGCGTTGTGGGATCTTAAGGCTCGCTTGCTCGACCTGCCATTGTGCAAGCTGCTCGGAATGGTGCGCGAGTCCGCGCCGGTGTATGGCAGCGGCGGCTTTACTTCGTACAGCGACGGCCAGTTGCGCGAGCAACTCGGCGGCTGGGTCGACGATGGCCTCACCATGGTTAAGATGAAAGTCGGCCGCGACCCACAGCGCGATATCGCCCGGGTGGCGACGGCACGCGATGAGATCGGTGATGGCGCGCAGCTGTTCGTCGATGGCAACGGTGCGTATGCGCGCAAGCAGGCGTTGTGTCTGGCAGAGAGCTTCGCGGAGTACGACGTAGCCTGGTTCGAGGAACCCGTGTCATCGGACGATTTGGAGGGGCTGCGATTGCTGCGCGATCAAGCTCCTGCGGATATGGAGATTACGGCAGGCGAATACGGATACGACACTTGGTACTTCCGAAGGATGCTGGAAGCTGGAGCCGTGGACGTGTTGCAGGCGGATGCCACGCGTTGCGCCGGAATCACCGGATTCATGCAGGCCGCAGCGCTGTGTAACGCATTCCAGTTGCCGCTTTCGGCGCATTGTGCACCATCGATTCACGCGCACCCCGCCTGCGCAGCGTTTCGGCTGCGGCACATCGAATATTTCCATGACCATGTTCGCATAGAAAAGATGTTGTTCGACGGCGCGCTGGCACCGCAGGACGGCGCGCTGCATCCCGACCTTTCGCGCTCGGGACTAGGACTTGAATTCAAGCATGCCGACGCAACAGAATACGCAATCTGATGCCCTATACGAATAGCGCGACCTCAAGAGAAGCAAAACTCATGCAAATCAATCATCTCGACAGCAGCGCCCAATGCAAACACCCAAGCTGTGACTGCGGCGTGCCCGTCGGCGAAGAGTTCTGCAGCGGGCATTGTCGCAGCGCCGCAAGCACAGAGAGTGTAAGCACAGAGGACCGCAGTGCATGTGGATGCGGGCACGCGGAGTGCAATGCCAACGAGCAGCCCAGATCGCCCTGAAGAAACGCGAGCGCAGCGTTTGCGGCGGCAGCCAGCGGATGCCGTGGGGACGTCACGCCATACGAAAAGTGCACCGGAGAAGTCAAATGCATCTATCAAGTTCCGGATACAAGAGAAACGTGAAATCCAGTTAGTCGGCGGTGAGGCGTAGCTAATGCACTTACAGGAGAAATAGCAATGACGATCGGCAAGAAGTTGTGGGTAATACCCGAAGGCTATATCCCTCCTGATTCGCAGGAAGAAAAGGGCTCACGTTTCGTCAGCCACGAGGCAGCCTGCCTTTTGAATGCGAACGATCAGGACGCTCATGTGACCATTACACTGTATTTCGTCGACAAGGATCCCGTCGGACCCTATCGCGTGTTGCTCCCAGCCCGGCGAACCAAGCATCTTCGATTCAATGATCTCGGTGATCCCGAGCCGGTACCTCGCGATACTCCCTATTCCAGCGTGATCGAGTCGGACCTCCCCATCGTGGTCCAGCATACGCGGCTGGATTCTCGAAAAGAGGCTCTGGGCCTGCTCAGCACCATCGCCTATGCGGATTCGTGAAGGGCGCGGCCTCTCACTCTCGCGAACGACAATTCGTGCACTAATCCACGATTTTTAACACCGCCACACGGTGTACGATCCTCAGCGAGGAGAACGACATGACGTATCGAACAGGCAGCTGATCGCGTTAAGCAGAGGCGTGCATCGCGCGGCAGACATCTCCGCTGAGTGGCGCGAACGCGATAGCGCCGTCGTGGACAACATGCGCGACCGGGCCGGCAACCTGTTCAACGATGCGTGCGAGTGCGTGCGCGAGAAGCCGGTCGAATCAGTGGCGATTGCGTTGGCCGCCAGCGGCTTGATCGGCGGGCTGTTGAGTTCGCGCCGTTGAGAGCGGGCCGCGTCCACCGCTAACTTCAGACGAAAACGTCTACGCTACCGAGCACCGCAACACATGTTCGAACAAGCCTTCAAACGCGTTGCGCTTCGTAGTTGACCCCCGCCAAAGCCCAAGTGGCAGTCGGGCGTGGTGATGCGCTCGCTCATGAAAGCATCATCTAATTTCAGGTCCGAGCGCGCTCCACAATATTCACGGTCTATTAATTGAAATTCTTGCTATATTAGAGCCTCTTACTTGGAGGAG
>Ga0307374_10012682_pt1 | contig 11772 bp, 10 predicted proteins | sample OX3MG_FD_202532 | JGI IMG/M metagenome (GOLD analysis project Ga0307374, IMG submission 202532) | Soil microbial communities from Risofladan, Vaasa, Finland - OX-3 | ecosystem: Environmental > Terrestrial > Soil > Coastal area > Acid sulfate soil | place: Finland: Risofladan, Vaasa | collected...
CCTCGGCTCAGCCGATCCCGCACACCGACCTCAACCCGCTGGGCATCAACGCCTTCCTCAACGAGGAGGTCGATCCGGCCAGGGTCCAGCAGTCGCTGGACATGATCGCCGCCGGCGGCTTCACCTACGTGCGCCAGATGTTCGCCTGGAACGAGATCGAGCCGGCGAAGAACAGCTACGTCGACCCGACCACCGGCGCCAGCACCTGGACCAAGTACGACCGGATCGTCGACGACGCGGTCGCGCGGCACCTCGAGATCATCGCCCGGCTCGACGAGCCGCCGGCCTGGGCCCGCGCCGGCCAGCCGAATCTCGCCCAATACCCGGTCGGTCCACCCAACGACGACGCCGACTACGCGCGCTTCGTCGCCACCCTCGTCTCACGCTACCGCGGCAAGATCCACTACATCCAGATCTGGAACGAGCCGAACCTGCAGGGCGAGTGGGGCGGGCTGCCGATCGATCCGGCCCGCTTCACCCAGTTGCTGAAGGCGGCCTACATCGCGGCCAAGCAGGCCGACCCGAGCACCACGGTCATCATGCCGGGTCTTGCCCCGACCGACCAGCGCGGCCCGACCAACCTCAGCGACCTCCTCTTCCTGCAGGGCATGTACGCGGCGGGAGCGAAGCCGTACTTCGACATCGCCACGGTGATGGTGTACGGCTACGGCTACAGCCCATACGACCGGCGGGTCGAGTTCACCCGTGACAACTTCTCGCGGCCGATCCAGACGCACGACATCATGGTGGCGAACGGCGACGCCGGGAAGCCGGTGTGGGCCGCCGAGTACGGCTGGGTCTCGCTCCCGTCAGACTGGACCGGCGACCCCTCGCCGTGGGGGAAACCGGTGACGCCCCAGCAGCAAGCCGACTACCTGTACCAGGGCTACCTACGTGCCCGCCAGGAGTGGCCCTGGATGGGGGTGATGTGTGTCTGGGACTTCCGCGAGCCGACCTCGCCGACGAGCACGCCCGACGCCGCCCGCAATCCGGTCCGCGGCTTCTCGATCGCGAGCTACGACTTCCAGCCGACGCCGGCCTACACGCTCCTGTCGAGCGCCCACGCCACCCTGAACCGCGCCTTCACCGGCGCGCACGCCATCGACAGCCCCTTCCTGCAGCGGGACGCCAACTGGCTGCCGCAGCAGGACCGGCCCGGCGAGATCGTGCCGCGCCACGTCGGCGCCAGCCTGTCGATCTCCTTCTCCGGTACCGGGCTCGACCTGCTACTGTCCGGTCCGGGGGACGGCTTCGTCGTCACGGTCGACGGGAAACCGGCGCCCGCGCTCGCGCTCGACGCCCGCGGGCGGCCGGTGGCGACGACGGCGTCCGGGATAGTGGACCGCGTCACCGTCGCCGACGGACTGTCGGACGGGCCGCACGTCGCCGAGGTCCAGGCGCTGGGTGGCAACGGCGCCTCCGCCGCCTTCGACGGGTTCGTGGTCACGCGCCGGTCGCTCAGCTCCTGGATCTACCCCTGGATCTTCGCGGCGCTGGCGGTGGCGCTCGTGCTCGACCTCGCCTCGCTCGGCTGGGCGCTCATCGAGTCGCTGCCGGCTCTGCAGCCCGTCATCGGTCAGCCCGCCTACGCACATCCCCGCCTGCGCGCCGTCACCGACCTGCGGTCGGCGCGCCGGCCGAGACGACCCGGCCGTCCACCGGAGCCGCGCCCATGAGGCCGGCACCGCGCGATCACACAGCGACCCTGGGCACGGCGCGTCCGGCGCGAACCGTATACTCCTCCGCGGAGCCCCCAGCCACGAGCATTCCGGCCGCCGGCCGGTGAACCGGACGGATACCATGGGCACGGAGCGACAGACGTACGTCATCGGCACCGCCGGCCACGTCGACCACGGCAAGTCGACGCTGGTCAAGGCTCTCACCGGCATCGACCCCGACCGCCTGCGCGAGGAGAAGGAGCGGTCGATGACGATCGACCTCGGCTTCGCCTGGCTCACCCTTCCGAGCGGCCGTGAGGTCAGCGTGGTCGATGTCCCCGGGCACGAGCGCTTTATCAAGAACATGCTGGCGGGGGTCGGTGGGATCGACGCGGCGCTGCTGGTGGTCGCGGCCGACGAGGGGCCGATGCCGCAAACCGACGAGCACCTGGCCATCCTGGATCTGCTGGGCGTATCGCGCGGGCTGGTCGTCCTGACCAAGGTCGACACCGTCGAGGCCGACTGGCGCGACCTCATCGTCGAGGAGACGCGTGAGAAGCTCGTGGGGACCACGCTCGAGGGCGCGCCGATCGTACCGGTGTCGTCGCTCACCGGCCAGGGGCTCGACGACCTGCGCGCCGCCATGGACGCCATGCTCGATCGGGTTCCCCCCCACCACGAGGCCGGCCGCCCCCGGCTACCGATCGACCGGGTCTTCAGCGTGGCCGGCTTCGGCACCGTGGTCACCGGCACGCTCCTCGACGGCCCGCTGGAGCTCGGCCAGGAGGTCGAGATCTTGCCGGAGGGCAGGCGCGGGCGGGTGCGCGGGCTGCAGAGCCACCGAACGAAGGAGGAGCGCGCCAACCCCGGCTCGCGCACCGCGGTCAACCTCTCGGGACTAGCGGTCGAGGAACTGCGGCGCGGCGACGTCCTGACCACGCCGGGCTGGCTCACTCCGACGCGCCTGCTCGACGCGCGCGTCCGGCTGATTTCCGACTCGCCGATCCCGCTCGAGCAGAACGACGAGGTCGACTTCTTCATCGGCTCCTCCGAGACGACCGCACGGGTAACGCTCCTGGAGGCGAACCGGCTCGATCCGGGGGAGGAGACCTGGCTGCAGCTACGCTTCCCGGAGCCGCTGGTTGCCGTCAAGGGGGATCGCTTCATCCTGCGCCGCCCGTCGCCCAGCCTGACGATCGGCGGCGGACTGGTGATCGACCCGCACCCCCGCCGCCACCGCCGCTTCCGCGAGGACGTCGTTCAGGCACTGGTGGTGCTGGCGACCGGAACCCCCGAGGAGATCGTCGAGCAGGCGCTGGGCGACGCGCCGCTCGAGCTGCGGGCGCTGCTGCGCCAGCTGGCTCTCCCCGAGGCGAGCGTGCGGACCGCGCTGGCGGAACTGGCCGGGCAGGAGCGCATCATCGTGTTGCGCCGCGGCGGCACAGACGCGCCGGGCCCGGCGGCGCCGTCCGACTACGTGGCCCGCCGCGCCGTCGTCGATCGGACTGCCGAGCAGATCCGGGCGAGCCTGGCCGCCTACCACGAGCGCAACCCGCTGCGGCGCGGCATGCCGCGCGAGGAGGTCCGCAGTCGGCTCGGCTGGCCGGCCAGGGCGTTCGAGGAGCTGGTGGTCCGCGCCGCCGCCGCAAGGGTACTGGCCGACGACGGCGAGACCTTGCGTCGGGCTGATTTCGAGATCCGCTTCACCCCGGCCCAGCGGGAGCGAATCGACCGCTACCTGGCGGCGTTGCGCGCCGCGCCCCACACCCCGCCATCGCCCGCCGAGTTCGGCATCGAGCCGGAGCTGGCCATCGCGCTCGCCGAGACCGGCGAGGTCGTGCGGGTCGACGCCGGCATCGTCTTTACGGCCGACACGTTCCGCGACATCGAACAGCAGGTGCTGGCCGTGATCGACGGCGAGGGGCGGATTACGCTGGCGCAGTTCCGCGACCACTTCGGCAGCAGCCGCAAGTACGCGCAGGCCGTGCTCGAGTTCCTCGACCAGCGGCGCGTCACCCGGCGCATCGGCGACGAGCGTGTGCGCTACACGGGCGGCTGAGCGAGCCCGACCGGTCTTCCTCGCGCCACACTACGACGACGTGGCGCTCTCCTGCGGCGGGAGCGTGGCCGCCCTCGCGGACGTGGGCGAGCGTCCGCTCATCGTCACCTGCTTCGGCGGCGAGCCGGCGGGGCCGCTCAGCGAGTTCGCGCGCTTCCAGCACGAGCGCTGGGGGCTGGCGCCAGAGAAGGTCCTCACTGTCCGGCGCGACGAGGAGGCCTGCGCGGCCGTTCGGCTGGGCGCGGCGCACCGCTGGATGGACCTCCCGGACGCCATCTACCGTGGCGAGCGCTACCGGGCTGATGCGGAGCTCTTCGGCACGGTGCACGCGGACGACGCGGGGCTGGTGGATGTACTCATGGCAGCGATCGAGCCGCTCCTTGGCGGTGCCGGCTCATCACCCTGCTTCGTCCCGCTGGCCGTCGGCGGCCACGTCGACCACCGCATCGTCTGCGAGGTCGGCCTGCGACTGACACGGGCCGGGCGCGAGGTCTGGGCGTACGAGGATTTCCCCTATGCCGGCGACCCCGCCGGGAGGCAGGCGCTCGACGAGCGCGCCCGGGTCGTATCGCGCGGCGGTCCCCGGCTCCGGCTCGTGACGGCCGAGCAACTCGAGTGCCGGGTGCGGGCGATCCTCTGCTACCGATCGCAGCTGGACGTCATCTTTCGGCACCAGGGTGATCCGGCCGAGGCTACCCGCGCCTACGCCAATATGGTGGGCGACGGTACTCCAGGCGAGCGCTTCTGGCCAATCTCCGGTGCACGAATGCCCTCTACCCGGATCGCCGGCGTTCGCCACCGCTCTCCCGATTTTCGGGAGAGGTGACGGAGGGTGAGGGCTTTCAGGGCACAAAAGTACGGCCCCGACGAGCTTCGCGTGATCCGACGCAGCCCCACCGGCCTCGGAACCTGGTCACCACTGGCTTGCGCCGGCGGGTATTCCAGAGCCTGTACCGACTACCACACCGCAGTTGGCTGCGGTTGCGATTGACCTCCCCGGTTGCCCGGTTCTGGTCGGAACCCACCACTCCGGTCGAGACCTCGGTGGCGGTGCGTCGGTCCGTGGAGAACTCCTCGGGACCGTGTATGTACAGTAACACCTCTGTGCCACTGTGTCAATACCCTCGACTGAGATCGCCCGGTGGCACCGGCCCGGCCCGCTCAGACGTGCAGCTCGACCAGCCCGTCCAGGCTCAGCACGTGCTCGGCATCCAGCGCGGCGACCACGCCGTCCGACATCGCGGTCACGATCTGCCGCGCCGCGCCGCCTCGAACGTCGCCGATCGCGTAGACGCCTGACAGGCTTGTCCGCATCTGCGCGTCGACCGCGATCTGTCCGTTGGCATCCAGCACCAACTGGTCGCGGACCAGGTCGACGTTCGGCTCGAGCCCGACGAACACGAACACGCCGTCCGCCGGCAGCACCTGCTCGCGCCCGTCGATGTGGCCGCGCACGCGCACCCCCTCGACGTGCCCCTCGCCCAGGATCTCCTCCACGGTCGTGTCGAGCAGGAAGTCGATCTTCGGGTCGGCCTCGGCGCGTTTGCGCAGGATCGCCTCGCCGCGGAACTGGTCGCGCCGGTGCGCGATGGTCAGGTGCCGCACGAAGCGCGTCAGGTAGAGGCTCTCCTGCAGCGCCGTGCTGCCGCCGCCCACCACCACGATGTCCCGGTCCTGGAAGAAGGGCGCGTCGCAGGTCGCGCAGACCGACACGCCGCGACCCCACAACCTCGACTCGCCGGGCACGCCGAGTCGTCGCGGCTCCGCCCCCGTGGCCACAATCACCACCCGCGCCAGCACGTCGCCAGCCGGCGTCTCGATACGCTTCGGCGCGGCGCCCAGGTCCATCCCGGTGACCTCGGCCGTCAGTTCCCGCAGTCCGAACTTGAGCGCCTGCCGGCGCATGACCGTGCCGATCTCGGCACCCGAGCCCTCGACGCAGCCCGGGCAGTTCTCGACCAGCTCGGTGGTCGCCATCTGGCCCCCGGGCACGCCTTTCTCGATCAGCAGGACGTCGCGACCGGCCCGGGCAGCATAGATGCCGGCGGCGTACCCGGCCGGGCCGCCGCCGACGATCGCGATGTCCACCACACGGTCCGGCACGGCGGGACCGCCCAGCCGGACCTTGAACTCAAACATTCCCCGTCAGACTCCTCTGTCCATGTGCCCTGGTGCCCTGGTGCCCCGAACTCAGCGGGTACTCGTGCCGTCCCCCGCGGACGCCGACTCGACGGCGCCGATCAATGCGGCCTCCGGCCGCGCGCCCTCGAACTGGATCGACTCGTTCACGATCGTCTTGGGCACCCCGTAGACCTGGTAGCGTTGTGCCACGTGCGGAAACTCACTCACCTCGACCACGTCCGCCGTGACCTTGTCGCTCTCGACTGCCATCATGTGCGCCAGCCTGGCGGCACCCGGGCAGTAGGGTCAGGTAGGGGTCACGAACACCTTGATGTGTACGGGGTCTTTCAGCCCGGCCAGGACCTCCCGGCTGTGCGCCGCCAGCCCGGTGGTGCCGCGCGACACGTCGACCAGATCCTCGATGAGCGTCGCGAACTCGTAGCCGGCCGGCACGCCGATGAAACGCACCGAGCCCTTGTTCTGTCCTTCCAGCACGATCGCCGGGATCTCATCGATGCCGGCCTCCGCCGCCGCCACGCGCTCCACGTAGAAGTCGCGGACGTCGAGGGTGAGCTTGTCTGATAGCCCTACCAGTTCGTTGAGCAGCTCGTGCGTGTCGCTACAGGTCTCGCAGTCCTGGCCGGGCACGCTCAGCGGCGACACGCCCATGGTGTAGAAGCGCAGCGTGACGCCGTGCTCGAGCTTCTCGTCGAACAGGTTTCGCAGGTACTCCTGGTCGTCCTGTGGGATGATCGGCATGGGTCACTCCCTTCTCCGCGGGCCCGCATCCGAACGAACCCGCACAATACTACCATACCCCGGGAGGGTATATCTCAACTCGCGCCCGCCAACGGGAGTGTCGGCCCGTCTGCTGAGCTCCTCTATCCGCCCACGGCCCCGAAGAGGAATCCGACGCCGTAGGTCACCACGCCAACGACGACCCCGATCAGCGTCATCTCGAACCCGCTGGCCCACCACGAGCGGATCGTCACCAGGCTTTTGGCCGCGCCCACCGCGAAGTGCCCGATCAGGCTGATCACCGCGGCCACCACGATGGCGGTCACACCGGAGAGGAAGAAGAAGGGGATGACCGGGACGATCGCGCCCACGCCGGTCGAGATCATCGCCGAGAGCAGGGAGGTCGTCGGATTCGGCAGGCGCTCCTCGGAGAGCCCGAGCTCCTCGGAGGCCAGCGCGCTGAGGAAGCGGCTCTCGTCCTGGGACATGCGCTCCGCCAGCCGAGTCGCCTCCTCCTCGCTAAACCCCTTCAACTGGTAGAAGAGCGACAGCTCCTCCTTCTCCTCGGCGGGGTCCTCCTGGATCTCGCGTCGCTCGCGCGCCATCTCGGCGTCGTGTACTTCACGCTCCGACTTCGCCGCCAGGAACGCGCCCGAGCCCATCGAGACCGCAGCCGCGACGGATCCGGCCAGGCCGGCGAGCAGGATGAAGCGGCTCGACGCGTTGGCCCCCGCCACCCCGGCGACCAGGCCGAAGATCGCCCCGAGTCCGTCGTTGGCGCCGTAGATCGCGTCGGCGATCCAATTGCCGGAGTTGAGGTGCCGCTCGCCCTTGAGGATCGACTCGAGGCGGCCGCGCACCTGATCGTTCCCCGCGGCGCCCGTCATGGCCCGCAGCGTCCGGGCGTGCTGACCCTCTTCCCGCGCCACCTCGTGCGCGATGGCCGACGTGGCGGGATCGCCGAGAGCCGCGATCTCTCCCTCATAGTGCCGCAGATGCTCTTCCTCGGTCGCCTCGATAAGTCGCAGCGTGGTGTCGAGGTCGGCCCGGGACCGGAGCCGGATACCGGCCGGCACGCCGGGGATCGTCGCGGGAGGCTCGGCGCCGAGTTCGCGGAGCCGCTGAGCCCAGCGCTCGGCGTGGCGAGCCTCCGCCTCGGCCAGTTTGACGAGCAGGGCGCGGCGGCGCTCGTCGGGTTCGCGCTCGGCGAGCAGCCGGTATGTGGCCGAGCTTTGATGTTCGGTTTTCCAGCTCTCCGTCAGGGCGTCGACCAGGCGCTGATCGGCCTCGGTGCGCGTCGCCACTGCTCGTCTCCGATCGCTGGGTGTCGGTACTGGCCGCCGGTCAGGCCGCCACCATCATAGGGGTTCGGGTCCCGATTCGCGTCACGAATCCATGACAGTCTGAGGTTCTTTGGGGTTCGCGACGCCGACGGGCACACCCGTACGTCGGGTTACCGCTGCACGGCCGCTGCCACGGCAGGAGTCGCCCGTGCCATAATTCGGGTCGCTGGACGGTGAGCATCGAGCTGGGAGGGATGCGCGTGAACCGCCTGCTGATCGGGACCTCGGCCTGGAGCGACCACGACCCGTTCTACCCGGCGGGCACGAAATCGGCTGAGCAGCTGCCGTTCTACGCGCGCTACTTCCCGATCGTCGAGGTCAACACCACGTACTACCGGATCCCACCGCGGCGGATGGTCCAGGGGTGGGTCGATCGCACCCCGGAGGGCTTCGTCTTCGACGTCAAGCCCCCGCGCGAGCTGACCAGCACGCCCGAGGAGCCGCGCGGCGAGGCACCGACGCCCGACGCGGACGTCGCCAGCGCCTTTGTCGAGGCGATCTCCCCGCTCATCGAGGCCAGCAAGCTCGGCGCCGTCACCTTTCAGTTCCCGCCCTCCTACCGCAACACCGAGGAGCACCGCGAGTACCTGCGCCTTCTCCCGGAACTGATGCCGGGCGTGCCGCTCTCGGTCGAGTTCCGGCGGCGCGACTGGCTCGACGACGAGCATACCGGCGGGACGCTCGAGCTCCTCACCGACGCTGGGCTCAGCTACACGATGGTAGACGAGCCGCAGATGGGGAGCGGCAGCGTGCCCCCGGTGTATGCGGTGACCAATCCCCGCCTGGCGGTGGTCCGATTCCACGGCCGCAACTACGAGACCTGGTATCGGTTCACCGGGTCCAGCCGCGACCGCTTCAACTGGGAGTACAGCACCGAGGAACTGGAGGAGTGGCGCGGCAAGCTCGACGCCGCGCTGCAGGTGGCCGAGTCCGTGCACATGTTCTTCAACACCAACTTCGGCGACCAGGGGCCGCGCAACGCGGCGCGGCTGATGGACATGCTGCAGGTAGAGCACCCGAGACTGCCCGATACCCAACCGCCGGAGCAGCGGTCCCTCTTCGAGAACTGAGCTCCGACCCGGCTCAGACTCCCATCTGACCCGTTCGCGCCACCTCGAGCAGGCGGTCGGCCAGGGCCACGAGCTCGTCGCGCCCCTGGAGCACCGACAGCCAGCGGGCCGGGATCGCGGACACGCCGTAGCAGGCCCCGGCGAGCGCGCCGGCCACGGCGCCCGTGGTGTCGGCGTCCCCGCCCAGGTTGACCGCTTCCACCACCGTCTCCTCGAAGTCGTCGTGACGCGCGCACGACCAGAGCGCGGCCTGCAGCGTCTCCAGCACGAAGCCGCCGCTGCGTACCTCCTGGTGCGACAGGTCGGGCACCGCGAGCACCACCGCGCGGACGTCGGCGTCGTCCACTCCGGCCGCAGCCGCGAGCGGGTCGCCCGCGCCCTCCAGCACGGCGGCCAGCGCCCGGTCGAAGGCCACGCAGGCCCCGGTCGCGAGCCGGTTGGCGTGGGTGATCGCCGAGACCTCCCGGCCGAGCCGATCGAGCGCCTCCCGATCTGGCCAGCAGGCGAGGGCGATCGGCGCCGTGCGCATCAGCGAGCCGTTGCCGGCACCACGAGCGCCCATGGCCCGGTCCGTCTCCCGGCCGGCCTCGCGCCAGGACGCGCCCGCGATCAGGTGCCGGATGGACCGCGACGTGGTGTTGCCGACGTCCTTGGGCGCGCTCCGGTACCAGGCGACGAACCCGCCGGCGATATCCGCCGGAGCGACACTCCCGAGCCGCGCGATGCTGCGCGCGATGACGAGCGCCAACTGCGTGTCGTCGGTGTACTCCCCCGGCGCCAGTTCGAGCCAACCGCCGCCGACCATCTCCCGCAGCCGGCCGTGCCTCGCGCTGATCTCCGCACTCGACATGAATTCGACCGGGCCGCCCAGCGCGTCCCCGACGGCGAGCCCGAGCAGGCAGCCCCGGTAGCGGTCCTCCAGCGGCACGTCGCTCACAACGACTTCCCTTCCATACGTGCGAACGGCATCGCGCTGCGCCGCTCACACGAGAATGTAACGATTTCCCGTGCGGTGTCACGCCGGGGAAATCGGGTGCGGCGTAGAGTGAGGCTGCGGGGAGCGGGCCCGCGCGTCGTGTCCCCAGCGGGCGACCGGCGCGCCGACACCGGGCCGGATCACCCCGCGCCGGGAGGACACTATGCAAGCCGCGGCACGCGTGAACCTTGGCCGGACCCTGGTCGGCCTGGCGCTGGTGGTCGTTGGCGGGCTGTTCCTGCTCGACCAGCTGAATGTGGCGGACTTCGGCCAGGTCTTCAGCCACTGGTGGCCGGTTGCGATCATCGCACTGGGTCTGCTCGAGCTGGCGATGAACCCGCGGGCGCCTATCGGGCCGCTCATCGTGGTCGGGGTCGGCGCGGTCCTGCTGCTGGCCACGGTTGGGGTGCTGAACACCACCGCCGGCCAGATCTTCTGGCCGCTCGTGATCATCGCGATCGGTGCCTTCGTGATCCTGAGCCGCGGCGCCTGGTTCCAGCGGGCGGGGGCGGCCGAGGACTCCGCACGCTCCTTCGTCGCCTTTGGTGGAAATGAGCTGGTGAGCCACTCGCCGGCCTTCGTCGGCGGCTCGCTCACCGCGATGTTCGGCGGCATCACCCTCGACCTGCGGCAGGCGCAGCTGGCGGCGGCCGGAGCGGCCGTAGACGCCACGGCCGCCTTCGGCGCGGTCAAGATTCTGGTCCCGAGTGGCTGGCAGATCGCGATCAGCGGGCTCCCGATCTTCGGCGGCTACGACGACAAGACCAAGTCCGACGGCCCGCTGCCGGCCGACGCGCCGGTCCTGACGGTCAACGCGATCGCCCTGTTCGGGGGAGTCGAAGTGACGCATGAGAAATGACATCGCTACCCGGCGCCCGCGTCCGGTGCGGTGCGCGCGGGCGCGCCGCCAGGGCAAGAACGGCCCGGAGGACCGGCCGTGACACCCAGACGCGTGCCGCGCGCCCATCGGCAGGGCGTAATCAAGGCGACGTTCACACGCGTGACAGCGGACACCGCCGTGCCCGAGTCGACCCGGCTGATGAAGGTACGGCGGACGGCAGAGGTAGTGTGGTGGTTCCCGCCCCTGACGGCCGCGTCCCACGCGTACCACGTCGGTGATCGGCACAATGGGAGTCGCATCTCGCATCATCGTGCGCAGGGCACGGCCGCGAGGTTGAACCGCGTCGACAGCTCGCGGCTCATGTCCGAGGCGTCGATGTTGGCCTCGACCAGCCGCTCGGCGACGGTGCAGACGGCCGCGGCCGTGTCGGCCATGGGCTGAGAACTCCCGGCCGGCACCGACTCCCCGGTTCCCGACCCGACAGCGGCTCTGACGGCGTTCTGACGAACGGGATCTGCCCGCAACCAGCCTTGCGACGCGGTGGCTTCTGCCCTTCCGCGAGGGTCCCGGTCAGATGCCGACGTATGCCGCGAGGTGCTTGCCGGTGAGGGTGGAGCGGGCGGCGATGAGGTCGGCGGGTGTGCCCGCAAAGACGACACGGCCGCCGTCGTGGCCGGCGCCGGGGCCGAGGTCGATGATCCAGTCCGCGTGCGCCATGACCCCCTGGTGGTGCTCGATGACGATGACCGACTTGCCGGAGTCGACCAGCCGGTCGAGCAGCCCGAGGAGCTGCGCCACGTCGGCCAGGTGCAGGCCGGTGGTCGGCTCGTCCAGGATGTAGACGCTGGCCTTCTCCGCCATGTGGGCCGCCAGCTTGAGCCGCTGCCGCTCGCCGCCCGACAATGTCGTGAGCGGCTGGCCGAGGCTGAGGTAGCCCAGTCCGACGTCGGCCAGCCGACCGAGGAT
>Ga0307374_10012683_pt1 | contig 11772 bp, 8 predicted proteins | sample OX3MG_FD_202532 | JGI IMG/M metagenome (GOLD analysis project Ga0307374, IMG submission 202532) | Soil microbial communities from Risofladan, Vaasa, Finland - OX-3 | ecosystem: Environmental > Terrestrial > Soil > Coastal area > Acid sulfate soil | place: Finland: Risofladan, Vaasa | collected...
TTCAAATGAGCGTCGCGGCAATGGATTCTGAAGAAGCCGCTTTCAGGGTACTAGCGAAGGCTCCTATAATTGACTGGCCGCTCGGGCAAAGCCGCGACGAGGTTCCCGGAGGTTACTTCCGAGACTCGCGGCTATAGCAGGTTGCTGAAAAAGGCCAGCCGTCATGCTGAGCCCGTTCGCCCTCCGCTCGCGAACGGCCCTGAGCGAAGCGAAGGGGCTCAGGGTAAACTCCGCGAAGCATCTGCTGTATCTTTGTGAAAAGAACAAAGCAGATCCTTCGCTTCGCTCAGGATGACATCGCGAGAGTGGTTTTTCAGCAACCTGCTAGTCTCGGAGAATCGCCGCCACGCGCCGGATCACGATGAGAAATATTCGCCTTATCATTGCTTATGACGGAACCGACTTCCACGGCTGGCAGCGCCAGCCCCGAGTTCCTACGGTTCAGGAGATTCTGGAAGCACGTATCGCGCGGATCGTAGGGAACCCGGTAAGGCTCTGCGGATCCGGGCGCACGGACGCCGGAGTCCACGCCGCGGGCCAGGTCGCCAATTTCCAGACGGCTTGCCCCATCCCATGCAAGAGCCTGATGGTTGCCCTTAACGATGGTCTGCCGCCCACGGTGCGGATCAGAAAGGCCCAAGAGGTTCATCACACCTTTCACGCACGGTATGATGCGCAATCAAAAACTTACCGTTACCGCATCCTGCAAGCCCCTCTTTGCCCCCCGTTCCTTTGCCGTTTCGTTCATCACTACCCTTATGCCCTCAATCAGCGGCGAATGGCGAAAGCGGCGCGGATGTTGGAAGGAGAATACGACTTCACGTCCTTTGCTGGAGCCGGCCACGCCGAAAACGGCGGCCGCAAGGACGACCAAGAAGATTCTAATGTCCGGCGAATCTTCCACTCGCGCTTGGCGCAACGCCAAGGGCTCCCGCTGCTGGTTTACGAAGTGTGCGGCAGCGGGTTTCTCCACCATATGGTGCGCAACATTGTGGGAACGCTTATCGAGGTTGGGAAGGGGAAGTTTTCGCCCGACGATATCGTTCCGATCCTGGCAGCGCGCGATCGCGGCCGGGCAGGCCCCACGGCGCCGGCGCGCGGATTGTGCCTGGTCAAAGTGGAATACTGATTTCGTAGCGGCGGGTTTTTCCCGCCAGAAATCTTGTAGCGCTGGGCTTTAGCCTGGCATCTGACGCAAGCTCCGGAGGAGCGATAGAATTTAGCCCACGGCGCAAGCCGTGGGTCAAGGACCAGGCCCCTCACCCCAATATGCATGGGCGTCTGTAGGGGCGAAGGGCGTTCGCCCACCGTTGGGCGCATGCCATGCGCCCCTACGGCAAATCGCCTTCCCAGAAATCAGCGTCTGCGCCGGCCAGGGGCGGCGCCGTTGACTTGCGCATGCCTTTCCGCTATGCTGAAAAGGTAAGCGAAAAGAAGAGTTACCCCATATCGCCAACGTGAAATCTTCCAACCGAATAACCGCGCACAGCCGCTACTCAATTTAATTTGGAGGCGCAGGAGAGTACTGTAGCTCCATTTTTATGAAGTCAAGTGTCAAGATCGAACGGGGCGTGGAACAGCTATTTGGCAGCTACGACGCTAACCTCAAGCTACTGGAACAGTGCTTGCAGGTCTCCACTCACTTGACTGACCAGACCCTGGAGATCGAGGGCGGGGAACTGAACGTGGCGCGAGCACAACGCCTGATTGAGGAATATGTTGAACTCGTGGATAGCGGCGTGCACTTTGAAGACAACGAGGTCCGGAGTTTTCTGCACATTATTGCCGAAGACCCGACGATTACCCTGAAAGGTCTGGCGGAAGCGGGCCGCCCGCGGACCTTCGGCAAGAAATCGATCGCTCCCAAGAGCCTGAACCAGCGGCTTTATGTGGATGCCATCAAGCGGCATGACATGGTGTTCGGCATCGGGCCCTCGGGCACGGGCAAGACGTACCTGGCCGTGGCCATGGCGGTGGATGCCTTGTTATCGCGCACCGTGAACCGCATCATCCTGGCGCGGCCCGCCGTGGAGGCCGGGGAACGGCTGGGTTTCCTGCCGGGAACCTTGCAGGAAAAGGTCGATCCTTATCTGCGGCCGCTCTACGATGCCCTTTACGACGTACTGGACCCTGAACGCACGGAGCGGCTGATTGAGAAAGGGACCATTGAAATTGCACCGATTGCCTTCATGCGGGGCCGGACGCTGAACGATGCGTTTGTCATTCTCGACGAGGCCCAGAACACCACCAGTGAACAGATGAAAATGTTCCTCACGCGGCTCGGGTTCAACTCCAAGGCGGTCATCACGGGCGATGTGACCCAGGTGGATTTGCCGGAAGGCCGCCGCTCAGGCCTGATGGAAGCGGTGGACGTGGTCAGCAAGGTGCTGGGAATCAGCTTTGTCTATTTTACCGAGCGCGACGTTGTCCGGCACCAACTGGTGCAGCGAATCATCCGGGCGTACGAGGCCTTCGATCAGACCCGCGCGTCCGAAAGTGCCCGAAAGAATGCTTAGGCAGGTTGCTGAAAAAGGCCATCCGTGATGCTGAGCCCGTTCGCTATCATTCCTCGCTGAGCCTGCGCCGAGCGCGGAAAAGCAGATTCCTCGCTGCGCTCGGAATGACACGGTGAGGGACTCGGAATGACAGACCGGCATGGCAGGCAAGGATAAGCTGATTGTGATTGTCAACCAGCATGAAAAGATCGAGTTAGACTTGGCGGGTTTGCGCGCGTATGTGCGCCGGGTGAAAAACGTCCTGAAGATGGGCCAGGGTGATTTCAACGTTTGTTTCGTCAATGACGATGAGATCTGCCGCCTGAATTCACTCTTCCGGGGCAAGGCGACCCCGACTGACGTCTTATCTTTTCCGTGGCAGGCCGAAGAAGATAGCGACCTGGAACCTCTTGAAGCGGGAGAATTTGAGGGTTTTTGGGGCGACATCGTCATTTCGGTTGACACGGCGGGCCGTAACGCCCGGGCGGAGGGCCACTCCGCGGAGGAGGAAATCCGCCTGCTGATCCTTCATGGGGCCCTCCATCTGCTTGGCTACGATCACGAGACGGACCAGGGAGAAATGAGCGCCCTGGAATTGTCCTTACGAGAGAGTTTGGCTCTGACGGCGGCCGCTTCCGGAGCCCCGCAGGCCGCGTCTTCCCGGCGCGCAGGTTAGCGCAATGATCACCAACATATTGTGGGTCTTCGCGCTTGGGCTGCTTGTCACGGCGGGGTCCGTTGCCTCCTATCTGCGACTCTTGATGCGCCGGCTGACGCCGATGGGGGCGCGAGCGTTGTTCCAGACCGGCGAGGTCCGGCGCATCCGGGCAGACCGTGAACGCGTGGGTGTATCGATTTCAGCCTTGCACGGTGTCGCCATGGCGCTCTATGCCGTCGGCCTGACAGGACTTTTTCTCTTCCGCGATTCCGGCAAATTGTGGGAGAACCTTAGCGCCTCCCTGCTGCTGGTGCTTGCCACCATCATGGTCTTCGACCAGCTCATCCCTTTCATCCTGGTGGCGCGCCACGATGAGCCGGAAGCCATTCTGCGCAACTGGTTGCCTGTCCTTCGCGCGACGGTTTATCTGGCGCTGCCCGTGACGTTTCCCATCCTGATTTCAACCACCATTGCCCGGCTCCTCGAATCTCCTGAAAGCGAGGCCGAGATCCCAAAACCGGAAGCGGGTTTAAACGAGTTGATCGAAGCAGGGGAGGAATCGGGACTGATCACCAAGGGTGAGCGCGAGATGCTGCAGTCCGTTGTGGAATTCGGCGACAAAGTCGTTCGGGAAGTGATGACCCCGCGGCCGGAAATCGCCGCCATTGAAATTGACATGCCGATCGAAGAATTGCGCAACCTGTTTCGGGACCGCCGCTATACGCGTTACCCGGTTTATGCCAAGGAACTCGATCGCATCGAAGGGGTGGTGAGCATTCGCGACCTGGCGGAACTGTCGCCGGAGGAGCAGGGAAGAGTGACGTTGCGCTCGCTGGCAAAGCCCATCCGCTTCGTGCCGGAGACTAAACCGATTCGCGACCTGATGAAAGATTTGCAGAAAACCACCCTGCAATTGGCGATGGTGATTGACGAATACGGCAGCGTTTCCGGGCTGGTGACGATCGAAGACCTGGTGGAAGAACTGGTCGGTGAGATTCGCGATGAGGTTGAACCCCACGACCGGGATATCGTCAAAGAATCTCCCAGCACCTACGTTGTCGCAGGCCACACGGAACTCGCTCACCTTGCGGACCAATTGCACGTGGAGTTAGAGAGCGGAGATTATTCCACCGTCGCCGGGCTGGTGCTGGCTCGGCTGGGCCATATGCCCGCTGCCGGCGAGAAAGTGGAAGCCAGCGGGCTGACGCTCGAAATCCTGGAAGTGAACCGCCGGACTGTTTTAAAGGTTCGTTTGGTCTTCCCTTTGCCTGCTCCGCACACAGAAACTGCCCATGTCCGAGCCCAATAAACCTTTCCGGTCAGGCTTCGTGGCGATCGTTGGCCGCCCCAATGCCGGCAAGAGCACGCTGCTCAATGCCTTCGTCGGGGCGAAAGTGTCGATTGTCACTCCGGTGTCGCAAACGACGCGCAACCGGATCGTGGGAATTGTCCACCGTCCCGACGCCCAGGTTGTGTTCATGGATACTCCGGGAATCCACCGGCCGCTCTGCCGGCTGAATGAACAGATGATGACCTTTGTTCGTGAAGCGCTCGAGGAGCGGGACCTGGCTCTGTTGATTGTGGACGCTTCGGCTCCCTTCGGCAAAGGTGACGAATTCGCTCTCCAGCTTCTGGCCGAGTACTCTCCCCGCACGATCCTCTTGCTCAACAAGATTGACCGGGTGCGAAAGCCCAAACTCTTGCCTTTGATCGACCGCTATTCCAAGCTGCACACCTTCGAGGAGATTTTTCCCGTCTCGGCGCTCAAAGGCTTCGGCGTCCAGGAAGTCCTCGACGCCGTCATCGCAAGGCTGCCGGAAGGGCCGCCCTACTTTCCTCCTGAGATTTATACCGACCAGCCGGAACGGTTTCTTTCCAGTGAGATTATCCGCGAAAGCGTGATTCGCAACACGCGGCAGGAACTGCCTTACGTCAGCGCCGTGCTGATGGATGACTTTGAAGAATCCCAAACCCTGACCCGCATCGAGGCCACGATCCTGGTTGAAAGAGAGTCACAGAAGCCGATCATCATTGGCGAGGGTGGGAGCCGAATCAAGCAGATCGGCATCGAGGCGCGCCGGGAATTGGAGAAGATTTTCCCTCCCAAGGTTTTCCTCCAGCTCTTTGTGCGTGTTGAACCCCACTGGCGGGATGACAGCTCCGTGGTTGCGGCCCTTGATTATCGCAGCGAAGGTTAGAGGCCGGGGCGGTCTTCCATCAGCCGGCTGCGCATGACTTTGAATGGGGGGGATGAGCCAGCCCGCTTATTCACTGGGAGTAATTCCCAGGGCTTTCATCTTCCGATAGAGATGGCTGCGTTCGAGCCCCAGGACTTCCGCCGCGCGGCTGACATTTCCCTGGTTTTCGTCGAGTTTGCGGAGAATGTAATCACGCTCATAGGCCTCCCGCGCTTCGTGAAGCGTGGAAAATCCGGACATCGCGCCGCGGGCGGCTCCGGTTTGGCCGTAATGGTTGGAAAGCGTTTGAGGAAGGTGGCGGCGCTCGATACGCTCCCCCGGAACCATAATCACCATCCGTTCAACCAGATTCCGAAGCTCCCGGACATTCCCCGGCCAGCGGTAACTGAAGAGGACCTTCAGAGCCGGCTCGCAAAAATGTTTCGGCCGCCGGCCATAAGCGCTGGCAAATCCTTTAAGAAAATAGTCCACCAAGGCAGGGATGTCTTCGGGATGCTCCCTTAGCGGCGGAACGTAGAACGGGATCACGTTGAGACGGAAAAACAAGTCTTCCCGGAAATTCCCCTTCTGGATTTCGTCTTCCAGATTCTTGTTGGTTGCCGCCACAACCCGCACATCCACTCGAAGGTCCGTCTTGGAGCCCAGGGGAGAAAACCGCTGCTCCTCAATGACACGCAACACTTTGGACTGCGTGCGCAGGCTCATATCGCCGATTTCATCCAAGAAGAGGGTTCCGCCGTCGGCCTGCTCGAACTTCCCGACTTTGTCTTCCACGGCTCCGGTGAAGGAGCCTTTGACATGCCCGAATAATTCGCTCTCGATCAAATCCTCCGGAATCGCGGCGCAATTGACTTCCACGAAGGGGCCTTCCGAGCGCAAGCTCATCTGGTGGAGGGCGTGGGCGACCAGCTCTTTTCCTGTCCCACTTTCCCCGTAGACCAGCACGCGCCCATTGGTCGGAGCCGCAAGGCCCAGCTGCTGCCGCAACGCCTTCATGGGAACACTATCCCCGATGATCCGGTATTGCCTTTCGATTTTCTGCCGCAGTTGTTGGTTCTGGACGGATAGTTTGAGTTCTTCAACCGCATGTTTCAGCGTGAGAAGAGTCTTCTCGATCGAAAGCGGCTTTTCAATGAAATCAAAGGCGCCCTTCTTGGTAGCCCGGACGGCGGTCTCAATGGTGCCGTGGCCGGAGATCATCACCACAACCGGTGATTGTTCGAGCGCGCGCACCTGCTCCAGCGTTTCGAGGCCGTCGATGCCCGGAAGCCAGACGTCCAGCAAAAGGACATCGCACTTCTCCCGGGCAAGAAAATCCAGGCAGGCCTCGCCGCTTCCCACGGCCGTGACCCGATACCCTTCATCCTGAAGCACATCCTTGAGCGACTGGCGAATGCCTGCTTCGTCGTCGACCACGAGCACCGAATAGTTCTCCAATTTATCGCCCTTTCAAGCCCTCGCCAGGAATGACTTCCGCTTGACCTCGCCACGATGCTCGCAAGAGTCAAGCACCGCCTGGCGTTCCGCACCCCTTACGAGTTTGCAGTGGTGGCTGGAGCGTGTTCAACCGGCAGTTCGATTATAAACTTTGTTCCCAGCGGACGGTTTTCCTCCACGCGGATCGAGCCGTTGTGTTCCGAAATGATGCGGCTGACAATCGCCAGGCCCAACCCGGTTCCCCGGCGCTTAGTGGAGAAAAAAGGAAGGAACAACCGTTCTTTGGCTTCCTGGGAGATCCCCGGCCCGCTGTCGGCCACGACGGCCACGACCATATCGCGCTCCGGGTCGAGCCATGTCTGCACCCAGATCTCTCGGATGGCGGAATGTTCCAGCGCCTCTGCGGCGTTGTCGATCAGGTTGACCAGCACCCGCTTCATCTGCTCCGGGTCGGCCTGAATGGGGGGCAACTGGGCTGCCAGATCGCGCCGCACGATAACGCTGTCGAGCCTTCCCTCGAAGACGTCCAGAGCCTTTTGGACGATGGTGTTTAGGTCGGACACGACGGGCCGGGATCCCGGAAAGCGCGCGAAATCTGAAAACTCGTCGACCAGAGCCTGAAGCGTGGCAACTTCGCGCTCGATCAGAGAAGCGCTCTGCCCGATGGCCACCACCAGATCCTGGTTGGGCAGGTGGGGCGCCGCGCGGTCGATCCAGCGATGAATGCGTTCGGCGGAAAGCTGGATCGGCGTGAGGGGGTTCTTGATCTCGTGGGCGATTCGCTGCGCGACTTCCTGCCACGCCACGGCCTTTTGTGCGCGGAGCAATTCCGTCAAATCCTCCAGGACCAGCAAGGAGCCGACCGCGCCATGCCGGGCAACGATGGAGGAGAGCGTCAACGCCACGAAGGCCCGCCGGCCTCCCAGTCCGAGTTCCATCTGCCGGGTCACGACCCGCTGGCGCAAAGAGCGGCGGACCAGGCGCGCCATCTCGCGGGCCTCCTCCGCTGAAAACAGATCGGCGAGCCGCCGCGCGTTTCTGATGGTGTCAAGGCCGAACATGCGCTCCGCCGTGGAGTTGACCCGTACGATTCGGCCTTGCGGATCGAAGGAGATCACCCCGGTGGGGATGTTTTCGAGAATGGCCTCCATGATGTTGCCGCGCTCTTCCAACTCGCGGTTGGCTCCTTGGATCTCCTGGGCAGCCCGCTCCAGAGCAAGCCGGTTTTCCTCGAGTTGCCGCGTCATTTCATTGAACGACTGAATCAAGCGGCCGAGTTCGTCGTCGCCCCGCGCGGTGATGCGATAACTCAGATTACCCTTGGAAACTTCATGCGTGGCATTGGCCAGGGCTTGGATCGGTACCGTCACTTGTTTAGACAGAAACAAGGCAAACCAGGACGCCGCAAAGAGAATCAGCAGGGTAAGCAAACTAAGGGACAAGAGATAGACGCGCCGGACAGCTTTGCGTTGCTGGCTCAACTCATCATATTTCTGGGCTTCACTCTGAATCTGAAGCGCGATCCGGGCGATATTTACCGGCAGACGGGTGATCGCAACCACGCTGCCAAGAGTTTCCCCCTCCGGCGACTTGAGAGGTTTAATGGAATAGCAAATATTCTCGTCCCGGAATTTTTCCTTGCCCGAAATTCCACCGGAGGACAGGCCGCTGAAGGCATGGCCGGGCAGAAGTTCCCGAACCTCGGAGGGCCCGAATTCCCCGTTTCCGGCGGTCGCCAGGAGGGTTCCGCGCGGGCTGAAGAGCAGCGCGGATTCGGAGGTCAGGTCGGAAACTTCCCCTTGCAGAGTTGCCTTGGCCGTCGCACGGTCAGAGGCTGCCGCGGCCTCCTGTAATTGCACGTTGCCCGTCAGGTGGTCCGCCAGATGGCGGGAGCGGTTTTCCGCCTGAATCTCAAGCTGCCGGACAACTTCGGTTGCGTCCGCGCGGACCACGTCAAAGGGAATGCCAAACCATTTATCAATGCTGCGGTTGAGCAGTCCATAGGCAAAAGCAAACAGAAAGCAGACCGGAATCAAGGTCAGCGCCAAAAACGCCACGACCATCTTGGTCTTGAAGCGCGAGCCGAGTTTCTGTGTTTGCCTTTCGGCGTAAAGCTTCAGCAGGTTTCGAGCGAGGATCAGCGCAAAAATGACAAAGGCGAGAAAAATGAGAGTGGAGACGACCAACAGCAGCAGCGTTTGTCCCGCATTCTCAGGGCGAATAAAAGAAAGGTTTAGTGAAGCCTGGCTCCAGCCGATAAATAGCAGTATAGGGACCAGGATGAGCAGAAAGATCAGGAAGGCTCTTCGGGGAGGTCGCGGCTGGTCATTCGTAGCCATAGGTTCTTATCCGGGCCTCACTTCGCGGAGCAGGCCGAAGGCGGTGCTGAGGTTTGAATTCCTTAATCCGGTGCAAATGGCCGCGCCTCTGTCCGGAAGGCAAAAAGTTCTGAAGCGGGCAGTTTTCGCATTGTGGCGCCTGGCGCCTGCAATAGCGCTTTCCGGTTTCGACCAGAAGAGCGTGGAATTCGTTATAAACGGCTTCATCCGCCGGCAGATGCCGGTGCAGGAATTGCTGGGTGGCGGAATAGCCGTCCTGCGGCGAGATCAGCGCATGCCGTGCCAGGACCCGGCGGGTATAAGCGTCGGCCACAAAGAAGGGTTGCTTTCCAGCGTAGAGCAGGATGGCATCCACAGTCTCCGGTCCAAGGCCTCGCAGTTTGAGGAGTTGGTCCCGGAGCAATTGAGGCGGCTGGGCAAAAAGCGCTTTAAGAGAGCCCCGATGGACGCTTTCGAGCCACGCTACAAACGTCTGAATGGTGCGGGCCTTCTGCCGGAAGTACCCGGCAGGGCGGATGCAGGCTTCGAGTTGTGTCCTGGAACCTGTGCGCAATTGTCTCCATCGAAGGAATCCGGCTTGACGAAGGCGTCGGATCGCCACGGTGACATTCCGCCAGCTGGTATTTTGAGTCAGGACGGCGCCGAGGATGACTTCCAGGCGAGTGCGTGCCGGCCACCAACCTTGGGGGCCGAATTGCAGCAGCAGCGTTTGATAGTACTGCCCAAGCACTTCACCCGGCTCAACTCCAAGCGGCTGAGCCGCGCGTTGCATAGACTCGAAATTAATACGGTCTTTACGGGAAAGTCAAGTTCCGGCGGAGAATACCGATAATTCTAAGTTCTTTCAAATTTACGTCTGAAGTTGACGGCGGTCAGCGATGAGGCTACCGGACCCAGGCATGAGGCTCTTCAATCCGATGGAGGCGCCAACGGGTGCGGTTTCAATGCGGCGCTGAGCATTGAGCCAGCCCTGCTGGCGCCAAGGCGTTGCGTCGTCAATCTCTTTGTTGTTAAGGGTGCGAAAGGCTGTGGGAATCAATTCAACGGTTGAGCTGCATGGAAGCGGCCGGGGGTACGGAACCTCCGGGAAACTGGGAGAACTGTTAATCAAGGAGAACCTCATTACCCAGGCGCAACTGCAGGAAGCCCTCGATCATCAGCGGACGAACGGTTGCCGGCTGGGCAGCAGCCTGGTAAAACTCGGCGTCCTAAGCGAGGCGGAGATCACCACGGTGCTCTCCCGGCAGTACGGCATACCTTCCATCAACCTGGCTTATTTTGAGGTTGACCCCAGCGTGATCAAGCTCATCCCGATGGAAACGGCGTTGAAATATCAGGTGCTGCCTTTGAGCCGTGTCGGCTCGTCCCTGACTCTGGCAATGGTGGATCCGACCAATGTCTTTGCCATGGACGACATCAAGTTCATGACCGGCTTTAACATCGAGCCGGTGGTATCCACGGAATCGGCCATTACCGAGGCGATCACCAAGCACTATGGCTCCATCGAGGACCGGGAACGGAAAAGAGAAATCGAGGACTTGGTCAGCTTCATTGATGAAGGGCAGGCCGACACGATCGAACTGGAAGCCGAGGACGAGTCTTCCCTGAATTTAGCGGCCCTCGAAAGGGCCGCGGAAGAAGCTCCGGTCATCAAGCTGGTCAATTACATCCTGACCGACGCGGTGAGGCGTGGAGCAAGCGATATCCACCTGGAACCTTATGAAAAAGAATACCGCGTCCGTTACCGGGTGGACGGCGTGCTTGAAATCATCATGCAACCACCCCTCAAGCTGCGCGACGCCATCATCAGCCGGATCAAAATCATGGCCAAGCTGGACATCTCGGAAAAGCGGCTTCCGCAGGATGGCCGGATCATGATCAGGATGATGCACAAGGGAAAAAAGAAGCAGCTCGATTTCCGGGTATCTGTACTTCCCACCCTGTATGCCGAAAAGATTGTCATGCGTTTGTTGGACAAGGAGAGTCTGCGCCTGGATATGACCATGCTGGGCTTTGAGCCGGAATCACTTGCGAAGTTCGAGGCCGCGATCTTTAAGCCCTATGGAATGGTTCTGGTGACGGGCCCTACGGGGAGCGGGAAGACCAACACCCTCTATTCTTCGATTGCCCAACTCAATAAGCCGGACACCAACATCATGACGGCGGAAGACCCGGTTGAGTTCCAGTTGCCTGGAATCAATCAAGTTCAGATGAAAGAGCAAATCGGGCTGAACTTCGCCGTGGCTTTACGTTCTTTTCTCCGGCAGGATCCCAACATCATTATGGTGGGCGAGATCCGGGACTTTGAAACCGCGGAAATCGCCATCAAGGCGGCGCTTACGGGACATATGGTCCTTTCCACCTTGCACACCAATGACGCTCCGGTGACGATTTCGCGCCTGATGAACATGGGCATTGAACCTTTCCTGGTTGCAACTTCCGTGCATCTCATCTGCGCCCAGCGATTAACGCGCCGCATCTGCCAGGAATGTAAGGTCGAGGAGGAGGTAAGCCCGCAAGTCCTTCACGACGCCGGTTTTACCCCCGACGAAGTCGGCAAAGCGAAGATTTATCGCGGTGCGGGGTGTCAGGCATGCAACAACAAGGGGTACAAGGGGCGGATTGGATTATATGAAGTTCTTGAG
>Ga0307374_10012684_pt1 | contig 11771 bp, 10 predicted proteins | sample OX3MG_FD_202532 | JGI IMG/M metagenome (GOLD analysis project Ga0307374, IMG submission 202532) | Soil microbial communities from Risofladan, Vaasa, Finland - OX-3 | ecosystem: Environmental > Terrestrial > Soil > Coastal area > Acid sulfate soil | place: Finland: Risofladan, Vaasa | collected...
TCATCCTGGGCGGTGGTGGGTTCCGAGAGAAGGATGTCAAGTCCCAAGGCCCGTGGGTGCTGGGCATTGACCGCGCGGACGAGCGCGGCCAGCAGAGAGCGGGGCCAGGGCCAGGAACCATAGCGTTGCAGGCTGGAATCGTCAATTAACACTAGGGCGACGTTGTGCGAAACTGGCAGTGGAGGGCGCAGCCGGAAGTAAAGATCGCCCGCCCGGCGGCTGATTTCCTGCACGGGGTACGTCAGGCTGAGCGCTCCCGTCAGAATGAGCAGGAGAAGGTTCAGGCGCATCCAGCGGCGCCACGGCCGCTTCCGTTCCGGTCCTGCCGTTACTCCCGCGGTCATGGGTCTCCAGAGCCTAAATCAATGCCGAGGCGGCGGGCCTTATTGTAAAGAGACTTCCGCCCGATGCCGAGCCGCTTGGCAGCCAGTGACCGGTTGCCGTCCGCGTCGCGCATGGCCCGCAGGATGTGCTGGCGCTCCATTTCCCGCAAAGATCCCGCTGGCGTGGCATCCGGCTCGCCAGAAGTGGTCAAGGGGGCGCTGCTCCGCTCTACATCCGCCGCTGTGATTTCTCCGAGAGAGGAGAAGATCGCCAGCCGTTCGACGGCATTCTCCAGCTCCCGCACATTTCCGGGCCAGGGAAGACTGGCAAGGACGGAAACCGCTTCGTCCCGGATCGACACGCGCCTTTGATTGCGCTGATTGAAGTCGTCCAGAAAATGGCGAACCAATAAGGGAATGTCCTCGCGGCGTTCGCCGAGAGACGGAAGGTGAATGACGACCACCGCCAGCCTGTAGTAGAGATCCTCCCGGAAATGTCCAGCCTGCACAAGTTCATCCACGTCCCGGTTCGAGGCAGCCAAAACGCGCGCATCCACGGGAATGATCGTATTCGAACCCACCGGCCGGACTTGCCCTTCTTGAAGGACTCGGAGCAGTTTGACCTGCATCATGTTGCTGGTTTCGGTCACCTCATCCAAAAACAGTGTTCCGCCGCTGGCCACCTTGAACAACCCGTGCCGGCTCCGATCGGCTCCAGTAAAGGCGCCTTTCTCATGTCCGAAGAGTTCGCTTTCCAGCAGCGTCTCAGAAACCGCTCCGCAGTTGATCGGCACAAAAGGCATGTCGGCCCGCCGGCTATGCTGGTGGATGGCCCGCGCCACCAGTTCTTTGCCTGTTCCGCTGGCCCCGGTAATGAGCACGGTCGCGTCACTGGACGCAACCCGGGCAATGACACGGTAGACCTCCAGCATTATGGGACTCCGGCCAACGATCGAGGTGGGCGGGGAAAAAAGGTCTACAGGTGGCGATTCTAAAGCTCCAATGAGGTCGCAACCGCCAAGACGTTTGATCAGGGAAAGCAATTCATCAATCTTCAGGGGCTTGCCCAAGTACTCGACAGCCCCTTCGCTCACGGATCGCGCCACGGTCTCCACGCTGGCGTGCGCGGTCATCATGACGCAGTTACAGTCCGCCTGCAGCGCCTTCACGCGCTTGATAAAATCCAGCCCACTGGCCTCGCGCAAGTAGATATCAACCAGCGTGATGTCGAAGCGTTCCTCGCGCAGCAAGGCTTCGGCCTCCTCAGGGCCGTGCGCAGTCTGGCAGCGGTAACCTTCAGCCGCCAGGACCGATTTCAGCCATTGGGCGGTCGACTTGTCGTCATCGACCACGAGGATACTGAGAGGTTTGGACATATTTCCTTCAGACAAAGAGCCATCCTCCATCGCTACTTGCAAAGTCTGCCACAATCTGCCTGCCGTCCGTCAAAAATGATACGCGAGGCCGAAGCGGACCTCCTGGGCCTGGAACGCTCCCGTGTTCTGGACAAGGCGAAAGTAAATGAAATCACCCCTTAGTTGCCAATGACCGAAGTCGAACCCGTTTCGCGCGGAAACCTCCCACCCAAGATGAAATGGCAAGCCGCGCTTGATCGATTCACCTCCCGCCCACGCCAGATATTCGGCGTGAAACACCTTCCGCACGTTGATTTTGACTCCTGCCGCTGCCAGATGGCTTTGATATTTGTTCGGATCGAAATACCCGTGGTCCAGATCCCTGTTGAAGTTGTACTGGGTAAAGTGGTACCCCGCGCCCAACGTTACCCGCCGGACTGTTGTCCAGTGCATTAAATCCACGCTTCCCATCTTTGCGAGGTTGCCGTCTGAGTAATGCTGCCTGGACCACCATCCATCCACAGTCCATGATCCAGGGTTCCATTGGAAACGTGTCCGCCAGCCCTCAGCGGTCAGATCATGCTGTGCTGCCACTGCGTCTGGGTAAAAGGGGGTCCGCGAAAAATCTGCTTCCACCCACAACCGATGGGCAGGGTGGATTTCCAATCCTGCCTTGTAGAGGGCGCGTGCGGCGCCGCCGGGAAATTCCACGCCGCCGCCGCCCAGATTGAGCACGACCGGACTGAACAGTCGAAGCCGTAATTCATCCGTTTCCCCAGAGGTCCTGAGCAGAGGCGTCCCTGCGCTGACCAGCCAACGCTCCTCCATTTGGAAATGATTTGAAACGGCGGATGCGATCTGCCAATCAAATCCTTGTGTCAACCACCAGGACTTGTCCCCCTCAGAGTCGCTGACCTCGCTCGCCGAACCACCCAGCCAGTTCCTCAGTTGCGGAACGTATGGCTCGTTGCCGCCCATTTCGCCCTTGTTCAACCGGTCCAGGAATTCTTGCAAAACAAGGCTGTTTGGGTGGAACGCCAGCCCCTGCTCCACCACCTTTCGAGCCTCTGCCCCCCGCCTTTGATTCATCAAGTTGCTGGCAAGCCCGATGGCCGCGGCTTCATCATTCGGCTCCTTCCGCAACAATTCCTGATAAAGGCGGTCGGAGCGTTCATAATTGCCATGAAGGCTTAGTGCACCGGCCAGTCCCAGTTTTGCCTGCCGGTCCTCCGAATTCTTTTGCAAGACTTGGCGGAAGACGCGGCCAGCCTTCCAATCGTCGCCCTTCAGCAGGTAGGCCCGGCCGAGTTCCACTCGCAGCCGGTCATTGTCGGGGAATTCCCTGAGCGATTTCTTCAGAATCCTGATGGCCTGGGGGTAACGGCGATCAAGCACCGCCGCTTGTGCCTCTGTGAGGAACTGGTTGGCGGTTTTCGTCTTTTGTCCAAAGGCCGCCCGCTGCATCGCGAAAAGCAGTGATCCAGCCAGGAGCAGACTCCAGCCGCGAGTTAACCACATTCAGAATCCTTGACTTTGCAAAACCACGAAATTGTAACCCCTATTCTCTCTTGTGGCTGCAAGGGAGTCAACGAATCCACTCACAGCCGCCCGCTCTAGCTTCAGGATTGGAACCACTGAAAGCGGTCGGAGGGCACGAAGCGCCGCCGCCGGGATATTCCGTAAGCGTCGGATGAAGCCGAGGCGCAGGTTAATCGTTCCAGGCGTCGGCTTTCGGAACTCCAGGTGGATGCGGCAGCGAAGTACGACCGCATGATTGGACCAAACAATGGCGGAAGGTTACGGGAGATGTGCACCAAAAATGCGCACCAAATCGAGATGACCGAAAATGGCGCAGCCAGTAAGTTATTGAACTGATTGGTCGGGGCGCCCGGATTCGAACCGGGGACCTCTTGCGCCCAAGGCAAGCGCGCTACCAGGCTGCGCCACGCCCCGACATCGCCAACAGGCATTTCCACGTCTTAGCCTTGCGCCACCTCAGCAGTTGAGCAGGCGCTTTCCATTCTGCCAAGCTTTCCCATTCGAGTCTAGCGAATTTGGGCAACGCCACGGCGAGTTCTTATTGTTTGCCGATGCGCCGGCAAATCCCGGATTACCTTTTTCCCCGAGATTGTTGTTATATAGGGCGCCATAAGTCGGCGACGCTCCAAAACTGTAGCGCCGGTCTGCGACCGGCGGATTTCGCCGCTCATAGAGCGGCGCTACAATAAATGACCGTCGCCGACTTATGGCGTTACGTATAACACCTGCGGCTATTTTGAAAGCGGCGCACCGGGCTGGTGCAAGTTTGACTTCGGATTTGATCGCAGCATAAGATAGGGCCTGAAATCCGCAAGTGGCTGCGATGCAAAAAGTTCTCAAACCTGGCGCGGGAAAGGCGGATAACGGCTTCCCCGGACGTCCGGAGAAGTTCACCACGCTCTCCGGCGTCCCGGTCGAGCGGCTTTACACAGAGGCCGATCTTAAGGATTTTGATTATCAGCGCGGCCTCGGAGACCCGGGCGAATACCCGTTCACGCGCGGAATCCATCGGACGATGTACCCGGGCAAACTCTGGACGATGCGCCAGTTTTCGGGTTTCGGCGGCCCCGAGGACAGTAACCGCCGCCTTCATTATCTGATCGAGCAAGGCCAGACGGGGCTTTCCATCGCTTTCGACTTGCCTACTCTGATGGGCTATGACGCGGACCATTCCATGGCAGAAGGTGAAGTGGGCAAGTGCGGCGTTGCCGTTTCATCCCTCAGGGATATGGAAACCTTGCTGGCCGGCTTGCCGCTCGAAGAGATTACCACTTCCATGACCATCAATTCTCCCGCGGCCATCATCTGGGCCATGTACTTGGTCGCCGCTCGGAAGAATGGCGCGGATTGGAAAAAGATTTCCGGGACGACCCAAAACGACATTCTGAAAGAATATATCGCCCAAAAGGAATATATCTTTCCCCCCGCGCCGTCCATGCGCCTGGTGGTCGATTCGATCGTTTTCAGCGCGAGTGAAACTCCGCGATGGAATCCAATCTCCATCAGCGGCTATCATATCCGCGAGGCCGGCTCGACGACCGTGCAGGAACTGGCCTTTACGCTGCGGGATGGAATCGAATACGTTGAGTGGGTCGGGCGCGCGGGCCTCGCCGTGGACGATTTCGCTCCGCGTCTCAGCTTTTTTTTCAATTCCCACAACGATCTTTTTGAAGAGCTTGCCAAGTTTCGCGCCGCGCGCAAGGTTTGGGCACGGGTCATGCGGGAGCGTTTTGGCGCGCAGGATCCCCGCTCCTGGCGCTGCCGTTTCCATACGCAAACGGCCGGATGTTCGCTCGCCGCCCAGCAACCCTACAACAATGTAGTGCGCACCACGATTCAGGCGCTGGCGGGCGTTCTGGGCGGCGCCCAATCGCTGCACACCAATTCCTTGGACGAGGCCTGGGCGCTTCCCACCGAGCAGGCTGCAACCCTGGCTTTGCGCACCCAGCAGGTGATCGCCCACGAAAGCGGCGTGGCCGGCACGGTTGATCCTCTGGCGGGTTCCTACTTTGTCGAAAAACTCACCTTGGATACCGAACGCGCCTGCTACGAGTATTTCGACAAGATCGATGCGCTCGGCGGGATGGTGGCCGCCATTGAAAAAGGCTTTCCGCAAAAAGAAATTCATGAGGCCGCCTACACCTATCAAAAGGCCGTCGAGCGCAAAGAACAAATCATTGTGGGAGTCAACGCCTTCGCCTTGGAAGAGGAGCGCCCGGTGGATATTCTGGTGATCGACGAGAATGTGGCAAACCATCAGCGCCAAAAGTTGGCCGAGTTGAAGAAGACCCGCGATAACTCGCGGGTGCAGTCAACGCTTGAAGCGCTCGCGAGCGCCGCCTCGACGGATCGGAACCTGATGCCCTATATCATCGAGTGCGTGCGCGGCTATGCCACGCTCGGCGAGATGTGCGACGTCCTGCGCCGGGTGTTCGGAACTTACCAGGAGCCGGCATTTTGATAAGGCGGAGGATTGTTCGTTTCTACTGATGTTTACAAAATATAGTGACACCGTTCTTTGTAGCGCCGCTCGGCGGCAAGCACTGCTTGCCTGAGTGGCGAAAGACGCGGGTCATAGACCCGCGCTACAGTAATAGTTGTCACTATATTTTGTAACTCTCAATAATCGCGTCGTTCTTAAGCAAAGGAAATTCATCAAGGACCTTGCCGGAACGCTGCGCATCCTTGCTCTGGAAGCTGTGAATTATGTCGGACCGCCGTATTCGAGTTTTAGTCGCCAAACCCGGGCTGGACGGCCACGACCGGGGGGCCAAGATTGTGGCCCGGGCGCTGCGCGATGCCGGGATGGAAATCATCTATACGGGGCTCCGCCAGACCCCGGAGCAGATTGCGAGTGCGGCGATCCAGGAAGATGTGGATGCGGTGGGGATTTCAATCCTCTCGGGGGCTCACAACACCATCGTTCCGCGGATTTGCGAATTGCTCCGCGCCGGGGGCATGCAGGACGTTTTACTCATTGTCGGCGGAATTATTCCGGACGCGGATATCCCGGGCTTGAAGAGCGCCGGAGTTTCAGCCGTGTTTCAGCCGGGCGCTTCCACCGAAGAGATTGTGGAGTTCATTCGGAGCCACGTGAAGCAAACGGCGTAAGCGCCTATTCCCTGGGACGCTGAAGAGGCCGTTCGATTGATGTGTTCCGTCAGCGGCCCTCCACAAACGCGCGAAGCCCTGCTCTGGCTGCCTGGAGCCGCACCGCCCAGTCGCAAAGTAAAGGAATTCAAGACCGGCATGATCGAGAGGTAAAACAGCCTCACGCGAAGGCGCCAAGAGGCACAGAAGACGAACGAAGGAAAGGTTGAATGGAGAAAATCAAAATCATCGAATGCCCGCGCGATGCCTGGCAAGGACTTGAGAAGATCATCCCGGCGGAAGTCAAGGCGGACTATCTTGGCAAGCTGATTGCCGCGGGCCTCAAGCATCTCGACGCCGTCGGTTTTGTCGCTCCGAAGTACGTTCCGCAAATGGCGGACAGCGAGCTTGTCATGGAAAGGCTGCGGGAGGCTGGCCTGGTTCGCGGACGTTCCAACGGCAAATCGTCCGGAGCGGATCGGAGCCTGGAAGCGGAAACTCAAAACACTTCGCCGGAGGTCATCGGCATTGTCGTTAATGAGGAAGGCCTGGAACGCGCGCTGAAAACTCCGGGCGTGACGACGCTCGGCTATCCGTATTCCGTTTCCGCCAACTTTCGCCGCCAGAATGCCAACCTGTCGCTAAGCCAGTCGCGCGCGCTGGTGGAGAAGATCAGCCGCGAGGCTCGGGAATCCGGCAAGGGTCTGGCCATTTACATTTCGATGGCTTTTGGCAATCCTTTCGATGAGCCCTGGGCGGAGGATGTCGTCGCGGAAGCCATCGAGTGGCTGAAAGGCATCGGCGTGGGCGCCGTCTCTCTGGCCGACACCGCGGGCGCCGCCAGCGCCAAGGCCGTAGGCGAATTGCTCGGCGCCGTCAAAGACGCGGCGCAGGACATCGAACTCGGAGTTCATCTCCACAGCCGCCCCGAAGAGATGGAAGAAAAAGTTTTGGCGGCTTACGAAGCCGGCTGCCGCCGCTTTGATTCCGCGCTGACGGGTCTCGGCGGATGTCCTTTCGCCGGCGACGAATTGGTCGGCAACATCCCCACCGAGACATTGGTTTCAACCCTCGCCAAGCGCGGCATCGCAACGGGCATCCCATCGGCAGCGGTCGAGACGCTCGTCAAGGCCACCCAGGAACTTCGCCGCGAGTACTCCACGTAACTGGCGTGATGGTGATCCCAGGGGCGAATCCATCGGAAGCATGGAATTCGCGCGAAGGGTTGCAGTGTATGCGCTTGTAACTCGCTCCCGCGCGAACCCTAACTGGTTACCTCCTGAGCCCCCGAAGCGGTCCTCTGGTCCGAAAACCGTTTGTCATGGATACGAAATCGCTCCATTACACCGCCTGGCCATACATGACAAAAGAACACGTTACCTGACGTTTTCCAACCCATTGTCTTAACGACCCAGACCTCGTCCACTTTCTTGAGTTCAGGCAATTCTTCAACTCTAGAGTCAATCCCTTCAATCAGCCTATGGAATCCGATCGCTGCACCTTCATCCTCAAGCAACAGGATGTGCCTGTCTGCAGGCGTCTGCACCAGCTTCGGAACCTTGTTGTCTAGTGCTCTCCGCAGCACGTCAGCAAAAGGCTTGCCGTCAGGTAGAATTCTGCTTACCACCACGACGCCGTCACTGCCCGGAATATCCATCGTTTCCACATTCACCCTTAGCTCGAAGCCGACATCTGGTATCGTGTGCCAAGATTGTCCATCTGCGGGAAACTCTTCTCTTGCATGTTCGAACCAACCGAGCACTTTCTGGCCGGCATCTTTCCAGTCGATTCCCTTCGGAATGGAGCGGGCCGGACACTGAACGTCAATAAGTCGGTTAGGCACCCGTAGTGACTTGTCGAACTCAAGATGCTCAAACACAGTGAGGAACGGGACGTCGTCTGCTTTTTTCCCCTCGAAGGGTTCAACCATCGTGTGCTCGATTGCAAGGCTGTGACCCTCCTCATCGATTGCGACTGCCTCGACCGCCTTTGCATTGCGCTCAATGCTTTCAGGTCTCTCTTTAAGACAGTAAGAGTTCCTGTTGGTATCTTTGTAGTCACTAAGGAACAGTTTCACCAACTCGATATCGTCGCGCTCAAAGCTCGCTAGCGCGGTTTCTGTAGAGTCAGACATTGCAACCTTCAGATCTGGCGTCGGAAAATCTGTTACCACTTTCCCACATTTCTGACTAAGCCTCCTTACTCCAGCTTTTAATCAACTCCGCCAGCGGAGCGTGACGGGGCCGTCGATGGGGTGCTGCATGGGCTGGCCGGTTTTCCTGGCTGCGAGGTGGGCGGCCTTGATTTGGAAGTACCACTTGGCCGGGCGGTCGGCGTCATCGATCAGCATCAGCGGGGGATTATATTGCAGGCCGAGCGCCTGTTTTTCCATGGTCCGCTGGTCCTGCCCGACAAACTTGTTTCCAAAGAAGCGAAGAATCGAAGCCATAAAGGGCACGCGGCGGAAAGCGTTCCAGGCCGCGCAGACGTCGATCCGGCAGCGCGAAGCCGTGATGGGCGTGACGGTGGTCCGGCTGGAGAACCAGTACTTGCCGCAGTGAATTTCTTCAAAACGCATGTTGGGCAGCACAAACTGGATGGTGGTGGCGATGGGCTCGCCGTACACGCCCAGCAGTTTGTAGGCGGCGCTGTTCGCGGAAGGCGAATGGCTGCGAATCCGAAAGCCATTCGGAACGGCCTCGAACACTTTTTCTTTCTCGTGGATGCTGCTGCGCTTCCGCCACCACCACGCCTGATGCACAAAAGGCCCGTGGGCAGGGTCCATCAGGCCGATGATGCCGTGATCGACGTGGCAGGGCAATTCCGCCTCCAGGTGGGCCAGGCGATAGTCCGGGCTGAAAGTCGGCAGGCGCGGCGCAGGAGGAACATCGTCGTTCCGATTTTCCGGGTCGGGTATATAGACCCAGAGATACCCGTCATGTTCCTCGCAAGCGAAGCTCCCGGCAAAAACGCGCTCCACCTTCAGCTTGTCCCGGGCCGTGAGCGATGGAATCGCCCGGCACTGGCCGCTCTTGGCATCGAAGCGCCAGCCGTGGTATGAACATTCAACGCCTTGACCGTCAAAGCGGCCTTGCGAGAGCGGCATGCCGCGGTGCGGGCACGCGTCGCGCAGCGCAAACGCTTCATCTTTCGCGTTGCGTCCCACGACAAGAGGAACTCCCAGCAGTATCGCGCAGCGCAGTTTCCTGCCGCGGATTTGCGAGCTGCGAAGAGCAGGATACCAGAAGCCGCGCAGCAGGCCGTCATCGTTTGCCGTAGTTTCAGATTCTCGAGTTTCGCTCATATACGGGTTAGCAGCAATAATATAGCAAATGTTCGGCAGAGGGAGAAGTTCCGAACGCTGCGAGCTTTCATCGCGATTTCAGGCGTTTCGTGACCCCTTTGGCTTTGACAATCTTCCTCCCGGCAGCTTAGGATGACACGGGTGGCAGATGTGATAGGGCTCTGGATTTACTGATGTTTACAAAATACAGTGACAACTATTACTGTAGCGCGGGTCTATGACCCGCGTCTTTCGCCGCTCAGGCAAGCAGTGCTTGCCGCCGAGCGGCGCTACAAAGAACGGCGTCACTATATTTTGTAACTCTCAATAGGAACCATGGACGACCTCTCGGAATCGGTAAAAGGTGAAACGGCGGAAAACGGCGATGGGACTTCAGAAGATTCTCTTCCGCCCATTTCAAAACGGGCGGCCCGCCGGCTGTTGCAGCGGGCTTTCGTCCTGGTCGGACGCGACCGAACCGTCCGGCAGCACATCCGCGAAGCAAAGACGATAACCCTGTGGGTCCTGGAAGATTGGAAATTCGAATGGACGGTGACGATCGAGCGCGGCAAGGTGCATTTCGACCGCCGTCGGGCGCGTACGCCCGATTTGACTCTGACCTGGCCCAGCGCGGAGGAGTTTTTCAAAACTTTGTGGGAAGGGCGGAATCCCGACGCTTCCCTGCTCTTCGAAGGCGATCTCCGGCTGCGCCGGTATTCTGATCCTGTCTACAACGTGTTTTGCCGTATGCTACAGCAGGTCCTGCGCAATCCCTTCGATGACGCGGAAAATCCTTTGATGTGATGACCCTCACCCGCCGCTTTGCGGTTCCCCCTCTCCCGCAGGGAGAGGGCTGGGGTGAGGGGAGCGCTCCTCCGGAGCTTACTTATGTTCCAATCTGCTGTTACATCAAACTAGATTGCGGATATACCATTGCAACCGCTGTCAACTATGAAAACAAACTTCCCGAGCGACTGGGCTTCCACGACATTTCGCGTGCGCTACGCCGAAACCGACCAGATGGGCGTGGTCTATTACGCCAACTATCTGATCTGGTTTGAAATCGGCCGCAGCGAGTTCTGCCGCCGGCACGGGTTTGAGTATCGCGACATGGAGCAGCAAGACGGTCTCTACATCATCGTGGCGGAAGCCAGTTGCCGATATAAATCTCCGGCGCATTACGACGATGAAATCGAAGTTCGCACCTGCCTGCGCGCGGTGCGCAACCGGGTGCTGGTGTTTGGCTATGAAATTTACCGCTCCAGCGACCGTCGGTTGCTGGCCGAAGGCGAAACCACCCACGTCATTGTGGACCGCGCGGGGCGGGCGTGTTCGCTTCCGGCAAAGTACCGCGAACTTTTCGCGGCAGGCGTCAAAACTCGGTAGCGCCGCGTAAATGAACGAAGCCTCGGACATTGGGCGCGAAAAAGCTGGTTATCACACAGACTCGTAAGCCCTGGGATCGAACTGGGGTAAAATAACTCTGCGATCATCTGTGCCTGACGGCTTGTGACGCCTTTCCATGCCAGCGATTTCCGCCACGATCATCACGCACAACGAGGCCGCGCACATCGCCCGCGCCATCCGGTCGCTCGCCTCGGCGGATGAAGTGCTGGTCGTTGATTCCGGCTCGACCGATGCAACGGTCGAAATCGCTTCCGAACTCGGCGCCCGGGTGGTCTTCCATCCCTGGGAGGGTTTTGCATCCCAGAAGAACTTTGCCAGCGGCGAAGCGGCGCATGACTGGATTCTAAGCCTGGACGCTGACGAAGAGCTCAATGAAGAAGCGCGCCTGGCGGTCGCGGAATGGAAGAATTCGGCCCCCTCGGCTGCCGCCTACCGGGTTGCCCGGCGGGCGCGTTTTCTGGGGCGCTGGATTCTGCATTCGGGCTGGTATCCTGACTGGAAGGTTCGGCTTTTTGACCGAAGACAAGCTCGCTGGGAGGGGGATTATGTTCACGAATCCGTGGTGACCGGAAAGCGGGTTGAAACCCTGAAGGGTGAAATCCTGCACTACACCTCCGATTCCCTCTCGGACCATCAGAAGCGAATCAAATTCTACACGGACCTTGCTGCGCGGGAAATGTGGGAGCGCGGGGAGCGCGCCGCTGGCTGGCGCCGGATTCTTCTGCCGCCCTGGAGTTTTGTCCATTCTTACCTGCTGCGTCTGGGGGTTCTCGA
>Ga0307374_10012687_pt1 | contig 11770 bp, 9 predicted proteins | sample OX3MG_FD_202532 | JGI IMG/M metagenome (GOLD analysis project Ga0307374, IMG submission 202532) | Soil microbial communities from Risofladan, Vaasa, Finland - OX-3 | ecosystem: Environmental > Terrestrial > Soil > Coastal area > Acid sulfate soil | place: Finland: Risofladan, Vaasa | collected...
GTCGGGCCCGCTTCATAGCAAAGACGCACGAGCGCCGGATCGCCGAGGGTGCCGACGAAGCGCCGCACGCTCGGCTCGTCGTGGAACCAGCGATCGACCACCGGGGTCTCTCGGTCCGGGGTAAGCACCGCCGAGGTGATCGAGTCCCGATGGACGTCGAGGCCTACCCAGGTGGTCTTCGAGGAGGCAGAATTGGTTTTGGACACGGTCGGCTCCTTCCGTATGTTGGCTCGGTCCACGTCATCGTGGGCAACCCACGTATATGCGGAATCGAGCCGGCCGTTCCATTGTCACTAAGCTGACCGGATCATGTCCGCCGGTCAGATCGCTGTGCTCGTGGCCAGCATCGCGTGTTGTCTTGCCGTCCTCGGACTGTTGGTCGCTCTCCGGCGCCTCCGTCAACAGGTGCGCGCCGTGCAGCGGATCGCCGACGGCCTCCAGAGCCAGACGGTCCCGCTGGTCGCCGACGCGCACCGGGTGGTGGATCAGGCCGCCACCGAAATGGAACGCGTCGGGGCGGTGCTGGACTCGACCGAGTCGGTTCACGCCACGGTGGATTCGGCCTCCAAACTGGCCTACCGGGCCTTCGCCAATCCGGTGGTGAAGGTTCTGGCCGTGCGGGCCGGTGCGGCCACCGGTATCCGACGGTTGGGGTCCCCCTCGGGATCATCCGCCCGCAACGGCGACGCCCGGTCCGACTGCCCGCCCAACGGAACGGCCGTCCGGTAGTCGATGCCCAAGCGAACGTTCTGGTTGGTCACCGGTGCCGCCATCGGTGCCGGCTCCTCCCTGTGGGCTGAGCGCAAGGTCCGGAGGACGGTGCAACAGGCCGCGGCCAAGCTGGCCCCGGATGCCCTGGTGGTGGAAGTCGGCCGTTCGGCCCGGCAGGTGGCGGGCAGCGCGGGCGGCCGGGTGCGCGAGGCCGTGTCCTCCGGTCGCGACGAGATGCAGCGGCGCGAAGAGGAGCTGTGGGCGGAACTGGCGGCTCAGGGCGTGGAGCCCACGTCTGCGACACCGGGTTCGCCACGTTCGCCGGGTTGGCCGGAGCCGCTGGAGTCAGCGGCGCGGGAAGGGCGGTCCGGGCGATCGGGGTGGTCCCGTAGGTCGCCGTCCGTCGGCCGACGGAGTGGTCCACGAGCGAAGTCCGCCTTCCACCTGGGCCAGTAGGATCTGAGGTCGTGACCTCCGGCGCGGCGTACGATGCCGATCACCTTCGCGACGCCTTCATCGGCTTCTTCACCGAGCGGGGCCACGCCGAGGTGCCGTCGGCCAGCCTCATCCCTCACGACCCGTCGGTGCTGTTCACGATCGCCGGCATGGTGCCGTTCAAGCCGTTCTTCCTCCGAGATGAGGTTCCACCGTGGCCCCGGGCCACCTCCGTGCAGAAGTGTTTTCGGACAGTGGACATCGATGTGGTGGGAACCACCCAACGCCACTGCACGTTCTTCGAGATGCTCGGGAACTTCAGCTTCGGGGACTACTTCAAGTCCGAGGCCATCCCGTTCGCCTGGGAATTGGTGACCGAAGTGCTGGGTATCGACGGTGACCGGCTGTGGATCACGGTCTACGAGAGCGACGACGAGGCCGAGCAGATCTGGCGCGACGTCGTCGGGGTGCCCACGGAGCGGATCCAGCGGTTGGGAGACGACAACTTCTGGAAGATGGGGGATACCGGTCCCTGCGGCCCGAGCTCGGAGATCTTCTTCGACAAGGGTGCCGCGTATGGAGCGGACGGCGGTCCGGCCTTCGGTGGCACGGAGCGGTTCGTGGAGATCTGGAACCTGGTGTTCATGCAGTACAACCGGGACAAGGACGGCACGACCGAGGACCTGCCCCGGCCCAGTATCGACACCGGGGCGGGGCTCGAGCGGATCCTCCCGGTGCTGCAGGGCGTCGACTCCATCTTCGCCACCGATCTCTTCCTCCCCATGATCGAGACGGCCCAGTCGATCACCGGACACACCTACGGCGATGACGAACGGGCCGATACCGGCCTCCGCATCATGGCCGACCACGGTCGGGCCATGTCCATGTTGGTGGCCGACGGGGTCCTTCCGGCCAATGAGGGCCGCGGCTATGTGCTCCGCCGGGTGATCCGACGGGCGGTGCGCCGGGCCCGCCAGCTCGGGGTGACCGATCCGATCACGCCGCGACTGGTGGACGCCGCGGTGGGCGTGTTGGGCGCGGCCTATCCCTCCCTGGCCGAACAGCACCGTCTGATCACCGACGTGGTGGCACGCGAGGAGGACGGATTCCTCCGCACCCTCGCCACCGGCTCCACCATCCTCGAGGAGCAGCTGGCATCGGGGGCGGGTTCGGTCTCGGGTGAGGTGGCCTTCCGACTGCACGACACCTACGGGTTCCCGGTCGAGCTGACCGTCGAGATCGCCGAGGAGGCGGGGGTGGCGGTCGATCTCGAAGGGTTCGAGGCGGCCATGGACCAGCAGCGCAGCCAGGCACGGGCTGCAGCCCGCTCCGGCCGTGCCGTCGCAGGCGAGCAGGCCTACCGTTCGGTGCTCGACATCGAAGGGCAGACGGTGTTCGTGGGCCAACGAGCCGATGGGTATTCGGCCCCGGCCCGGGTGGTGGCGGTGTTGGCCGATCTCGACCCCGACCACGCCGGACAGGCCGAGGTCTTCCTCGACCGCACGCCGTTCTACGCCGAGGGTGGTGGCCAGGACGGCGACACCGGCACCATCGTGACCGAGACCGGCACGGCGCTCGTCTACGACACGGTGTCGGCACTGCCGGGCCTGACCTCCCATCGGGCCCAGGTCACCGGGGAGCTGTTCGCCGGCCAGGATGCGCTGGCCACCATCGACGGGGTGCGACGCGACTCGCTTCGGCGCAACCACACCGGAACCCACCTGCTCCACGCGGCCCTCCGGACCGTATTGGGCGAGCACGTCCGCCAGCAGGGCTCGCGGGTGGCCCCGGACCAGCTGCGCTTCGACTTCAGCCACCACGCGAGTGTCGGCCCCGAGGAGTTGGCCGCGGTGGCCTCGCTGGCCAACGCCGATGTGTTGACCGATGCCGAGGTGGAGGTGGAGGAGACCACCAAGGCCCGGGCCGAGGCCATGGGCGCGCTGGCCTTCTTCAACGATAAGTACGGGGAGCGGGTCCGGGTGGTCCGGGCCGGGCCCCACTCCCTCGAACTGTGCGGCGGGACCCACGTCGGCACCCTCGGGATGATCGGCCCCATCACCATCACCTCGGAGGGGTCCATCGGGTCGAACATCCGACGGCTGTTCGCCGTCACCGGGCCAAGTGCCTTCGAGCGCATGGTGGCCCGTGAGGGCCTGCTGACCGAGGCGGCGTCGCTCCTCCGGACCGAGCCCGAGCACGTTGCTGAGGCCATCGAACGCCTGCTCGAGCGCCAGAAGGGGGCGGAGAGGTCCCTCGAGCAGGCCCGTGGCCGTGAGCTGCGGAGCGAGGCCACCTCGCTGGCCGCCGCCGCCGTCGACGGCGTGGTGGTGGCCCGCCGCGACGGACTGGATCCTGATGCCTTGCGTGATCTGGCCCAGGAAGCCCGCCGCGCCGCGGGACTCCGGGCGGTGGTGCTCGGGGGCAGCCCCGACGGCACCAAGGCGTCCCTGGCCGTGTCGGCCGACCGGTCGGGAGCGGACCAGGTCCACGCCGGGGAGCTGGTCAAGCAGATCGCCCCGCTCCTCGGTGGCGGTGGTGGGGGATCGCCGGAGATGGCGGTGGCCGGCGGCAAGGATCCGGGTGGGATCGAGCGTGCCCTCGACGAGGCCCGACGTGTCCTCGCCGGTGCCTGACCGATCATGAGCGACGTTGCTCCGCCTGATCGGGGTCGAGCCCTCGGGATCGACCTGGGCTCACGCCGGATCGGCATCGCGGTGACCGACTCGGCCGGCACCATGGCACTGCCGCGCACCACCCTGGTCCGCTCGGGGGATGTCGAGCGCGACCGCCGGCGTCTGGTGGAGCTGATCCTCGAGGAGGAGGCGGTGGTCGTGGTGGTGGGCCTGCCCTTGTCCCTCGATGGCACGCATGGCCGGGCGGCCATCGACGCCACCGAAGAAGCGGAGGCGCTCCGGGTTCTGCTCGGTGATCGCGCCATCAGGGTGGAGCTGTTCGACGAACGCCTGACCACCGTGTCTGCCCACCAGGCATTGGCCGCCGGCGGGACGACCGAACGTCAGCGGAGGCAGTCGGTGGACCAGGCGGCCGCCGCGGTGATGCTCTCGGCCTGGCTCGACGCCCGCGGTGGTAGCCGAGCGTGAGTGACACCGGATCGGTCGGTCCACCGTCCGGATCGGAGCCCACACCCGGATCGGAGCTGCCATCGTCGGAGCCGACGCCGTCGGAACTGCCACTGTCGGAACCGACGCCGTCGGGGAAGACCGCGTCCGAGACCACTCCGCCGGGGACGAACGGCCCCCGTGTGTATCGGGACGGGGCCATGCAGGGTGGTGGCGGCCGTACCGCGCGCCGCCATGGGTGGCGGAATGCCATCGTGATCGTGCTGGCGGCGGTGGTGGTGGTCCTGGTGGCCGGCTACCTGTGGGTGCAGAGCGAAGCCAATCCTTCGGGTCCCCGGGGGCCTCAGGTGATCGTGACCGTTCCCGCGGGGACCGGCATCAACCAGTTGGCCTCCACCCTCGAGGCCAAGGGGGTCATGGGCAGTTCGCTGGCCTACCGCGCCTGGAGCGTGCTCCACAGCGCCCCTGCGGTGCTGACCGGGTCATATGCCTTCAACAAGAACACCGGCTTCTCGACGATCAACAGCGTGATCGCAGCCGGGCCCAACGTGTTCCCCGTGGATGTCCCTCCGGGGTTCACGGTCTCCGAGGTGGCGCAGCGGGTGGGCCAGCTCCCCGGGCACACCAGGGCGGCCTTTGCCGCAGTTGCCACCGGAGGATCGGTGCACTCACCATGGCAGCCCGCCGGCTCCACCAATCTGGACGGGCTGTTGGGCACCGGGGTGTACATCGTGGTTCCCGGTGAGACCGACACCCAGCTCCTCACCACGATGGTCGAGCGCTTCAACCACCTGGCCGACTCCGCGGGTCTGGAGTCCGGGTCGGCCGCGCTCGGGCTCACGCCCTATCAGGCGATCACCGTGGCCTCGATCGTGCAGAAGGAAGGCGTGATCGCCAAAAACCTGGGCCCGGTGGCCCGGGTGATCCTCAATCGACTGGCCAACGACATGCCCCTCCAGATGGACTCGACCGTGCTCTATGCGGAGGGGCGGGACGGCGGTCGGGTCACCAACCAGGACCTCCAGCTGGTCAGCCCGTACAACAGCTATCTCAACAAGGGCCTCACACCCACACCGATCTGTTTCCCGTCGCGCGCCGCCCTCGAGGCGGCGCTGCACCCACCGAGTGGACCATGGCTGTTCTTCGTCGTGGTCGACCAGGCCGGCACCGAGGCCTTTGCCACCACCTTTGCCGGGCAGCAGGCCAACGAGGCGCTGGCCCGACAGCGCGGCCTGGGCTGATCGGAACAGCGCGGCCAATGTCACCGACCCCCAGTGCCCTTCAACTGCCCCACGGCCTGTCCGCCGCCACCACGGTGGTCGGGGTCATCGGTGATCCGGTGGCCCACTCGCTCTCGCCACTCCTGCACAACACCGCGTTCGAGGAGTTGGGCCTCGACTGGGTCTCGGTCGGATTCCGGGTGCCGGCAGGGCGAGCTGCAGACGCCCTGATCGGGGCGCGAGCGTTGGGTATCCGGGGGCTGTCGGTGACCATGCCCCACAAGGACCGAGTAGCGGAGCTGGTGGACCGCCGGTCCGCCGAAGCCGAACGACTCGGCGCGGTCAATTGCATCGTCGACGAGGACGGGGCCTGGGTGGGCCGGAACACGGACGGCGCCGGTCTCGTGGCCTCCCTTCGGCGGGGAGACCGGTTCGACCCCGCCGGCCGTCGCTGCCTGGTGGTGGGTGCCGGCGGAGCGGCGCGGTCGGTTGTCGAGGCGCTCGCCGCCGCCGGCGCAGCGGAGGTCATCGTGGTCAACCGTTCGGCCGAGCGGGCGGAACGGGCCGCCGACCTCGCCGGCTCGGTGGGAGTCGTCGGGACGGCCGACGCCGCCACCCGTTGTGATCTGGTGGTCAACGCCACCCCAGTGGGCATGGACGGCATCGATGGACCGGGGTCGTCCGGGTGGCCCATCGACCCGGCCTTGCTCCATGGGGGACAGGTCGTGGTGGACCTGGTGTATCACCCGGCCACCACGCCGTGGTTGGCTGCGGCCCGCGCCCAGGGAGCCGATACCGCCAACGGGCTCGGGATGCTGGTCCATCAAGCGGCATTCCAGCTCGCGGCATGGACCGGGCTGGACCAACCGGTCGAGGCCATGTGGCGGGCTCTCGCCGGTCACGATCCCAGCGTGCCTACGGGGTAGCCCGAGGCGCGGGAATCGGCGACGGGGAGGCGGGTAACCTGGTCGATCGGAGTCCTTTGGTGAACTACGCCCCAGCCACAGTCGCCGCGAGGCCCAGGCAGCTCTTTGCCCGATTCGATGTGCCACTACTGGCCGCCACCATGGTGCTGGCTGTCGCCGGGCTGATCACGATCTACTCCGCCACCAGGGGGCTGACCCTCGACGGCGGCAAGTACTATCTCAAGCGCCAGGGCGCCTTCATGGCCATCGGGGTGGTGGTGATGGTGATCTTCGCCCTGTTCGACTACCGCCGTCTCGATCAGATCAGCACGGTGCTCTACATCGGCGTCATCCTGGCGCTGATCGCCGTGTTGGCCACTCCGGCCCACAAGGGGTCCCAGCGGTGGTTCGCCCTGGGACCGCTCCAGCTGCAGCCGTCCGAGTTCGCCACCGTGGTGCTGATCATCGCCATCGCCACCTACTCCTCGAGACGACCGGAAGGGCTCGAATTTCGGGACCTGGTTCGCCTGGTGCTGATGGCCGCAGTCCCGATTCTTCTCGTCTTCAAGCAACCTGACCTCGGTACGGCCATTGTCATGACGGTGATCTTGATGGTGATGTTGGCCGTCGCCGGCATGCCCGGGCGCTATCTCCTTCTGCTCGTGGTCGGGGCGGTGGTGCTGGTGATCCTCGCCATCAATGTGGGTCTCCTTCAGCAGTACCAGCTCGATCGGCTCACCAGCTTCATCTCCCCCAATGGCGCCAATCAGCCCGCCATTTACAACGTGACCCAGGCCAAAGATGCCATTGCTGTCGGAGGCATCTTCGGGCAGGGACTGTTCCACGGAGCCCAGACCAACCTCTCCTACGTACCCTCCCAACAGACCGACTTCATCTTCTCGGCCGTGGGCGAGCAACTCGGGTTCGTCGGGGCCGCAGCGTTGTTGTTCGTGTACGGCGTGGTGGCGTGGCGGGTGCTGCGCACCGCGCAGCTGGCCCGGGACAACTTCGGCCGGCTGCTCTGTTCGGGGATCTTCGCCCTGCTGGTCTTTTCGATCTTCGAGAACGTGGGCATGAACATGGGGATCATGCCGGTGGCGGGTATCCCGTTGCCGTTCCTCTCCTACGGAGGATCGTCGGTGGTGGTCTTCTTCGCCGCTATCGGTATCTGCATCAGTGTGCACTCCCGGAGCCTTCGATGACCGATCAGGGCTCCGGTCCGATCGGGGTGTCGACCCCGGCCCCGTCGCCCGCGACGCCGGTTCCCCATCCCAATGGGGACGCCGCTCCGAATGCTGATGAAAGCGCCGATGCCGGCGCCGACGCCGGCGGTGCGATGCCCGACATCGAGGCCGGCGGGACCGTGGAGATCCGCCAGGCGAACGGGTCCGGGGAACGAAGCGACAGGGACGAGCGTGCAGGAAATACAGGCAGTGAGGCCAGTGGGGTCGATTCGGTGAGCGTGAAGAGTGACGCCGCCGCCGCCGCTGGCGACTACGTCGACGACGACGAGCCGGTCTCCACCGCCCAAGCCGGTCCGGTTCCGGCGACCGAGGAGTACCGGATGGCCCTGGTGGCATCGGTCACCGTCGACCTCCCCAACCCGCACCCGACCGTGGTGCTCCGTGAGACGGAGTCGCCCCGGCGCCAGCTCTCCTTCTCGATCGGGTTCCAGGACGCCACGGTGCTCTCGCACGCCATGCGGAGGATTCCCACGCCGCGACCACTGACCCATGAGCTGGTCAGCGGGATCCTCCAGGGGTTCGACATCGACGTTGTGGCCGTGCGCCTGGTGGGACGTCAAGGCGCGGTCTACTTTGCCGAGTTGGACCTGCGGGGACGCTCAGGGCGGTCTGTGCATTCGTGCCGACCCTCGGACGCCTTGACCATCGCCCTGTTCCAGCCGGTACCGGTGCCGATCCTCATCGATCAGCGCCTGCTCGAGGACTTGGGCGATGTCACACCACCGGGACCGGGTTCCGCGTAGGGTCACAGGTTGGCCGGTCGCCATGTCCTGACGGCCGTCACCCTCCGCTGAGCAATCGCTGTCGTCGCTCCTGTGCCTTCTCGAACTGCGCCTGATCGGCCGTGTCGACGGATGCACCGCCCTCATCGGAGATGCGCATCAGCAAGGCGATCAGCACATAGTTGGCCACGAGGGCCGAACCCCCATACGACACGAACGGCAGGGTGATACCGGTCAGCGGGAGTAGCCGGACCACACCGCCGATAATGAAGAAGGCCTGGAAACCGATGATCATCGTGAGGCCGACGGCGGCAAGCTTGGCGAACTCCGACCGGGCGGCCTGGGCGATCCGGAGCCCGGCCCCGACCATCAGGAGGAAGGCCACCACCACCATGGTGGAACCCAACAACCCCATCTCCTCCCCGAGGACGGCGAAAATGAAATCGCTCTGTGGAACGTAGATGCTGTAGGCACCGAAACCGAGGCCGAGGCCCGAGCCGCCGATTCCCCCGCTCCCGAGGGCATACCAGGCCTGTCGAAGCTGTGCTCCCGGGTCGTGGGGCAGCACTTTCCAGGGATCGAGCCAGATCTCGACCCGCACGTGTGTCTGAGCAAGATACCGGCCAGCCAGGTAGGCACCGATGGCGAACATGATGATTCCGAGGACCAGGTAGCCGGTGCGCCCGGTGGTGACCCACAGCAGGCCGATGAACAAGGTGAAGAGCAGTGCGGAGAAGCCGATGTCGTGCTCGAGGCTCATCACACCGATAGCGAAGACCCAGGCCAACATGATCGGGACCAGAGGACGAGGGTCGACAACCAGTCGGTTGCCCAACCGCGCCGTAGGAATGGTGAGCAGCTCGCGTTTATCGGCGAAGTAGGAGGCGAAGAAGACACAGAGCACGATCTTTGCCAGCTCCACGGGCTGGAACGAGAAGCGGCCGACGTGGACCCAGAGCCTGGCTCCGTAGATGGTCTCGCCGAAGTGCGGGACGAGTGGAAGCAGCAGCAATACCACCCCACCGGCCAAGAGCAGGTAGCGGTAGCGGTCGAGGTCGCGCGACCGACGGACCATGGCCAGCGTGACCACATAGGCCGCGACCCCGCCGGCGGTCCAGGCCGCTTGGAGAGGTGCGAAGTTCTGCCTCGTGCCCAGGTCGATCCGCAGGATCATCACGTAGCCGAGTCCGTTGAGGAGAAAGGCGATGGGGAGCACCACCGGTATCGCGTTGGGCACGAAGATTCGGTTGGCGATGTGGGCGACCCCGCCCAGCCCGAGAATGGCCAACATCAACGGCCCCACATCGGAAGGGACCTTGGCCGTGTTCCCCAGGATCATCAGGGTGTAGGCGGCGATGATGATCACTGAAGCAGCCACCAACAAGCCGAGCTCGGTGCGACGACGAGCCTTGAAGGCGCGGTGCGCACGCTTGGACTTGGAGGGGCGCGACGTCTTCACCGGCACCCGGCGAGCCTATCGGTGACCGGGTGAGATTCGGTGGAGCCGGCTGGGGTCCCGTTGGTTACCATGAGGCGAAGATGCGATTCCGATGTGACAGCCGCGCCATGACTGACCAGCGATGACGGATCGGTCGATCGCCGTTCCTCTCTCAACCCCGCGGACGATCACGCCACGAGGGCGTGCCACCGCCCCTGAGCTGCGCCGACGGTCATCATGGTGGCCCATTCCGACATCCGGCCAGAGCTCGGCACCTCTCGTCGCCGACGCCGCGCCCGAGCCCCACTCCGTGGGCCGTTTCCTCAACCGAGAGCTCTCGTGGCTCGAATTCGGCGCCCGGATGCTCCAGTTGGTCACGGACGATCGCACACCGCTGTTGGAGCGAGTCAAGTTCCTCGCCATCTTCTCCGAGGGTCTCGATGAATTCTTTCAGGTGCGGGTGGCCGGCCTCGAGGACCAGGTGGCGGCAGGCCTGCGCACCCGATCGCCAGACGGGCTCAGTCCCACTGATCAACTGGCGGCCATCTCCGCTCGAGCCACTGATCTGGTGAGCGACCAGAGCGCGGCCTTCCTCGATGAGGTCAGTCCCGCCCTTCGGGTCGCCGGAATCGTGATGGCCGATTGGCATACCCTCGATGAACAGGACCGTCGGCACCTTGGGGAGGTCTTCAACCACAGGATCTTCCCAATCCTCACCCCGTTGGCCGTCGGCCAGGGGCATCCCTTTCCCTACATCTCCAACCTCTCGCTCAACCTGGTGGTTCGGGTGATGAACCCGGTCTCGGGAGAGGAACGGATCGCCAGGGTCAAGGTCCCGCCCCTGCTGCCCCGGATCGTGGTGATGCCGGATCGGACCCGCTTCGTGCTGATCGAGCAGATCATCGCCGCTCACCTCGGGAGCATCTTCCCCTCGATGGAGATCATCGAGCACCACGTGTTCCGGGTCACCCGCAATGTCGATCTCTCCGTCGAGGAGGACGAGGCGGACGACCTGTTGGCGGCGCTGGAGCTCGAACTCCATCGCCGGCGGTTCGGCCAGGCAGTACGGCTCGAGGTCTCGGCCGGCATCTCCACTGATCTTCTCGACATGCTGGTGGCCGAGGTCGACGTCCCTGAGCACAGCGTGTACCTCCTGGACGTCCCGATCGACCTCTCTGGCTTTCGCAGCATCACCGAGTTGCATCGACCTGATCTGGCCCCGGCCCCGTGGACGCCGGTGACGTCGCCCAGTCTGTCTGGCGGCACCGACATCTTCGGGGTGCTCGACGAACGCGACGTTCTGGTCCACCATCCCTACGAGTCATTCTCGACGTCGGTGGAGGCGTTCGTGGCCCAGGCCGCCGCTGACGGCGGGGTATTGGCCATCAAGCAGACCCTCTACCGCACCGGAATCGACAGCCCGGTGGTGGCGTCGCTCATCCGAGCCTCGCAGGCGGGCAAACAAGTCACCGCGGTGGTCGAGCTGCAGGCCCGATTCGACGAACATGCCAACATCGCCTGGGCCCGGGCCCTCGAGGAGGCCGGCGTCCAGGTCATCTACGGTCCGGTCACGCTCAAGACCCACGCCAAGATCTCGCTGGTGGTTCGTAGGGAAGGTGACGAGATTCGCCGCTACTGCCACATCGGCAGTGGCAACTACAACTCGGAGACGGCCAAGACCTACGAGGACCTGGGGTTCTTCACGTCCGACCAGTCCGTCGGGGCCGACATCGGCGAGTTGTTCAATCTCCTCTCCGGATCCGGAGAGCCGCCGGAATTCCGACGTCTGTGGGTCTCGCCGCTTTCGACCCGGACGCGGCTCTTGGACTCCATCGCTCAGGAGTCGCGCGCCGGCGCCGACGGCCGAATCGTGCTCAAGACCAACGGCCTCACGGATCCGGTGGTCATCGACGCGCTCTATGGGGCCTCGCAGGCCGGTGTCTCCGTCGATCTGATCGTCCGGGGCCGATGCTGCCTTCGCCCCGGCGTTCCCGGTCTGTCGGAAGGGATCCGGG
>Ga0307374_10012690_pt1 | contig 11769 bp, 19 predicted proteins | sample OX3MG_FD_202532 | JGI IMG/M metagenome (GOLD analysis project Ga0307374, IMG submission 202532) | Soil microbial communities from Risofladan, Vaasa, Finland - OX-3 | ecosystem: Environmental > Terrestrial > Soil > Coastal area > Acid sulfate soil | place: Finland: Risofladan, Vaasa | collected...
CGGCGCCTGTTCAAGCTGTCGTGTTGCATGCGGCTGGCTTTCGAATGCGCTAAAGGGTGCTCCTCTCACGCGCGTCGAAGCGCTCTCCGCATCGCGGGAACTTGAGGTGGACCGCTCGCCGGCTCACCCCCGATCCTGACGGAGGAACGTGCGATGATCAAAGTCAGCGTGCTCTACCCGCAAACCTCCGATACCCGCTTCGACATGGCGTACTACACCAACCGGCACATACCGATGGTCCGCGAGAAGTTGGGATCCGCGTGCAAGGGCGTGGCCGTCGAGCAGGGCCTTGCGGGTGCGGCCCCGGGTTCGCCGCCGGCGTACGCGGCGATGGGGCATCTCTACTTCGACACCGTCGAAGCCTTCCAGGCGTCGTTCGGCCCCCATGCGGAGGCCATCATGGGAGACATCCCCAACTACACCAACGTCCAGCCGACCATTCAGATCAGCGACGTCAAGATGTAAATCCCGGTCAGCGCAGCCACCAGGCACCGGAGGTCACGCGGCGCTCGCCGACCTCGCGTCGCGCCGCGCCGGCGGCCAGGAGGAAGCACCCCACGGCGACGGCCAGACAGGCGGCGATCAACAGTCCCCCGACGAGGGGATCCAACGTCGCGCCCGCGAGCGCGTGAGGCCCCTCGCGAGCCGGGGCCCCGGCCCGCACGGCGTGCTGGACGATGCCCGGCGCGGCCGCCGGCATCGAGAAGATCAGGTTCAGCGCGTTCGGCGCATCGGTCACGGCCTGGCCCTCCAGCACCATCCTACCGCACCCGTCTGGGATTTTCTGCAGAGGATGATGAGGAAACCTTGCGATTGCGCCACCGGCGCCTGGGTAACAGTCAGGTGTCCACCGACCGCGACCACGCGAGGGAGAACGCCATGGGACTGATCCGCGAGAACGACCGCAAGACGCTCCGCGAGATGGCCGAGGGCATGTCCAAGGACGTGAGCCTCACGCTCTACACCCAGCGCACGAGCCCGCTCATCGTGCCGGGAGTCGTCCCATGCGAGACCTGCGAGGCCGCGGAGGGTCTCATGAGCGAGCTCTCCGAGTTGATGCCGCGCCTCAACCTGACGGTCTTGGATCTCGTCGCCAACCGCGCAGAGGCCGAGAGCGTGGGCGTCGACCGCGTTCCCACGCTGCTGTTCGACGGCGAGGGGGGCGGACGGGTCCGGTTCGTCGGCTTCCCCGGCGGCTACGAGTTCCCGGCCTTCCTCAAGTCCGTGCTGGAGATGGGCGGCGCAGAGCAGGGCCTGGCGCCGGAGGCGCGCGCCCAGCTCTCCGCCCTCACCGAGCCCGTCGACCTCAAGGTCTTCGTCACCCCGACCTGACCCTATTGCCCGCAGATGGCCAGTCTGGCCGTCTCCCTCGCCTTGGCCAATCCCAACGTCAGCGCGACGATCGTCGAGGCCAACGAGTATCCCGATCTCTCGCAGCGCTATCACGTCTACGGCGTCCCGCGGACGGTGGTCAACGACTCCGACGACGCCATCGAAGGCGCCGTTCCGCCGGGCGTCTTGGTGGAGCGCGTCCTCCTGGAAGGCGGCTCCGCTCCCGCGCAAGGCTTCGCCTAACGCACCAAGCCCAGCGAGGTCACCCGCCCCCGATAGTAGGTGAACCCTCCTTCGGGCAGATGCCAGGTACTTCGGCGCGTGTCCCTTGTCAAACGCGGCACCACGCGAATGCGCGCCACCATCATCGTCGCGCGCCCTCCTCGCCGGCTATGCGACTCATACCCGGATTCTTCATCGGATCGCTAAGCGGCACGCCGCCATCGGCGCAACAACGCCCCCCGCCCGCCGGTACGCACGAGAGCAAGAGGAACACCATCATGACCAAGACGACTATCCTCACGTGCACCATGGCCGCCGCGCTCATCGCGGCGGGAGCACGCCCGGCGCTTGCTCGGGTGCCCGGAGAGACCACGCTGCGCGGGACAATTACGGCGATCGCCGGCAAGTACGACATCCACGTGGAGGGCAAGTACGGCCACATCCACGACATCCGTCTGCATCAAGGCACCATCATCAATCCGACCGGCCTGACGCTGCACGCCGGCATGCCCGTGACGATCCTGGGCACCCGACAGTACGGCGTCTTCCAAGCCAACGAGATCGACACGCCGTACCACCAGTACGGATACGTCGATCCCATGCCGTACTACACCCCGTGGTACGGCGGCGGCGACATGTTCTGATCTGATGCCGCGGAGGCGCGCGACCGATAGAGATGACATGATGGCTCGTCGGCGCGTCGCCTCCGCTCTCGTGCTCTCGGCGGGACTCCTCGTCTCCGCCGGCACCGCGGCCGGCGCCACGCAGTATCTCCCGCCCGGCATCACGTGCCGCGCGAACGCGCTGATCGCGGCGGCCCAGCACCCCAATCCCCAGCTGACGACGAGCTTGGTGGGCATCGGCGACTTCGACCAGGTGCTCACCGAGTTCGCGAGTCAGTGCGTGAACTTCGGCACGCTGAGCCCCCAAGACGCATCGCTCGTGAGTGTCTACCGCGACCGGGAGGTGGTGGTGCGCATCCACCGCCTCTATCCGACGGTCTCGGCCGCGCCCTGGCCCTCCGCCGTGGGCGACGCCGCCGCGGCGTACCGCATCGGCAAGCCGGTGCTCGATCCGCTCGCGTCGCGCAACTTCCTGCACGGCATCGTCGAGGGAACGTCCATCGAGTATCTGCCCCCGGCGGACAGCTTGACCATCGTGGTGCGCGACTTGGATCACGCCGCCCACGATCTGCTCTACCGGCAAGGAGTCCACGGATCGTTGCGCGCGCTGGTCGAGCGCACCGAGCGCCGAATCCACCGGATGGCCGGGGTTCCGCTCGCGGCCGAGCGGCGCTGACCTACGGCGCGGGAACGGCCGCCAGGAAGCTCCGCGAGGCCTCCAGCGTCGCCTCCGCGTGGTCGCGGTGCGGCGAGTGCCCGCACTGCGGCAGGACGAGCACCTCGGTGCCCGCGACGCGCGCGCGGATCGCGTCTACCTGCGCCATGGTCCCGTACTCGTCGTCCTCGCCTTGGATCACGAGCACCGGGCAGCGGATGGCCGGAAGGAACGACTCGATGTTCCAGGAGCGGAAGCGGGGATCGAGCCAGACGTCGTTCCAGCCGTGGAATGCGCCGTCGGGATCGTCGTGGTACCGGCCCAGCCTCTTGGGCAGATCCGACGTGGCGTAGGCCGCCTTCGCCTCCGCGATGCTGCGCACGGAGAGGTCTTCCACGAAGACGTGCGGCGCCTCCAGGATGAGCCCGCGGACCGCGCCGGGGTAGCGGCCCGCGTGGATCAGCGCGATCGAGGCGCCGTCGCTATGGCCGAAGAGCACGGGCCGCTCGATCTGCAAGCGACGCAGGAGCTCGGGGAGGACCACCTCGCCCTCGTGATGCATGTACTCCACCGGGCGCGGCTCGGTCAGCGGGTCGGAGCCGCCGTAGCCGTGGCGCGAGTACGCCACGACACCCCACCCGGTGCGCTCGGCCAGGCGCTGCGGGAAGTCCTTCCACAGGGCGACCGATCCCAGGCCCTCGTGCAGCATCACGATGGCCGGCTCCGCGCCATCCGCGGGGCCCACGCGCAGCGTCTCGAGACGCTTGCCGTCCACCACCACGTGCTCCATCCGTCTCTGCATCGTCATCGCGCTCCCCGCGTCATTCCGGTGAGTGCGCGGTCGAGGCGCCTGCGCCCTCTCTGCCCCTAGAGCGTGACGCTCAGCTCTTCCTCCGACTTGCGAAAGCTCGCCGGCACCACCGCGCGCTCCACCACCTCGACGGCGAAGTAGAGCACCACGCCCAGCAGCGTGAGCACGAAGAGTGCGGAGTAGACGCCCACCGTGTCGAGCTGGCCGTTGGCGAAGAGCAGGTAGTAGCCCAGCCCCGTGTTCGCGGCCACGAACTCGCCCACGATCGCGCCGACCACCGCCAGGCTCATCGCCACCTTGAGGCCGGAGAACACGCTCGGCAAGGCCACCGGCAGACGCAGCTTGACGAACGTTCGCATGGGGCTCGCCCCCATCGACTTGAAGAGCTTGATCATGTCCGGATCGACGGCCGCCAAGCCCTGCCCGGTGGAGACCACGATCGGAAAGAACGAGATCAGGAACGCCACCAGCACCTTCGAGGGCAGCCCCACGCCCACCCAGACCACGAAGAGCGGCGCGATGGCCACTTTCGGCACCATCTGCGAGGCGACGATCAACGGGTAGAACGCGCGGTGCGCCGCGGGCGAGAAGACGATGAGCGTTCCGATGGGAACGCCGATGGCGATCGCCAGCCCGAAGCCCAAGAGGATCTCCACCAAGGTGGGCTCCATGTATTGCGCCAGGAGCGCCCGCTGGTGGACGATGTTGGCGAAGATGCTCGTGGGAGCCGGCAAGATCGCCGGGTTGACGTGCAAGAGCGCCGTCGCGGCCTGCCAGAGGGCGAAGAACGCCGCCAGCGCAGCGAGCGGCGCCAAGATCTTGCCGGCGCGGCTGCGCGCCCCGGCGGTCGTGCCGCGGTCATCGGCCATGCTGATGCAACACTCCGTTCGCTTCGAAGCGCTTGCGGATCTCCGTCGCGTAGTGGGCGAATTCCGGCGTCTCGCGGACCAGCATCGAGCGCGGATGGGGGATCTCGACGCGGAGCTCCAAGTCGATCTTCCCGGGACGCGGCGTCATCACCAGCACCCGGTCCGCCAAGATGATGGCTTCGGCGATGGCGTGGGTGATGAAGATGACGGTCTTCTGTTTCTTGAGCCAGATGTCCGCGAAGTCCATGGCAACCTGCTCCCTGGTCAGCGCATCCAGCGCCGCGAACGGCTCATCCATCAGCACCACCGGAGGATCCAGCAGCAGCGCGCGGCAGATCGCCACGCGCTGCCGCATGCCGCCGGAGAGCTCCCGCGGGTAGTGATCCTGAAAGCCGTCGAGGCCCACCAGAGCCAACAGCTCGTTGGCGACCGAGCGGTACGCCCGGGGATCGAGCCCCCGCACCTCCGCTTGGAGCAGCACGTTGTCGAGGACGGTCCTCCAGTCGAGCAGCAGATCTTTCTGGAAGACGATCCCCAAGTCGGTGTACGGCCCCGCGACCCGCGCGTCGCCTATGGCGACCTCTCCCGCGGACGCCTTCGTCAAGCCGGCGACGATGGAGAGCAGGGTCGACTTTCCGCATCCCGAGGGGCCGACGATGGTCACGAACTCGCCGGCCTCCACGCGCAGGTCGATCGGCCCCAGGACCCGCGATCCCGTCGCACCGCCGCTCGAGTACTCCTTGGTGACGCCGCGGACGTCGATGCGCGAGCCCTGCACGGTTGTCGGCCGTTCAGCCAATGTAGGCATTGCTGTAGAAGTCGGCGACCGGAGACGAGACGGCGGCCTTGAGAACGTACTTCTCCACGGCCTGCAGCGAGGAGGTCATCCCGGCCGCGTCCTGATATCCGAGTCCGTGGGCCTTCTGCGCCGCACCGTACGCGAGCTCCTGAACGATCTTGACCTCGGCCGCGGCCTGCTCGAGATCGAGCGTCGGCACGTGCTTCTTCATCGCGGCCGCCGCGCGCGCGGGGTCCTTGAAGGCGCCCTTGTACCCCTCGATCGTGGCTTGGACCACCCCCCGCACCGCGTCGGGATGGGCCGCGGCGAAATCGTCGGTCACGACGAGGCCGTTGCCATACGCGTCGACGCCGTACTCGCCGTAGGTGAAGTGTCCCACCTTGCGCGCCCCGGCCTTGGCCTGCACGCCCGGGAGCCCCAGCACGTAGGTGGTGGTGGCGTCGACTTTGCCTTGCAGGAAGAGGCCCACCTTGGCCGACGGGTCCACCGTCACCCACGTGATCTTGGAGGCGTCGATGCCTTGAGCCGCCGCGAACAGCGGAAAGAGCTCGAAGTCGGTGCTTCCCGCGGACGTGGCGATGGTCTTGCCTTCCAGGTCCTTCGGGCTCTTGATCGCACCGCCCTCGAAGTAGAACACGGTCTCCGGGGCCTTGGCGTAGAACACGGCATAGCTGCGCATCTTGGGCTTCACGCCGCGGCCCATCAGCACCATCATCGACGGGATGTCGACGAACGACACCTGAGCTCTCCCCGCGATGAGCTGCTGCAGCGCCGGGCCCGTTCCGCTGCCGGGAGCGATGGAGACGTCGACGCCGCGCTTGGCGTAGTACCCCTCCTCGAGCGCCAGATAGTACGGCGCATAGCGCCCGAAGGGAAGGAAGTCGAGCTGAATGCGAACGGGCACGCTCGCGTTCGCCGCGCGAGCCGCGAGCGGTTGGGTCAAGACGGCGGCCGTCGCGCCGAGGCCGGCGGCGAGAAACGCGCGCCTGGACGTCCGGGGGCTCATGGCCATGGTCGAATCCTTGGATTCCATTGGGGCCTCCTGTCGTTCGAGCGATTGTGGGGCTATGCGGGTTCTCCGACCGCCATGCTCGGCGTCTCTTCGCTGAGCGCCCGCGCCGCGACGCGATTGCTCAACTCGCCCACACCCTCGATGGTCACGACCACCTCGTCTCCCGGCTTCAGATACTCGGGCGGCGTGCGCGCGAACCCGACGCCGTCCGGGGTACCCGTCAGCACGATGTCTCCCGGCAGCAGCGTCATGCCCAGGGAGAGCTCCTCGATGATCTTGCGCACGGGAAAGATCATGTTGCCCGTGGTGTCGTCTTGCTTCAGGACGCCGTTGACGCGGCACTGGACGCGCAGGTCCTGGGGATCCGGGATCTCGTCGGCGGTCACGATCCACGGACCGATGGGGCAGGTCCCGTCGAAGCTCTTGCCCTTCAGCCATTGCCCGCCGTGCCGGCGCTGGATATCGCGCACGGAGACGTCGTTGCCCACGGTGTAGCCGAAGATCGCGTCCAGCGCGTGCTCGGCGCGGATGCTCCGCGCGCGTCGTCCGATGATCACGCCCAGCTCCGCCTCGTAGTCCAGCAGCGGAGAGATCGACGCATCAAACGGGATGTCGGCACCCGGCCCGATGACGCTCATCGTCGCCTTGGTGAAGAGCGATGGGTGGTCGGGGAGCTGCTCTTCCTGGCTCCCGCGCTTGCCCACGCCCTCTTTATAGTGCTTGAGGTAATTCCAGCCGACGCAGAAGACGTTGCGCCGGGGCTCCGGGATCGGAGCCAAGAGCTCCGCCGCGCCCAGCGCCACGACGGACGCCCGGGCGGCAACGGTCCTTCGAGCCAGCTCCAGCGCCGCGGCTCCGCCCTCGATGAGCTCCAGCAGCGTGCGGACGTCTGCGCTCAGATCGACGATGGAGTCGTCGACCACGGCGCCCGGCCGCGGCGTTCCGCCGCCGACCCGGTATGTCACGAGTTTCATCAGTGCTCCCGATTTCGATTCACGCGCGAGATCAACCGACGACCGCGATCGCTTCGATCTCGATCAGCAGCCGCTGGTCCACCAGCCGCGACACCTCGACCATCGACGAGGCGGGGAACGGCTTGGTGAAGTACCGCTTGCGCACCGCGTGGATCTTGGCGAAGTCTTCCATGTCGCGAATGAACACGGTGACCTTCACGATGTCTTCGAAGGTGGCGCCCCCGGCTTCCAGGGCGGCCTTGAGATTTTGCATCACCTGCTCGGTCTGAGCCGTGATGTCGCCCTCGCCCACCACCTCGCCGTTCTTGTTCCGCGAGGTGAGGCCGGAGACGTAGATCGTCCGGCCGGCAGGCGCCTCGATCGCGCTAGAGAATGCTCCGCCTCCCGGCGGCTCGTACAGCAACGGGCTCTTGATCTCTTTCTTGGGCACTCGTCTCTCCCTTGGACCGGCGTTAGTGCGCGTCGTTCTCGTCGGTATACCAGCTGGGTTTCTCGGGGTAGTGCGGCCCGTCGTAGGCCTCCAGCAACACGCATTCCTCGTGCGCGACGGTGGGGCCGTGGACCAGGCCTTTGGGATTGCAATAGAAGTGGCCCGGCAGCAGCACCAGCCCCGAATGCCGGTACTCGTACTTGCCGGAGAGGCAGTACATGAACTGGTTCGATGCGTGCTTGTGTGGCTGCGGAATGCCGCTGCCCTTCTCGAAGCGCACCAAAGCCATCGAGGCTCCGGTGCTCTCGTCCTGCCAGAGCCGCTTCTCGTAGAGCCCCGGCAGCGACTTCGGGCGCCACTCCATCGCCTCGGCGTCCAGCAGCAGCTCGTGCAGATCGGGAGCGCGCTCGGCCACCTTCATCTCGTGCCGGAGATGCGCGACGCCCTCCTCCGCCGTGACCGGCGGAGCGTACTTCAGCTCGATCAGCCGGTTGATGTAGCGCGTGCTTCCCACGTTCCGCAAGTCGTGGATCTCGCCCGCGGGCCTCACCACCCAATGACCGGGGGGCTCCGTGGTGTGCTTGACCTTGCCGTCGGGATAGGAGATCTGGTTGTCTCCATGCTCGATCGAGACGATCACGTACGGATACTCGTGGTGGTGGAGTCCCAGGCGCTCCCCGGCCTCCAGCTTCACCTCCCAGATGCGGATCATCTCGTTCTCGAAGAGCAGGCTCGTTCCGACCGGCACGAACGGCTCGTGAGGCGTAGCGTTCATCTCGATGCTCCTGATTGGTGCGTCTCGCTCATGTCGGTGACGTGCCGCTTGAGCATGAGCAAGGTCGTGCGAAGGTGCGCCTCCAGCGTCTGCGCCGCGCCCTCCACGTCGCCGGCGCGCATGCGGTCGAGGATCTCGCCGTGCTCTCTCCAGCGGTACTCGGGGGAGCCGCGGCGCCGCACGCCAAGCCGCCGGTAGCGCTCACTGGCCTCCCACAGCGGCGGAACCACGCGCTTGAGCCAGCGCGAGCGGCCCAGGTCGTAGATCCCGAAGTGGAAGTCCTGGTGCGCCTGGCGCGACTTGAGGTCGGCCTCGGAATCCCGGGGATCCTCGTTGCACTCGAGGATCGCGCGCAGGCGCCGGTACTCGTCCTCGGCCAGGCGCGGCACCGCCGAGCGCACCGCCGCCGTCTCGATGGCGATGCGCAGCTCGTAGAGCTCCTCGAGGTCGGCCCCGGAAACCGGCGTCACGCGGGCGCCCCGGTGCGGAGAGTACTCGATCAAGCCTTCCGCGACCAGCCGGCGCAGGGCGTCGCGCACGGGCATCACGCTCACCGACATCCGGGAGGCCAGATCGCGCAAGACCAAGGGATCTCCGGGGAGCAGCTCGCCCTCCAGGATGGCCTCGCGCAGGCGCGCCACCACCGCGTCCACCAAGGTGCGCTGCTCCAGCTCCCCGTCCAGGATCGCCGAACCGATGAGGGGGTTGCCCCCCGCCGCCTTCAGAGCGTTCACGTTGCCGATATTTGTTATCACAAATTACAAGTCCTTCCACCCTTTGCGAGGAGCTCGCCCCTCCAAAGGGCGAGCGTGGAAGGCCAATGAACCTCGCGAGACGCCATCACGCACGACCCGGAGGTTGCCCGTGGCCGAGCTGCTCGAGTTTTCCGATGCGGACGCGGCGCTCGATCACTACATCGAGCACTTCTCCGACGGCCTGCCCGTCGTGCTCCCCACGGAGCGCCGCGTGGCGCAGCTGCTCGCCGCGACGACGAGGGAGCCCGACTTCGACCTGGGTGCCGTGCCGCCAGGCGGGGCGCGCCTCACGGTGCGCGACGTCGCCGTCAACGCCGTGCTCGCGGGCTGCCCCGCGCCGGCATTCCCCATCGCCCTGACGGCCGTCGAGGCGGCGCTCGAGCCCGCCTTCAACCTCAATGGGATTCAGTCGACCACGCACAGCGCCACCCCACTGATCGTGGTGAGCGGGCTCGCTGCTGCGAGAGCCGGCATGAACGCGTCGTTCAATGCCTTCGGCCCGCACAACCGCGCCAACGCCGCCGTCGGCCGGACGCTGCGTCTGGTGATGGCCAACGTCGGCGGAGGCCTCCCCGGCAAGACCGACATGAGCGTGCAAGGCTCTCCGGCCAAGTACACCTTCTGCGCCGCGGAGAACCTGGAGCAGTCGCCGTGGCCCTCGCTGGCGGAGCGCGAAGGCTACGCGCCGGGCACGACGTCGGTGACGCTCATGGCGGCTGAGGACGGCCACGTGGTGGCCGATCATCGCAGCGCCGACCCGGAACGCCTGCTGGAGAACGTCGCCGACGTGATGCGCGCGCTGGGCACGCTCAACGCGTGCCTGCCCGGCCCGATGACGCTGGCGCTCTGTCCGCAGCATGCCCGCATCGTCGCGAACGCCGGCTGGAGCGTCGCCGACGTGCAGCGCTTTCTCTACGAGCGCGCCGCCAACTCCCTCGAGCGCCTCACCGCCTCGGGAGAGTTCGATCGCGCGCGCACGCTGGGCGTGGCCGCGCGCTACGGCGATCCCGGCGACCCGCGCACGCGCGTGCCCGTCATCGATGCCCCGGAGAGCCTCATCGTCTGCGTCGTGGGCGCCTCGACGGGAGGCTTCTCAACCGTCGTTCCCTCCTGGCTCGCCAGCCGTCCCGTCCACCGTCCCGTCTAGAGGAGCCTCCGAGATGACCGTTCGCGTCTACGATCCGCGCGGCAGCCGGCGACCGGCGAAGGCCGAGACCGCTCCCCGCCCCGCCGCGCTCTCCGGAGCGACCGTCGGACTGCTCGACAACTCCAAGGAGCAGGCCGACGTGATGCTGGAGCGCATCGCCTCCAAGCTGGACGGCCAAGGGGCCCGCATCGCCCGCGCGCGCAAGGGGTCGTTCTCGCGGGTGGCCGAGCCCGACGTCCTGGACCAGCTGCGCGAGTGCGGCGCCGTCGTCACGGCGCTGGGTGGGTGAGGGAGCTGCGTCTCCTGCAGTTTGCGGGACGCAGTCGAGTTCGAGCGCCGCGGCATTCCCGCGGTGGTGCTGGCCAACGACGTCTTTCGCCCCATCGCCGACGCCACCGCGGAGCTCCTCGGGCTCCCGTCGGACTACGTCGAGCGCGCGGTGGTCTATCTGCCGCACCCGACGTCCATCCTCAGCCGTGAGGCCGTGAAATCGCTCATCGACGAGCGCTGGGACGAGATCCTGGCGAAGCTCACCGGGCGCGCGGCGCTGAGCGCCGACGGGGCCTCGGCGGCGCCGAGCCTCGAGGAGAGCCCGCTCGAGCTGGCTCGGCGCGCGGTGGACGCCTTTGCCGAAGGCTTGCGCGCCGACGGCGCCGAGCTGGTGCTGCGGGCCTACGAGGAAGGGGTGCTCCAGGCGCAGCTCGACGTCTTCGACGCGGCCGCGTGCGAAGGCGGCGTCTGCCTCTTGCCCGCCCCCCAACTCGAGGCGATGATCGCCGCGTTCGTGCGCCCGGCGCTCCCCGGCCTGCGCGCCGTCCAGCTTTGGGACCCGCGCGACCCTACGTAACGGATTCGAGCTTCTCCAGCGCGGCCCCGAACGCGGTGGAGTTGACACTCTCGGCGCGGCGCACCTCGGCGAAGTGCCTCGCGACCTCAAGGTCGCCTAAGGCCTCGGCCTCCTCGGCGAACTTCCTGTACACCGTCTTGGCTTCGAGGTCTTCGCCCTTGATGGCGTCCTTGAGGTTATCGGCATCCTTGCCCACGAGTCCGGCCAGCTTCGCCTCCTCGGCGAAGTGCTTGAAGAACTCGACCTTCGCCGTCTCCTCGAACAGGGCGGCGAGCTCCGCGTTGCCGCCGGCGCGCGCGTGGTCGGCATAGAGCATGAACTTCGCGTAGGCGAACGCTTCGCCGTGCATCGCGGTGAACAGGTGATCTTTGGTCCTGGCTTTCATGGCGCACTCCTTGTCCAGCATCATGCCACCGCGCCGGCCGCTCCAAACTTCGTTCCCAGGTTGTTCACGGCTCGCTCCCAACTCCGCGCTAGAATCGCGTCGTAAGAGGGAATGTGTACGCCATGAGCAAGCT
>Ga0307374_10012691_pt1 | contig 11769 bp, 13 predicted proteins | sample OX3MG_FD_202532 | JGI IMG/M metagenome (GOLD analysis project Ga0307374, IMG submission 202532) | Soil microbial communities from Risofladan, Vaasa, Finland - OX-3 | ecosystem: Environmental > Terrestrial > Soil > Coastal area > Acid sulfate soil | place: Finland: Risofladan, Vaasa | collected...
CCGTGATCGCCACCGGCCGCCTGCATGGCACGACCGCCCTGGCGGCGATACGCGCGGCCCTCACAGGTCAGGCGGTCATCCCGGCCGGATGACCACGGAAGGAGGGTGAGCAGTTACAATAATTCAGCCGCTGAAGCGTATGTGCCAACGTAATCCCGCGGAGTGGCACGATGAACCAACGTCCCCGTCCCGACACAGCGATGAGACCTGGCGGTCGCTATAGTCTCACCGCTCAGGCGCTGCACTGGCTTACGGCCGCGCTCATGTTCACGGTCTTGCCGGTCGCTTGGGTTATGGTGAGCTTGCCCGAGGCGGCGCACAGTCGCGGCGTTCTCTTCACGATCCATAAGTCGGTTGGGCTCTCAGTCTTAGCTCTTGTCGCCATTCGCCTGGCGTGGCGGGTCAGACACCCGGCACCACCCCTTGAGAAGGGTCTTGCCGCATGGGAGAAAAGGCTAGCATTCGCATCTCACTGGATACTCTATGCGATTCTGGTAGGTATGCCCCTGAGTGGATACCTGCTCGATGCTGCTGGGGGCTACCCAATTTCTTATTTTGGTCTGTTCTCCGTACCGATTCTGCCGAAATCGCCAACCGTTGCCAACGCCGCGACCTGGATGCACGTCGTTGTTGGCCAATGGCTTGTCTACGCGCTTGTGACACTCCACCTGGCCGCATCGGTCTGGCATGTCGCGGTTCGACGGGACGGCGTTCTGAATCGTATGCTTCCGGAGCAGAAGTGAGGCGGTTCTGTCGCAAACACAGGATCGGAGTTTGCGAAGCGGTGGGAGTAGGCTCTGCCAGGCGGAGATCTGGAAAAGGCTGGGAACGCATGCGCTGTGTGCCTGCATGTCATGACCGCCGATGTTGTGAACCTGTCCCTTCTTGATCATCGTCATCGCCTCCTAACCGGTCAATGTTCGCCTGGCCGGTCAGCAAGTTTCCGAAGCTACGCCCAGGCCGCACCAGTCGGCGCTGATCGTGACCCCGCGATACGACGTATTCCGTCAGTCGAATCAATACCTTGGCCTCGATTAGGCCGGGATCCCGATTGGGTGCTGATTCACAACAGGACTGAATATCAACCCCGGCCAGTTCCCGATCCACGGTCCGCCGGGCGAAAAACTCCACTCACCAAGTCCCAGCCAACGCCAGCGCCAAACCGGTTTCGCAATCAGCTCAACCGAGCAAAACTCGAAATCCCCATAGACCATCGTCGCAGCCCCGCGGGTTCGTGCTTGGGCGGGTTTCGTATGCCTGACGGCATCCGAAAACCTTCACCGCAGCAGACATCCGCGCAGCTACTGCCACAGTCGGTCGAACGTCTGCATTTGAGTGACGAGGAAGCGGTTCTGTTGCGAGGTTGGGGCGCTGCTGCCCCTCGGGTAGGATCGGTGCGGTTGGAGCGAAGCGGTTGAGAGGCGCCCCGGTCACGACCCCGAAAACCAGTTATATCCCTGGTTTTCCCAGTAGCCGCCCGGATACGTGTTGGTCACCTCGATTGCCTGCAGGTTTTTAGCGCTCTTGAACCCCAGCTTGGTTGGGATGCGTAGCCTGAGCGGCGCGCCCCATTCCGGGGCCAACGGCGCCTGTTCGAAATCCAGCGCCAGGATCGTCTGCGGGTGCAGGGCGCTCGCCATGTCGAGGCTGGTTGCGTAGCCGTCGAAGCATCGGAACGCGACATAGCGCGCCCTCAGATCGGCGCCCACCCGGCGGAGGAACGTGTGCAGCGGCACGCCGCTCCACTCGCCGATCTGGCTCCAGCCCTCGATGCAGATATGGCGCGTGATCTGCGCCTCTTGCGGCAGCGCAAGCAGCTTGTCGAGCCTCCAGGGTGCCGTGTCGGCAACGCGGCCGGCGACTTCGAGGTGCCAGTGCGTGGGAACGGTGCGGACCTGCCATTCCGGGTAATAGGCATTGAAGCGGAAGGGCCTGGTGATGGCGGACGCCGGGTAGGTCTCCGCCAGCCGCGTGCGGCTGAACAGCGCCGCCTGCACCCGGTCGTTGAACCGCAGCATCGCCCAGAGTGCGGCGTCCACCCCGGAATGGGTGGAGAGGTCGCAGCCGGTGAGCAGAGCGAGGCTGCCCAGCGAGAGGCCGCGCGTCAGGAAGCCCCGGCGGCGGAGCTGTGCCAACTCCGGGGCGAGATCGCCGGCGGTGACGGCGGGGCGGCTTCGGATCATTGTCCGTGCTCCGTCTCCGGCGCCGCCGGGTCGGCCGGGAGCGGCGCCAGCATTGCGACCAGGGTGCGCGGAAACAGCGCCACGAGTACCAGGTGGATGACCAGGAACCCGACGATCAGCCCCATCATGGCGAGGTGGATGCCGCGCGCGACCGGATAGCCGCCGAACAGCCCGGTCAACCAGCCGAGCTGGACCGGTTTCCAGATGCCAAACCCGGTGGCCACGGACAGGCAGATCACCACGATCACGCCCGAATAGAGCAGGCGCTGCACGGCGTTGTAGTGACCCAGCCGGTGGCCGAGCCGGAAGCGGACCGCCGCGCCGAGGTCGCGGAGCACCGACTGCGGCCCCGTAGGGCGAAGGTCACGGCGGAAATGTCCCGACAGGGCCCCGTAGGCGAGATACGCGAGGCCATCGGCGAACAGGACCCACATGGCGCTGAGATGCCAGGCGATGCCGCCGGCGAGCCAGCCGCCCAGGGTCATCCAGCGGGGGAACGCAAAGGGCAGGCTGGGCGAGGCGTCGTAGATCTCCCATCCGCTCAGGATCATGCAGATGACTGCACTCGCGCCGATCCAGTGCATGATCCGGACCGGCAGCGGATGGGCGGGGCGGTTGCTGCTGCGAGGTGGGTGCACGGCGTGTCTCCGTTCCCGGGCGACGCGGGCAGGGTCTTCCCCGGCCCCGCCGGTGCGCCAGCAGACTGAACCAAGGGCCTGGACAATGACGGCTCGCCGGCGGCAGGGGGTTTTGCCGCCGGCGACGCGCCGGGGGCTTCACATCGGCGGCTTGACGCCGTCGATGCCGACGTTGACGGCGCTTGCAGTCACCTTGCCGTCCTGGCGGACGCCCGCGACGAAGACGGCCGCGCCCGTGGTCACGTCGGACTTGTTGCCCGGCTTGAGCGTCACGATCGGCGCGGTCGGCGGCACGATGATGGTCTGCCTGCCGCCCTTATAGGTCACGGTGATCTGCTTCGCGCCGCCGGACTGACCGGCGCTCGCGACCGTACCGTTGGTCATCGTGCTGTTGACGGTCTTGTCGCCACCGACCGGCGTCGCGGCCGCGACCGTGCCGTTGGTCATCGTGCTGGCGGTGGCGCCGTGGCCAGAGAGCGTGGTGTCCGGGATCCGGTCCCAGGCGTAATGGCCCTCGCCGACGCCCTCCATCGCGGGCGGGAAGACCACCACCTCGAGCGCCACTAGCTTGTCGCCGATCGTCTTCGTCGCGGTACCGATGTAGCTGCCGGGTGCGACGTGGTCGAGGTTCGACCTGACCACCTCGCGGTAGCCGGTCTTGGGGGTGAGAGCGACCGTCACGTCCGTACCGGCGGTCGTGTGCACGGTGAGCGTGTCGCCGCTGATCGAGGCGACCGTGCCGCGAATGCGTGCGGAAACCGGCGCGGCGAGGGCGGCGGTCGCAGGGGCGGCAAGGACCGGGCCGACGGCGAGGGCAAGCGCGAGAAAGCGGGACATTCCGGCTCCATACGTTCGTGGCTGACGTGCCGTGGACGCCGGGCGACGGCGGATATTCCATCACGAGCACGTGAGGTGCGCCGAGACCCCTCGGACGGCGGCACCCGGCCGGCTGGCGGCAGGACGCGTATGCGGTTGCCGCGCCCCGCCTCGGCACGCACGGAGTGGCACACCTGTTGGCCCGCCAAGCCTGCGCCGCGCCAGTCGAGCGACGCTGACGATCTGGTGCTGGACTGCCTGGTGCGAGCGTTCGACTGCATCGAGATCGTGCGGTCCAAGGCCGAGCGTCGCATTTGCCTGTTCCCGATCATGCACAACCTTCACGTCAGCGGCTGGCGGCGCCTATGCACCCGTCCAGAGACGACGGCCGAGGATGCCAAGGCCGAAGCCGTCTGCGCAGCAATGACGTGTGCGGCCGGGGCTATGCCCCCAACGGGCAAAACCCCGGTCATCCGCGTGAACAACAAGTGCCATGGCTTGTTGGTGAAATTTACTGCGACCAACAAAGGCCAGATGCGCGCAAGGATTTTCGATGGCGCGCTCGACGCGAACGCCTTGATCGACATCCTGCGCCGGCTGATCAAGGGTCCTACCAAGAACGTGTTCCTGATTCTGGATAACTTGCGGGTGCACCACGCAAAGCGCGGCAACGCGTCGCTGGCCGAGCACGTCGATGCGATCGAGGTGTTCTACCTGCCCAGCTTTAGAGATCCTTTCAAAATCCCTTGTACATTGATTCGATTGGATTCATTAAAGGGGCATGTCCGCGCCTCAGATTTCCGACGGTCTTTGGTCGATCCTCGAGCCTCTGCTTCCGCCGCCGCGCCTGCGGCCGAAGGGCGGAAGGCCTCCGATGCCGGCGCGAGCAGCGCTGGCGGGCATCCTCTTTTTGCTGCGCAGCGGCAATCTTTGGGAGATGTTGCCCCGCCGAGGTGGGATGCGGGTCAGGGCTGACCTGCTGGCAGCGCCTGTGCGAATGGCAGACGGCGGGCGTCTGGGAGCGGCTGCACGGTGCATTGCTCCGCCGATTGCAAGACGCCAATTGCATTGACTGGACCCGAGTCGCGATGGACAATTCGTCCATCGCGGCAAAAAGAGGGTGTGCCGCGATCGGGCCGAACCCGACCGATCGCGGTCGCCCAGGCACGAAACCCCACCTCGTCACGGATCGCCAGGGCATCCCGCTCCCCTTCGTCCTGACCGGAGCGAACGTGCACGACAGCGTACCCTTCGAGCAGATGCTCGACGCGATCCCCCGCCGTCAGCCGCAAGCGTGGCCGGCCGCGCCGCAGACCGAAGAAGCTGCTCGCCGACAAGACTTACTCAGGAGTCGGTAGGTAAGGCGACATACTATCCCAAGAATGCTTGTCTTTGACTGAACTTTCGTGTCGAGTCTTCGGCCTACTTACCACCTGCTGAGTATGATCATCGTCGCTGTCGCTGCGCCTGCCGACGGCGAGCGATCACGCCGCGCATCGCCCGACGCGGGATCGCGACACGCCGGCCCAGGGGCCCTTTGCGGAAACCCACCGGACGCGTCGCCACCAGCACCCGCACCCCCGGTGGGATCGTGATCATGCCGCCGATGCCCGCATTGCGCGCAGCACCTCGGTGAGCCGCGCGCCATCGATGTTGTCGGCTACCCGCACCTTCGCTCCGGCCAACTCGATCTCCACCGGCAGCGCGCTCGCCACCCAAGGCCGCCGATCCGGTGTTGGTTCTGGCCGGTCAGACGGTGCGGCCATTACCGTAGCGCCAGTCGCGACCGGCACGAAGTCGGGCGTGTCCGCGGGCAATGCCGCCGACCGCAGTGTCAGTGCTTCGGTGCGCGCCGCCCGCCGACAGCCCCTCACCTGCTGCGGACAGACCTGCCACCGCCGCGCCACCTCGCTCACCGTGGGCCCGCCGGCGGGCTCTCCGCGACAATCCATTCCTTCTCCGCCGCCGACCAGCGTCGCCGCCGAACCGGTCCAGCCAATACCTCAAACCGCCGAAACGGTTCCTTCGCGTCATCGTTAATGACGCCCGTAGCCATCGCTCGATCCCCAACACCAAACACTCATGTTCGGTCTGAGCACACTCAGCCTGTCGGAAACAGAAGGGCCTCAAAGCTTCGCTTCCGATGGATAGGCCGGCCACGGCCAAACGTAACGGCAGCCGCACGCCAAGGTTCCACCGGGTCACCCGCCCGGCGTCAAGCCGGGCAGCGCAACCCGCACCGTGACGTCCAGGGTCACGGTGTCGGAGATGATCATCTGATCGGCCTGCATGCCGAAGTCCGAACGTCGAAGACTTCCGGTTGCCACGAACTCTGCGGTCGTGGGCCGGCGGGTCGTGCCCGGCCGCAGTTTCCTGAGCCGTCCCCGCAGCACCAGCGGCCGGGCCACGCCGCGGATCGTCACGACACCGCGCACCTCGAAGGTGCCAGCGGTCTCTGGCGTGACCGTAGTGCTCGTGAACCGGATCGCCGGATAGCGCCCCGCGTCGAAGAAGTCGGACGAGCGCATCATCGCCGCACCCTCGCGCCATACCATCCGCACCGAATCCGCGTCCACCGCGACGACGAGGCGCGTTTGCGCGGGGTCCTTCCGGTCCAGGGTCAGCCGCACCGCGAAGCGTCGAAACGAGCCACGGGAGACAAAGAGGCCCAGGTAGTCGACCGCAAACCCGATGCTGCCGTCGGCAGATGCGATCATGTAGGTGCGTTCGGTCGGCGCGGGTCCGTCGCCGAGCGAAGCCGCCAGGCCGGCACCAAGGACGCTCCTTCGCGCCAGGTGCGCCGATCGCGCCACGACGCGCCGGCCGGCGGGCGCAGCGTTATCCCGTGGCACGGGCTTGCTTTCGCACCTGCCGGGACAACCCCAGCAGCCGGTCATACGGCTCCGCGCCGACCACCGTGTAGCCGGCTCCTCGATCGATCCACGCGCAGCCGTCGTGCTCGCCTACGTCGATCAGCTTGATCCGCGTGCTGTCACGTGCGGCCATCGGGCGGACGAACACCGCGAGCCGGGTCGCGTGGTTGCTCTCATAGACGAACAGCGCCGCCGCGCCGCGCTCCGTAGCCACGAGCCTGCCACCCAGCAGGCGATACCCGAACGCGGAAAGATCCGGCGGCGCCACCGTGCGATCGAGCCGCCTGGAGAGCCAGCGGATCATCACCCCGCGCTGCGTGGCCCGCAGTTCGACTGGCCGATGGGGATCGGCGACGTAGACGGCGTAGCTCATCGCCGCCTCCCGGGCCAACGCGGGAATGCCGCGTGGCGGAAGAGCGCCCAGGATCCAGCCACCAGCGCCACCGAGCCCGAAGGCCAGCACCACCCCCGCCGCCACGCGCCAGGGTGCCCGGCGGCGGGCCAGCCGCGCCTCGATCAGCCGTCCCAGGTTCAACGCCGAAGGCAGGGGCTCGGCCAGGCGCGGCGCGAAGGCAGCCCGCAGCGCCTCACGCTGTGCCTGATAGTCGGCCACGCGCGCCGCCGCATCGGGGTAGGCCTGCAGATACAACTCGACCTCATGGGCCCGCGTCGAGCTGAGCCGTCCGTCGACATACGCGTGCAAGTCGTCTTCCGAAATCACGCGCTCGGTTTCGCTCATTTCACCCTCCTCAGATAGGGTCGCGCCGGGGCCTCGCCGCGCATGATCTGCCGTAGCCGCTCGCGCCCGCGGGCCAGCCGCGACATGACAGTCCCAACCGGAATGCCGAGCACGCGCGCCGTCTCGGCATAGGACAGATCCTCGATCGAGATCAGCAGCAGGACGACCCGTTGCTCCGGCGGCAGCAGGTCCAGGCTGCGCACCACGTCCCGCGAGCGCAGCGCATCCTCCTGCGTGCCGGCGATGCCAAGCGCGCCTTCATCCACGTTCTCCAGGGTCGGGCCACCAGGTCTCGTCCGTGCCCGGCGAAGCTGGGACACGAACAGGTTGTGCATGATTGCGAACAACCAGGGCCGAACGTCGTCTTCGCGATTCGTATGCAGCCGGTCGAGCGCGCGCAGCAGCGTGTCGTGCACGAGGTCGTCGGCATCCTGGCGACTGCGGAGCAGCGCCAAGGCGTAGCGCCGTAACGCCGGGATGCACGCCTCGATGCCTTGGAGGGTCCCGGGCATGGCGTCAGGTGTCCAGGCGTCGAGCGGAGCAGGACGGAGGCCGGCGTTCAGTGGCGGATGTCAGTGGACGAGTCAGGGCATGTCTCCTTTGGTTCACGTCGGCGGGGATGTCGTTCTCAAGTGACCTACTAGCTCGGCATTAAGGCGCCTGGAAGAACGGCCGGGCGCCTGGTCCGTGGCCTCGCTTCCACAACTCGCAGCTGCGCGGTTGCGAGGTCTATGGCTCTTGGACGCGATGTCCCCCGGTTTTATTCCACGGCGCCGGGAATAATCGCCCTGGCCTTCGCGTCCTTGGGTCAGGCGTGGTTGGTCGCCCGGCGATGGGCCTGGATGCCGACCACGCGACGGAGGAGGAGCGGATGCGACGGTTTTTCCCGACAACGACGGGTCGTGGCCCTGGCGCGGCGCGGCGGCAACGGTCTCGAACCAGCGCCCGGACCGGGCGGGCTGCCCTTTGGAGCCGCGCTGTCGCGCTGGTGCTGATCGCGGGCTGTGGTCTGGCGCTCAGCGCCTGTTCGGGAACTGGTCCGTCCGGTTATTCGGGCCCGGTACACCAGTCTCGCAACGATGACGGCGGGGGGGGTGGGGGAGGCGAGGGCGGAGGCTACTGAACGGAACCCCCCACGGGGCGGCGCGACCTGTCCCCCCGTTGGGGCTTGCTTTCATCCGCGGCGGGTCGCGCCACGCGGTATCGAAATGATACCGGCCGCCTCGTCAGTCGGCCGGCATCGCGCACAGAGTTGCCCGGGGGAGCAACGAAATGGCCGTTTGTGAAATAAAGACCGAAAATCTGTGAGCTTGGAAGGGAGTCCCGAACATGACGAAGCGAGGCCAGCCCCGATCGCACCCTGCCGCGTTCTCTCCGCGAACAGCGGCATTGGCGATCGTAGCCCGGAGGCGAATCGCCGCCGTGGTCACCTTGGGCGGGGTGCTGGGCCTGGGGGCCTGTGCGGTGGGTCCGCCGTCGGGGCCGACGGTGATGGCGCTTCCGGGTAAGGGCAAGGGACTCCATGCCTTCCGCGAGGACGACGATACCTGTCGTGGCTACGCCGCGCAGCGGATCGGCTATCGACAGCCGGGGCAAGCGCGGATCAATGCCGCGATCGGCAGTGCCGCGGTGGGCACTGCGCTGGGTGCGGCTGCTGGCGCCGCGCTTGGGACCGCGGCCGGAAATCCGGGCGCGGGTGCGGCAATCGGCGGAGCGACCGGGCTGCTCGGCGGCAGCGCGGTGGGCGCCACCAACGCCGCTGCCAACGGGGCCGACCTGCAGCAGCGATACGACGTCGCCTATACCCAGTGCATGTACGCGCGAGGCGATACCGTGCGGTCGCCGCCCCGCGACTACGGTTATTCGGGCTACTCTCCGCTTGGTTACGGGTATCCTCCCTCCTACTCCTATTTTGAACCGGGATACTCGTGGGGCTTCTGGCCGCGCTTCTCGCTCGGCATAGGTGACGGCGATTTCGACGACCGGAGGGACTTTGACCACGATTTCGATGACCGGCGGGATCGCCGCTGACATGGGCGCAGGACCGCCGTGCGCCAACCACTGGAGCCTGTGCACGCGACGCGAAACATCTTTTGATCGAGCCACCCCGGGGCCCGCACCGCTCGCCGGACCATACTCCGCGCTCCCCGGCCCGGTGAGTCCCGTCATGGCCGGTCAACCGCGCCGCCGTCCCAATCTTGCACTCATCAACCGGCGACCGCGGAAAGGAGGCTTGGCACGCGATGGCACCTGGGCAGGCTGGGCACGGGGCGCGGTTCTTGCGTTGCTGCTCGCCGGCGGAATCCTCCCTCTCCCCGCTCGCGCGGCACAGCTGTTCCGGCTCGATCAGCGCTACGGCACCATTGCCTTCACGGTCAGCAACCTCGGCCTGTTCCGCTCGCGCGGCGACTTCACCCGCTTCATGGGCCGGCTCACCATCGACCCTGCCGATCCGACCGCGACCCGCATCGCCGTCACCGTCGCAGCCAGCTCGGTGCGCACGCCGTGGCCGCAGGAAACGGCGATGTTGCGCTCGGCGGATTTCTTCGACGTCGCGCACTATCCGGACATCCGGTTCCAGAGCGAGCAGGTGCTCCCCGCAGGGCCGGGGCGCTACATGATTAGTGGGGCGATGACCCTACATGGGCGCACCCGGCCGGTAACCCTGGCGGCGCAGCTGATGCACGACGCGCGGGACAAAGCGACTGGCCGGCAGATCGACGATTTCATCGTCACCGGAACGCTCAGCCGGCGGGACTTCGACATGACCGCTGATCGCTCGTTCATCTCCGACAGGGTGACAATCGCGATCCATGCACGCATCATTTTGGACGCCCCGCGCGGCGGTTGATGGCTGGAGCCGCGCCCCGCGCCGCCTGCACTTCTGGACGGCGGCCCTGGTGCTGGCGGGATTGGCGTTCGCCTGGATCATGGTTGCGGTCCTGTTGCGGGACCTGCTCACCAAGTTCCAGCTGTTCCAATTGCACAAGACGATCGGGCTGATTGCGCTGGCCTTTGCGGCTTGGCGGCTGATACCGCGGGCGCGGTGCGTGCGGCCGGCGATGGAAATGGGGCTGTGGCGTGGGAACGGCGCCCGGCTGAGCTTGGCGGCGCTGCCAGTCCCGGGCATAGCGCCGCACCGCGTCGTAGCCGCCCTCGTAACCCCGCCCGCGCAATTCCTCGAACAGCCGGATCAGCGTCAGTTGCGGCGATCAGCGCCTCTGCCTGCCGGGTCGTGCGGGCGTAGCGCGGCAGGGCGGCACTACGCCATTCCGTGGTGCCACCGTCGGAATTCTGCAGTCGCCCCCGCGGCATCGTGATCTCGAGCGGGCCGAACGAACCAAGCAGCTGGCGATGCCGCACACCGTGGCGATAGCCGCCCGCTGCCGCACCACCCCGCCGGTAACGGCCGCGCCCAAGCGCCGCCGTCAGCTCCTCCTCGAGCATCATCTCGATGAATCCCCGCATCCGCGCCCGGAGGCGCGCCTCGATCGGGTCAAACCAATCCGCACCATCAAACAGGCCGGCGGCCGGCGTCGCTGTGCTATTCTGTTCCATGGCGCGATCTCCCTCGGCGCTCTAACGCCGAGTCTGGTGGTTGCACTCACCCGGAGATTACGCCACCCAGAATTTCCATACCCTTCGCGCCGGGACCCGGCGCCGCGGACCTGAGCCGATCTCCCGCAACCGGTCCTCGATGCGACTAAGCACTATCCTCGCCACCAGCCGGCCCCCTTTATCGTCTATCGGCGGATCACGGTCGTGACAGAGCCATGATCTTCAATCTTGGGTGCCCTCCAAGGTTGCGAATCGGGACGTAGAGGATCCCAGCGCGCGGATCGACTGCTATGGAGTGGGCGTCGTCGCCCACATAGCCCTGCCAGAGCTTGACGACACTCAGGGCTTCCACACCAAAGACGGAAATGACTCCACTCTCGCTTGCCACATAGAGAAGACCCCTCTTGGAATCGAACGCCAACACATCGGGCTGTGCGCCCACGGTGTGGATGCCGATGGCGCGCCAGCTGCGAAGGTCGAGGACCAGAAGCCGGGCATTGCCGTCGCAGGCGATGAACGCAAGACGTTCAGCTGAGTCCAATAGAAGCCCATGATTGTGCACGCAGCTTGCCGGCAATGCGATGCGTGCGATGATCGTGTCCGTCGTCGGCAGAATGACTGCCAGCGTCCGGCGGCTCTGCACGTTTACCAGAACGTCCCCTGATACCGGATCGAAGGCGGTCATCCCCGCGGAGCCCCCCAAGCGTATAGTGGTGACGATCCGATTGGCGGAGGTGTCGATGACGAGCGCCTGCCCACCGAACTCGTCGGACACAAAGAGCTTGTGCAACCGAGGCACATAGGCAGAGCCGTCCGGGAACCGGCCGCCGGGGATCCGAGCGAGGACCCGGAGCGTTGCCGCGTTGAGGACCGCAATTTCGCCGGTGCCAATTGCGCGGTTCAGCAGCGATCCCGTCACGCTGACGTAGACCCGATTGATCGAGGGGACCGCCGTGACACCC
>Ga0307374_10012692_pt1 | contig 11768 bp, 11 predicted proteins | sample OX3MG_FD_202532 | JGI IMG/M metagenome (GOLD analysis project Ga0307374, IMG submission 202532) | Soil microbial communities from Risofladan, Vaasa, Finland - OX-3 | ecosystem: Environmental > Terrestrial > Soil > Coastal area > Acid sulfate soil | place: Finland: Risofladan, Vaasa | collected...
CCACGGTCGATCGAAACGATGCTCCCACCACCGGCTCCCACCTCTGCGATGTCGAGGACGGGCAACCTCATCGCGTGGCCGCCACCTTTGACGAGACGGCTGGAAAGCGAAATGCCTGATCCGATTTCGTAGTCGGTCGTGCGCGCGACCGAACCATGCTCGATCATCGTTGCCTTGGCGGTGGTGCCGCCCATATCGAAGGCGATCACGTTCTCAAGACAAAGTTCGTGCGCGAGCGCCTGGGCGGCGATCGCACCGGCCGCCGGACCGGATTCCACTATGTACGCCGGCCGCTCATGGACGTCGTCGGCGGACATCAGTCCTCCGCTGGACTGCATGATCGACAGCCGCCCGGTGATCCCGGAAGCGACCAGACCGTGCGAGAGACCCTGCATGTAGCTGCGAACAACCGGTCCCACGTAGGCGTTGATGACCGTGGTGCTCGTTCGTTCGTACTCGCGAATCTCAGGTAGCACATCGACAGACAGGGTCACGAAGACCCCCGGGAGTTCCCTGCGGAGGATCTCGCCGACCCTTCGCTCGTGTGCTGGCGATCGGTACGAGTGGATTAGCGCCACTGCCACAGACTCAACCTGCTCGACCCGCAGGCGCTCAGCCGCACGGACAACCGAGCCCTCGTCGAGATCCGCCACTGTGGCGCCGTTCGCTGCGACTCGTTCATCGACCTCCACGCGGAGGTTCCGAGCTACCAGCGGCGGCGACGGTTGGAATCCGAGATCGTACAAGCGAGGTGTCCGAATACGCCGCAACTCAAGCACGTCCCGGAAACCATTGGTGGTGACCAAGCCCGCTCGGGCACCCGTGCCCTCGAGAACCGCGTTCGTCGCCACGGTTGTGGCGTGGATCACCTCGGTGCACGACGATGGCGCCCACACGGCTTCCCGCAGAAGTTCAGTGAGGCCGGTCAGAATCCCTTCTGCGTAGTTCGCCGGAGTCGACAGCACCTTCTTGACAAGCAGGAGCCCCTGGTCATCGAGGACTGCGATGTCGGTGAAAGTGCCACCGATGTCGGCCGCTGCGCGGAACGACGATTCCGGACCTCCGTCCGCATGCGTGGCTGTCGTAGTCTCTGTGCCCATCGCGGCGTGCTCGCTCAAGCCGCCCCCTTGGCTCAGGCCAGCGGGTCTGGCAGGTACAGCTGACCATCTTCGGCCCATTTCACCAATACGAGCGTGGCCTCATCGACGCACTCGATCTCGCCGTATGGAGCCTGCGCTGGAACGTACTGAAGGCTGGCGGGCGTGAATACGCGCTCTCCGTCATCAACGAAGCGCACGCTGCCCTCTATGAGGCATCGCAGCTGCTGGTAAGGCTTCTGACCACCGGGCGTCCGGACGCCCGCGGCCATCCTCATCATGGACACGTTGGGACCGACGTCGGTGAAGTGTCCGAGGAACTTCCCCTCAATCCCTGGAAGGGCACTGTTGTTGCGCCACGGCAGGTGAGCACTGCGGACGGCTGCGTACTTGTTTAGCCCGGGCACCGGGTACTCCACTGGATGTCCCAGATGTTCTTGCACCAGGACCTCAAAGGCGTCCTGCCGCTTTCCGTCCTTCCATATGAATGTGCCCTTCTCGAAGTGACCTTTGGTTTTTATGAGCTCATGGGTGTGCCAGACCTGCTCGGGCCCGAGGTACGGCCGCCCGCTCATCCCCACGTACTGAAGATCGAAGAGGCGCAGATCCTCCGGCGTGTTCTCGTATGACAGCGGCCCGTAGAAGGTGCCGCCGGGGATGTAGAGGCAATCACCCGCGCGGTATGTCTCCTTGGTCCCGTACTTGGCGACTCCGCCAAAGTAGAACCGCACCTGATCAAACGTGTGACGATGGCGGGGCGTGTAGAAGTCCGTCTTCCGGTCCCCGGCCATCCTCGTCGAACTGACCCGGAATGCGATGCCGCGCTCCTCGCCGATGAATGGCCTCGCCCGAGAGACAGCTCCTGGTCGCGGGGCCATAGTCATGTCGGCCAGATCGTCTTCGTGCCAGGTGACTACTTGGAGCGGCAGATCAACACTCATGGGCGGCCATTGTCGGCCCGGTGATGGCGGGCGTCAATGCGTGCATCGGCTCGGCCAATTCGATTGTCGCCACATGTGACGACACCGGCGGCCAGGCGTCTTGACCGACAATCTGGCCACGGGAACACCTGTGCCTCCGATCGAGGCCATTCGAAGATCTGCTGCAGCGGGATCAGCCGCGAGAACAGGAGGGGTGGTTGGCTGCCGTGACCGAACGCGATAGAACGACTCGGTGGCTGGTCCGAGACCTGGGACAACCGGCCGATGTCATGGATCTGGTGGACGAACGCCCTCGCGATCCAGCGGCAGGCGAAGTCGTGGTCAAGGTCGAGGCGGTGTCTCTCAACTTCCCGGATCTGCTCCTGTGCCAGGGCAAGTACCAGGACCGCCCACGTTTGCCGTTCACCCCGGGTCTCGAGTTGGCTGGAACCGTTGTGGCGGCCGGCAAGCGCTGGCGAGCGGGAGATCAAGTCGTCGCCCTTCCGGACCTGCCCGAAGGCGGGCTGGCGTCCCACGTAACCCTGCCGGAGCGCAACCTGTATCGGTCGCCGCCTGGCGCCGAACCGGAGGAAGCGGCCACCCTGCTGATCACCTATCAAACGGCGTATCTCGCTCTCCACCGGCGGGCACGTCTGCGCAAGGGCGAGACTGTTCTCATCCATGGCGCGGCGGGCGGCGTCGGCAGCGCCGCCGTGCAGATAGCCCTCGCGGCAGGCGCGAAGGTGATCGCGGTCGCAGGCGGCCCGTCTAAGGCTGCGATCTGCCGGCGCCTCGGAGCCGATATCGTCATCGACCACTCGTCAACCGAGGTCGCCGAGGCGGTCAAGGATGCCACCCAGGGGAAAGGTGCCGACGTCATCCTCGACCCGGTAGGTGGCGATGTGTTCGACGCGTCCCGGCGCTGCATCGCTTGGGAGGGCCGGATCGTGATCATCGGATTCACTGGCGGTCGGATTGCCGAACTACCGACCAACCACCCACTGCTGAAGAACTACTCGGTCATCGGCCTATTCTGGGGGCGCTACCGATCCGTTGATCCCCGGGTTCTGAACTCCGCCCACGAGGACATCGTCCGGCTGTACGCGGCAGGGGCTGTGAAGCCCCTCATCTCTGCTCGCTATCGGTATTCGGAGGCGCCCCTCGCTATCGCCTCGCTTTCCGACCGGACCACGTACGGAAAGGTCGTGGTGATGCCTGCTGCCGGATGATCGAGGTGCAAGGCTAGCGTTCGGATCAACCCTATTGACAGCAATTTTAACGTGCCTGACACTGTGGCGGCACGAGCCTTCATAGCTCGGATACTCAAGGGAGGGATTACAATGCGACTGAAATCGACTCTGGCGGCAGTCGCCGCGCTCTGTACGGTTGTGATAGCTGGTTGTGGCGGTTCCTCTGCCCAGCCGGCGGCCACCCAGGGCGAGGTGCTGCTTGGGGTTCCGATCGGGACAACCGGGGCTAACGCCACGATCGGTATTGAAGGCCTCAAGGGCATGCAGATGGCGGTCGACGACATCAACGCTAAGGGCGGGGTCAATGGCAAGGCCCTCAAGCTCGCCCAAATCGACGACGCTGGGTCCGCGGCGACCGCCAGCACCAATACCCGCAGCCTGGTCACCAATCAGAAGGTGGTGGCGCTTTTCGGATCCAGTACCAGTTCCACCGCGGCCGCCACCGAGGCAATCGCTGGACAGTACCAGATCCCATTCGTCATCTGGGCTGGCGCGGATATCGGGCTCACGACCAAGACCTTCAACAAGTTCACCTTCCAGACGAAGCCCAGCACGTATATGGAACCACGTGCCGTAGCCCAGTACATGGCAACCCAGCCGTACAAGCGCTACTACACGGTCGGCGTCGACATCAGCTATGGCCACAACCAGGTGGACACGTTTCTCTCCTCGCTCAAAGCTGATGGCGTGACGCCTCAGGTCGTTGGGCAACAGTGGCCAGCGATCGGTACGAGCGACTACACCTCGATCATCACCGCCATCGCGGCGGCGAAGCCGGAGTTCGTCTTCACGGCGCTCACAGGTAGCGACCTACTCAACTTCCTCAAGCAGGCCGGAGCCTACAAACTCTTCCAGACCGCCAAGCTTGGCGTGACCACCGGTTCGGACCTTTCATTGGCCCTCGGAACGAGTACCCCGCCAGGAACGGTCATGTGGGACAGCGCGCCATTCTTCTTGATGGACCAGACCGCCAAGGATTTCGCTGACAAGTTCCACTCCAAGTTCGGCACTTGGCCCATGGAGTGGCCGCTGATGGGCTACGCCGCGGTCCAGATATGGGCTCAGGCCGCAGCTGCGGCAAAATCGTTCGATGGCACCCAGGTGGCCAAGGCGATGGTGGCCAAACCGTTCAGCACGGTTCGGGGACAGTTGAGCTTCCGCGCCTGCGATGACCAGGCGTTGGTGCCGACCTACCTCTGGGTCACCGCGTCATCGGCCGACCCCAAGTACGGATTCCCGCTTGCATCCACGTCCGAGGTGATTACGAACGATAAGAACATGATGCCTTGCTCTGACGCTCAGGCCCTGCAACCCAAGTAGATTTCTCGAGTAAGTTCCCAGTTCGAGATGTCCCACATCCTACTCGTGCTTCTTGCCAGTCTCAGTACGGCGAGCACGCTGTTCTTGGTGGCCAGCGGCATCACGCTGTTGTTCGGCGCTCTCCGGGTAGTGAACATCGCGCATGGGAGCTTCGTGATGTACGGAGCGTACATTTTGGCGAGCGCGGCAGCCGCATATGGCGGTGAAGGATGGCAACTCTGGGTTGCCATCCTCGCCGTGCCGCTGATTGTCGGCGTGCTCGGCTCAGGCATGGAAATCTCGGTCATGCGCCGGACTTACGGGAAGGAACACCTTTCCCAGCTCCTGGCGACCTTCGCCATGTTCTACATCTTCGCGGACCTCGCCCTGATCCTCTGGGGTGGTTCCTACAAGTCGGTACCGGTGCCTCAGGGCTTGGGCGGCAGCGTTGTGATCGCTGACTTGGCCTTTCCTGTCTACTCTTTGTTCGTCATCGGTGTGACGATCGCCGTCGCTGTGGCTCTGGCCGCACTCCTCCGTTTCACTCAGTTCGGCTGGCAAATTCGGGCCGCAGTCGAGGATCCGGAGCTGCTCGCGGTGACCGGAGTCCACGTACGACGCCTCGGAACCATCGTGTTCGGACTGGCGGCAGGCTTGGCGGGTCTCGCAGGGGTCCTCATCGCCCCCGTCCAGACCATCGCCCCAGGCCTAGACGCCAGCGTTCTCGTTGCCGGCTTCATCGTGGCGGTCGTCGGCGGCCTGGGGTCCATCAGCGGTGCCGCGGTCGGCGCCCTCGTCATCGGCCTCGGGGAAACCCTGGGCGCCCTTTGGGTACCGGCTTTGGAATCGGTGATGATTTACGTGCTGATGATCGCGATGCTGTCCATTCGCCCATCGGGTCTGCTCGGCCGATCGTGAACGCTCCTGTCGAGGCGGTCACCGAGCCATCCGGTGCCGCCAAATCATCCACATTAGGGCCGATACTGCGAGGGCTGGTCAGACACCGTACCCTGGCCGCGCTGGTCGTGGTATCGATCGTCTGCACGGCGTACGGGCTGAATGGCGATGCTACCGCGCTAATCACACTCGATAACGCGCTGATTCTCGTACTGTTCTCGGTGGCCACCAATCTACTGCTCGGCTACGGCGGGATGGCCTCATTCGGCCAGGCGTGCTTCTTCGGATTGGGTGCCTACCTGGTCGCGCTGGGGTGGGCTAATCTGCACGCACCATTCTGGCTCATGCTGGTAGCAGCTCCAGCAGTCGGCGCGCTGGTGGCCACCGCAGTCGGCGCGGTTGCGCTGAGACTCCAACAGTGGTTCTTCTCCCTTGTGACTCTGGCGTTCTCTCAACTGTTCTACACGATCGTGGAAAAGGCCTATGTAATCACCCAGGGCGACAACGGAGTGTTCGGTCCGATGATCCCGAGAGCATTGACCGAACCCATCACAGGTTTCGAATTCGTGCTTGGTGTGACTGCGATCTGCTTGGTGTTGCTCCTCGCCGTCGTGCGATCGCCATTTGGCTTGACGCTCACAGCGATTCGCGATAATCGGCGCCGCGTCCAAACACTCGGAATCAATGTCTACCGTCATCAAGTCCTGGCGTTCGCGATCTCGGGTGCCTTCTGCAGCGTTGCTGGCGCTCTCTTCACAGTCCCTAACCAGGCCGCGTATCCCCAGCTGTTTGACTGGAATCAATCGGGCCTACCGGTCATCGCGTCCGTGCTCGGAGGCGTCTTCCTGTTCGAGGGACCCGTTTTGGGGGCCTTCATCCTTCAGTACGGGCGCGATCTGCTGATCCAACACACAAGCCACTGGCAGCTCGCGTTCGGCCTTCTACTACTCGCCATCGTGCTCCTGGCACCCGACGGCTTGCTCGGAGCGGCGTACCGGCTCATAGGTAGATCCGCACGTCGGTTCCTGTCGAGCGGTGTCTGGCGTCGGGCCGGCTGGCGATGAACGCGTCCCTTCTCAAGGCGCGAAGCCTCGTCAAGAGGTACGGCGGATTCGCCGCAGTCGACGGCTTTGAGCTGGACGTAGTCCCCGGCGAGATTCACTCGATCATTGGTCCGAACGGAGCGGGCAAGTCAACGGTGTTCAACCTGATCACCGGACTGGCCAAGGCCAATGCCGGGAGCATCGAGTTCGCTGGGCGCGACATCACCGGTCACGCTCCTCACGACATCGCTCGCAGCGGGATCATCTGTGGATTCCAGGTGCCCAGCGTCCTACCTCGCCTCACCGTCCTGGAGTCGGTTGTTTTCGGGATTCTCGCCCGGCGCCGGCGCTACTCGCAGCTGTGGTTCCTGCATAGGCGACGGCTCGAAGTGGAGGCGCGGGGGATTCTTGAGGAAGTTGGCCTCGATACCCAGCGGGATGTCGAGTCCCGCCACCTGTCCCACGGCGACCAGCGGACATTGGAGATCGCCATGGCGCTGTCCTGCGATCCGAAGCTCCTGATGTTGGACGAGCCGACAGCCGGCATGTCCTCCTTCGAGACGCAGCGAATCACCCGCCTCCTGCAGCAAGTGTCGCGCGAGCGTCAACTATCCATCTTGCTTATCGAGCACGACATGCAGGTCGTATTCGGGATATCCGATCGGGTCACGGTGATGCACATGGGTGCCAATTTCGCTCTGGGATCGCCGGCGGAGATCAGCGCCAAAGAGGAAGTGCGGGCCATCTACCTGGGTGGTGGTGGGTGATCCTCGAGCTCACGGGCCTCAACAGCTTCTACGGTGAAAGCCATGTTGTGCAGGATCTGAATCTTGATGTCGAGGAAGGTGAGATGGTCGCCTTGCTCGGGCGTAATGGAGCGGGGAAGTCAACGACCCTCCGATCGATCATGCGACTCGTCCGGACCACCGGGGCGATCAGGTACCGCGGTCGGGAGATCTCACAGGACCGTACCCATACGGTAGCTAGGCGTGGCATTGCCTACCTACCCTCTGGTCGGCGTATGTTCAGCGACCTAACCGTCCGCCAGAACCTGATGCTGCCGGCTGCGGTCGCCGGCTCGACGGGAAGTTGGACGATCGAACGCGTGGTCGACTTCTTCCCCAAGCTCGGTGAGCTCATGGATCGGCGGGCGGGCGCTCTGAGTGGTGGAGAGCAGCAGATGCTGAAGTTAGGTCGCGGCCTGCTGTCCTCGCCCAACCTGTTGCTCTTGGACGAACCGTCTGAGGGGCTCGCTCCGGTCATCGTGGAGCAAATGGTGGAGCGGCTCGTGTCGCTCAAGTCCGAGGGTCTGAGCATCCTTATCTGCGAGCAGAACGCGATGATGGCGCTGCGCATCTCCGACCGCGCTTACCTGCTGACCAAGGGTCGGATTGTTCATACCGCGCCGTCATTGTCACTGATTCACAGCCCTGAACTGGCAGAACATCTCGGGGTCTAGACACCGAACGGCTGGAGGAATACACGCGGCCCCAGCTACAGGCCGCACTCCGCTCCGAGTGTCCTCATCGTGCTCGGCGAGACGAACCAGATGTCTCTTCGTCTGGGCCCGCTCCGGGAGGTCGGCGCATTGGTGGCCCGGCGAGACTCACCGCCGATGGCATCCAGGGCGCCTTGCCACAACTCGCGCAGGGGCTGTCTCTACCTGAGCGCGACCGCGACCAGAGCAGGTCCTCGTGGAGCCGGGCCCACTCCTTGGACCGCCTCGGCGAACTCGGAGTCGCCAGCCACCAGCCGGCAGTTGGGCGGAAAGCGAATGAGTCAGCTGGATCGCCTGCGTCGAACAGCGATCCGGGGATGTTCAGCGACGTAAGCCGCCAGTCACGGCCCCAATGCTGAGGGCGCAGCTGAAATTGCGAGACTTCCTAGTCCAGCTTCTCTGCCTCTATGACCTGCCCGTAACTGGTGTCCAGGATTTCTTGCACCGCCGCCTCATCACCAACAGTTCCCTTGGTATGGCCGGCGATCATGGCCGCTACGGGCCGCATCGAGCTCCGATCAGGCCACCGCTCCGGATGCCAGAAGTGAGAGCGCTTGAATGCCTTCGCACAGTGAATAAATGCGGTCTGCATTTCGACTACGATCACGCTGACGGGGGGGCGGGCATCTCCGGACCAGAGGGACAGGACTTCGGGATCGGCCGTGATCCATGCCCTCCCGTTCACCCGGAGCGTTTCCTCGAGGCCGGGCACAATGAACATCAGTCCTACATGGGGATTCAAGAGAATGTTCTGCATGGAGTCCAACCTGCGGTTCCCGGACGCGTCGGGAATCCCGAGATGGTGATCGTCAAGCGTCTTCACGAAGCCGACAGGGCCACCGCGAGGTGAAACGTCGCAGTTGCCTTCACCATCTGCGGTCGCCACGGCAACGAAGGGCGACACCTGCAGGAACTCGCGGCAGTTCTCGTCGAGAAAGTCCACCTCCTTCTCGGTAGAGATGGTCGCAGGCTCCCGATAGAGATCGCGCAGGCGCGCGATCGACTCAATGACCTCGATACCGCCCTGCCGAACCGTCACCACCATGTGGGCCTCCTATCCTAGCGTCCGCACCGAAGCATTGTCAATCTCATTGAAGCTTGGGCGGTAAAATCCCCTCGAACAGCCGAACGAGATCTGCCCCGCGCAGCCCTACGCTTCAGTGTTGTGGCGTACGACACGCAATCGTGTTAAATTTCGAGGGAAGTACGTATGCCATCGGCAACCCACCGATATGGCGACCGCCAACCATGGCCGGGGAGGCAACTGAGTGGATATTGAGCTCACTTATGCGCAGCGGGCAATCCAGGCACTGTGCCGGGAGTTCGCGCAGGACGCGGTCGCCCCGGAGGCGGCGCGGCTCGACATGAACCAGGAGTTCCCGTACGACCTGGTTCGGCAGATGGGGGAACTTGGGCTCTTTGGGCTGCCGTTCAGTGAGGAATACGGCGGCGTCGGCGGCGACTTCATCTCGTATTGCCTCGCCATTGAGGAACTGGCACGAGCTGACGCCGGGGTCGCGATCACGCTCGAAGCTGCCGTTTCGCTTGGTGCAGCGCCCATTCACGACTTCGGCACCGATGAGCAGAAGCGCCGATGGCTGCCCGACCTAATGTCGGGGCGGATGCTGTGGTCCTTTGGGCTCACCGAACCCGGCGCGGGCTCTGATGCGGGGGCAACAGCCACTCAGGCTCGACTTGTCGACGGTTCCTGGGTGATCAACGGTAGCAAACAGTTCATTACGAATTCGGGCACCTCGATCTCAGGCGGTGTCACCATCACAGCGGTAACCGCCAAGCCCACGGCTGGTGGGCGGAGCGAGATTAGCGCAATTCTCGTTCCACACGGAACCCCCGGATACGCGGTCCTGGAGTCGTATCGCAAGCTCGGTTGGCACTCGTCCGACACTCATCCACTGTCATTCGACGACTGTCGCGTACCTGAAGAGAACCTCCTTGGCGCCCGAGCCGGGGGATTCCGCTCGTTTCTCCACACTCTCACAGGTGGAAGGATTGCCATTGCCGCACTCTCTGTGGGGCTGGCACAAGCCTGCCTGGATGCGGCACTGTCACACGCGAAACATCGCCACGCCTTTGGACGGTCGATCGCCAGCTTCCAATCCATCCAGTTCAAGCTTGCCGACATGGCACTCGAGGTCGAGCTCGCGCGGCTGATGACCTACAAGGCAGCCGCCACCTACCAGAAGGCGGATTCCAGCACGGGCGAGGTACAAAGACTTGCTTCGATGGCCAAGCTCTACGCTTCCGAAACGGCCACTCGCTGCGCCGATCGAGCCGTGCAGATTCACGGCGGCTACGGCTTCATGGAAGACTACCCGGTCGCTCGCTACTGGCGCGATGTGAAGATCAACGAGATCGGCGAGGGGACCAGTGAGGTTCAGCGCATTCTCATCGCCAAGTGGCTCGGCTGCTGAAGCAGCCACTTCGGCGCGAGCGCCGGTCCCTTCCATGCTGAAGAGCCAGGTCTCGACCTTGGGCCAGGAGTTCCAGGGAGACCCGAGAGCGAAACCTGAGGGTGGCGCAAATCCTCCGCCAACGCGTCCAACTCGTCCGCGCTGGGGGTGGAGTCGACGCGGTTCGCCGGCATCGTTAGAGCGCCAAGCTGTTGGCTCGCGAGCGGATCGACCAGCTCGTCGACCCCCAGGCACCCGGTTTCTCGAGCTCTCGCCCCTTGCCGCATGGGATATGTACGACGCCAGGTCCACTCAGCAGGCCTGGTGACCGGCATCGGCTCGGTCTGTCGGGAAGGATTTCGCTATCGTCGCCAACGATGCGACGGTCAAAGCCGGGGCACACTATCCGATCACGGTCAAGAAGCCCCTGCGACGATCGCCCGGGAGAACCGACTTCCGTGCGCCTACCCCGTGGATTCGGCAGGCGCCTTTCTCCCGCTGCAGGCGGACGTCTTCCCGGATCGCGAGCACTTCGGGAGGATCTTCTACAACCAGGCCAACCTCTCAGCGGGGATGGGTAGCTGCGTGTGGTCGTAGATGGTCAAGAGGTCAAGGTTCGCATACTCGGTCCTGAGGCAGCGCTGTAGCGGATCGAATCGTCAAACTACGCCGGGTTGGCGCGGAGCTTCTGGCCACCGACTCCGGTCGCGGTTGCAGCCGGTGCTGCAGCGGCTACCACCTTTCGCCGACGATGCAGGCGGAGTGGTTCGGAAAGTCAAGGTTAGGATCGGCGAGGTCGTCCGTCGAGGCGCGCACCTAGTCGAGGTCGGAAGCGCGGCGCAACAGTAGCTACCACGCCCTCGCCGATGGGTCTAGGGCGACATCCTCAGCGCGGCATCAAGTCGGATGACGGCGCCGTTGAGCATTTGGTTCTCCACGATGTGGACGGCCAGCGCTGCATACTCACCCGCCTGGCCTAGCCGGGCTGGGTACGGGACGCTTTGCGCAAGCTGGGCGCGCACATCGTCAGAGACCGTCCCCAGGAGCGCTGTGTCGAAGATGCCCGGCGCGATCGCATTGACCCGGATTCGGTGTCGGGCGAGGTCGCGGGCCGCGGCTAGCGTCATTGCGACAACCCCTCCCTTCGAGGCCGAGTACGCGACCTGGCCGATCTGACCCTCAAAGGCCGCAATCGATGAGGTCAGAATGACAACGCCACAGTCCTCCCCTTCGCGGACCTGGCGCTTCGCCATCTCGGCTGCGGCGAGCCGGAGGACGTTGAATGAGCCACTGAGATTGACTCGGATGACGCGGTCGAATAGCTCGAGCTCGTGAGTGCCACTCCGGCTCAGG
>Ga0307374_10012694_pt1 | contig 11767 bp, 9 predicted proteins | sample OX3MG_FD_202532 | JGI IMG/M metagenome (GOLD analysis project Ga0307374, IMG submission 202532) | Soil microbial communities from Risofladan, Vaasa, Finland - OX-3 | ecosystem: Environmental > Terrestrial > Soil > Coastal area > Acid sulfate soil | place: Finland: Risofladan, Vaasa | collected...
CGCGAGATGGTCGAGCTCGGGCGGGAGTGGGGGATCGAGGTGTCGCTCTTCGTCGGCCCGCGGGCCGCCTGGGACGTGGGCGTGCAGGCGACGACGCCGTCCGGACGGGTCGCTTCGGGCTCGATCCGGGGCGCGACGCAGACGGTGCACGCGGTCGAGGACGTGCGGCGCGGGTGCGAGCTCGGGGTGCGCAGCGTGCTCGTCGCCGACATCGGGCTGCTCTACGTGCTCGGGAGGATGCGCTCCCTCGGCGACCTGCCGGACGACCTCGTGCTGAAGGTCTCGATCTCGCTCCCGGTCTGCAACCCGGCGGCGGCCAGGGTCGTCACGGATCTCGGCGCGGACACGATCAACCTCCCGGTCGACCTGAGCCTCGCGCAGATCGCGGCGATCCGGGCGAGTGTCGACGTGCCCCTCGACATCTACGTGGAGGCCGCGGACGACTTCGGCGGCACCGTCCGGCACTACGAGGTTCCCGAGCTCGTGCGTGTCGCCGCTCCGGTGCACCTGAAGTTCACCGTGCGCAACGCTCCCGGCATCTACCCGAGCGGAGGCCATCTCGCCGCGGTCGCGGAGGCGACGGCTCGCGAGCGCGTCCGTCGTGCCGAGATCGGGCTCGCGATCCTCGACCGCTACGACCCGCTCGCGTCGACGAGCCCGGCTCGCACGCGATCGGGCCGCGCCGCGGACGAGGGGGCCGTCGGTGCCTGACCCGGTCGTGCCCGGTTCGGCGGCCGGCCACGCGCGGCGGAGCGCGCAGTGGTTCGGCGTCCCCGGGCGCTCGGGCTTCCTGCATCGGTCGTGGGTGCGGGCCGAAGGGTTCACGCCCGAGGTCTTCGACGGCCGCCCGGTCATCGGCATCGCGAACTCCTTCTCCGAGCTCACGCCGTGCAACTCGCACCTCGGGCGCCTCGCGGAGGCCGTGAAACGGGGAGTCTGGCAATCGGGCGGCTTTCCGCTCGAGTTCCCGGCGATGAGCCTCGGGGAGAGCCTGATGCGCCCGTCCGCGATGCTCTACCGCAATCTCATGGCGATGGAGGTCGAGGAGACGCTGCGCGCGAACCCGCTCGACGGGGTGGTGCTCCTCTCGGGCTGCGACAAGACGACTCCCGGCATGCTGCTCGGCGCGGCGAGCGTCGACCTGCCGGCGATTCTCGTGACCGGCGGGCCGATGCTGCGCGGCCGCTGGCGCGGCGAGGACATGGGCTCGGGGACCGATGTCTGGCGTCTCACGGAGGAGCAGCGGGCGGGCCGGCTCACGGCGGAGGACCTTCTCGAGGCCGAGACGTGCATGAACCGCTCGAACGGGCACTGCATGACGATGGGGACGGCTTCGACGATGGCGTGCATGTCGGAGGCCCTGGGCATGTCGCCCACGGGCTCGGCCTCGATCCCCGCGCCCGACGCGGGTCGGCTGCGCGTCGCGCAGCGCGCCGGCCAGCGCATCGTCGAGATGGTCGTCGCCGGCGGCCCGCGGCCGAGCGAGATCCTCACGCGGACCGCGTTTGAGAACGCGATCCGGACGAACGCGGCGATCGGCGGATCGACGAACGCGGTCATCCATCTCACGGCCATCGCGGGGCGCGTCGGCGTCCCGCTCGAGCTCGAGGACTTCGATCGTCTCGCTTCGGACGTCCCGCTCCTCGTCGACCTCATGCCGTCGGGACGCTTTCTCATGGAGGACTTCCACGACGCCGGCGGCCTGCCGGTCGTCCTCGCGGAGCTCGTGCGCGCCGGCATGGTCGACGGCACGGCCCGCACGGTCGACGGCGCCACGATCGGCTCACAAGTTGAGGGATCGCGGAGCTGGCGACCCGAAGTCGTCCGCTCGGTCGATGCTCCGGTCCAGGTCGCAGGCTCGGGGACCGCGGTACTCCGCGGCAACCTGTGCCCGGACGGCGCGGTCCTGAAGATCTCGGCCGCGACGCCGGGCCTGCTCAGCCACCGCGGCCGGGCGGTCGTGTTCGACTCGATCGAGGAGTATCTCGAGACGATCGAGCACGACGACGTCGACATATCGGCACACGATGTCCTCGTGCTCCGATACGCAGGCCCTCGCGGGTACCCCGGGATGCCGGAGGTCGGGAACCTCCCGCTACCGGCTCGGCTTCTCCGCGAAGGCGTGACCGACATGGTGAGGATCTCGGACGCGCGCATGTCGGGCACCGGGTACGGCACGGTCGTGCTCCACGTCGCGCCCGAGGCCGCGGCGGGCGGACCGCTCGCGCTCGTGCGGACCGGCGACGTCGTCAGGCTCGACGCGACGGCGCGCAGCTTGCAGTTGGAGGTGTCGGACGAGGAGCTGGCGGAGCGCCGCGCCGCCTGGATCGCGCCTCAACCGCCCGCGACGCGCGGCTGGACCCGCCTCTACTTCGACCACGTGCTCCAGGCAGACAAAGGTTGTGACCTGGACTTTCTCGTCGGTGCGAGTGGTGACGCGGTCCCACGCGAGAACCACTGAGGTGCGACGCCTCGACTTGTGAGATCTCGACTTGTGAGATCGACGCCCGCGCGGACCCGGCGCCCGGGCCCCGCGTGCGACGCCGTTGCCCGAACCGTCCGTGCGCGCGGGCGCCCGAGTTGCGAGAAACACGATCTGCGGGACTCCGCTCGACGAGACTCCCGCGGATCCGCGCGGCGAGCGCGCAGGTGCTCAGCCGGTCGAGTCGAGACGCTCCGTCGCCGCGCCGCGCCCCCGGGCCACGCCCCGGCCGTCCGGACCGATGGGCTCTTTGTGACCGACCGCGCCATCCAAGTATCGTCGGACGATTGATTCAACGACCTGGGTGAGCGACAGGCCCTCCGCGTCGGCTCTCGAGCGCGCCTCCCGACGGAGCTCGACGTCGACCTGGACGGTCGACGGCCTCCGGCGCACCCCGGGACCGACCGGCTGGCGCTGGCGGGGGTAGGTCGGCGGCATGTCGAGCTCGCCGACCGACGCGCGGATCTCGCTCGGGACGTCTTGGCGGACGCGCGCCTGGACGGCCTGGCGCGACACGCCGAGCGCCTCCGCGAGCGTGCGGAGCGGCCAGCCGATGTCGTGCAGGTGCGCGAGGGTCGCCGAGAGCAGCTTGCCGCGCCCGGTCGCGCGCAGCTCCTGGAGGCTGTGGGAGATGTCCGAGGGGAGCGTGAGGTCGACGGGCGTGCGGCCACCGATGTCGCGCCTGCGGCGACGCGCGCTCGCGGGACCGTTCGCGGCGGCGCGCCCGACGTAGTCGGCGAGGCCCTGGTTGACGAGATCGCTCAGCGTCCGTCGGTCGACCGCGAGCTGGGCCCGGACGTCCCGCCAGAGCGCCGGATCGAGCCGGAACGTGAGGAGCGGGCGATCTCCCCCGTCGGGCGGGTCGGCCTGGCTCCCGCGCGCGACCGGATCGGGGGCGGCGCGCCGACGGCGGCGGGGCACGGCGAGACGCCGCGGCCCCGTGCCGGGGCCGGGATCGACGGGCGGCTCGCCGCCGGGTCCCACCATCCGCGTCCTCCTCGCCAGCTCGACCGCCACCTGGTGGCACCGTCCCCCCGGTCGGCTCAGGATATCGCTCTGGCGTGCAAAATTCCCGTCGGGCACGCGACCGCCTCGCAGCGCTCCGGGGGCGCTATCTTCGGCCCGTCACGACGGCGCGGCTCGGGTCGCGCGGCCGCCGTCCGGGTGGCTGCCCGGCGGCCGTGGGGGCCGCGACGACTCGCGAGGGGCGGTGATGGCGGGCTCGAGGATGGTGACGTCACCTCCCGTCGCCCTCTCGCCCGCGCAGTGGAGCCGCGACGTCGCGCGGCTCGGCTCGGACGACCTCGACGTGCTGGTCGTGGGTGGCGGAGTCGTCGGCGCCGGCGCGGCGCTCGACGCCGCGACCCGGGGCCTTCGCGTCGGCATCGTCGAGGCCCAGGACTGGGCCTCCGGCACGTCCAGCCGCTCCTCGAAGCTCGTCCACGGCGGACTGCGGTACCTCGCGATGCTCGACCTGCATCTCGTGCGGGAGGCGCTGCACGAGCGGGCGGTGCTCCTCGAGACGGCGCCGCACCTCGTGCGACCGGTCGCGTTCTTGTACCCGCTGCGCCGCCGGGTGCGGGACCGAGCCGTCGTGGGCGCCGGCGTCGGGCTGTACGACCTGCTCGCCCGATCCGCGAGGCGGCCCGGGAGCCTGCCCTCGCACCGGCATCTGACTCGCGAGCGCGCGCTTGCGCTCGCACCGGCGCTGCGCGCGGCGGACGTCGTCGGCGCGGTCGAGTACTACGACGCGCAGGTCGACGACGCCCGCCACACGCTCGCGCTCGTCCGCACCGCGGTGAGCCACGGCGCGATCGCCGCGAGTCGCGTCCGCGCGGAGGGGCTGGTCGCGGAGAACGGGCGCGTCCGCGGCGCCCGGGTCGTGCTCGAGGAGACCGGGGGCACCGCGCTCGTGCGCGCGCGCGTCGTGATCGCGGCGACCGGGGTGTGGCCGGCTCCGGCCGTCGAGGAGACGGCGTCGCACCACGGGGACGCACGGGGCGCGCCCGGCGATCGGGTCCCCGGCGCCCCGGCCGACCGCACGGTCCGACCGTCGAAGGGTGTCCACCTCGTGCTCGCCCGCGAGCGGATCCGCTCCGAGCGCGCGCTCATCGTCCCGACCGCGCGGAGCGTGCTGTTCGTCCTGCCCTGGGGCGCGCACTGGATCGTCGGCACGACGGACACCGAGTGGCCCTACGACGCGTCGCACGCCGCCGCGAGCGGTGCCGACGTCGACTACCTCATCGGCGAGCTCAACGCGGTCCTCGCGACGCCGGTCTCCCGGCGCGACGTCGAGTCCGTCTTCGTCGGGCTCCGCCCCCTCGTCGCCGGACGGGAGCTCGAGACGACGAGGCTCTCGCGTGAGCATGCGGTCGGCCGTCCGACACCGGGGGTCGTGGTCGTCTCGGGCGGAAAGTACACCACGTACCGGGTCATGGCCCGCGACGCGGTCGACGCCGCGGTCGCGGACGCGCGCCTCGACGCGCCGGCCTCGGCGACCGACCGCGTCGCGCTCGTCGGCGCCTCGTTCCCGGAGGGCCGCCGTGCGTATCGTGACCACGTCGCCGACGCGCACGCACTCGGGCGCGAGACCGTCGACCGCCTGTGCGACCGGTACGGCTCGCTCGCAGGGGAGGTGCTCTCCCCGGCCGTTCGGGATTCCGGTCTCGCACGGCCGATCGCGGGTGCGCCGGCCTACCTGCGAGCCGAGGCGCGTTACGCGGTCACTCATGAGGGTGCGCGCCATCTCGAGGACGTGCTCGCTCGGCGCACGCGCGCCTCGATCGACGCGCCGCGCCGCGGCCTCGACGCTGCGGCGGAGGTCGCCGAGCTCGTCGGCGAGACGCTCGGGTGGGATCGCAGCACGGTGGGCAGCGAGGTCGCCGACTACCGCCGCGGCGTCGCCGCGCAGGAGCTCGGCGAGTCCGCCCCGGACGACGCACGGGCGTTCGCGACGGTGCGCGAAGACACTCGCCTGCTCCCGCTGCCGTGAGCGCGCTCGGCACGCACCTGCTCGCGATCGACTCGGGCACGACCGGGACGACCGCGCTCGTCGTCCGACCGGACGGCGGCGTGGCCGCATCCGCGCACGGGGAGCTCGCGCAGCACTTTCCCCGCCCCGGTCTCGTCGAGCACGATCCCGAGGAGATCTGGTCGCTCGCGGTGCGCGTCGCGGGGGACGCGATCGGGCGGGCCGGCCTCCGGGCCGCGGACGTCGCCGGGGTGGGGATCGCGAACCAGCGCGAGACGACGATCGTCTGGGAACGCTCGACCGGCCGGCCCGTGCACCCGGCGATCGTCTGGCAGGACCGGCGGACGACGGGGACGTGCGCGCGCCTCGCTGCGGGAGGGGCGGCCCAGCTCGTCGCCGATCGCACGGGCCTCGTGCTCGACCCGTACTTCTCCGCGACGAAGATCGCCTGGGTCCTCGACCACGTGGACGGCGCGCGGGCGCGCGCCGAGCGGGGCGAGCTCTGCTTCGGGACGGTCGACTCCTGGCTCACCTGGAAGGCCACCGGGGGTGCACGGCACGTGACCGACGTGACGAACGCGTCCCGCACGTCGCTCGTCGACCTGGCGAGCGCGCGGTGGGACCCCGAGCTGCTCGAGATCTTCGGCGTTCCGCAGGCCATGCTCCCGGAGATCCGCCCGAGCGCCGAGATCGTCGGCGAGTCCCGGTCCGAGCTGCTCGACGGGGCACCGGTCGTTGTCGCCGCGCTCGTCGGCGACCAACAGGCGGCGCTGTTCGGCCAGGCCTGCGTGACGCGCGGCCAGACGAAGAACACGTACGGGACCGGCTCGTTCGTGCTCCAGCACGCGGGGCACGACGTCCCGCGTCGTCGCGACGGGCTGCTCGCGACCGTCGCGTGCACGCCGTCGGGCTCCACGACCGAGTATGCGCTCGAGGGGTCGATCTTCGCGACGGGTGCCGCGGTGCAGTGGCTGCGCGACGGGCTCGGAGTCGTGCGCGACGCGTCCGAGACCGAGGCGCTCGCGGCGAGCCTCGACGGCAACGACGACGTGTGGTTCGTCCCGGCGCTCGCCGGTCTCGGCGCGCCCGTCTGGGATGCCCGGGCGCGCGGGACGCTTCTCGGCGTGACGCGCGGCACGAGTCGCGCGCACCTCGCCCGAGCCGTGCTCGAGAGCATCGCCTACCAGAGCCGGGACGTGCTCGAGGCGATGGCACGCGCCGGAGAGGCGGTCGTCGAGCTGCGCGTCGACGGCGGCGCGGCGGCGAACGGCTGGCTCATGCAGTTCCAGGCGGACGTCGCGGGCGTCCCGGTCGACGTCGCGAGCCGCCGTGAGACGACCGGTCTCGGCGCCGCGTACGCGGCGGGCCTCGCGACGGGGGTGTGGCGCTCCCCGGCGGAGCTTTCGGGCGTCCGGCGCTCCGCGCGGCGCTTCGAGCCCGAGATGTCCGGCCGGGCGCGCGACGCGCTCTACGATCGCTGGCTCGAGGCGCGGGCGCGGGCGCTCGCCTGGGCGCGCGCCGACGCCTGACCGCGCCCACCGCCGGCCACCACGGCGCACTGCCGGCGCTAGCTTGTCCCGGTGAGCAGGCGCCATCTCCTCGGGCTCCCGACGACACGCTCGGCCCGGCGCCTCGTCGTCTCGCTCTCCGGCGCGACGCTCTTGCTCTGGATCGGCGGCAGTGCGATCCTGCCCCTGCTCCCGAGCTACCTGCGCCAGCACGGCGCCGGGCCGGCGACGGTCGGTGTCGTCATGTCCGCCTACTTCGCGGCGAGCGTCGTGACCCAGTACCCGGCGGGTCGGGTCTCGGACCGCATCGGCCGCCGGCCGGTCGTGCTCGCCGGGCTCGCGGTCTTCGCGCTCGGCAGCCTCGGCTTCGCGCTGACGTCCGGAGCGCTGCTCGACGTCGTGAGCCGCGCGCTCCAGGGCATCGGCGCGGGCGCGGTCACCGTCGCCTCGGCCGCGACGATCGGCACGGAGGTCGCGCCTGCCGAGCGCGGCGCGGCGTTCGGGGCGCTCTACGGGAGCCAGATGCTGGCGCTCGCCGTCGGCCCGCTCGTCGGCAGCGTCGTCGGTCAGCGGTCGATGGGGACGCTGTTCCTCGCCGCCGCCGTCGCCTCGGGCCTCGCCGCGGTCCCCGTGCTCGCGGTCGTGCCCAAGGGCCGGGGCACGCTCGCGGGCCCCGACCCGGCCTGCTACCGGCTCGAGCGTGACGCGGGCGCGTGGGCGGACGCGGAGCGGCTCGACGAGCTCGAGGCCCTCGCCGGCGGCGCGCCGGGCGGCGTGCCGCACGCGCCGCCGGGGCGGCGGCTCGCCCTCGACCCGGCCTTCGTCGGCGTGCTCGTCGTGTTCGCGGCGACCGGGCTGCTCACCGGCGTCTACGAGTCGTGCTGGACGCTCCTCATGGTCCTGCGGCACGCCTCGTCGTTCGAGATCGGCCTGTCCTGGACGCTGTTCGCGCTTCCGTTCGCCGCGCTCTCCGTGCCTGCCGGACGCCTCGCCGGCCGGGTCGACCAGCGGCTCCTCGCCCTCGGCGCGCTCGGCTGCTCCGTCGTGTTCTGCGTCGTGTACCCGTTCGTCCACGCCCCGGTCGCGCTCGTCGTGCTCTGCGCGTTCGAAGCGGTCGGCGCGGTCGTCGGGACGCCGGCCGCCGTGCTCGTGCTCACGCGCGCAGTCCCGAGCAACGCGCAGGGGGAAGCGCAGGGGAGCGTCGAGACCGCGCGCACGGCCGCGACCGCGGCCGCGGCAGCGGCGAGCGGCGCGCTGTTCGGCGTCGACCCGATCGTGCCGTTCGCCGCGGTCGCGTCCGTCACGGTCGTCGCGATGGGCGCGATCGCATGGGCGTGGCGAAACGTCGCGGGCACCGACGGTGCCCCGCCGCGCCCCGCCGCCTCCGGCGCCACGGTCCCGTGAGGCGTGCGCCCGCGCGTCGCACGCGTCTCGTGGGAGTCGCGCTCCGCCGGCGACTCGCGCGCATGCCCGCGCCCGGTCGGCACACGGCGCGTTGACCGGGCCGCGCGCGCTCGGGACCGCGCTCGGGTCGATCGTGGGCGCCGGCAACGTGCTGAGCGGCCTGCAGGCGACCGCGGCGTTCTCGAGTGACGCGACGGGTACCTGGCGCGGGTCCGCGCGCTGCGTCGTTCTCCCCGCGACCGCGGACGAGCTCGCGGCGGTCATCACCGAGCTCGTGTCGCGCGACGTCGCGTACGTCGTCCAGGGCGGGAACACGGGTCTCGTCGCGGGGGCCACGCCGCTCGGCGGCGAGGTCGTCGTGAGCACGAGACGCCTCTCCGGCGTCGACTCGCTCGACGCGCCGCGCCGCGAGATGCGCGTCCGGGCGGGGACGTCGCTCGCACAGGTCCAGCGCGTCGCCGCGGCCGCGGGGCTCGAGCTCGCGGTCGACCTCGCGGCGCGTGACGCGGCGACGATCGGCGGGCTCGTCGCGACCGATGCGGCCGGTTCACGGTCGCTCCGGCACGGTCGCATGGGCGCCCAGCTGCTCGAGGTCGACGTCGTGCTGCCCGAGGGCGTGCTCGTGCGCGGCCTCGAGGTACTGCCGCGGGCCGCGACGCGGGCGACCGGAGCCGGCCGGGGGAGGCACGAGCACCTCGCGAGGCTCGTCGCGGGGAGCGAGGGCACGCTCGGCACCGTCACGAGCGCCCGCGTCCGGCTCGTCCCGCGCCTCGGCGCGCGCGCGACCGCCCTCGTCGCCGTCGCGCGCGTCGCGGACGCGGTCGAGCTCGCCGCCCGCGCGCGCCGCGCGCTCCCGAGCCTCGACGCGATGGAGCTCGTCGAGTCGGACGCCGTCGAGCTCGTCGCAGAGGCCGCGGCGAGCCACCCGCCGCTCGCCGGGACCGCCCTCGTGCTCCTCGAGTGCGCGGCGGCGGTCTCGCCCCGGCGCGAGCTCGCGTCGTTCCTCGAGGGCGCGGACGAGGTGCGCGGGGTCCTCGTCGCGACGGACGCGACCGCGCGCGCACAGCTGTGGTCGTGGCGCCGCGACGTGCCGGCTGCGCTCGCGTCGGTCGGCGGTCACGCGCTCGACGTCGGCGTGCCCCTCGCACGCGTCCCGGAGCTGCTCGCACGCGTGCGGGCCGCGCTCGCCGCGCTCGCGCCGGGAAGCCGCCTCGTCGCGTTCGGCAGGCTCGGGGTCGGTGCCCTGCACCTGCACGTCGTCGGAGCGGCCGCCGGGCACACGGCGGTCGACGCCGCGATCGCGCGCGCGGTCGTGGAGCTCGGTGGCGACGTCGCGGGAGAGCACGGAGTCGGCCGCGCGAAGGCGGCGCTGCTCGAACGCGGGGGCGGTGAGGCCCCGCGGGAGCCCGCCGGCGAGCTGAAGGCCGTGCTCGATCCGCGCAACCTCGCGAACCCGGGCGTGCCCGCGATGCGTGGTGGCGCGGGGCAGCGCCGCTGGTAGGGTCGCCGGTATGGGGCCGGTGGTCGAAGGTGTCGTCGTGCGCGGAGACGGGCGCGGTCGGCTGCTCGGCTACCCGACCGCGAACGTCGAGACCGGGTCGGTGGCCGACCTGCCGGACGACGGCGTCTACTCGGGCTGGGTCCGTCTCGAGGACGGGTCGGTCCACCGCTCGGCCGTGTCCGTCGGACGCCGCCCCACGTACTACGAGGACGGCGCGCTGCTGCTCGAGGCGCACCTGCTGGACTTCGACGGCGACCTCTACGACCAGCGTGTCGAGCTCGAGGTCGGCGAGCTCGTCCGCCGGCAGATGCGCTTCGAGTCGACCGACGAGCTCGTCGCGCAGATCGGCCGCGACGTCGCGCGCGTCCGCTCGCTCGACGGGGGATCGCGCGCGTTCGCCGACCTCGCGGAGCGCGCCGAGGGCTAGGTGGGCACCGGGGTCCCGGTTTCGTTACGCTGCTCGGGTGCGCGTCCGGTGGTTCTCGGCGAGATCGCTCGCGTTGCACGTCGCGCTCGTCGTCTGGATGGCCGCGTGCTCCCTCGCCGCGTGGTGGCAGGTCACCGTCGCGCTCGGCGGTGACCGCCTCGGCTACGTCTACGCGGTCGAGTGGCCGTGCTTCGCGATCTTCGGTGCGGTCGTCTGGTGGCACCAGCTCCACGACGACCCGAGCGCCGTCGGCGCGCGGGCGCTGCGCGGCGCGGCGACCGAGGACGCGGCCGGGTCCGAGCTCGACGTGGCGCGCATTCGCGACCTCGAGCACGACGACCCGGGGCTCGCGCGCTACAACGAGTACCTCGAGGACCTCTCGGGCCGGCCGCAGCCGCAAGGGTGGCGCCGGCCCTGACCGCCGCGCCGGCGCGGTCGGGGGACGCAGCGCTACGCCCGCTGCGCTCCGGCGCGCCTCGCGGGCCGTCGCATGCCCGGGATGCGAGATTCCTGGTCGCGCGCCGGTTCGAGGGCGTGGAGCGAGACCGCGTAGGTCGCGCCTGCCGAGTACGGCTCGCGCTCCCAGGTCGACCAGCGCGCCACGAGCGTGAGCCCGGCGTCGCTCGCGAGCTCGTCGTAGGTCCCCGGATCGAGGCGTCCGTCGCCGAGCGAGAAGCCCGCGAGGAGCAGCCCGCCAGGACCGAGGTGGCGCGCGAGGGCATGCAGCACGGCGCCGTGCGCGCCCGGGGCGAGGAAGACCATGACGTTGCCCGCGGCGAGGACGAGGTCGAACCTCCGGCCGAGGTCCAGGCGCGCGAGGTCGGCCTGGTGCCAGGCGAGCGCCGGCGCCTTCTCACGCGCCCGTGAGAGCATCTCGGGGTCGAGGTCGACGCCGACGACCTCGACGCCGCGGCGGTCGAGCTCGATCGCGACGCGACCTGTGCCGCAGCCCGCGTCGAGCACGGTCGCGGGCGCGAGCGACGTGACGAGGTCGGCCTCGCCGTGGACGTGCGTACCGCTCGACGCGAGGCGCTCGAATCGCAGGTCGTAGGCCGCGCCGCGCGCGACGTCCGCCGCGAGCCACGGCGACGCCGTTCCCGAGCCGTCCGAGCCGTCCGGGTCGTCCGCCTCGGCGCCTGCCCCTCGATCCACGAGCGGAGGTTACGGCGGCTCGGCGTTGGCCGCGCCGCGGCCGCCGCGCCGGTTAGGTGCACTGTGCAATAGTTAGACGGTGCACGCGATCGGGAGGGTCCCCGTCGCTGGGCCGGTCGCCGAGGAGGAGCACGTGGAACCGCAAGTCGAGCGGCGCGTCGCGGAGGCGGCCGCGGCCGCCGCCGACCGCGACGCACCCGAGGCCGCGGCGGCCGAGCGCGCCGCGGTCGACGCGGTGATGAGCGCCAGTCGTGCGCTCGTCGCGGTCGCCGCCCGGTCGCTCGCCGGCACCGGCGAGGAGGTCACGGTGCCGCAGTACCGG
>Ga0307374_10012695_pt1 | contig 11766 bp, 13 predicted proteins | sample OX3MG_FD_202532 | JGI IMG/M metagenome (GOLD analysis project Ga0307374, IMG submission 202532) | Soil microbial communities from Risofladan, Vaasa, Finland - OX-3 | ecosystem: Environmental > Terrestrial > Soil > Coastal area > Acid sulfate soil | place: Finland: Risofladan, Vaasa | collected...
GCCGTGCCAGACGATTCCCGCGGCGGGCGCGGGCAGCACGAAGCCGAGACGCACCAGCCCGCCAGCGACGCCCAGGATCAGGGCGACGAGGCCGAGTACCAGCAGCGGCACGCGCGCGGCAGGGCCGGCATCGCGCACCGCGGTGCTACCACCCGAAGCGCTGCCTGAGCCCATCGCTCATGCGCTCGGGCGTCCAGGGCGGATCGAACACGATCGCGACCTGAACCTCGTGCGCCTCGGCGCAGGCCCCGCGTATCGCGCTCTCGGCGTCTCGCGCGATCGCGCCGCCCATCGGGCACGCCGGCGAGGTCATAGTCAGGTCGACCTGGACCCGCCCCGGCACGCACTCGACGCGGTAGACCAGTCCGAGATCGACCACGTTCTCGCCGATTTCTGGATCCAAGACGCCATGCAGCGCCTCCCACACCGTGGATTCGTCGGGTATCAGCTCGGCCGGCATGCGGATCTCTCCTGCTCTCCTACGATATGCCGTCAGCCTAGGCGGACTCCGCGCGAGCGCCTTGATCCGCATCAAACGCGGGCCGTAGCCCGCGGATCTAGGCGGTGATTTCGCGCGCGGTAATCGTGTACTTGAAGCGTGCCGGATCGAGCGAGTCGAGCCGGCCGCGCGCGGTCTCTCCGTTGGGATACATCAAGTACGGAATTTTCGGGCCGCGAGAGTTCGGCAACGCGACGTCGTGCGCGTAGTTGAACGCCATCCAGTTCATCTCCCACTGGCCGAACAACCGCTTGCGATTGTCCTTGACGACCTGGTCGGCGAGCGTGAGCCCCGGGCGCTCCTCGAGCACGACCTTGCGCACGTCGGCCGGGTCGACCGGAACCCAGCCGTGGCCGGCGAGGTAGAACTCCGCGCGGCAATGCTGCGCTTTGCTGACGTCGGGACCGCTCGCGCCCAGGCTCTTGTAGCCGAGCTGGGACGGCGCGACGCGGATGCCGTACACGTCGCGCGCCGGGATGCCCGCGGAGCGCGCCAGCGCCACGTAGAGCGCGTTCAGATCGGCGCACTTGCCGCCCAGGTTCCGGGTCTCGAGCATCGACGCGACGTCGCCCCAGCCGCAGCCCTGGACCTTCGGGTCGCGGAAGGTGTTCTCGACGATCCACTCGTAAATCGCATGCGCCTTCTCGAGGTCAGTGCCGGCGCCGCGGGTGATCTGGCGCGCGGTCTCGCGCACGATGCCATTGGTGGGCAGCAGCGCGGTAGGCGCGAGATTGTGCCGCAGTACCGCGGGCTCCTCCGGCATCGCCTCGCCGGGCCCGGACAGATCCACCTTGCGGTAGCGCGTCGCCACCCGGCTGGTCACCACCAACGCGGGCTTGCGCGTGCCCGCAGCGAACTCCGCGTTGACCAGTCCTGCGGCGTCGTAGGGCAGCGTGACGTAGAAACGCGCGCGTCCGCCCTCCACGTGCCAGGTGGTGCCGAGATTGCGCTGGTAGTCGGTCTCCTCGAGCAGCGCCACCGGCAGCCACACCTTGGTAAGCCCCTCCGGGTCGAGCACCTCGGCGCGCTGCGTGACTTCGAAGCTGCGCCATTCGCCCCGCGGCGCGGCGGCTCGTGCCGCGCGCACTACCGCTGCCGAGCCCGCGGCGGCCAGCGGCAACGCCGAGCCAGATCTCAGAAATGTCCGTCGGTCCATGCTCGCTCTCCTTCCGGGTTGTGCCCAACAAGGGCGCCTGTAAAGTCTATGCCGAGTCGGCGGCTTCGCCCAGCAGGGCGCGCCGGAAACGCGCGCGCAACAGCGCGCCGTCCCGTGGCGGCAGAACGAGCGGCAGCTTCTCGCTGATCACCTTGACCTGGGCAAGCAGGGGTCCTTGCGCCGCGCGGATCGCGCAGCACAACGCGCTCAGCTCGTCGGCCTGCCGCACCACACTCGCGGCGCGGAAACGGCAGGCGAGCGCGGTCTGGGCCAGATTGACCCCATGCGCGGTGTGGGTAGCCTGCATGCCGGTCTCGCCGTAGCGCTCGTTGTCGATCACCACGATGCTCAGGTTCGAGGGCTGCTGCACGCCGATCGTCGCCAGCGACCCCAGCCCCATCAGCATCTCGCCGTCGCCGGTCACGACCAGCACCCGCCGGCGCGGCTGGGCCAGCGCCAGGCCGAGCCCGATCGTCGCCGCGAGGCCCATCGCACCCCAAAGCGGAAAGGTGAGCGGCGAATCGCCCGCTGCCGTGCAGTCCCATGCCGTCGAGCCGAGCCCGGCGACTACGAGCAGATCACCGCGCTCGCGCAGCAGCTCCCGGACCACGTCCCTGCGATGAAGAATCGCGCTCATTGTGCTGCCTGCTCCTGGAAGCTCTTGATGCCGATCACCTTCTGCGACACCAGCACCGCCGCGGCGCAATAGCTGCCGTAGGCGAGGCGCGCTGCCGCGGCCACCGCGGGCGCGACCTCGTCCGGCCGCGTAACCTTGTTCACCACCACGCCCATCGCTTCGAGCACTTGGGCAGTCGCCTGACCCATCGGCACCTGCCAGGGATTGAACTCTCCGTAGTCGCCGCGCATCGTGACCACCAGCAGCAGCGGGAAGCGGCATTCTTTCACCGTGCCGAGCGCATTGATGCAGTTGCCCACGCCGCTCGACTGCATGAGCAGGACGCAGCGCCCCCCGCCGAGCCATGCGCCGGCGGCGAGGCCGACGCCCTCTTCCTCGGCGCTCAGCACGACCGTGCGCAATCCGGCGTCGGCATGGCACAGCTCGATCAGACGCTTGTGGCCGGCGTCCGGCACGTAGCCCACGACGCTTACGCCGGCCTCCTTGAGCACCCGGTGTATCTCCCCCGGCCAGTCGATCGCTTCGCTCATCGCCTTCGCGCCCTTTCTCCGCCGGCGCTCGAGCGCCGGAATCCGTCTACTTCGACGAGCGGGATTCTATAATGGCGCAACGCAATGGCTCCGCTCCGGCAGGCTTGGTTCGAAGTGACGCGCGGCGCGCCGCACGCAGCGCGGTGCGCCCGATGGGCCTGAGCGAGTTCCTGGACCTGCTGCCGCGCGGCGACTTGTGGGTGTTCGGCTACGGCTCGCTGATGTGGGCGCCCGGTTTCCGCGCCAGCGAGAGCTCGGTCGCCTTCCTGCGCGGCTACCACCGCGCGCTGTGCATCCTTTCGCATCGCCATCGCGGCACCCCCGAGAATCCCGGCCTGGTGATGGGGCTATGCCGCGGCGGCTCGTGCTGGGGGATGGCGTTCAGGGTGCCCTCGACGCGCGCGCGGCGGGTGCTTGCCAAGCTCTGGAGCCGGGAGATGCGTAACCGGGTCTACACGCCACGCCTGCTGTCGCTGCGCGCCGGTACGCGGCGCGTGCGCGCGCTGGCGTTCGTCGCCGACCCGCGTCACCCGCAGTTCGCCGGGGAGCTCGACCTGCGCAGCCGCGCCCGGCTCGTCGCGCAGGGCATCGGCGAGCGCGGCCGCTGCCTCGATTACGTTCGCAATACGCTCGCGCACATGGGCGAGCTCGGCGTGCGCGATCCACACCTCGAGCGCGTGCTGCATACCGCGCTCGCGCTGCGCGGCGGTGCCAGGCAGCATCCCCTCGCCGAGCTCACCGTGAGCGCTCGCCCGCGGAGAGCCCCCGCGCGGCGCTCAATGCGCGCCGCATCCGCGCCAGCGCCTCGGCGAGCCGGGCGCGCTGGGTCCCGAAGTTGAGCCTCACGAAGCCCGGCGCGCCGAACTGCGCCCCCGGCGAGAGCGCCACGCCGTGCTGCAGGAAATGCGCCTGCGGATCGCTCAGGCCGAGCCCGGAGGCGTCGATCCACGCCAGATAGGTGGCCTCGACGTGGGCCATCGTCAGGCCGGGAAGCTCGGCCACGCACTGCTCGACCAGATCGCGATTGGCGCGCAGGCAATCGAGCTGCGCAGCCAGCCAGGCATCGTCGTCCCGGTAGGCGGCCAGCGCCGCGACGTAGCCGAACAGGGCCGGGTCATGCACGGTAGCGTGGAGATCCGCCGAGAACGCGCGGCGCAGCGACTCGTCCTCGATGATCGCGTACGCGCAGCCCGTCCCGGCGAAATTGTAGGTCTTGTTCGGGGACATCAGGGTGACGCTGCGCCGCCCGATCTCGGGCCCCAGGCTCGCGATCGGTACGTGCGCCTTGCCGGGGTCGAGCAGCAAGTCGCAATGGATCTCGTCGGAGCAGACCACAAGGTCGTGGCGCAGCGCGAACGTGGCGAGCCGCTCGAGCTCGGCGCGCGTGAAGACCGTGCCGCCGGGGTTGTGCGGGTTGCACAGGTACAGCAGGCGGCTGTTGGGCAGCACGGCAGCGGCCAGGCGCTCTTCGTCGATCACCCAGCGCCCGGCCGCGAGCGCGAGCGGCACGTCGGCATGCGCTCGCGGAGCGAGCTGCACTGCGCGCTTGAAATGCTGGTAGACCGGCGTCGGTACCAGAGCGTGTCCGTCCGCGGGCAGCAGGTGGCGCGCGGCCAGATGCAGCCCCGGCACGACTCCCGGCAGGTACACGACCCAGGCAGGCTCGATGCGCCAGCCGTAGAGGGCGCGCATGCGCGCGACGATCGCCTCGCGCAGCGCCTCGGGCGCCTGCGTGTACCCGAACACGCCGTGCGCCACGCGCGCGGCGAGCGCGTCGATCACCGCCGGCGGTGCCCGGAAGTCGGTGTCGGCGACCCACAGAGGGATCACGTCGCCGGGGTACCTGTCCCAGCGCATGCTCCAGGTGCCGGAGCGGTCGATCGGGAAGTCGAAATCGAAGGGCACGATCGGCGGTGCTCTAGGCGCGCGGCACCGCGTCGAGCCGCACCGCGATGCCTTCCAGGTCCTTCACCGGCGCGGGGTAGCGCGCCATGACCAGCGGGTCGTGGCCGGGCACGATGTGCGCCGGGGAATCGGCCAGCTCGCGCAGACGCCGGTAGCCCTCGACCATGTCGCCGAGCGAGTACACGATCGGGAACGGCCGCACCTGCTCCAGGTTGGCGTAGAAGTGGCTGGCGTCCGAGGCGAGCACCAGCCAGCCGCGCCGCGTCAGCACGCGCACCACCTGCAGCCCCATGGTGTGCCCGCCGATCAGGTGCAGCGACACTCCCGGCGCGATCTCCGCGTCGCCCTCGTGGAACTGCACGCGCCCCGCGTACACGCTGCGCAGCATGCCCACGACGTCCTCCACTTCGAACGCGCCGCTGAAGATCTGCTGGCACATGTGGCGCCCCGTCGCGTAGTGCATCTCGAGGTCCTGCAGGTGGAAGGTCGCGGCTGGAAACAGGTCGAAGTTGCCGACGTGGTCGTAATGCAGGTGCGTGATCACCACATCACGTACCTCGCGCGCGTCGACGCCGAGCAGCCTCAGGCCCTCGGTCGGACAGCGCAGGTGCTCGCGCCCGCGCTTGACCGCGGTCGCCGCCGAGAACCCCGTGTCGACCACCAGCGTGCGCTCGCCGCTGCGCAGAAGCCAGACGAAGTAGTCGAGCGGCATCGGCCCGTCGTGCGGGTCGCCGCCGATGAAGTTCTCGCGCGCGCGTCGGGCGTGGTGTGCGTACTTGAGCGCGTAGACCTCGTAGAGCGTCTCACTCATTTGGTAACCGGCTCTTTCGTCACCCGGATGCGGGCTGCTCGCCGCTTACCCGCCTGAAGGACGAACGATTCCCCGGGGGTGAAGCGCAGCGCCCGGTCGGAAACGCGCTGACCGTCCACCCGCACGCCGCCCTGCTCGATCAGGCGCTGGGCCTCCGAGATGCTCGGAACGAAGCCCGCCAGCTTGAGGGTCTGCGTGACCGCGAGGCCGTTCTCCGGCGCGTGGAACGCGAACTCCTCCAGGTCCTCGGGAAGCTGACCATGGCGGAAGCGGCGCTCGAACTCCGCTTCCGCGTCCTCAGCGGCGCGCAGGTCGTGGAAACGCGCAACGACCTCCCTGGCGAAAACAGCCTTTATCTCGCGGGGATTGCGCCCGTCCGCGACCTCGTCCCGCCACTTGCGCACCTGCGCCGTCGGCTCGAAGGAGAGCAGCTCGATGTAGCGCCACATCAGCTGGTCGGACACCGACATCAGCTTGCCGAAGATCTCGCCCGGCGGCTCGGCGATGCCGACGTAGTTGCCGAGCGATTTCGACATCTTGTTGACGCCGTCCAAGCCCTCGAGCAGCGGCATGGTGAGGATGCACTGCGGCTCCTGGCCGAAGTCCTTTTGCAGCTCGCGTCCCACCAGCAGGTTGAATTTCTGGTCCGTACCGCCCAGCTCGATGTCGGATTTCATCGCCACCGAGTCGTATCCCTGCATCAGCGGATAGAGGAGCTCGTGGATTGCGATCGGCTGGTTGGCGCGAAAGCGCTTGCTGAAGTCCTCGCGCTCGAGCATGCGCGCCACGGTGTGGCGCGCCGCGAGCCGGATCATGCCTTCGGCACCGAGCCGGTCCGACCAGGTCGAGTTGAACAGGATCTCGGTTCTCTCCGCATCGAGGATCTTGAACACCTGCTCGCGGTAGGTCTTCGCGTTCTCCTGGATCTGCTCGCGCGACAGCGGCGGACGCGTCTGGTTCTTGCCGGTGGGATCGCCGATCATCCCGGTGAAATCGCCGATCAGGAACTGCACGTGATGGCCGAGATCCTGGAAGTGGCGCAGCTTGTTGAGCACCACCGTGTGCCCGAGATGCAGGTCGGGGGCGGTGGGATCCATGCCAAGCTTCACGCGCAGCCGCCGGCGGCTGCGCAGCTTCTTGACGAGCTCCTCCTCGACAATCAGCTCGTCGCAGCCGCGCTTGACCAGCTCCAGGGCTTCGGCAATGGGAACCACGTTGGTTTCGTGCATTAGTGCCGCTTTTTCCCGCCCAGCGCGCTTTGCGCGGCGCGAACGAAGTTTGCTACACTGGCCGCGCTCCGGCGCCGTACTACATTTCGGCTGAACAACAACGCATTTTATCCGAAGCTAGGGAATGGCTAACCAGAATCTGGTCATGCGCGTCAGCGCCTTGCGCGTCGTCGTGCTCATCGGCCTCGCGCTATCGGGCATCGTCGCGGCATTCGCGACCATTTCGCCCGAACCCGACACCGCCGAGGTGCTGCTCGCCAAGACTTTGGTCATCGAGCCGCTCGCGATCCAGGCCCGAGCCTTAGCGCTGCCGAGGCCGGTGTCCTACGTGCGCGAGGAGACCTTCGCACGCGGCGACACGCTCGCACGCCTGCTCGATCGGCTGGGCGTATCCGATCTGGACACCCGCAAGCTGTTGCGCGCGGGCACGCTGCGCCTGTTGCGGCCGGGCTCCACGGTCGACGCCACGGTTGATGGGAGCGGCGCGCTGCTCAGCCTCAGCTTTCTCCTCGCGCGTGACTCGCTCGTCATGGTCCACCGTGATGCCGAGGCGTTCAAAATCGAACAATCGAAGGCTCCGCTATCGACCCTGGTCGCCATGAGATCAGGAGTGGTTCACTCCTCCTTGTTCGGCGCCACCGATGCCGCCGGCGTGCCCGAGCGGGTGGCGATGCAACTCGCCGACATTTTCGGGGGCGACGTCGACTTCTACCGCGGACTGCGCAATGGCGACCGGTTCGCGGTGGTTTACGAGATGTACTACCTGGACGGCCGCCCCGTGCGCTCGGGGCGCGTGCTGGCGGCGGAATTCGTGAACCGGGGCAAAAGCTATCGTGCGGTGTATTACACCGGCTCGGACGGCAAAGGCGGCTATTACACGCCGCACGGAAGAAACCTGCGCAAGGCGTTTCTGCGCGCTCCGCTGGAGTTCTCGCGCATCAGCTCGGGCTTCGGCATGCGCCTGAACCCGTTCCTGAAGATCTGGAAACAGCACAAGGGAGTCGACTACGCGGCGCCCGCGGGCACCCGCGTGCGCGCAGCGGGCGACGGCGTGGTCGAATTTGCCGGACGCCAACTCGGCTACGGCAACGTCATCATCCTGCGCCACTGGGGCCAATACTCGACGCTCTACGGTCATCTGCGCGGCTTCGGGCCGGGCATCCGGCGCGGCACCCGGGTGACGCAAGGCGAGGTGATCGGCTACGTCGGCCAGACAGGCTGGGCCACCGGACCGCACTTGCACTACGAGTTTCGCATCGCCGGAGTGGCGCGCAACCCGCTCACGATCGCGATGCCCGCAGCGCAACCGGTCGCGGCGCGCGATCTGGCCGCCTATGGCCGCTATGCCGGGCCGCTGGTCGCTCGGCTCGACCTGCTCACCAACACCAACCTCGCCCTGCTGGAGTAGGGCCCGCAGCGGGGCCTGAGCCGGTGTCCAGCCACGAGCTCTTCGTCGGCCTGATGTCGGGCACCAGCCTGGATGGGGTCGACGCAGTGCTGGTCGATCTCTCCGGGCCGCGGCCGCGGCTGCTCGCAGCTGCGCACCTGCCTTTCGACGCTTCGTTGCGCTCGGCGCTGCTCGCGCTCAACGCGGCGGGAGAAAGCGAGCTGGAGCGCGCCGCGCTGCTCGGCAACGAGCTCGCGCGGCGTTATGCGGACGCCACGGCGCAAGTGCTGGGTGCAGCGGGCATCGAGGCCTCGAGCGTGCGTGCCGTCGGTTGTCACGGCCAGACGGTGCGCCACCGCCCTGAACGAGGCTACACGATCCAGCTTGGCAATGCCGCGCTGCTCGCCGAGCTTTCGGGAATCAGCGTGATCTCGGATTTCCGCAGCCGCGACATCGCAGCCGGCGGGCAGGGCGCCCCGCTGGTGCCCGCCTTTCACTCCGCGGTGTTCGCGCACCCCGTCGAGGACCGCGTGGCGCTGAATCTCGGCGGCATCGCGAACCTCACCTGGCTACCGCACGCGGGCCACGTGACCGGGTTCGACACGGGGCCCGGAAACTGCCTGCTCGACCTCTGGGCGGCGCGGCACCTGGGCACGGCGATGGACGAAGGCGGCGCATGGGCCGCCGGCGCGAGGCCGATCGAGGGCCTGCTCGAGCGCCTGCTCGCGGAGCCGTTTTTCGCCGCGCCCCCGCCCAAGAGCACGGGTCGCGATCTATTCAACGAGCGCTGGTTGCGCGACAAGGTGGCGGACGACGGACCGCCCCGCGCAGTACAGGCAACCCTGCTCGAACTGACTGCGCGGACCGTCCGTGATTGCGTCGCCCGGTTCTGCGGGGGCGTCGATCGTGTCATCCTCTGCGGCGGTGGGACGCGCAACCGGGCTCTCGTGCGCCGGATCGGTGAGCTCTTCGCGCCCGCCGCAGTCGAGACGAGCGAGCTGCACGGCGTGGATCCGTCGCACGTGGAGGCGACCGCGTTTGCCTGGCTTGCGCAACGCGCGCTGCAGAGGACGCCGGGTAATCTACCGGCCGTCACCGGCGCGCGCGGCCCACGGGTTCTCGGCGCGATCTACCCGGCATGAACCCTGCGCCCCGCACACCTGGAGCTGTGCGCCGGACGGGACAAACGAAAAGGGGCCGCGAGGCCCCTTTGGAAGAATGAATTTACGGGTCGGTCAGGCGGAGAACGACGAGCCGCAGCCGCAGGTCGTGGTCGCGTTCGGATTCTTGATCACGAACTGCGCGCCTTCCAGCCCTTCCTGAAAGTCGATTTCCGCGCCGACGAGATACTGGAAGCTCATCGCATCGATCAGCAAGGTGACACCGTTCTTCTGCATCACCGTGTCGTCGTCGTTCTGAACTTCATCGAACGTGAAGCCGTACTGAAAGCCCGAACAGCCTCCGCCGCTGACGAACACGCGAAGCTTCAGCTCGGCATTGCCCTCCTCGTCGATCAGTTCCTTGACCTTGGTCGCGGCACTGTCGGTGAACACGAGGGGAGCGGGCATCTCGGTAACTGCGTTCATTCCGTACTCCTGATCATTCGGTCAACCAACCAAAAGCATTATCCAATCCTGGAACCCATGGGGTCAACGCGGGCATTCATCCGGCAGAGGCGAGCTTCAGCTCCACCCCTTTGCTCTCGCTATCACCCTGATGCACGAGGCGACCTTCCACCACCGCGCCCTGCTGCATTTCGATGCTCTTGTAATGCACGTCGCCTTTGACCGTTGAGCTCGCCTGGAGTTCGAGCGTCTCGGTCGCGTTCACCGGCCCGTTGATCGTGCCGTTGACCACGACGTGGGCCGCCTGGACCTCACCGTCGATGCACGCGTCTTCCGACACTACGAGGGTGCCCGGCTGGTCCGGTAATGCACAGACGTTGCCGCGGACGTTTCCGTCGACCCGCAGGCCGCCCGTAAAGTACACATTCCCCTCGATCCGGGTGGTGGCACCGATCAGGCAATCGATACGATTCTGCGGCTTGCTGGTCTTGCGGAACATATCTGCATCCTCTCAGCCCAGGGTTACGCTCTGGGTGGCGCGGGGTTGGCCGAACCCGTTTTCGTAGATGCGCACCTGCACGCTATCGACCTTCGACTTTGCGTCGACGCGGAAAGTGCCCTCGACGCGCTGGAACCGCTTGAATGCCAAGCGAAAAGATGATGCGCTCGCGTCACCCTGCTTCGGGAAAACCATAATAACACTCTTGCCGTCCACCGCCAGGTTCACCACCAGCTCCAGATGTCCTTGAAAGTCCTTGTCCCCGCCGACGCCCGAAGCGAGCAGCAAGCGGTAGCGGTACTCCCCCGGGAGCATGTCGGGCTCAACCTTGAAGCGGTAGATCGTCAGCGGGGGCGCGGTGCGCCAGTCCGTCGAGAGCATCTTGTCAAAGATTGCCAGCTCCTCGCGCATGCGCCCGTTTTCCTGTTCCAGCGTACGGACCTGCTCTGCAAGCCTCTGCTCGGCGGTACGTTCGATGGCAATCCTGCTGCCGGCGGCGTCAGCGATCGCGCGCAAGCGCTCGAGTTCCATGTGCTTCGCCTCAAGCTCGGCGCGGGCTTGGGCAAGCGCATGCTTAGTGTCGTGCCGATCGGCCCCCGGCAAGTGGCGCCCGGCGTCGTAGATCCATACCGCCGAGGCCGCGGCAAAAGCGAGCAGCGCCAGGACCCCGAGCCAGCGCCAGTACCAGGCCACCTCCGTGCGCACCGCGACCTTGCGCGCGGCGATGCCGAAACGCCGGCGCAGCTTGCGCAGTTTGACCGCCATCAGGGAACGACCGGCACCTGCGCCAGCCCTTGGGCTTCCGGTAATCCGAACATGATGTTCATGTTCTGCACCGCCTGCCCTGAAGCGCCTTTGACGAGATTGTCGATGACCGCAAGCACGACGAGCGTGTCGCCGCCGCGGGCCGTTTCACGCGGCCGGTGCACCGCGATCCGGCATATGTTGGCAGCGCGCACCGAGCGCGTGTCCGGATGACTTCCAGCCGGCATGACGTCGACGAATGGCTCCTGCGCGTAGCGACTCTCGAACAGAGCCTGGAAATCCAATTCGCGGGTTACGCGCGCATACAACGTAGCGTGAATACCGCGGATCATCGGCGTAAGGTGGGCCGCGAATAACAGCCCGACCTCACGCCCGGCGGCCTGCGCCAGGCCTTGGCGAATCTCGGGCCAGTGGCGATGCCCGGCGATTCCGTAGGCGGCGAAATTATCCGAGGCCTCTGAAAACAGCAGCTGCGTCTCGGTTTTGCGCCCGGCACCACTCACGCCCGATTTCGCGTCGGCGATCAGATGTTCAAGATCCACCGCTCCGGACTCGACCAAGGGCAGGAAGCCCAGTTGCGTAGCTGTCGGGTAGCAGCCGGGATTGGCGATCAGCTGCGCCCGGCTGATGGCTTCGCGGTTCAGCTCGCACAAGCCGTACACCGCTTGCGCGACCAGCTCGGGCGCCGCGTGCTTGACCTTGTACCAGCGCTCCCACTCGGCAACGTCCTTGATACGAAAATCGGCCGACAGATCGACGATGCGCACGCCCGCATCGAGCAAC
>Ga0307374_10012696_pt1 | contig 11765 bp, 10 predicted proteins | sample OX3MG_FD_202532 | JGI IMG/M metagenome (GOLD analysis project Ga0307374, IMG submission 202532) | Soil microbial communities from Risofladan, Vaasa, Finland - OX-3 | ecosystem: Environmental > Terrestrial > Soil > Coastal area > Acid sulfate soil | place: Finland: Risofladan, Vaasa | collected...
CTAGTGCGGATCAGCCCCTTCGACGCTGCCCATCGCCGCCACACCGCCTTTGCGCTGGTCGAGGTCTACCCCGAGATTCCCGACGAAGTGGAGTTGGACATCGACGAGAAGGACGTGCGCATTGACGTGTACCGCAGTTCAGGTGCAGGTGGCCAGCACGTCAACAAGACCTCATCGGCAGTGCGGATCACCCATATCCCCACCGGAATCGTGGTGACCTGTCAGAACGAGCGATCGCAACAGCAGAATCGTGAGACGGCATGGCGGGTGCTGCGCTCCCGGCTGCTCGACTACCAACGACTCCAGCGGGCCGAGCACCTCGCCGACCTCAAGGGAGACCTAATCTCCCCGGAGTGGGGCAATCAGATTCGCTCCTATGTTCTTCAGCCCTACACCATGGTGAAGGACAACCGGACTGGCGTCGAAGTGGGCAACGTGGACGCCGTTCTGGAGGGCGATCTCGATCCTTTCATCGAGGCATACCTGCGCCAGGAGGCCACTCAGCGCGAGCGGGACCCTGGCTCCTCCTAGGCAATTTGGAGACGCAGTGGCTGATAGATCACGACGTCGGACCGGATCGACCAAACGCGATGGGAACTTGGGTCGCGGTTCGGTTCCGAGTTGACGCGATCGGGCCTCGAAATCGGACGTTCGGAGATGGCCGATACCGTTCTTAGCCGCGGCCGGTATACTCGAGCCAGAATCGAGAACGGCCAAGGGCTTCACCACTCTCCCTCACCCGGGGTTCCGCCCGTCGGCTGCCAGTCCGCCTGGCACGAGGACAAAAACCTCCATTGATGTCGATTTCCACCAGCCCCGCTGCACCGATCGTTAAACCGGCGGAGGCCGGGAGCGCTTCTCTCTCCCGCAACGAGCCGCCCATCATCGTCTTCGAGCAGGTCACCAAGACCTACCCCAACGGTCAGGCGGCGATCAAGGACGCCTCTTTCACGGTGAGACCCCGCGACTTCGTCTTCGTGGTAGGCGCCAGCGGAGCGGGCAAGTCCACGGTGATCCGGCTGCTGATTCGCGAGGAGTTGGCCTCACAGGGCCACGTGTTGGTGGAGGGGCAGGACCTGGCCCGGCTCAAGCACCGGCATCTGCCCAAGCTGCGCCGCAAGATGGGGATCGTCTTCCAGGACTTCAAACTGCTCCCCAGCTTGACCGTGGCTCAGAACGTGGCCTTCGCCATCCAGGTGACCGACCCGGGCCGGCCCCACCTCAAGGAGAAGGTGGGGGAGGCGCTCTACATCGTGGGCCTGGAGGACAAGCTGAACGCCTTTCCGACCGAGCTCTCGGGCGGCGAGCAGCAGCGAGTGGCCATCGCTCGGGCTCTGGTGCACCGCCCCCGAATCTTTTTGGCGGACGAGCCCACCGGTAACCTCGACCCCGATGCCGGTTGGGGCATCGTCCAGCTGCTCCAGCAGATCAACCACCGGGGAGCGACCGTGGTCATGGCGACCCACAACCGTGAGGTGGTCGACCTCTGTCGGCGCCGGGTCCTGGCCATCGAGGACGGAAGGATCGTCCGAGATGAGGCCGAAGGCTCATACCTGCGCGAGGGGGATGCCATCCTGTGAACCCCATCCCGGCCCTGAAGTTCGTGGCCCGGGTGGCGATGCAGAACATCCTGCGCAACCGTGGCATCGCCATGGCCAGCGTCCTCACCATCACCCTGACCCTGTTGGGGGCGGGGGCGGCGGTGGTGGTGGTCCACGCTCTGGACGGGGTGCTCCACACCGAGGAGGCTCAGGCGTCGGTATTGAAGGTCTTCATGGCTGATCACGTCTCCTTCGCCAGCGAGATCAACCTTGCCCAAAACCTGGCCTCCGAATCCGCGGTGTCGGCGGCCGCATTCGAGAACAAGGACCAGGCGGCCAGGCAGGCCGCCACCAGCCTGGGCCTTAGCCAGGCCATCAGCCTGCTGGAGAGCTCCGGGGCCGGCAACCCGCTGCCGGCCTCGGTCAACCTCCATCTCAAGGACATCAAGGCCGTCTCCCAGCTCAACCGGCAGGTCCGATCGTCGGCGATCCTGGACACCGGCCCCCACCCGACTGACTACAACGCCAACGTCATCCCCCGTCTGGAACGGTACATATTCGTCGCCCAACTGGGCGGAGGACTGGTAGTGGCGGTGGTGGGAGCGGTCGCTCTGGTGATCATCACCATCTCGGTGCGGACGGCCGCCTACGTCCGGCGTCGAGAGATCGAAATCATGAAGCTGGTGGGGGCCACTGACTGGTTCGTGCGCTGGCCGTTCGTGCTGGAAGGGGTGATCGTGGGGGTCATCTCGGCCCTGGTGGCCGCCATAATCCTGGTCGGGCTGGGCCTGGGGTTCGGGAGCGGGCACGGTCTGGCGTTGGGTGTGGGACCCCGTTTCGCGGCCCTGATCGTGTTGACCCTGGTCGTCGCTGGTGGCTTGCTGGGCTCCGTGGGCAGCTTCGTAGGAGTTCGGCGCGCGCTGGGCACTTAGCCGGGTCTGGGACCAACTGGAGCAATCTCGGCCTGTGGCGGCGGCGCTAGGATGGCGCAGGTCTTCGCAACTTGACGGAGGCGGGCAACCGATGGCACTCACCGAGTCAGCTCCCGTAGGGGCTGCGGGACTTACCCGCGACCGGCTGCGATCTATGTACCGGGACATGCTCATGGGTCGCTTGTTGGACCAGCGGGTGCTGGTCCTGAATCGCCAGGGTCGGGCTCCATTCGCCATCTCCGGCCAGGGCCACGAGGCAGCCCAGGCTGGGGTGGGGTACGCCCTGCGCCGCGATCACGACTGGATCATTCCCTACTACCGGGATATCACCCTGGCGCTGGTTATGGGCATGGAGCCGCGGGATCAGTTACTGGCCGCCCTGGCCAAGTCTGGAGATCCCAACAGCGGGGCCCGGCAGATGCCCTCCCACTTCTCGTCGCGGCGCCACAACATCGTCACCGGGGGCAGTTCGGTGGCGACCCAGATGTTGCACGCGGTGGGGGTTGCCCAGGCCTTCAAGTATCGCCGGGAGGACAAGGTGGTGGTGGCCTCGGTGGGAGAGGGTGGGACCAGCGAGGGCGATTGGCACGAAGCTCTCAACTGGGCCTCGATCCACCGCCTGCCGGTGGTCTTCCTGGTGGAGAACAACTTGTTCGCGATCAGCGTGCCCCAGTCGCTGCAGATGGCGGTCAAGCACGTTTCCGAGCGCGCAGCCGGTTACGGCATGCCCGGGGAGTCCGTCGACGGCGGTGATGTCCTGGCGGTCTACCGGGCGGCCAGCGAGGCGGTGGAGCGCGCCCGCCAGGGTGGGGGACCGACCCTGCTGGAGGCCGACTGCGTCCGGCTGCAGTCGCACAGCAGTGACGATGACCAGCGGCGCTACCGTACCGCCGAGGACCTCGCGGAGATGCGCCAGCACGATCCCCTGGAGCGCTTCCGGGCCGACCTCGAGGCGTCTTCGATCCTCACCCCAGCTGAGGCCGACCAGCTCCGGCAGGAATGCCAGTCGGTGATCGACGAAGCCCAGGAAGAGGCCGACCAAGCCCCGGTCCCGGATCCGGCCTCGGCTCTTCTGCACGTCTACGGGGAGTCCTGACAGGTGCCGGAAATCACCTACGTGGAGGCGGTCCGGAGCGCCCTCGAGGAGGAGATGCGCCGGGATGACCGGGTCATCGTCATGGGCGAGGACGTGGGGGTCAAGGGTGGTGTCTTCGGGGCCACCGCCGGGCTCTTCCAGGAGTTCGGCGAGGAGCGGGTCATCGATAGCCCGCTGGCCGAGGCCTCGATCGTCGGGGTGGCCATCGGCTGCGCCCTGGCGGGGTTGCGCCCGGTGGCGGAGATCCAGTTTCTGGACTTCATCCCTCCCGCCATGGACCAGCTCATCAGCGAGGCCGCCAAGATCCGCTATCGCTCCAACAACGACTGGAGTTGCCCCATGGTGGTCCGCGCCCCCTGCGGCGGAGGGGTCCACGTCCACGGAGCTCTCTACCACTCCCAGATGCTGGAGGCGCTCTTCGCCCATGTGCCCGGGCTCAAGGTGGTGCTCCCCTCCAATCCATATGACGCGAAGGGTCTGCTTCTGGCCGCTATCCGCGATCCCGACCCGGTCTGTTTCTTCGAACACAAGGGCCTTTACCGCTCGCTCCGCCAGGAGGTCCCCGAGGAGGAGTACCTGGTTCCGATCGGCAAGGGCAAGATCGTGCGGGCCGGGCGGGACATCAGCTGCTTCACCTATGGGGCCACCGTGCACGAGGTGATGACGGCCGCCGAGAGGCTGGCCGCCGACGAGATTGAAGTCGAGGTGGTGGATCTGCGCACGGTCCGACCGCTGGATCGCGACCTGATCGTCGAGAGCGCCCGCCGGACCGGCAAGGTGCTAGTGGCCCACGAGGCCAACCTGGCAGTCGGGGTGGGGGCCGAGGTGGTGGCCCTGGTGGCCGAGGAGTGCTTCGAGCAGCTGGACGGCCCGGTGATGAGGATCGGCGGACCGGAGATCCCCGCTATCCCCTTCGCCGAGTCACTGGCCGAGGTCTACTGCCTGGGGCCCGACAAGATCGAGTCCAAGCTACGGGAGCTGGCCGCCTACTAGGCGGCCCAAGAAGGGAATCCAAGCCAATGCCAATCACCGTCAAGATGCCCCAACTGGGAGAGTCGGTCACCGAGGGCACGATCGGAAGTTGGCTGGTCCAGCCCGGTCAGCAGGTGGAGCGGTTCGAGTCTCTGGTCGAGGTGATCACCGACAAGGTGACCGCCGAAGTGCCCTCACCGGCAGCGGGCACGGTCGGCGAGATCCTTGCCCCCGAGGGCCAGCGGCTTTCGGTCGGCGAACCGATCTGCACCATTGAGGGTGCGGTCGGGGTAGATCTCGAGCCAGCCGAGGCAGAGCCGGCGGCCGGCCTCGGTGTCGGGACGGAGGAGGCTGCTGGGGCCGAGATCCAGGCCACCGCCGAGGCCGAACCTTCGGTCCCCACTTCTGATCCTACCGGCAACGGCCAGCGCGCCCCCGAGGTCGGGGCGCCGGCCCCCGAGCCGGCCCCGGCTCCCGTGGCAGCGGCTGGCGGGGGCGAGGCTGGAGGCCAGGGGTTCGTCAGCCCCGCCGTGAGGGCGCTCGCGGATGAGCACTCGCTGGACATCGCCCAGGTCCGGGGCAGTGGTTTTCAGGGTCGGATCACCAAGCGCGACGTGCTGCTCTTCCTGGCGAGCGGCGCCCGGTCCAGTCCCGGGCTGGCTCCGGCAGTTCCGTCGATGGAGCCTGCCGCCGCCGCCGGGCCGCCTGCTCGGCCCAGTCCCGGGGAGCGGGTGCCGCTCAGCCCCATGCGCCGCTCCATCGCAGAGCACATGGTGCGAAGCCGGCGCACCTCGCCGCACGCCTGGACCATGGTCGAAGTGGACATGGGCGGGCCGGCCGCGGCCCGAGCCGCCCGCCGCGCCGAGTTCCAGGCTGCGACCGGCGTCGACCTGACCTTCCTCCACTTTGCCATGAAGGCCACCTGCCTGGCACTTCGGGCGGTGCCCACCATGAACTCGGTCTTCGAGGAGGAGGCCATCTACCTCCGCAACGAGGTCAACTTGGGGATCGCGGTGGCGGTGGGGGACGGTCTGATCGTCCCGGTGGTGCGCGGAGCCGACCGCTACAGCGTGGCCGGTCTGGCCCAGGCGGGCAGCGACCTGATCGAGCGAGCGCGGCGGGGCAAGGCGCGGCTGGAGGACGTCGAGGGCGGCACCTTCACCCTCAACAACGCTGGGGCTCTGGGTACGGTGATGTCGCAAGCCATCATCAACCAGCCCCAGGCCGGGATCCTGGTGATGGACGCGGTGGTCCGGCGGCCGGTGGTGGTCGGGGAGGGCATCGCCATCCGCCCGATCATGAACCTCTGTCTCAGCTTCGACCACCGAATCAACGACGGCGCCGCCGCGGCCCGCTTCCTGGCGGCGGTCAAGAGTTCACTGGAGGCGGTCACCCCGGAGACCTCGCTCTTCTAGCCGGCCCCGGGGCGACCCGCCCCGGCAGGATTAGGATTGGCGGGTGGACAGCCAGCCAGAGCAGCGGGGCACCCGTGTCAAGTTGAGCCTGCCGGTGCTCTTGGACCGCCGTCCCGACCTGGTTCCAGGTCGAGGCCCGGTCGGAGATGGGCGCCCGATGTGGCAGCAGCTGCTGCCCAGCGGCGTTGACCGAAGGCCCAGCTGGCTCACCGTGAAGATGCCGGTGGGAGGCAAGTTCCAGGAGTTGGACCGGATCATGCGCGGCAAGCGGCTCCACACCGTGTGTGAGGAGGCGCGCTGCCCCAACATTGGCGAGTGCTGGAGCTACGGCACCGCCACCTTCATGATCCTGGGCGACCGCTGCACCAGGGCCTGTGCCTTCTGCGCCGTCACCTCGGGCCGACCCTCCGGGCTGGACCTGGAGGAGCCCGAGCGGGTCGCCGAGGCGGTCTCTGAGATGGGGCTCAAGCACGCGGTGATCACCTCGGTGGACCGCGACGACCTTCCGGACGGGGGGGCCGAGATCTTCGCTCGGACCATCGAGGCGATCCACCGCCAGGTGCCGGGCTGCCAGGTAGAGGTGCTGACCCCGGACTTCCAGGGCTCCGAGACCAGCATCGCCACCGTCATGGCGGCGGGCCCGGAGATTTTCAATCACAACATCGAGACCGTCGCCAGGCTCTTTCCCCGGGTGCGCCCCAAGTCGCTCTACTCCCGGTCCCTGACCGTGCTGCGCCGGGCCGGTGAGGTGCGTCCAGGGTCCCAGACCAAATCGGGACTGATGGTGGGACTGGGGGAGACCATGGACGAGGTCAAGCAGGTCCTGGTGGACCTTCGTCAGCACGGGGTCAGGCTGGTCACCATCGGCCAGTACCTCCGCCCCTCCCTGAAGCACATCCGCTGCGACCGGTTCTGGCGGCCGGAGGAGTTCCTGGAACTCAAGGACTACGGCCAGTCGCTGGGCTTCGCCCACGTGGAGTCGGGCCCTCTGGTGCGCAGTTCCTATCACGCGCACCAGCAGGCGGTGGCGGGAGCCGCGGCGAGGCCGATCAGCTCCGAGGCCTCCTAGTCGTGGCCGGGGTCTGGCGCCCCCCGCTCAAGGTGGTCTGGTGCGGCGCTGTTGCCTACCAGACGGCCTGGGACTGGCAGCGCCAGCTGGCCGCAGCTAGGGCCCAGGGCGAACTCCAGGAGGACGTCCTGCTCCTTCTCGAACACCCACCGGTGTACACCATGGGTCGGGGCGGGAAGCCCGAGCACCTGCTCCAGGGGGTCGCAGGGCTGAGTGCCAGCGGCGCCGAGTACTTTGAAGTGGACCGGGGGGGATCGGTGACCTACCACGGGCCTGGTCAGCTGGTCGGATACCCGATCGTCAGCCTGGAGCAGCTGGGCACCGACTGCATCGCTTATCTGCGGGCCCTGGAGGATGCCCTCATTGACGCCTGCCAGGTGCGTGGGGTCGATGCCTTCCGGACGCCGCCCTACACCGGGGTGTGGAACCGAGAAGGCAAGCTGGCCGCCCTCGGGGTGAAGCTGAGCGGACGCAAGGTCACTTACCACGGCTTCTCGCTCAACGGTACCACCGACCTTTCCGCCTTCGAGCTGATCGTGCCGTGCGGCATCGAGGGAAGTCGAGCCACCTCGCTGGAGGCCGCTGGGGCCAGCGGCGACTTGCGGCCCGAAGCCCTCTCCGAAGTCGTGGCTCCCTTCGTGGCCCACGCGCTTGGGCTGCGCCCCGAACCGGCCAGCCTGGCCGAGCTGGGACTTGCCCTGCCACTTGGCGCAACAGCTCAAGCCTGATGCGCCACAGGTCGGAATCGGGCTCCGGAAACTGCCTATTTACGTGCGGACTCGGATGGAGGATATTTCTACCCACCGATCCGTGGGCACGATCAGAGAGAGGGCTAGGGCGACGCGGAGCCGGATGGTACCGGCCCTGACCTGGGAGGGCGAGAGCGGACCGCAGCGGGCGAACCGCCGGTCGCGCCTGGGGCAGTTGGACCGCGTCCTGGAGGTCCTGGAGGAGCTCAACCTTGAGGGCGAGCGAACCGTGCCGCCGGAGATCAGGCGGCAGCTGGAACTTTGTGGCATCGTCAGCCTGGCCGACGAGAGCCCATCGGCGGTGCTTGAGCGGGTCCTCAACGGGCAGGAGTTGTATCTGCTCCATCCGGTAGCCCTACTTCCGAACAAACTGGAGGGGCGGCGGCCCCGCTCCATCAAGACCGACTCCTGAGCGCTCAGTCGGCCGCCGAGCCGGGGAGCTCTGTCATGAATCCGTCACCTTCAGGTTGACCCGCGCCCTGGACTCGACGACTACGCTCCCGCCATGACCCTTGGCCACCCCCGCTGGGGATGACCGACTACGACGCGACGCCTTCCAGCACCCTCGGCTTTGCCACGGACGATCTGGCTCACCGGGCGGGAGCCGCCCGGGCCGTACCGGCCGAAGTCGCCCCCGGCCCGCCGGGAGGAACCTGGTGGGGAGCGGTCACCTCGCCGCCGCCCTGGCAATGGCACCGACCGGCGCGACAGGGCTACGGGCTGGGCGCCATCGTCTTGTTGGGATTTGGCTGTGCCGCCGCGGGTGGCCTCTACCAGCCATTGGGGCTGGTGGCCATCGTCTTGGGGGCCTGCCTGGCGGTGCTGGCCCCCACCGGCGAAAATCGATCGGCGTCCAGCCTGGCCTGGTTGGCAGCGGTCTTCATCGGCGCCCTCAGCAATCGGTTGGCGTTGGGCATCTCCGGACTGGAGTCGGTGGTCCCGGTTCTGGCCGGTATCGCGGCATGCACGATCCTGGTCGTTCGTCGTCGGTGGGTCCGCCAGGCGGCGGTGGTGGCGACGGCGCTGTTGGGGTTGGTGCCCATGTTCGGGAACCTGGTCTGGGGACGGGCCGCCATTGATGTGTTTAACTCGGCGCAGCTCCTGACCGCCAGACTCCTGGCGGGGGGAGATCCCTACTCGGTGCTCTTTCGCACCACCACCCCCCACCTCCGGTATGGGCACTACTTCTACGGCCCGGCGGTTCTGCTGCTGTCGATTCCTGGCCGGCTGGTGGGCGACATTCGAGTCAGCAACCTGCTCTCAACGGTCGTCCTGGTGGTCTGTATCACCCTGCTGGCCCGGCGCCACGGGGGATCGGAACACGGCTGGCGCTGCCTGGCGCTCTGCCTCACCCTTCCCTTCTTTCCCTTCATGATTCTGCAGGCCTGGGCGGAGATTTACCTGCTCACCGCCATCGCGCTTTGGCTACTTCTTCGCGACCGTCACCGATGGGCAGCTGTGGCAGCTCTGGGAGTGGGAATGGCGACTGTGCCAACGGCGCTTCCCCTCATCGTGCTGCCCTTCCTTTGGTGGCGGCGGCCCAGAGTGGAAATCGTGATCGCGGCGGTCATCGGCGTCGCGATCTGCGCTCCCTTTGCCATCTGGGTCGGCCCCAGCCACTTCCTCTCGGACACGATCGGGCTTCAACTACGTCTGCCGCCCCGGGTGGATGGGCTCGACCTGGACGCCGCCTGGCTCCGGCTGACCGACACCTGGCTGCCCTTCTGGTTGTGGCCGGCGGTGGCCGGGGTGACCCTGGCCCTGCTCTCCCGGGCCCGCCCGCGCAGCTGGGCGGCCGCGCTCTACCTGGGGTCCAACATCCTGGTGGTGGCCTTCCTGTATGCCAAGTGGGCCTTTTTCAACTACTACTTGCTGGTGGCGGTGGGGATCATCATCGCCATCGCCCTGGACGGAATCGCCGAGCTCGCCGGGAGGGATCCGGCGGCGGACCCTGTCCCGGTGCAGTCGCTGGGTCCGCCCGTCGCTGTGCCCCGTGCCGCCGCAAGTTGAGCGGACGTCTAGCCGGGGCTGGTCAGTCCCGCCAGAGCCACCAAGACGGGGCCGCTACTCTGATTCCTTCCGGGCGAATAGCTCAGTGGTAGAGCGCCTCGCTTACACCGAGGATGTCGCAGGTTCAAATCCTGCTTCGCCCACGCCACCTTGGCCGGTTCGCGGTGTCGTGGTCCGCTGGTCCCCGCCGAAAGGCGGGGGAGTGGAGGAGTCCCCTAGGCTGGACCGCCCATGACCGGTCGCGCCGGGCTGACCGGTGGCCCCCGTCCCGGCTCCGCTGAGCTGGCCCGGTCCAGTCCGCGCGGAAGCTGGCTGACCCCCAGTTCGCCGGTGGTGCGGGCGGCGCGCCTGGTGATCGTGCCCATGGCCGCGCTGGCACTGGTTCCGGTGCTGCTCACCGAGTTGCATTTCTTTCCGATCCGCGACCTGGTGGGCGCCACCATCCCCGACACCATCTACTTGGAGCACGCGGCCCAGGGGCTGGTCCAGGGCCACCAACCGTACGGCACCAATTTCCTGACCGCTCCCGACGGCCGGCTGGTCTTTGTCTATCCACCCTTGAGCCTCTTGCTGGCGCTCCCAGCCCTCCTGGCCGGCGCCGACTACTCCTTTGGTCTGGCCCTGGAGCTGCTGGTACTGCTGGGGCTCGGGCTCTGGCTGCTGGGCTGGGGCTGCCGCCGCTCGGGAATCTCGTTCCCGGCGGTGCTGCTGATCGGTCTGCTGTTGCTGGCGATGGGGCCGGTGCTGGTCACCCGAGTCGATGCGCTCCAGGGCCTGGCTCTGGCAGGGGCGGCGCTGGCGCTACGGAGCCGGAGGACCGCCCTGGCGGTGGCGCTGGTCGCCCTGGCCACCCTGGCCAAGGAGACCGTCGTGGTGGCGGCGCTTCCGGTAGTGGTCTGGTCCTTGTGGCCGCCCCCCGGGTCCAGGTGGCGGTCGGGACTGGGCCACCGAGTGGGGGCGGTGCTGCTGGGGCTGATCCCGGCCGCCACTCTGCTTTTGATCTTTGGGATCTGGTCCGCGGGCAGGGTGCTCAATTCCGCCGGCGCCAGTATCAATCGCGGCGTCGAGATCGAGAGCGTGCCGGCGGTGATCAGTGCACTGCTGCGGCCGATTTTCCCGCTAACCGTTTCCACCGGAAAGCTAGCCTCGGTCCAGGTCTCGGGTGCTGAAGTGACCTGGGTTGCCACCGTGGTGGCGCTGGTCGGCGTCGCCGCGTTGGTCTGGGGTGCGGTCCACTTCGCCCGGGCCCGGTGCCAGCCGGCCACCGCCATCGCCTTCGCGCTGGCGGTGGGGCTTGCCGCCACCCCCGTCTTTTCGCCCCAGTACCTGCTCGCCCTGATGCCGGTGCTGGTCCTGGCCGCCTGCACGGAGGCGGGACCAGCGCGGGGAAGACTGCTCCTCCTTTTGGGGCTCCTCTTGGGGCTGCTGACCCAGGTGGAGTTCCCATATCTGTTCAGTTCGGTTGACGTGTTGGCCCCACTCGGAACCGCCGTGGTGGTCGCCCGAAACCTGCTGCTGATCGTCACGGCGGTCACCCTGGCCCGGTCCCATCCCGCTCCCCCGGCTGAGTCCAACCGGGCCGCCTCACCCCGCTGACCCGGCCGCCTCCGGACCAGCGTCGCCACGGTGCTAGCCTAGGGCCGAGTTGAGATCCGCGGTCGGCGCGAAGTGAGGTGGCCGGCATCGGCCTGAGTCCCGGCGACGCCAGCGGGCGGGGCGGGTCCCGGTGGCTGGCTGCGTTTGCGGTCCTGCTCCTGCTGGTGGTGGTGGCGGTGTCGGTCCGGGCTCACTACTCGCTGGGCCCCACCGGGGCGGCGGCTCAGGGACCGGGGGCCGCCCTGCTGGCCTCCATCGTCCGGGTTCTGTTGGTGGTTTTCGTGGCGGTCTTCGAGTTGCTCGTGCTGGCGGCACTCGTCTACATACCCTGGCGCCGGCTCAGGGATGCCGGAAAGAGCGGTGTGCGGCCGGCCCGGTTGAGACG
>Ga0307374_10012697_pt1 | contig 11765 bp, 10 predicted proteins | sample OX3MG_FD_202532 | JGI IMG/M metagenome (GOLD analysis project Ga0307374, IMG submission 202532) | Soil microbial communities from Risofladan, Vaasa, Finland - OX-3 | ecosystem: Environmental > Terrestrial > Soil > Coastal area > Acid sulfate soil | place: Finland: Risofladan, Vaasa | collected...
GTGGGAACCAGATGTAGGTCGCGAGGTTGTTCCGGAACGCGTCCCCGCGCTCGTGGAAGCGGAACCAACCGATTCCGATCGTGAAGGCGCCCACGATCGCCGCCGGCGCGCCGCCCAGTATCACCGCGGCGAGCATGATTCCGAGGAAGCTGCCGGAGATTCCCATCAGGCCGGATGGCAGCGCCGCTGCCGTCAGATCGCTGATCACCGCCAGCACGATCATGGTCAGCAGGTACCAGGGTTGCCACCAGGCCATGTGCAACGAGGCCGTGACGTGCAACGTGGATATCAGGACCGCGACGGCAATGCCTGCCGCGAGCAGGGTCACGTGTACCGCAAGGAGCCTGCGGCCATTGGCCAGTTCTGGCCGATCCGCCCGGCGGTATGCGGCGCCGAGCTCAGGTGGCTGATCGTTCTCGGTCATCCGAGGGTAAGTCTCCGTGCTTCGCGGGTTCGACACGCAGCTTGGTTCTCCTGGGCCCGGTGGGTTTGATCGTCGGTCTCAGGCCCTGCGTCTTGGTCCTGCGGAAATGTTAGGCGCACCCTGTCAATTGGCCTGAGCGCAAGCGTCAGCGCAACGAGCGCGACCCCGCCGGCTGAAACGGCGTAGGCGGCCCGTGGTGAGGTCAACTCGGTCACGAGCCCGCCGGCGGCGAAGCCGACGGCGGGCATCAGCTGTGTCACGCCCTCAAGGATCGCCATGACCGCGCTCTGCGTGCTCGTCGGGATCCGCTCCTGCACGGCGGTGACCAGCGCGATCCAGCCACAGCCATTGCCGGTTCCGCCGACGAACGAGCCGGCGCACGCGACCGCCAGCGATGGTGCGGCGGCGAGACCCGCATAACCTGCGGCCACGAGCGCCAAGCCAACGCCGAGCACCGTGATCAAGGGCAGCTCCGGCAGCGCCGCAAACGCAGCGCCGCCGAGCACCGTGCCCACCCCCCACGCCCCCAGCAGGAACCCATATCCGGAGTCACCGGCGTGGAGCGTGGTCACGGCGAAGACAACTTCGATCGGGATCGCAACTGAGGCGAAGGCCCAGAAGAGCGCGTTGACGATCATCAGCCGGCGTACCGCTACGTGGTGTCGGAGCAACGTCACCCCGGCCCGGGCACGTGTGCCGAAGCTGGCGTCGCGGTCGTGCGCCACGGTGATGCCGGGGGCGCTCGCGATGATCAGCGCGGTGAGGACGAAGGTGATCGCATCGAGCACGAGGGCTGTGCCGGCGCCCTTCCATGCGACGATCGCGCCTGCGATGACCGGAGAGCCGGCGGTGGCGGCGACGACGCCGAGGTTCATGATCGCGTTGCCCTCACGCAGCAGGCCCGCTCTGGTCAATCCCGTGGCCGTCGCACCCCTGGTCAGTGCCTTGGCCGTGATGGCGAGTACCGCATCGAGCGCGCCGAGTACGAAAACGGCCGGCAGTGAGAAGTGGTGGGTGAGCACCGCCAGACCCGCGAAGAAGGCGGCCTCGAGCAGGTAAAGCGCCGCCAGAACCACACGGGGGCGGAGGGTCTCGAGCCGGGCGGTCAGGACTGGCGCCAGCAGCGCCGGCAGGAATCGCACCGAAAGGAAGAATGCGGCCGTCGCGAGCGGGCTGTGCGTCCGGTCATAGGTCAGGATCGTCAGCGCGATCTCGCCGATCCAGTTGCCGAACTCGTTGACCCAATAGGCCCCGGCGAGGTGCCGGAAGCTGGCCGAGCGCAGGGGGCGCAGGTCGAGCATGGTCTAACGCCTGGTTATGCGAGGCATAACCACTCAGCGTCTACCGGAATGCGGGTCACCCCGCCAACCTTCTGCATGCGGAAAGCAACCCCTTTCGGCTTGGCAAAAGCCATGCACACCCCCAGCTAAAGGAGACTGCAATGGGCGTTCGTTCTCTATAGCTCGTAGTTTCAGCATGCGAGGTCCCGAGGAGCCTGATCGCGTGGGGCTCCTCGGTATCGCGCGGCCAATAATCGCCTCAGTATCGGCAAAAGCCGCAAACTGCTTGAGAAAACCTTGCAAGATTTCTTGCAAGGCGTTAGGCGTTAATGGGTAGTCCGGTGGCTGACCTATGCTCCGCCGCATGTCGGCGCTCCGGCAGGGCCAGCCCGCGGACGAGCGAGCTGAGGGGTTCGGGAGCCGCGGTCACGTACCAGTTCGCGACCTTGAGGTCGGCGAATTAAGGGCTTTCTGCGCGGCCGCGACACTCGGCAGCATCGCTGAGGCCGCGCGCTCGATGAGGGTGAGCCAGCCGGCGATGTCCAAGCGGCTGCGCGCGCTCGAAAACGTCGCCGGCGCCGAGCTGTTCGAGCGTTCCAGTCGCGGTGTGACGCTGACGGCTGCGGGCGTTCAGCTCTACAGCGCAGCCCGTCGGCTGCTGCGCAGCGCCGACTCGGTGCAGGCGCTGATCAAGACCGCGCCGTCGATGCCGGTCCGGATCGCCTCCAGTCCGACGATCGCTGAGCTGCGCCTGCCGCAGGTGCTGAGCGAGCTCGCCGGCAGTGAGCACGGGCTCAGCGCAGAGCTGATCTCCGCCAACTCCGGGCTTGTGCGGGAGCTCGTCCGCGACGGACGCAGTGACCTCGGTATTGCCAGCATCGACCCCTACGCCCTGCACGCCGACGGCCTGGAGGAACGGATCGTTTGGCGCGACGAGCTGGTGCTCGTGGTGCCGCCTGGCCATCCGTGGGAGGATATGGAGGAGGTGCCGGCCGAAGACTTTGCGTCGACGTCCGTGGTGCAGCGCGACCCGTGGTCCAACTCGAGCCGGATCGTGAACTCGACGCTCGAGCGGTTTGGGCTCGAGCGCGTCCCTGCGACCGCCGCGATCGGCAGCACCGCCGGCGTGATCGCGATGGCGCGGGCAACCGGGGCGCCGGCGCTGATCTCGATCCTCGCGGCCCGCGCCAACCCTGAGCAGCAGCTCGAGATCCGCCGTGTCGAGGGGCTCCGTTTCGGGCTCGAGTACGCGCTCGTCTGGATGGGGACGATGCTCGACCTACGGGCCGAGGTGCAGACCGTCGCGGGCCACATCATGCACCTGCCGTTCGCGCGCCCGCGCCCGTCTCACTAGCGAGGTCGGCGGGTCTGACCAGCGCGCGCGGCGGCGTCTGACTTGCGAGCGGGGAGCCCTCGCCAGCCGCTAGGATCGGCGGCATGGCCGCCGTCTCAGACCTGAGGCTGATCGCCTCCGGCAAGGTCCGTGAGATCTACGAGCTCGACGATCAGCTGCTGCTCGTAGCCTCCGACCGGATCTCTACCTATGACGTAGTGCACCCGAACCCGATCCCGGGGAAGGGCGCGGTGCTCACCGCGATCTCGACGTTTTGGTTCGAGCAGACCTCGAGCCTCGTGCCGAACCACCTCGTGTCGGTGACCGACGGAGTCCCCGACGAGGTCCGCGGCCGCGCGATGGTCGTCAAGAAGCTGAGCATGCTGCCCGTCGAGGCGATCGTGCGCGGCTACATCACCGGCTCGGGCTGGAAGGACTACCAGCAGACCGGGAGCGTCTCCGGCGTGGCGCTGCCCGCCGGCCTGCGGGAGTCCGACCAACTCCCCGAGCCGATCTTCACTCCCTCCACGAAGGCGGACGTCGGCCACGACGAGGCGATCGACTTCGACCGCGCCGCCGAGCTGATCGGCGATCGCGATCTCGCGGAGCGCCTCCGCAAAGCCTCAATCGCCGTCTACCAGCACGCCGCCGCGCACGCCCGCGCTCGCGGGATCATCCTGGCGGACACCAAGTTCGAGTTCGGCCTGGACGGCGATGGCCGGCTCACGCTCGGCGACGAGGCGTGCACGCCCGACTCCTCGCGCTTCTGGCCGGCCGACGGTTACGAGCCCGGCCACGGCCAGCCGAGCTTCGACAAGCAGATCGTGCGCGACTGGGCATCCTCCACCGGCTGGGACAAGCGCCCGCCCGCCCCCGAGATCCCGGAGGACGTGGTCGCCCGCACACGCGCGAAGTACATAGAGGCCTACGAGCGCATCACCGGTAACGCCTTCGCCGATTGGGCCGCCCGTACCCAGGCGAGCGGCCACTGATGCGGGCACGTGTGCTGATCCGGCCCAAGGCAGGCATCCTCGACCCGCAGGGGCAGGCCGTCGAGCGAGCGCTGCCGGCGCTGGGCTTCTCCGGTGTGTCGGCCGTGCACGTCGGCCGCCTCGTCGAGTTGGACGTCGATGACGCGACTCAGCTCCCATCGATGTGCGAACGCCTACTGGCGAACCCGCTCGTCGAGGACTACGAGATCATCGAGAACGCGTGAAGTTCGGCGTCATCCGCTTCCCCGGCACGTGTGACGACGTCGACGCCCAGCTCGCCGCCGCTCGCGTCGGCGAGGCAGAGTTGCTCTGGCACGGCGACCGTGACCTGAAGGGCGTCGACGCCGTCGTCGTACCCGGCGGGTTCTCCTACGGCGATTATCTGCGCGCCGGCGCGATCGCCCGCTTCGCCCCGGTGATGGAGTCCGTGATCGAGTTCGCAAACGATGGCGGGCTCGTGCTCGGCATCTGCAACGGCTTCCAGATCCTCTGCGAGGCGGGCCTGCTCCCGGGTGCGCTGCTGGACAACGAGAGCCTCAAGTTCGTCTTCCGCCAGGTGCAGATGGACGTCGTCGACCGCAACACGCCGTTCACCCGCAACTGCCCGCCGACGCTCTCGATCCCGGTCAAGCACATGTCGGGCCGGTACTACTCGCCCGAGCCGGTCCAGGTCGTGCTCAGGTACGCGGCGGGTCACAACCCGAACGGTTCGCAAGACGACATCGCGGGTGTCGTCAACATCGCCGGCAACGTGTTCGGCCTGATGCCACACCCCGAGCACGCGGTCGACCCGCTCACCGGCTCCGAGGACGGGCTCACGATCTTCGAGTCGATCCGAGCCGCCGTCGACGAGCGCGTGCGGGTGGCTTGAGCGCAACTCACCCGATGAGCGCCGGCGCCCAGCCCAAGCATCGCGAGCTCGGTCTGACAGATCACGAGTACGACCTGATCGTGACCGGACTCGGCCGCGAGCCCGTCGACGTCGAGCTGGCGATGCTCTCGCTGATGTGGTCAGAGCACTGCGCCTACAAGCACTCGAAGAAGCTGTTGAGACGCCTCCCGACTGAGGGCGAGCACGTGCTCGTCGGTCCCGGCGAGAACGCCGGCGCCGTCGACGTCGGCGACGGCCTCGCGATCGCCTTCAAGGTTGAATCCCATAACCACCCGAGCGCGGTCGAGCCGTTCCAGGGTGCCGCCACCGGCGTCGGCGGGATCCTGCGTGACGTGTTCGCAGTCGGCGCCCGCCCGATCGCGGTGCTCGACAGCCTCCGCTTCGGCGAGCCCGCGACCTCGCAGCGCTCCCGCTACCTGCTCGAGCACGCGGTCGCCGGCATCGGCCACTACGGCAACTCAATCGGCGTCCCCACGATCGGCGGCGAGATCTACTTCGAGCCGAGCTACGAGCAGAACTGCCTGATCAACGCGATGGCCGTGGGCCTCGCTCCCCACGATCGGCTTACGAGCGCTGCGGCCGCGGGCGTCGGCAACGTCGTCGTCCTGTTCGGCGCGCTCACGGGCCGCGACGGCATCGGTGGCGCCTCGGTGCTGGCCAGCGCCGAGCTCGGCGAGGGCGACGAGGCCAAACGCCCGACGGTCCAGATCGGCGACCCGTTCACGGAGAAGAAGCTGATGGAGTGCAGCCTCGAGCTGCTCGACCGCGGCCTGCTGGCCGCGCTGCAGGATCTCGGCGCCGCCGGGCTCACGTCCTCGGCATCGGAGATGGCAAGCAAGGGCGGTGTCGGACTCGACATCGACGTGGGCAGGGTGCCGCTGCGCGAGGCAGACATGGAGCCGTTCGAGATCATGGTCTCCGAATCCCAGGAGCGCATGCTCTGCGTCGTCGAGCCGGGCCGGGTGCCCGAGGTGCTGAGCGTCTGCGAGAAGTGGGAGGTGCCGGCGACCGCGATCGGCGAGGTGACCGACACGCACAGCTTCCGGATCTTCAAGGACGGCGAGTTGGTGGGTGAGCTGCCCGTCCCGCTGCTGGTTGACGACTGCCCGCTGTACGACCTCGAGCCCGAGCCGCCGACTGTGCCGCTGTATGTCGGTGGCGAACAGCAAGTCGCCACCGACGCTGATCCGGTCACGATCCTCAGGGCGCTGCTCGCGAGCCCCAACATCACCTCCCGCCGCGTCGTCTTCGAGCAGTACGACTCGATCGTGCAGTCGCGCACGGTGCGCCGTCCCGAGCAGGCCGACGCCGCCGTGCTGGCGTTGCCGGTGCTCTCGGTCGCGACCGGTGCCGGAGGCGCGCCGATCCCGGCGATCGCCGTCTCGATCGATGGCAACGGCCGTCGCGTCGCGGTCGATCCGCGCGCCGGCGCCGCCGAGGTGGTCTACGAGTGCGCCGCGAACCTCGCGTGCGTCGGCGCGGAGCCGCTCGGCCTGACCAACTGCCTGAACTTCGGCAACCCCGAGAAGCCGCACGTCGCCTGGCAGCTGAGCGAGGCGGTCGACGGGCTCGCGCAGGCCTGCCGCGACCTCGAGGTGCCGGTCGTTGGGGGCAACGTCTCGCTGTACAACGAATCGCCCGACGGGCCGATCCTGCCGACGCCGGTGATCGGCATGGTCGGCAAGCTCCCCGACGCGCGCCGCGCCGGGCAGATCGGGTTCGCAAACGCCGGTGACAGGATCGCGCTGATCGGGGAGTTCCACCCGTCGCGCGACGGCTCCGAGGTTGCGAAGCTGCACGGCAGCGCGCCCGCTGGCGCACTGCCTGCCAAGGACGTATCAGCGATCCGCGTCGCCCATTCGCGCGTGCGCGAGGGCGTGCGCGCGAAGGACTTCGTGAGTGCGCACGACATCGCCGAGGGCGGGATCGCGGTGGCGCTGGCCGAGTGCTGCATCGCCGGCGGCGTCGGTGCGGTGATCAGGTTGCCGGAGGGGTTGGACCCGTTTGGCGAGGATCTCGGCACCGCGTTCATCGTGTCCGGCACGACCGAGGCGCTCGCCGGGCTGCCGATCATCGGTGCCGTCGGTGGACGCGATCTGATCATCACGGATCTGCTCGAGGTCCCAATTTCCGAAGTGAGCGCCCTCCACGCCGGCGGTCTGTCCGCACTGCTCAGCTAAGCTCGGGGTGGGTCATCCATCGGTGTCCACTCCTCTCGACCATCGTGACGGACCGCGCGACGAGTGCGGTGTCTTCGGCATCTACGCCCCGGGCGTCGACGTTGCGCGGCTCGCGTACTTTGGGCTGTTCGCGCTCCAGCACCGCGGCCAGGAGTCGGCGGGAATTGCTGTCGCGCCGCTCGGCGGCTCGATCATGGGCACGCGCGAGCAGGGACTCGTGGCGCAGGTTTTCAACGAGCACATGCTGCGCTCGCTGGTCGGCGATCTGGCGATCGGGCACGTTCGCTACTCCACCACGGGCTCGTCCGAATGGGAGAACGCCCAACCGATCGTGCGCGACGACATCCGCACGCTGGCGCTGGCGCACAACGGCAACCTGATCAACGCGGTCGAGCTGCACAGCGAGCTGCGCGGGCGCGACGTTCCGTTTCGTTCGACGTCGGACTCGGAGATCATCGCCGCGCTGCTGGCCACGCACCCGGCGGACTCGATCGACGAGGCCGTCGCCGACGTGCTGCCGCAGCTGCGCGGCGCCTTCTCGACGGTCGTGATGAGCGAGGACAAGGTCGTCGCGTTCCGTGACCCACACGGCCTGCGGCCGTTGGCGCTCGGCGTGATCGATGACGAAACCGGCGCGCCCGTGTACTGCGTCGCCAGCGAGTCGTGCGCTTTTGATCTGATCGGCGCCCGCTACCTGCGTGACGTCGAGCCCGGTGAGGTCGTGACGCTCGATCAGGACGGCATGCATTCGCGGGTCGTCGCCGGCGGTCAGCGGCGTGCCTTCTGCGTGTTCGAGTACATCTACTTCGCGCGGCCGGACTCGCTGATGGGCGGCAGCCGCCTGCAGGTCTCGCGCGCCAGGATGGGCGAGATCCTGTGGCGCGAGGCGCCGGTCGACGCTGACCTAGTGATCCCGATTCCCGACTCCGGCAACGCCGCCGCGCGTGGGCTCGCACGGGCCGCCGAGCTACCGCAGGACGACGGCTTCATCAAGAATCGCTACGTCGCGCGCACCTTCATCCAGCCTGGGCAGCAGCTCCGCCGCAACGGGCTGCGGCTCAAGTTCAACCCGCTGCCGGAGGTCGTGGCCGGCAAGCGGCTGATCGTGGTCGACGACTCGATCGTGCGCGGCAACACGATGCCGCAGATCGTGCAGATGCTGCGGGACGCCGGGGCCGCCGAGATCCATCTGCGGATCTCCTCGCCGCCGATCAGGAACCCGTGCCACTACGGGATCGACATGTCCACACGTGAGGAGATGGTCGCGTACGGTCGTTCGGTCGATCAGGTGTGCCGGGCGATCAGAGCCGACTCGCTGCACTATCTCTCGTTGGAGGGCGTCTACGAGGCCGTGCAGGGCCAGCGGTCGATGCACTGCGACGCCTGCTTCAGCGGCGAATACCCGCTCGCGGGTACAGAGGATTCGGGCGGCAAGTTTGCGCTCGAGCAGGTCGAGCTACCGCTGGTCTCATCAGCCGCGCCGCGGTGAGGCTCGATCGCACCTGTCGATGACCCCGGCCGGATCCTTGAAGGTCGCGGTGCTCGTTTCGGGCAGCGGCACGAACCTGCAGGCGCTGCTCGATCAGGTCCACGGCAGGCAGGGCGTTAGCATCGTCGCCGTCGCCTCCGACAACCCGGAGGCCCACGCGCTCGAGCGTGCTGCCGCCGCGGATGTGCCGACCGCCGTCTTCTCCCGCGCCGCTTTCGCGGGGGACCGGCTGGCGCGGGATCGCGCGTTGGCAGACTGGCTGCGCGAGCAGGGCACGCAGCTGGTGGTGATGGCCGGCTACATGCAGCTGGTCTCCGAGGAGTTCCTGGATCGTTTCCCGGACGCCGTGATCAACCTTCACCCCTCGCTGCTGCCGGCGTTCCCGGGCACGGACGCGGTCGGCCAGTCGCTCGCCTACGGAGTCAAGATCTTCGGCGTGACCGTGCACTTCGCCGACGGTGGGCTCGACACAGGCCCGGTGATCATGCAGCGCGCCGTCGAGCTCCCCGACGCGCGCGAGCCCGATGACGTCTGGCCGCACCTGCACGCGATCGAGCACCAGATCCTGCCGGAGGTGGTCCGATTGTTCGCGCGGGGCGCCGTGCGCATCGCGTCGACCCACTCCCGACGCGTGCTCGTCGGGCCCCTTGCCGTCATGCCGGAGGGTCCGTCGCGATAGAGTCGCGCCATATGACGACCCGAACCAACGCCGAGGAGTCGTTGCAGCCGTCTGCGCCAGGTGAGGTTCAGATCGCCCGGGCATTGCTGTCGGTATCCGACAAGGCCGGGATCGTCGATTTCGCTCGCGGGCTCACGGGGCTCGGGGTCGAGATCATCTCCACGGGTGGGACCGCGCGTGAGCTCAGCGAGGCCGGGATCGCGGTGCGTTCGATCACGGACCTGACCGGCTTCCCCGAGATCATGGATGGGCGCATCAAGACTCTTCATCCGAAGCTGTACGCGAGCCTGCTGGCGGTACGCGACGATCAATCGCACATCGATGCCGCGGTCGCGCATGACGTCGAGCCGGTCGACCTCGTGTGCGTGAACCTGTACCCGTTCGAGCGCACCGCGGCGAGCCGCGGCGTGTCCGACGCGGAGGTGATCGAAAACATCGACATCGGCGGCCCGACGATGATCCGCGCTGCCGCCAAGAATTTTGCCTTCGCGGCGCCGGTTGTCTCGCCCGCGAGCTATGACGCTGTCCTCGACGAGCTGCGAGGCTCGGACCGCAAGCTGTCGCTGCAGACGCGCGAGAGCCTGGCCGCCGAGGCGTTCGCCTACACGGCCCGCTACGACACCGCGATCACGCGCTGGTTCCAGGAGAAGCACGAGGACTTCCCGCCGCTGATCATGCGGGCCTTCGAGCGCCAGCTCGAGCTGCCCTACGGCGAGAACCCGCACCAGCGGGCGGCGTTCTACACGCAGATCGGCACTCGCTCGCACGTGCTCTCGCAGGTCGCGCAGCTCGCCGGTAAGGAGCTGTCGTTCAACAACCTGCTGGACCTCGACTCTGCGCGCCAGCTGCTGGCGGAGTTCGTCGTGCCGGCGTGCGTGATCGTCAAGCACAACAACCCGTGCGGCGTAGCCGTGGCGCAGACGACGCTCCAGGCCTATCGGCAGGCGTTCGCCTGCGACCCGACCTCCGCCTACGGCGGCGTGATCGTGCTGAACAGGCGCGTCGATCACCTGACGGCCGCGGCGATCCATGAGCAGTTCGCCGAGGTGGTACTGGCGCGCGGATTTGACGATGAGGCCCTGGAGATCTTCTCGGACAAGCCGAACATGCGGATCCTCGACGACCGCGAGCGGCGCCTCGACGTGCTGCTCGAGCCGGCCTTCCGGCAGGTGATCGGGGGGCTGCTGGTGCAGGACCGTGACGCCTCCAACGAAGACCGTGAGGAGATGCAGGTCGTGTCTGAGCGGCGCCCGACCGAAGAGGAGTGGTCGGAGCTGCTGTTCGCGTGGCGCGTCTGCAAGCACGTGAAGTCAAACGCGATCGTGCTGGCTCGTGACGGAGCGACGATCGGTCTCGGCGCCGGCCAGATGAGTCGCGTCGACTCAGTGCGGATCGCGATCGAGAAGTCACAAAGCCCCGTGCGTGGCTCAGTGCTCGCCTCAGATGCGTTCTTCCCGTTCCCGGATGGTCCCGAGCTCGCTCTGGAGCAGGGCGTGACCGCGCTTATCCAGCCGGGCGGGTCTGTTCGCGACCCACAGGTGGTCGAGGTCGTGGATCGTGCGGGCGCGGCGATGGTCTTCACCAACCGCCGACATTTCCGGCACTAGCGCGCGCTGCTCGGCGAGGCCCGGAGTCCACGTGTCTGACGACGACCCGAGCATCCGACAGCTCGGAGGCGAACCGAGCATCAGGCGGCTGGGCGGGGACCCGCCCTCCCCCTACGAGGGCATGTTCGGGTTCAACCGCGTCGTCACGGCGGGGCCGTGGATCCTCATCAGTGGCACCACCTCGGTCGACCCCAGCGGCTTCGTCGTCGGCACGACACCTTACGAGCAGAGCGTCGCGATCCTCAACAAGCTGATGCACGAGCTCGCCCGGGTGGGTCTGTCTGCAGACGACGTCGTCCTTACGCGCATGTACGTGACAGACATCTCCCGCTCAGAGGAGGTCGGCCGCGCCCACGGCGAGGCGTTCGGCGGTGCCGGGCCGGCGGCGACGATGGTCGAGGTATCCGGGCTGATCGACCCGCGCATGCTCGTCGAGATCGAGCTGATGGCCTACCACGACTGAGTGTCGGCGGGTCCCTGTCACCTGCTTCCTCGCTTCCTCGCCCGAGGCCGGCGGCCCCGACCGCAGGCTGACCGCCGCGGGCCGGAAGAAGCCTTCCTCTTTCACGAATTGCGTTATAACCGCATCGTTATAACGTAATTCGCCCTTTGAGAGGTGCGCCTCGAGCCGCCCCAACTTCGCGTCCGCTTGACGGGTGCGGGTGCCATCATCAGTCCCGCAAGCCGGCGTAGCTCAGTTGGTAGAGCAGCGGACTTTTAATCCGAAGCGCCCCGGTTCGAGTCCGGGCGCCGGCACTGCGACAGTTAGCTTCAGTTTCCAAATAGGTGACTGAGGCGTCTTCTTCGACTGCGGCGCCAGCGCATCTCGGCGGGCCGCAGTTCTATGGAATAGCGGTGCCTGGTGTTGATGGTCAAGAAGGTGCCCGCT
>Ga0307374_10012698_pt1 | contig 11765 bp, 8 predicted proteins | sample OX3MG_FD_202532 | JGI IMG/M metagenome (GOLD analysis project Ga0307374, IMG submission 202532) | Soil microbial communities from Risofladan, Vaasa, Finland - OX-3 | ecosystem: Environmental > Terrestrial > Soil > Coastal area > Acid sulfate soil | place: Finland: Risofladan, Vaasa | collected...
GGCGGCTCGATCCGCATTCCGGCGGCCTGTTGCGGCGTAACGGGCCTGAAGCCGACCTATGGCCGCGTCAGTTGCTTCGGCGTGATCCCGCTCAGTTGGACGCTCGATCATGTGGGGCCATTAGCGCGCAGCGCCGAAGATTGCGCCCTCATCTTCGACGCCATCACTGGCTACGATCCGCGCGATCCCAACAGCGTCTCCGGCCCGCCGGGTCGCACTGCCCCGGTTCTGCGCGGCGACGCGGAGAAAAATGATCCGCCTTCGCTGCAAGGCGTGCGTGTGGGGCTGCCGCGCGCGTCGTTCGTCGATCCACTCGATGCAGAAGTGCGGCAGGCGTGGCGCACTGCCGTGCTCGTGCTGCAAGAGGCGGGTGCGGAGGTGATCGTGGATGTGGATATACCGCGCCCAACGCTGGAGTTGTATCGTACCATCCAGCGCCCGGAGGCGACGCTGGCGCATATGCAGCGCGGTTGGTATCCCGCCAGAGCAGAAGCTTACGGGGAAAATACGCGCCGCCACTTATCGGAGGGCCAGCAGATCAGCGCCGTCGATTACCTGCGCGCGCAGGATGAACGCCGCCGCTTCGCCAGCGCCGTGCGCTCGGTCTTGCAGCGCGTCGATACGCTGGCGCTGCCGACGCTGCCGCTTCCCGCTGTGCCTGCCGACATGGAACATATCACAGTTGATGGGATGCCGGTCTCGCTACTCGATCTGACGCTGCCCTTCAACCTTGCGCAGTTGCCCGCCATCTCGTTCCCCAGCGGATTCACAAAAAGCGGGCTGCCTATCGGACTACAGGTCGTCGGCAAGCCCTTCGAGGAGGCCACAATCCTGCGCGTCGCCCATGCCTACCAGCAACTGACGGACTGGCACCGGCGGGAGGTTCCATAAATGGCTCGCACACCACAAGCATTGTAGTGTACGAACAGGTTCACAGTGACAGATTATCCAAGAAGATGTTGCAATGTCTGTAGCCAATCGTGCGTGGGTTCATCGATTGGCGCTCGCTCTGTTCGTCGCAATGCTAGAGATTCCGTATAGGCGCGTAACCACGCGGTCGCCACCGTTTCTACTGATGCGTTCTCAGGTTGCGCCCTGGTAAACTGCACCTCTACCCACTCGTCAAACGATAACACCAGCACCTCGACGCCATACTCTTCAATAATGTCTGCAATTTTGCGCTCTACGTCCTGATAATGCTTCTTTTCAGGCAGCAGAACATAGCCGAAGCTTAATTCTGATACATCCCTGCCGCGAATCTTCTCCACAAACACGTCGAGAGCATCACTCAAATATGGATTGTCGTATTTAGCATCCCAGGACTCAAGCACAGCGTCCCCAAGCATAATTTCAATATCGCCAAAGTTTCGATGCTTTTGATTAGCGGTGCGCATGGGCATCAAAGGCTTGAGGTTGCCACCAAGATCAGCGCCTGCATCTTCTAATGCTTGTAGTAAAGCGTGCATAGCAACTTCAAGCAGACGCGCGCGAGCTTCTGAGTGATTGATATGATTTTTAATGATCCCGCCTATGGCTTGTAAAGAAGGGGCAGGATGTGTTGCTAGCCACTCATCAAGCTTCCCCAAAGTTTTCTCTGTTAACAACTAGAATTGCTCAGAGGATTTCCAGAGCAAGCTGAGAACATACAATAATGCGGCATTGGCATCAAGGCGGCCCTCTTCTAGCTCATCAAGTATTTCCAACCAATATTTCTTAGCTCCGGAAATTTCAGCTTTATAGAAGAGTGTGTATGGGTAATTCTCAGCGAATGTGCGTGTCATAAATGCGCCATATTCGTTCATACGCAACAATCCATGCTTTCTCAGAATTGGTACCACATAGGTATCATCAAGTCGGCGCATGGAAATTCCCTCTTGCCAGGAGAAATTGCTTGTGTTATCGCTTGTCTTATCCTTACCTCCTCTACTTCCTTTATGCAGGCGAACGTCCTGCTCTGAGCAGATGGACTTGATCGCCAATTGTAGTACGAGGATTTCAACCAATGCTCTCCCGCGTTGAGCCGTTATAGAGCTAACCAGTTTCTCCAGCGCCATTTTATGACGCGGCGACAGGCTGACCTCAAAGACTGAGGCGGCGCTTGCGGACTTTGCGGCCTCTATTTTGTTATCGAGAAACCCTTGTGAAAAAGCTTCGATGATCATCTGATAGCGTTTCTGAGCCTCTTGAGTTTGTTTTCCCTCGAACCAGGTTTTTTTGATGATATTGTCATCGCCCACAAGGATGAAAGCATGTGCATATACTTCCAGATGGCTATCTGTACGGAACTCGTCTTCTCTCATCCACCCACCTGCCAGAGTTCTCTAGCATTTAGCACCTGTCGCACCTGAGATCTTTCCTGCTTTAAGAAATGTTCTGGGAAGAGTGTTTTACGCATCTGCACGCTTTTTGGGGTAAACGTAGGAAAAGCATAAGGGATCAGAACGTGTCCATCTGGAATCTGGTTGTTTGTATAGTGGCTTCTCACTTCATAGCCCAACGCGCGCAGCATTATCAATGAATCGATGGTATCATCGAGAGCTAAATGCCATAAAGCCGCCAATTTCTCTAACGCCATAGTTTGACGTACTCCTATACCTTCTAGAACATGTTTGACAGTCTGCCATTGATAGGGAGGTTCCGTAGCCTCTGTATATTCTAGCTCTCGCGGCTTTATACATATTCTTGGTGTGTATTGATAATAGCCGTTTAATTGTACCAGATCAGCTTTGATATTCTTCTTAGCGATATAGTAATCAAACGCTTTCCAGGCTGCTGTGAGTAAGAACAAGGAAGGTTCTTGAACGATGAGGCGTACTACCTCAACAGGTATATTCCATGAATTTGTTGGGAAAACATCAACGATGATTGAGGAATGCGTCATCGTAGATGCTATACTGGCTATCTGGAATTCAAGATATTGCTCACTCTCTGTAATTGAGAGCTTGACATTCCAGGGATGAACTTGATCGCTATCGCCTTTCACGTACCATGCGAAATCTGCTCCCAAATATGCGCTATGGGTCATCAGATTCTTACAATCTTTATCGCGAACTGATACCCCATCATCCAGCAAAGACTTGCTACTCTCTTCCGGTCTGACAGAAGGGTAAAGGCTGGCAATGGCTTTAGCTGCTTTCTCCCGATAAAGTCTGGTAAGTTGCGTTTTTCTTTGTCTGAATGAAAGCTCCTCTTGAGGCGCAAGGTAGCCTAGAGTGAAAGGAAGCGATATATCGAACGCTTGATCTAGCACCGCGAGAGCCAGCATCCGCCCGAATTGAGGTGGGACAGAGTTGCTAATCTGCTCTATCGCAGCTAACCGTCCTCCCGCTAAAAGATAGTCGTCAGGAAAGGTTTGCAGTCGTTTCAGTTCGTTGATACTGAAAGGCCGGTTCTCCCAGTGGAAAGGGCCAGTATATTGTCCTCCTTGAGCTTTAAGAGTGCGGATGGGCATATCTGGGTCTGCTTTGTAGAGCAAATCTGAGAATTTTGAACGCCATGCAAAATGAGGATGCGGATGCCCCATTTCCTCCGTGTAGAAGCTGTAATTGAGGCCAGGAGGAATATCGTTCAGAAGATGCCCATAGCGGCCACCAATCGGCTCTGACTTCTCGCCGCCAGCACCCTGGATTGCTAAACCTGCCGTATAGTATGGACGCAGATCAGAGCTATCTGGACCATGTGTTGGACGCGGGAAAGCAAAATGCTGATCGCGAAGTCCAACTACGATCAATCGTTCGCGGTGCTGGGGAACGCCATAATCCGCAGCATCAAGGAGACGAGAGCTGATCGTATAGCCTTCCGCGGCGAATGTCTGCAAAATTTCGCGCCATGCTTTGCCGCCCTGAGCGCCGGTGATACCGTAAACATTCTCAAAGAGGAACCCTTTGGGCTGGAGTTGATGGAGAATACGCGCATATTCTTGAAAGAGTTGGCCGCGCGGATCATCCAGACCAGAAACTCCAGATGCTCTACGTCCTGCCGCCGAAAATGTCTGGCATGGCGGACCGCCAATGATAAAATCAATTGCTAGATTATCCGGTGGGCAGTAATCCTTAATATCAATGCAAAGCGGTTTCGCTCCCTCAAAATGTCTGTCCTTTTGAGCGTTCATTGTGAGCGTTTCAACGTAGCGTGAATCCAGTTCAATCATCTAAACGGCATGAAAGCCTGCATCGTGAAAAGCGATGTCCAATCCCCCACCGCCTGAAAACAGGCTGAGTACGGTGATCGGTCGTTGGAGAAAATTGATCATCTGAGCATGTAGAGCATTTCCGAAAGAGTCCGGCCATCCCGCTCGATCATCTGTTACACTGAGAAATCGTGATAACTCAGTGAAAAAACTCGCTGGTCGAATGTTTCTAGCCGCCTCATCCGCATCTATCCATGAAAGTTGGGAAAGCGTTCTCAATCCAACGATACCTCACCTTCACGCTTTTATTCTGGAAAAATCGTAGCGAAGAGCTGCCTCCTGATTTATTCCTCTACCATCATAGCATAAGCGCGGCTTCGTCTACAACTGTTTATCCGGTAACATTTTTATATGAGTTATGAGACGCGGTTTATGACCCGCGGCGCGCGGGTACGCGCCAGTAGAGGGCGGCGTTGTTATTGTGACGGTCATGGAATACGCTTCGCGGCGGCAGCTTTGCCCTGCACGAGAATGCCGCAGACGATACCTCCAACGAGGCAGAACGCGCCTGCCCCCAGCAGAGGATAGGCATGTCCTTGATATTCGAATGCCGTCAGGTAGATTGTGCCGAGGATCAGCCCCACGATGCCTGCCGAGGCCACAATGCCCAGCGCCAGCACGCTGGAGACGGCGGCGACCCTGGCGCGCGGTTGCGCCAGCAGCGCTCCGACAATGCCGCCCAGCATGATGAGAATGCTCAGAGCGATGACGATGTACCCGCGTTCCCGGTAGGACGCGAAACGGTACGTCAGGTAGTTGAGGCCGACAATGCCGCCAATCATACCAAGCGCGATAATTCCATAGCACACAGACGCTTTCACCTTTGGCCCTGTGACAATGATCCCCGCGATCCCGCCGATGAAGCAAGCCGCTCCCAGGCCCAGAAACACGTAGGCGCGTTCGTGATAGCGCATGAAGATGATCAAGAAGACGCCCACCAGCAGAGCAACAACGCCAAATACGGTAATAGCCGAGAATATCATAAGCTGTTTCGGCGTCAGAGAACGATAAGTTTGTCTCATAGAGAGAAGCCTCGTAGTAGAATTTTTCTGGTTAGCAGAGAGCATGTTCATAGAGTATGAGATGCTTACGCTATTACTACCTACGTTTTTAGCAGAGAAGTAGTTGCAAAAGAGCCGATTCGTCTATGATGGCGTCTCCCTCAGACCGTGAGAATGAACGTTATACATGACCCGCCAGCGACAGGATGATGGAGAAGGTACTGCCGTTGCCGGGGCTGCTCTGAACGTTGATGGTTCCTCCGTGCTGCTCGACGATTTTGGACGCGATATAGAGGCCCAGCCCTACGCCGACGCTCGATCCTGATTGTCTCTCGATGCCGGGGATGCGATAGAAGCGATCGAAAATATGAGCTATCTGCTCGGCTGGCATTCCCACACCTTGATCCTTCACCGCGATGCAACAGGTGTCTCCCAGGCGTTCGAGCGTCATGTTTACCAGCGACCCGCGCGGCGAGTACTTCCCCGCGTTAGACAGCAGATTGAGGACGACCTGGCTGATGCGATCCACGTCAACCTCGGCTATCAAGGGTTCCGGCGGAACGCTCAAGGTGACGGCAACGCGCGTTCCCACGACGTACTCGTCGAGGATATGCCGGCAGAGCGCGCCGAGATCACACGGTTTGGGATGAAGCGCGAACATGCCGGTTTCCAGCAAGGAGGTGTTCAGTAAGTCATTTACCAGAATTTCCATGCGCTGAGCCGAGCGTTCCATGCTCGCCAATTCGACTTCAAATGTTTTCTCAGCCCGCTTCTGCTGCCTCCTGACAAGCAGTTGGATCATGCCCTTCAAGCTCGTCAGGGGCGTTTTCAGTTCGTGCGAGGCCAGGGCAAGAAAGGCATCCTTCGCTGCGTTAGCTTTCATCAGCTCGCGCGTTCGCTCTTGCACCTGTGCCTCAAGCGACTGCGCATACTGCGCAAGCGCCTTTTGTTGCTCCTGCACCTGCTGATGCAAATGGTATGTCTGTATGGCTCGCTGTAGGGAAGCTACAAAATAGTCACGATCGATGGGCTTTTGAATGAAGTCATATGCTCCCTTGCGCAGCGCCTGAACTGCTAGATCGTGTTCCCCGTGTCCGGTAATGAGCAGAGTTGGCGTCTCCGGGTGCAGTTCTTTGACGCGGGTCAGCAATGCTAACCCATCCATGCCTGGCATCTTGATATCGCTGACAATGGCGGCATATCTATCCCGCTGGATGCGTGCGAGGGCTTCTCCTGCCGATCCGCAGACATCCACCTCGATATCTGGCATACGCAGCGCCAGTGTTTCAGGAAGAGCTTGCAGCAGCGCAGCGTCATCATCGACAATCAAGACACACGGCGTGACCAGCATTTTTCCTTCCTTCCTCTTCATTCCTGGCGATACGGCGGGAGTTGAATCACGAAAAGCGCCCCCATGCCTGGATGACTGTCAACGGTGATGATGCCATGGTGATCTTGAATGATGCCATAGGTAATAGAAAGACCCAGGCCAGTTCCCGAACCCACTTCCTTTGTGGTAAAAAAAGGATCGAAGATGCGTTTCTCGTATCCTGGCGGGATGCCAGGGCCGGTATCGCTTACTTGCAATTCGATAACATCTTCCCTGGCTTCGCAAGTGATAGTGATGACTTTCCGGGCTTCAGTTGCCAGCGCATCACGAGCGTTGGTGAGCAGATTGATGAAGACCTGTTCCAGTTGGATGGCATTTCCTCTGACAATAATCTCTTCCGCGGGGAAACGTATTTGCACCTCGATCTGTCGCAGGCGCAACTGTTCATGCATCAGGAAGAGCGCGCCCCGCACGACGCTCCCGATGGAAACAGGTTCGTAGTTGACCGAGGTCGCGCGTCCAAAGGTGCGCAGGTGAGAAATGATCTCGGTGGCCTTGCGGACTTGCTGCATCGCGCTATGCAGTTCATGCAAGATCTGCTCGTAGTTGGTCTGCACCAGCCCAAGCTCGATCAGATCGATGGCATTGCCAATAAACAGGCCAATGTTGTTGAGTGGATTATTCAGTTCATGCGCTACACCGGTGGTAAGCTCTCCCAGCGTGGCGAGCTTGCCCGCCTGCACCAACTGCTCTTGCTTTTCGCGCAATTCTTGCTCGCGGCGGCGCACTTCCTCCGTCGTCTCCTTCAGATCGCTCATAATATGAATCATCGCTTTGCGGCTATTTTCCAGGCGCAGGTTCGATTGGTGCGAATCTTGCAGGATATGCATCAAGGCGCGGCGCGAATTATCCAGGCGCTCCGTTTGACCGGCGAGGCGGCTGCGATCCTGTTCGTAGTCGGCCAGAATATGGATCATGGCCTTGCGTTGATCGGCCAGCTTCCGGTTGAGGGCGTTCAAATCAGCCAGAATGTGGATGAAGGCACGGCGTCGTTCCTCACTTTGCAGCACGCGCTGCTCCAAAGCGTGCTTCTCCTCCAGAAGACGCTGATAGGTTTCCCGGTCTAGCATTTGTTGCGCGGGAGCGATGGCTTGCTCCCGCGGCGCGTCGTTCATGAAAGCTGTCCTTGATACTTGTTGAGTTCTCGCTTCAGATTCTCGATTTCTTTCTCCAGCGCGATCATTTTCAGTTCGCGGCCCACCACCACTTCTTCAAACTTCTCCAGATCGAGAATTTTTTCCTGCAACTCGGTCTTGGACTCCTGGAGGTCGCGCACCACTTTCTCATAGGCGCGCATGTCGCGCAGGATGCCGATAGCACCAATGACCCTGCCATCGGTATCACGCAAGGCAGAAGCGTTGAGGGTCGTGGGAATGACCTCGCCGGAGGCACTGCGCGGATTGAGGCGCGCGTTGCGCGTCACGCCGCGCTCAATGACCTCGCGTAGGGCGGCCAGAAATTCGCGAGTTTCTTCCGGGCTGATAAAGCGCGAGAGTGATTGCTCCAACACTTCATCTGGACGGAAACCAAGCAACTCGTAAACGGCATCGTTGGCCTGCAAAATTTTGCCCTCTAAATCGGAAACGAACACGGGGTCAGGCGCGTTCTTGATCAGGTTATCCGAGTAGGCCAGCGCCTTATCGAGTTCGCGCATATCACGCAAGATACCGATAGCGCCAATGACACTGCCGTCGGTATCGCGCAAGCCGGAAGCATTCAAACTGGTAGGGATGACTTCGCCGGAGGCGCTGCGCGGGTTGAGACGAGCATTGCGCGTCGCTCCTCGTTCGATGACCTCGCGCAGGGCCGCGGTAAATTCGCGGGTTTCTTCCGGGCTGATAAAGCGCGAGAGCGATTGCTCCAACACCTCGTCGGTACGAAAGCCGAGCAGTTCGTAAACCGCGTCGTTGGCGGAGAGAATCTTGCCTTCCAAATCGGAAACGAACACAGGGTCGGGCGCGTTCTTGATAATGATGTCAGCATCCAACGATACATGCGATCGACTTTGCTGGACTATGCGCTGCGGAGAGGACGCCGAAGTGACCACAATTGGATCAGACATAAAATACCTCCCGTTCAAATTCAACTAATCTGCTAAACACTACTACGAATGAGAACCCAAAAACGGTTACAAAACGTGCTTACAGGTATGATACCATTGAGAGAAAAGATAAAGAAGTGATTGGCTCTCCATCCTTCCGGTGGAAAATGGAGACCCAGGTGATTAGGAGAGCATAATGTCTATATTCGACGAGGAATACCAGCACGTAGAAGAGCAAGTGAAGTTGCGCGCGGCCCAACTGGAAGCTGAGGAACGCGCCAGTCAACTCGAAGCCGTCTTCGAGTCTATCACTGATGGGCTGCTTATTCTGGATGCGAATGGCAAGCTTCTGCGTATGAATTACGCTATGCGCGAATTGCTTGGCATTCCTGAAAAAGCCTCGCTTGAATCCCTCCACGCGCTTCCTTTCGACCTCCTTGATGAGCAGGGGAACCCACTTCCTTACGAACAGTCGCCAAAAGCGCGCCTGCTCAGAGGCGAGCGCATTCAAGAGTCTAGAGCGTTGGATGTTCAGCTTCAAACATCGGATGGTCGCAAGAAGTACCTGAATATCAGCGGCGCTCCTTTACGCGCCGTCGCTGGAGAGATCGTTGGCATGGTTATGGTCTGCCGTGACGTTACACGGCGGCGGCGCTGGGAGCAGCGAACCCGCGAAGCGTTCAACTCTCTACTGGCGATGACGCGGGTTCTGGTAGAAGGAACAGAAGATCTGCCATCCTACGACAATAAAGGGGGCGAGCCGCCGGAACCGGCGGATCGGGGAGTCGCCCAGCGGTTGGCGGAACTGACTTGCAGCGTGCTGGGATGCGAACGTCTCTCGATTACTGCCATCGACCCCGAAACGGCGTTGTTGCGTCCTCTTGCCGTAGTAGGTCTCTCGCTTGAAGAGGAACGACAATGGTGGGCGGAACAGCTACAACAAAAGAGCCGCCTGACGGATGCTGAACCTGCTCTTACCCGCCGTCTAGAGGCAGGGGAAGTCGTGTTGATCGATCTGACAGAGCCACCCTGGAATGCCTCTCCGAATCCCTACCGGGTACGCACAATGCTGGTTGCTCCCATGACTATTCGAGAGCAGCTCGTCGGGCTCATTTTGCTGGACTACGCTGGAGCGGAACATCACTACACGAACCAGGAAGTGGCGCTGGCCGGGGCTGCCGCCAAACTGGCGGCGATCGTCATCGAACGCGATCGATTGCTGCGCCAGCGAGAGGAACTGCGCGCCAGCGAAAGTTCGCTCCGAACCATCAATCAGCAGATGACCGACCTGATCGCATTGGCGAATGATGCCATTATCGTGCGTACCCCAACCGGTGTTATTCTCTCCTGGAACCAGGGAGCAGAAAAGCTCTACGGCTGGACAGCGCGGCGAGCAGTTGGTCAGATGATCTACGAACTGCTGCAAACACGCTTTCCGGGATCGTGGAAAGCGATGGAAGCTATGCTGGAACAAGAGGGACGCTGGGAAGGACAGCTTATCCATGTTCGCCGCGATGGGAAAGTGGTCATCGTGGAAAGCCGTCAAGTGCTGGTGAGTGATGAAAGCGGTCAGATCACGGCGGCGCTGGAGATCAATCGGGACATTTCTGATCTCGAACGGCTCACGCGCGAACGGGCAGAGGCATACGCCCGCGAGCTTTCCCTGCGCGCGACGAAAGAGCGCATGGACGAATTTCTTGGCATCACCAGCCACGAACTGAGAACACCGCTGACCACAATTAAGGGCAATATCCAGTTAGCCAAACTTCGCTTGAAACACGCTCTGCGGGAGATGGGGCAAGTCACGGAACCTGCTGAGAGCGAACTGGGAGAGGTTGAAGCTCTGCTCGACCGCGCGGTAAGGCAAGTCAATGTTCAGAGTCGGCTCATCAGAGACCTTCTGGATATCTCGCGCATCCAGGCAGGCCGGATTGAACTGAACCTGGAGCCATGTGACATGGCGCACATTGTTCGTGAAGCCGTCGAAGATCAACGCGGCTCTGCTCCAACGCGTGCCATACATATCATCATGGCGGAAGAGGAGACGCTTCCGGTTATCGCGGATGCTGAGCGTATTAGCCAGGTCATCAGCAACTACCTCACCAACGCGCTCAAATATTCGCCGATCCATTGCTCGGTGGATGTCCATCTGGATCGCCAGGAAAATGAGGCGCGCGTCATGGTACGCGATGAGGGGCCGGGACTCACGCCAACTGAACAGCAGCAGATATGGGAGCGGTTTTACCAGGCAGGAGGCATACCCAGGCAAAAGGGCTTTAGCGCCGGTCTAGGGCTGGGATTGTACATCTGCAAGGCCATCATCGAGGAACATCACGGCAAGATTGGCGTGGAAAGCACAAAAGGGGAAGGTTCGACGTTCTGGTTTACCTTACCCCTTGCTGAGTCTCAGGAGTGGGAAGCCGCGTTTTGGGCGGGCCGTCCTCTAATGGCGTAACAACGCCATTGGTTGTGTTCGGGGGAACCGTGTACGCCGAGGTGATGCGCGTTGCCGCCACTCCTGGACGCGATAGATCGTCCCCTACACCACGGGATTTGATAGCATAGACAAGAGAGTCGTTTGAAGGACAAATGAAAAGACTGGTGCAGAACAATCGAAAAGCGCAAAAACAGCAAGAGGACAAGGAGAGCAGGAAGGTAAACAGTCAGGGGAATCGTATTGACGAGGGCAGGCAACTCTTTGTCTTCAGCAGACGCGCTTCCGTAGCGTATAATGGAGGCAAACAGCAAACAGCAGGGGAGATGTATCATCGACACGTCACTCATCCTCGCGGAGAAAATAGCCGCCGCGGCAGGCGTCGGAATGCTGATCGGCCTGGAACGCGAATGGGCGCATAAAGAGGCAGGCGTGCGCAGCTTTGCCATCGCCGCGCTGCTCGGCACAGTGTCGTGGTTGGTTTCGCCATATCTGGCTCTGATACAGGTCGGGGTCATCATGGCAATCATTATCATCGTGAATGTCTACCATCTATCGAAACAGATGACCCTGGAGATTACCACGTCGCTGGCTCTGGCAATCACGAACGTGCTGGGCATCTTGATAGGCGCGGGAGATTTCTTTGCCGCCTTCACCTGCGCCATCCTGATCACCGCGCTGCTCTCCTGGAAAACCGAATTCGTAGGATT
>Ga0307374_10012699_pt1 | contig 11764 bp, 11 predicted proteins | sample OX3MG_FD_202532 | JGI IMG/M metagenome (GOLD analysis project Ga0307374, IMG submission 202532) | Soil microbial communities from Risofladan, Vaasa, Finland - OX-3 | ecosystem: Environmental > Terrestrial > Soil > Coastal area > Acid sulfate soil | place: Finland: Risofladan, Vaasa | collected...
ACAGGCCATGGACCTGGCGGCTGCCGGCAAGAACTTGAGCCTCGCAGAGCTTGAACTCATGCACATCCACAAGACCGGCGCCCTTATCCGCGCCAGTGTGATGCTGGCATCCCAGAATTTGTCCGTCTTGAGCACTGAGAAACGTATCGCCCTGGATCATTATGCAAAATGCGCCGGTCTGGCTTTCCAGATCCACGACGATATCCTGGATGTAGAAGGCGAAACGGCGGCCTTGGGTAAGCATACCGGCGCCGATGCCTCGCTCAACAAACCCACCTATCCGAGCGTGCTGGGTCTGGAAGAATCCCGTCGCCACGCACGCGCTCTGCATCACGCCGCACTTGTAGCTCTCGCGCCTTTCGGCGAGGCTTCCGAACCGCTGGCCTGGTTATCGGAATATATCGTCACCCGCAGCCAGTAAGTTGTAGGTCTGGGCATAAAGCTCGGATAATGGCGCATCCATACTGTAGGCCACCATGACTGATCTTTCCGCATTTCCCCTGTTGGCGCACATCAATTCGCCTGAAGACTTGCGCGCGCTCCCGGAGGCTGACCTCGAGAAGGTCGCGGATGAACTGCGTGCGTTTCTAATCGAGACCGTCAGCAATGTGGGCGGCCATTTTGCGGCCGGACTCGGCGTAGTGGAACTCACGGTGGCGCTGCACTTTGTGTTCAACACACCGTACGACCGGCTGGTCTGGGATGTGGGTCATCAAGCCTATCCGCACAAGGTGCTTACCGGCCGTCGCGATAGTTTGGATACTATCCGCAAATGGAAAGGTCTGGCACCGTTCCCAAACCGTGCCGAGAGCGAATACGACACCTTCGGTGTCGGCCATTCCAGCACCAGCATAAGTGCCGCTCTCGGTATGGCACTGGCAGCCAAACACAAAGGTGAGGATCGTCATGTAGTGGCGATGGTGGGTGATGGCGCCATGACCGCGGGCATGGCCTTCGAAGCACTCAATCATGCCGGCAGCCTGGATGCGGATTTGCTGGTGGTGCTGAATGACAACGACATGTCGATCTCCGGAAACGTGGGTGCGTTGTCAAATTACTTCGCCAAAGTCCTTTCCGGCAGTGTTTACGCACACCTGCGCGAGGGCGGCAAAAAAGCCCTGTCCATCATGCCGCCAGTGCGCGAGTTGGCGCGGCGTTCCGAGGAATTCATGAAAGGCATGGTGGCGCCCGGGACGCTGTTCGAAGAACTGGGATTCAACTATATCGGGCCGGTGGATGGTCATGACCTGGCGACCTTGGTGACGACCCTGCGCAACATGCGAGCCCTGAAGGGGCCACAGTTCCTGCATGTGGTCACCCGCAAGGGCAAAGGTTACCCGCCGGCGGAGCAGGATCCCATCAAGTGGCATGGTCCATCGGCGTTCAATGCCGCGACTGGCGTGATTCCGCAGAAAACCGCCACTAGTCCAAATTATTCGGATGTCTTCGGACAATGGTTATGTGACATGGCAGAACAGGAACCACGGCTGGTGGCTATCACTCCCGCCATGCGTGAGGGTTCCGGGTTAGTTGAATTCGCGCAACGTTTTCCGGAACGCTATTTCGATGTGGGCATCGCCGAACAGCATGCGGTAACTCTGGCAGCTGGACTTGCCTGCGCCGGCTTGAAACCGGTGGTCGCCATCTATTCCACGTTTCTGCAGCGTGCCTACGATCAATTGGTGCATGACGTAGCTCTGCAGAATCTCCCAGTGTTGTTCGCCATTGATCGCGCCGGTCTGGTAGGCCCCGATGGCCCTACGCATGCGGGCAGCTTCGACTTTACTTACATGCGCTGTCTGCCAAACCTGGTTTTGATGGCGCCGGCTGACGAGAACGAATGCCGACAGATGCTATACACAGGCATGCTGCTCGATCAACCCGCGTCGGTGCGTTATCCACGCGGCCGCGGGCCTGGAGTGCAGATCAAAAAACAGATGCACGCACTACCCATAGGCAAGGCAGAGATCCGGCGTCGTGGCAAAAATATTGCCTTGCTGGCATTCGGCGCCATGGTGGAGGAGACACATGCCAGCGCGGATGCACTGAATCTGACGCTGGTCAACATGCGTTTTATCAAACCACTGGATGAGACACTTATTCTGGAACTTGCGGCATCCCATGACTCCCTGGTGACCATCGAAGACAATGTTATCGCCGGTGGCGCCGGCAGTGCCGTGAATGAAATGCTGAACGCCCATGACCTGCATATTCCCATCCTCAATCTCGGTCTACCGGATCGCTTCATTGAACATGGTTCACGGGAAGAATGTCTCAAGCTAGCGGGTCTGGACGCAGCCGGTATACGCAACTCGCTGGACAGATGGCAGGCTGCGAACCAACATCCACAGCCTCGTGCCGCTGGCCAGTGAACGCTTCACAACCCTTGCGACCCTGAGTGTGCTAGCCTAGCAATACGTATAAACAAGCCGTAAGCCGCGATCTGCGGCAACCAGTGGAAAACCCCGGTTCCGCCCCCATTATCCGCAAGTCACCGCATCTGCCATGCAAGGTACGCCAGATGGAGGACCACAACATGACACCCAGGCATCCGGCCGCGCTCGAGAATCTGCCCATCGCCGATGTGCAATCGAGCCCAGATGTCCGCCGCATCCCCATCAACAAGGTGGGTATCAAGGACATCCGCCATCCGATCCGCGTGCGCGACCGTTCCGGCGGTGAACAGCATACGGTCGCGACCTTCAACATGTACGTAGATCTGCCACATAATTTCAAGGGCACGCACATGTCGCGCTTCGTGGAGATACTAAATCAGCACGAGCGTGAGATCACCGTGGATTCATTCAAGGAAATGCTGACCGAGATGAGCGAGCGTCTGGGCGCCCGCTCCGGCCATATCGAGATGCGCTTCCCGTATTTTATCTCCAAGAAAGCACCTGTATCCGGCGTTCAGAGCCTGCTTGATTACGACGTCACATTCATAGGCGAACGCAGAGATAACCAGAACTCCCTGCGCATCCGCATCGTTATCCCAGTAACCAGCCTGTGTCCCTGCTCCAAGGAGATCTCCGATTACGGCGCTCACAACCAACGCTCGCATGTGACCGTGAACTGTAAAACACGGGGCTTCATCTGGCTGGAAGAATTGATCGATGTGGTTGAACGGGAAGCCTCTTCTGAACTCTTCGGTCTTTTGAAACGTCCTGATGAAAAATATGTCACCGAGCGTGCCTATGACAATCCAAAGTTTGTTGAGGACATGGTGCGCGACATCGCGGTTAAACTGAATGCCGATGAGCGTATCCGCGCATATAGCGTGGAATCAGAGAATTTCGAGTCCATACATAACCACTCGGCCTATGCCATGGTTGAACACGACAAAGACGCGGAACCAAGAAACGTGCCGGCTATCTCTAAGTGAATCGGTGCATCAGGTTTCAGCAGAGACTTTAGGTTTCTCTGCGACACCCGATTTGCGTTCGCCACGGGTCAGCCGTTCGACAAGTGTCTTGAGGAACATCTTGTGAAAACGCAACTGGCACTGCAGCGAGACTTGATCGATTAGCGTTGAATTCACCCGCAGAACGTTCATGGTGGTGCAAGCTATTATTCCGGCCAAGCTGCGTCCTTGCTCCAGGTATGGGGCTTCACCGAAGCAATCGCCCTCCCCCAAGGCACCGATGACGTTATCGCCACGACGCACTTCGGCATCACCCAGTACCACGATGATGTAACAGTCATCGAGCTCACCTTCCACCACGATATCCTCGCCCGGGCCGTAACTTTGCCAGCGGCTGGCGTTCAGCACTTCGTAAATCTCTGGATAAGTGAAATCCTCGAAGAAAGACAGGCGCCGCAGGATATTGAAACGTTCCTGGACAGCCATCTCCTCTGACAACTGGTCCAGCGTGCGTACCGCACGCGTCAGATCGGTAGCGAACTCCAGGCCGTTACGGTAACGCTTGGCCGGATCCTTCTCCAGCGCCTTATACACGATATCTTCCAGCATCCCTGGCACTTCCGGCCGCAGACGATGGACTGGCGCTGGCGTGGCATAGACGATCTGATGCACGAGACGTGAAAGGTTGTCACCATAGAAGGGCCGCTTTCCGGTGAGCAGCTCATACATCACTATGCCCAGAGAGTACAGATCAGTCTGCACGGTCGAAGGTTGCTGGCGCATCTGTTCGGGTGCCATGTAGCTCGGTGAACCCACCAGACCTTTGAGCTGCCCCTCCTCGTTGCCCGCCATGTGGGCCACGCCGAAATCCACGATACGTACATCGCCTTCTGCAGTCATGAGGATGTTGCCGGGTTTGATATCACGATGTACCAGTCCCTTGCGATGCGCATAGTCCAGAGCCTTGGCGCACTTGAAAATGACTTCCACCACCTTGCGTACTGGCAACAGATTGTCGCTGCGACAAAAAACTGTGAGCGGTTGCGCGCCCCGTACATATTCCATCACCACATAACAATGATCCGCATCCTCACCGGCATCCAGGATCGGCAGGATGTTGGGGTGATTCATCTTGCCTACAAGGTAGGCCTCGTTGAAGAATAATTTGCGCCGGGTGCGGGTTTCCTTCTCGCTGGCATCGACATCAAAGTTATACAGCTTGATGGCCACATCCTTGCTGAGGAAGGAATCGTGGCAGAGATAGACGGTACCGGTAGCACCACGCCCCAATTCCCGGGTGATCACGAACTTGCCGAGCTTGGCTGGAGCGTTCATGCAGACTCCATCAGAGATATGGGGACTTTTTACAGTCCCTGCGGGACGATGTCCAGTTTATTCATAAAGATTCAGTACATCTTCAGGATCAACGCAGCTATATATATGATAACCGCTGCCGGAACCGCGGCCAGCACATCATCCAGCATGATACCCAGGCCACCATGCAGATTGCGGTCGAACCAGCGTATCGGCCAGGGCTTGAGGATATCGAAAAATCGGAATAGCACGAATCCCAGAATCACCCAAGTCCAGCCATGCGGTGCGAATGACATGGTGAACAGAAAACCCACCACTTCATCCCAGTTGACTGCGCCTGGATCCTCGACGCCGAGAATCTTTGCACTATAGCCACAGATGAAGATACCGGCCACAAAAAGCACCAGGGTCACGAGCCAGTAGACCCAATAGGGCGCCGGCAACAACAGTAAATAGACGATGACACCAACCAGGGTACCGGCGGTGCCGGGGGCTTTAGGTGATAAACCACTACCGAACCCGTAGGCCAGCAGATGTATCGGATTACTGAAAACTTCGCGGGCGGTCAGACGATTGGCCATGGTTAATCCCAACTAGAAATGTTTGTAACCGGCGACCGGTAAAGGCCAATCCGTGTTGTTGTTTCGCAGGTACTGCAGGGAATTTGAGGTGGTGATTTCCCCTATGCGCTTCACGGGACAGCCGAATTCTCGAGCATGCGATTCCAGCAATGGCATACGCTCTGTAGGCACGGTGAAACACAGCTCGTAATCATCGCCACCCGATAGCGCCAGATTCACTGCCTGATCTTGGGTACGGTGCTGCAACAATGAGGATGATAGGGGCAACTGATCGATCTGCAACTGTGCGCCTGCTCCGCTCGCTTGCAGTAAATGACCCAGATCAGCTGCCAGTCCATCGGATATATCAATGGCGGAGCTGGCAATATCACGTAACACCAACCCCGCCTGTATGCGTGGTTCAGGGAAACAGAAGCGCTGCATACAAGTGTCGGTTTCGGTCATCGCCATGTGCGCCTGTAATCGCTGCAGGCCATCGGCTGCATCGCCGAGCCAGCCGGTTACACATAGCTGGTCACCCGGCTGTGCACCTGTGCGTAATAATGCACGCCCGGAAGGCACAAACCCGTGAACCGTCACCGTGATGTTCAGCGGCCCACGCGCCAGATTTCCGCCCACCAGAGCGACCTGGTAGCGCTCTGCAAGCGCGAAGAAACCGCGGGCAAATTCACTTATCCACCCTTCATCGGCCGATGGCAGGCTGAGCGCCAGCAAAGCCCAGACCGGGGTTGCGCCCATGGCGGCAAGATCACTTAGATTGACCGCCAACGCCCGATGGCCGATAGCTGATGCCTGCAGATCTTCCGGGAAATGCACACTCGCTACCAATGAATCCACCGAGACCACCAGTTCTTGGCCGGGAGGTACGCGCAGGATGGCGGCATCGTCACCTATCCCAAGGCGCACATCATTCCTTTGCAAGGATTGGCCGAAAAAAAAGCGGCGGATGATTTCAAATTCGTCCATTCGTGATGGTCAGTCAGTGTTGCTGCGCATCCCCTGCTCAGTGGCGCGTAACTCGATTGCGGTGCGTTCCAGAACGGCATTGATATACTTGTGGCTGTCTTCTGCGCCGAATTTCTTGGCCAGTTCCACCGCTTCATTGATTACTACGCGATACGGCACGTCCGGACGTGCACCCAGCTCATAGGTACTTAACAGGAATATGCCGCGTTCGACAGGATCAAGTTGCGTGAGCGGACGATCCAGAAAGGGCGAGAAAACCGCCGCCAGCTTGTCGCTATCCGCGATGACCTCACGCAGCAGCTCCTCAAAATAATCGATATCGATAGCCTTGATGTTCTGACTGAGGCGCAACTGGGCGATGATATCGTCGGGCAACGCAGCCGACAGCTGCCACTGATAAAGTCCCTGCAAAGCCAGGCGCCGCGCTCGCGCGCGCCCACGCGAGTTGTTTTTGGTGTGGCCTGCCACGGGTCAGCCCAGTTTCCGGAGCAGACCGGCCATGTTCAGCGCCGCCAAGGCCGCATCTGTACCCTTGTTGCCGGCACTGCCGCCGGCGCGCGCCAGCGCCTGTTCAAGTGTGTCGCAGGTGAGTACACCGAAAGCCACCGGTATGCCGCTATCCAATGCGACCTGGGAGATACCACGGGCGCACTCACCTGCCACCAGATCGAAATGCGGGGTCTCGCCGCGGATCACCGCACCCAGTGCGATGACCGCATCGTAATGAGTACTGGCTGTTAATCGCTTGGCAATCAGGGGAATTTCAAATGCACCTGGCACCCATATCAGGGTCAGATTCTCATCCCGCACACCCTGCGCATGCAAGGTCTCCAAGGCACCACTCACCAGCTTGTCCACCACCAAAGTATTGAAACGCGCCGCCACGATGGCGATGCGTGCGCCACTGACGACGGCACCGCCTTCAATAATTCTGGGATGGGTGCTCATACTGATTCGCTTGTTGAAATGCAGACCTATTCTAACTGAGCTGGACAGGTTATACGTCGGCAACTCGTTGTACAGTCCTCAATCGCATGCTACGTATTCAACCACCTCCAGGCCAAATCCTGAGAGGCCATGCATCTTTTTCGGCTGACTCAGGACGCGCATGCGTCTCACCCCCAGGTCCAAAAGTATCTGGGCGCCGACCCCATAGGTGCGCAGCACTGCACCGTCGGTGGCAGCCTCCTCGTTCTGAGCATCTTCCTTCAGGTGGCCGCACAAGCGTTCCACCAACACGGCCGGATCCTCCGGCTGACGCAGGATTACCACTACGCCGCCATCCTTAGCGATACGTCGCAGCGCATTGCGCAGCGGCCAGCCAAGGTCATCCCAGAGCACGCCGACTACATCGTTGAGGGTGTTTTGCAGATGCACCCGTACCAGCACCGGCTTTTCCGGTTGCAACGAGCCACTGATCAAAGCCAGATGTACCGTCTTGTTCACCCGATCTTCATACACTGCCATACGGAATTCGCCAAATTCAGTGGGTACCGTACGTTCGGCGATACATTCGACGGTTTTCTCCTTGGCCAGCCGATAGCTGATGAGATCGGCGATGGTGCCGATCTTCAGGCCATGGACCTTGGCAAACTTTTCCAGATCCGGGCGGCGTGCCATGCTGCCGTCCTCGTTGAGGATCTCGACGATAACCGCCGCGGGTTCGAGCCTCGCCAGACGGGTGAGATCACAGCCGGCTTCCGTGTGGCCGGCACGCGTCAGCACACCGCCAGGCTGCGCCATGATGGGGAACACATGGCCAGGTTGTTTGAGATCTTCCGCCGCTGCGTTCGGTCGCACTGCGGTGCGCACCGTATGCGCACGGTCATAGGCTGAAATGCCAGTGGTCACGCCTTCCGCCGCTTCAATGGAGAGCGTGAAATTGGTGGTCCTAGTATCATTGGTCTCGCTCACCATGAGCGGCAGGCGTAGTTGACGGCAACGCTCAGGAGTCAAGGTGAGACAGATGAGGCCGCGCCCATAACGCGCCATGAAGTTGATGTCCTCAGGGCGCACTTTCTCCGCTGCCATGATGAGGTCGCCTTCGTTCTCACGATCCTCGTCATCCATGAGGATGACCATCTTTCCAGCTTGAATATCCTTGAGGATATCTTCGATGGAATCCAGGTTAGGGTATTTCATATGCGCGACAGTATTCGACATGAACTAACTCCAAATAAATCGGGCCTGCTTCACTTGATAGGTGTGTGCGCGGTTAACAGACGCTCAAGATAGCGCGCGATCAGATCCACTTCCAGGTTCACACGAGTACCAGTGCGGTAATCTCGCATTATGGTGTGTTCCAGAGTGTGGGGAATAATGTTTACCTGGAAACTATGCGCCTCGACCGCATTGATAGTCAGGCTCACACCATCCACACAGATGGAGCCCTTGCGGGCAATATAGTGCGCCAATCCAACGGGTGCCTCGATATCAAAACGTAGCGAGCGGCCATCCTCTCGTCGACCCTGCACCAAGCCCACACCGTCCACATGCCCACTTACCATATGCCCACCCAGAGGTGTCGATAAAGTCATGGCGGATTCCAGATTCACAGGGGTGCCTGACTGGAATGCTGCCAGGGTGGTGAGTTCGAGTGTTTCGAGGGAGGCGTCCACGCTGATACCCTCAGGCAGTTTCTCGATGACAGTGAGACAACAACCATTCACGGCTATGCTGTCTCCGATTTTCATAACTTTCATATCCAGGCCAGCGGCGTGTATATGCATGCGCACATCTCCGCTGCGTGGCTCGATTGCCCGAACTTTGCCCACGGTCTGCACGACCCCGGTAAACATCAGCTTTCCCTCGCTTGCAGTACCGCCAGAAAGCGCACATCCACTCCCAGCATGCGCACATCCTTATATTGCAATTCGACACGCTCTTCGAGGCTGTGCAGCTCAGGTAAATCGAACATGCCACGGGCAGAATCACCCAATAACTGCGGTGCCATATAGATGATGAGCTCATCCAGCAGTCCGGCCTGCAGCAGCATACCGTTTAAAACTGCACCCGCCTCCACCAGCACTTCATTGCACTCCATTTCTCCCAGATGTCGCACCAGGGCGGCAAGATCGATATGACCTTCAATCATGGGTAATACCAGGATTTTGGCACCGGCAGCCATCAATGGAGCATGGCGTTGTACATCGGTTACAGATGTGGCGATCAGAGTCTCTCCTGGCTGCTGCAACAGACGTGCATTCGGTGGAGTACGCAACTGCGTATCCAGGACGATGCGTCTTGGCTGGCGCCACTCGCCCGGCAGACGTACGTTGAGCGCAGGATCATCCGCCAACAGTGTGCCGATACCCGTGAGGATGACAGAACTGCGTGCCCGCCAACGTTGTGCATCTTCACGCGCCGCTGCACCGCTAATCCACTTGCTCGCGCCCGAGCTGAGCGCCGTACGGCCATCGAGACTTGCTGCCAATTTACTGCGTATCCAGGGACGGCCGCGGGTCATGCGACTGACAAAACCAGGATTGAGCGCGCAGGCTTCCGCCTCCATCAGACCCATCGAAACATCAATGCCTGCGGCGCGCAGTTTCTCAACACCCTTGCCAGCCTGTGGATTTGGATCGGCCATGGCCGCGATCACGCGTGCGACTTCAGCATTCACCAGCGCATCCGCGCAGGGTCCGGTGCGTCCAAAGTGGGCGCAAGGTTCCAGCGTCACATACACACTGGCACCGTGCGCCCTCTCGCCCGCTTGCTTGAGCGCAAGTATCTCAGCGTGCGCTTCCCCAGCCTTGTGATGGAACCCCCGGCCAACCACAGCACCATCCTTCACCAATACACAACCGACGCGCGGATTCGGGTCAGTGGTATACAGGCCCTGCTCCGCAAGTCGCAAGGCCTCAGCCATATAATCTTTATCAGTGTCAGAAAACATCTAATGAACCGGTTAATATGATGAATGCCGCATATACTCGCCTCACAGCGCCCGGAAGGCGGCATGCGCTATCCCTTATTTCTTTCTTCATCCGGCAACAACGGCATCTGTTCGCGTTTCAGGGCTTCACGTGCAGCGTCATCCTGCAAACGCTGGATTTCCTCACGGAATTCGTTGACATCCTGGAAACTCCGGTAGACGGAGGCAAATCGTACATAGGCGACTTCATCCAGCGCCTTGAGCTCATCCATGACGCGCTCGCCGACCTGCAGGGAACGGATCTCGCGTTCACCGGTCACCTGTAATTTATGTGTGATGCGCGCGATCGCGGCTTCGATTGCCTCGGTGCTCACCGGACGCTTCTCCAGTGCGCGCATCATGCCGGAGCGCAGCTTGTGCTCATCGAAAGGCTCACGTGTGCCGTTACTCTTGACGATGCGCGGCATGACCAACTCAGCGGTTTCGAATGTGGTAAAGCGTTCGCCGCATTTCTCGCATTCGCGGCGGCGGCGCACCTGCGCACCCTCTCCGGCGAGGCGCGAATCGATGACCTTGGTGTCCTCATGATTGCAGAATGGACAATGCATGATTGCTGCTGCCGGTTCTAATATTTCATGTTGGCAGGATAGACAGGATACTTCCTGCACATGGTCAATACTTTCTCACGTATTTCTGCGATGGTTTTCTCAGCGCCCAGGTCATCGAGGATATCCGCAATCCAGCCGGCCAGTTCACGTATCTCGGCCTGCTTGAAACCTCGGGTGGTGGCCGCGGGTGTACCGATGCGCAGGCCGCTGGTCACCATCGGCGGACGCGGATCATTCGGCACGGCGTTCTTGTTCACGGTGATATTGGCTTTGTGCAAGGCGGCATCCGCATCCTTGCCGGTGATATTCTTGCTGATCAGGTCCATCAGAAACAGATGATTATCGGTGCCGCCGGATACGATGTTGAACCCACGTTTCACTAATGCATCCGCCATGGCGCGGGCGTTGTCGAGCACCTGCTGCTGGTAGATTTTGAATTCCGGTTGCAGGGCTTCGAGGAACGCCACCGCCTTGGCGGCGATCACATGCATCAGCGGGCCGCCCTGGGTGCCTGGAAACACAGTCGAGTTCAGTTTCTTCTCGATCTCCTCATTGGGCCGCGCTAGGATCAGACCCCCGCGCGGGCCGCGCAGGGTCTTGTGCGTAGTCGTCGTTGTGACATCCGCGATCTGCACCGGATCGGGATAGATCCCGGCAGCCACCAGCCCGGCCACATGCGCCATATCCACGAACAGATAGGCGCCGACCGCATCCGCGATGTCGCGAAACTTCTGCCAGTCGATGCGGCGTGAGTAGGCGGAGAATCCCGCCACGATCATTTTCGGCTGGTGCTGGTCGGCGAGATTTGCCACCTGCTGGTAATCGATTATTCCGGTGGTGGTATCGATACCGTATTGCACTGCATTGAAGAACTTGCCGGAGAAATTCACCTTGGCGCCGTGTGTAAGATGTCCGCCATGCGCCAGACTCATGCCGAGGATGGTGTCGCCGGCTTTCAGCAACGCCAAATACACCGCGGCATTCGCCTGCGAACCGGAGTGTGGTTGCACATTCGCGTAGGCGGCACCGAATAATTTTTTCGCGCGTTCGATCGCCAGAC
>Ga0307374_10012700_pt1 | contig 11764 bp, 7 predicted proteins | sample OX3MG_FD_202532 | JGI IMG/M metagenome (GOLD analysis project Ga0307374, IMG submission 202532) | Soil microbial communities from Risofladan, Vaasa, Finland - OX-3 | ecosystem: Environmental > Terrestrial > Soil > Coastal area > Acid sulfate soil | place: Finland: Risofladan, Vaasa | collected...
CGCCCTCGACGTGCTCTTGGATCCACCGCTTCTCGTCGGGGCTTTGGATGTGCATGTACTCGACGCCGACCGTGCGGCAATAGGCGGCGCGAAGGATCTCGAGCACCCGCGAGAGCGGGACCAGGTCGATGCCGGCGAGGCCGAGGGTGTGGAAGCGCCGGTCGAGGTCCCAGACCGACAGGTTGTACGTGCGTGGGTCGAGGTCGCTCCGAAGCTCCGGCGCCCGCTTCGCCAGCGGGTCGAGCTGGGCGATGAGGTGGCCCCGCACCCGGTACATGTTGACGAGCGCCTGCACCTGGACCTGCTTCTCGAGCAGCGTGCGCTGCTGGTCGCCGCTCGCGAGCGGGCTGCGGTCGCGCTGCCAGCGGACCGGCTGATGCGGCACCTCGAAAGAGGAGAAGACCTCGTCGTAGAAGTCGCGCTCCCCGAGGAGCAGCTCGTGGACGCGCTTGAGGAAGAGCCCGGACTCGGCGCCCTGGATGATCCGGTGGTCGTAGGTCGAGGTAAGCGTCACGACCTTGCCGAGACCGAGCTCGGCGAGGGTGTCGGGGTCCGTCGCGGCATACTCCGCCGGGAAGTCGAGGGCGCCGACGCCGACGATCACGCCCTGGCCGCGCATCAGCCGCGGTACCGACTGGGTCGTCCCGAGGGTCCCGGGGTTCGTGACGGTCGCAGTCACGCCGGCGAAGTCGGTGACCTCCAGCTTGTTGGCGCGAGCCCTTCGGACCAGGTCCTCGTAGGCGTGCAGGAAGCCCGCGAAGTCGAGGGCGTCCGCGTTGCGGATCGCGGGCACGACGAGCGCCCGCGAGCCGTCGGCCTTCTGGAGGTCGATCGCGATGCCGAGCCCGACGTGGCGATGGCGCACGACGCCTGCCGTCCCCTTGCCGTCGACATCCTCGACGAAGGAGGCGTTGAGGGCCGGGACCTCGCCGAGCGCGCGCACGATCGCCCAGGCGATGAGGTGCGTGAAGCTCACCTTGCCGCCCGAGGACCGACCGAGGTGCTCGTTCAGGAGCTGGCGGTTGACCTCGAGGAGCTTCGCCGGGACCGGGTGGACGCTCGTCGCGGTCGGCACGGCGAGACTGGCGACCATGTTCTGCACGATGCGGCCCGCCGCGCCGCGCAGCGGCGCCGCGGGCTCCTCCTCGGCCGGCACCGCTGGAGCCGGGGCTGCGACCGCGGCCGGCGCGACGGGCGCCGGAGACGGCGCCGGCGCGGCCGGCGCGGCCGGCGCGGGCGGCGCCTGTGCAGGGGGCGGGGCGGGCGCTGTGCGACCAACGACGGGGGACGTCCCTGCCGGCGGGGCGCCGTTCACCCGGGGTGCCACGGCCGGCGCCGACGAGGGAAGGTGGCTGCGGTAGTCGGCGAAGAACTCCCGCCAGCTCTCGCTCACCGACTCGGGCGCGGCAAGATACTGCTGGTACATCTCCTCGACCAGCCAGGCATTGAGGCCGAGCGCTCCCGCATCGACCGTGCCCGGTCCGTCCGACGTCCTTGTCGACTCCCCGGCCTCGCTCACTTCGTCGATCCTAACGGCGGCCGTGGCGCGACCGCATGTTCTTGGCGTGTCGGATGCCCAGCTCACGGCCCAGTTCCCCTGCCGTCCCCGGTCGACGGCGCCGGGTCCGGCGGCCGCGGGGCCCCCGGGGTGGCGCGGCGCCCCGGGGACGCGATCGCGACCGTTCCCCCCAGTAGGCTCGGGGCGAAAGGCGGTGGACGATGCGGGCCCTCGTGACGGGAGCGAGCGGTTTCATCGGTCGGGCGCTCGTGGCGCGCTTGGCATCGGACGGCCACACGGTCGAGCGCGTCGTGAGTGGACCGGCGGGCCCCGGCGAGGCCGCCTTTGACCTCGACGGCCGCCGGATCGACGCGTCGAGGCTCCCCGGCGGCAGCCTCGAGGGCTTCGACGCCGTCTTCCACCTCGCGGGCGAGCCGATCACCCCGTCGCGCTGGACGCCCGCCAAGCGCGAGCGCATCCGCGCCAGCCGGATCGTCACGACCGACGTGCTCTCGCGAGCGCTCGCCGCGCTGGACTCCCCGCCGGCCGTGCTCGTGTCGGGCTCGGCGATCGGCTACTACGGCGACCGGGGCGACGAGATCCTCGTCGAGGGCAGCACGGCGGGCACCGGCATGCTCGCCGAGCTCTGCCGGGCGTGGGAGGCGGCGACGTCTCCCGCCAAGGCCGGTGGCATCCGCGTCGTGAACGTCCGCACCGGGATCGTCCTCGGGGCGGGCGGCGGAGTGCTGGCGAAACAGGTCCGCATCTTCCGCCTCGGCCTCGGCGGGCCGCTCGGCACGGGCAGGTCGTGGATGAGCTGGATCGCGCTCGAGGACGAGGTCGGCGCCCTCCTCCACGCCGTCGCGTGCACCGAGCTGCAGGGGCCGTGCAACCTCACCGCTCCTTCCCCGGTGCGCAACGCCGAGTTCGCCGACGCCCTCGGCGAGGCGCTCCACCGCCCGGCGCGCCTCGCCCTGCCGAGGGCCGCGCTCGTCGGCGCGATGGGCCGTACGGTCGCCGACGAGGTCGTCCTCGCCAGCCAGCGAGTCCTGCCGAGCCGCCTCGAGCAGACCGGCTACCGCTTCGCCCGCCCGAGCGTGCGTGAGGCGCTCGCCGTGGCGCTCGGCCACGCTCCCATCGGGGCCTCGGGAGCGGCCACGGCGGGCGAGCAACGGTGAGCGGCGAGCTCACGACCGACGTCGCGGTCGTGGGCGCCGGCCCGGCCGGCGCCTCCGCGGCGACGACGCTCGCCCGTTGCGGCTTCCGGGTCCTGCTCGCCGACCGGGCAAGGTTCCCCCGCGACAAGTGCTGCGGCGACGGTCTCACCACCGGCGCGCTGCGGCGCCTTCGGGCGCTCGGGCTCGACCCGGCCGCCGTCCCGTCGTTCACCCCGGTCGCCGATCTCACGCTCCGCTCGCCGTCCGGGCGCATCGCGCGCCTGCCGCTCGGCGACGGACGCGAGCTCCATGCCGCGGTGGCCCGCCGGGCCGAGCTCGACGCGGCACTCGTCGACCTGGCACGCGGAGCCGGCGCGACCGTCCTCGAGGGCCACGCCTTCGAAGAGCTGCAGGCGGACGCCGACGCCGGGCAGGTCGTCGTCCAGCTGGCCGGCGGCGTCACGGTCCGCGCGAGCTACCTCGTCGGCGCCGACGGTGCATGGTCTCCCGTCCACCGCGCGGTCGACCACCCGCACGAGGACCGCGAGCGGGCGCAAGCGCACCCCGGCACGCGAGGGGCCGGCCGCAGCCGGCGGCGCGCCTCGGGGCAAGGCGACTGGCACGCCTTCCGCGCCTACGCGAGCGGCGTCGGGCCGGAGGCGGCCGAGCACCTGTGGGTGTGGTTCGACCGGACGATGCTGCCGGGCTACGCGTGGTCCTTCCCCCTCGCCGGCGGCGGGGCGAACATCGGGATCTGCATGCGCCGAGCGCCGGGCCAGCGCGGCTCCGAGCTCGCCGCGACGTGGTCGGCGCTCCTCGACGGGCCCTTCCTCGCCTCGCTGCTCGGGCGCGACGCGGTCGTCGAGGGGCCGGCCCGGTCGTGGCCGATCCCGGCCGGCATCTCGGAGCGGCGGCTCGTCGCGCTCGGCGGGCGGGTCGTGTTCGTCGGCGACGCCGCCCGCGCGGCCGACCCGTTCACAGGGGAGGGCATCGCGCAGGCGCTCGAGACCGGCGTGGCAGCCGCCGAGGCGATCGCGCGTGTCGGCAGCGTGTCGCCGGGCGCGGTGGCACGCGGCTACGCCGAGCACGTCCAGGCGACGCTGCAACGCGAGCACCGGCTCTCCTGGCTCTGCACGAGCCTGATGGCCCATCCGCTCGCCGCCCGCGGAGCGGTGCGCGTCAGCGGGTGGAACGAGTGGACGCGTCGCAACGTCGGGCGCTGGCTCTACGAGGACTTCCCCCGCACGCTCGCCTTCACCCCCTCGATGTGGCGGCGCGAGGCGTTGGGCGGCGGGACGCACTCGGCGCCCGCCGGGCCGGACAGGGCGCGACGGCCCCGTCCGAGCGGCTAGTCGAGGTTCGCCCCGAAGCGCCGCACGTGGTCGTTGACCGCGTAGTAGGCGTCGATCGACTCCCCCGCGTCGCCCCAGAACCCGTCGAGGACGTCGTAGGCCATCTGGCCGGTCTCGACGTAGTGGTTGTTCACGTCGGTGATCTCGAGCTCGCCCCGCCCGGAGGGTTCCAGCTGCCCGATGACCGAGAACACGCTCGGGTCGTAGCAGTAGACACCGGTGACGCAGTAGCGGCTCGGAGGATCGACGGGCTTCTCGACGATACGGCCGACCCGGCCGTCGTCGGTGAGCTCGGGCACGCCGAGGTGGCGCAGGTGCTCCGGCTCGGCGACCGGGGCGAGGACGATCCGCGCCCCCTTGGCCTGCTCGTTGAAGCGCTCGACCGTCGGCCGGATCGTCTGGCCGAAGACGTTGTCCGCCAGCATCACGAGCACGAGGTCGTCGCCGACGAAGCGCTCCGCCAGCCCGAGCGCCTCGGCGATGCCGCCCGGGCGGTCCTGGTAGGCGTAGCAGAGGCGGTCGACCCCGTGCTCCTCGCCGCTCGAGAGCAGGCGCAGGAACTCGCCGGCGTGGGTGCCGCCGGTGACCACCATGATCTCGGAGATCCCCGACTTGACCAGCGCCTCGACCGCGTAGGCGATCATCGGGCGGTCGTAGATCGGCAGCAGGTGCTTGTTCGTGATCCGCGTGAGCGGATGCAGGCGGCTACCCGTGCCCCCGGCGAGGAGGACGCCCCTCACGGACGGGTGCCGCGGAACGGGCAGGTCATCGCCGTCGAGCGTAGCGTCCGGGAACGCCGCGGCGGGGGTCACCCCCAGACGGCGTCAACCCGGAACGGGTCGCACGGGGGCGTGGGCGGGGCGGGGCGGGTCACCGTCCGCCCGGCGGCGGGCGTGGCCGGCGTGCTCGGCGAGCACCGCGTCGGCGAGGCGGGGCCACGCGTGCGCCGCCCAGGAGTCGAACGGCCGGTCGGCCAGCCCGGCGCACGCCAGGCCTGCCACCGGGTCCACCCAGAGGAAGCTGCCGCTCTGGCCGAAGTGGCCGAACGTCTCTGGCGAGTTGGTCCAACCGGTCCAGTGCGGGGCCTTGTGGTCACGCAGCTCGAAGCCGAGCCCCCAGTCGCAGGGGTCCTGACGACCGAAGCCCGGCAGCACGCCGACAAGGCCCGGGTAGCACACGGTCGTCGCGGCAGCGAGCGTCGAGGGGTCGATGGTCGCCGGCGCGAGGAGCTCTGCACCGAGTGCGAGCAGGTCGGCGAGCGTGCCCGAGGCGCCGGTGGCGGCCGAGCTGCCCATGCGGGCGCCGACCATGCCGACCGGCTCGAGGACGCCCGCACGGGCGTACTCGTCGAACGACATGGCCGACCGGGCCTGCAGGTGCGCGCCGAGCACCTCGAAGCCGGCGTTCGAGTAGATCCTGCGGGCGCCCGGCGGCGCCACCGGGTGGACCGGGTCGTCCGGACCGAGGCCCGACGCGTGAGCCAGCAGGTGCCGGACCGTCGAGCCGGGAGGGCCGGCCGGCTCGGCCAGGTCGACCGTGCCCTCCTCGTAGGCCACGAGCACTGCGAGCGCCGTGACGAGCTTCGTCACCGAGGCCCACTCGAAGCGTCGACCGACGGAGCCGCGCACCTCCTCGACATCGCCGGCGCGCGACCGCACGCCGACGGCGAAGTGCTCGACCTCCCACTCGTCGGCGAGCTGAAGCGCGTTCACCGCTTGCGACGGTACCGGAAGTGGACCAGCCGACGAGAGGGCCACCGGTGACGCGTCGGCGGGGTCCGGCCATCTCTGGACGCTCGGCGGGGGCGGCGCCCCGCGCAGGCGCCGCCGGGGGCGCCGAGCGGGTCAGACGTCGAGGAAGCGACGGACGGCGACCGAGGAGCCGGCGACCCCGACGACCACGCCGACGGCCACCACCAGCAGCTCCGTCATCAGCAGGTCGTGGGTCGGCAGCACCGTCGACCCGAGCAACGAGACGTGGTAGTGGTTGATCAGGTAGTTCACGCCGATGTTCGACAGCAGCACGATCACCACGGCGACGATTGCCCCGAGCAGCCCCTGGACGAGGCCTTCCAGCATGAACGGCACCCGGATGAACCAGTTCGTGGCCCCGACGAGCTTCATCACCCCGACCTCGCGGCGGCGGGCGAAGATGGCCATGCGGATGGCGTTCAGGATCAGCACGAGCGACGAGACGAGCAGCACGATCGCGATCACGAGCAGGATGATCTGCAGCACGTTCGTGACCTCTTGCATGACGTGGATGCTCTGCGACGGCGAGGTCGCCTGGTAGACGCCGGGCAGCCCCGAGTTGAAGGTCGACACCACGGTCGCCGCCCCGGCGGGATCCTTCAGCTGGACACGGAACACCGTTGGCGTCGTCTGCGCGGTGAGCACGCCGATCGCGGCGGGGTCGCCGGCGAGGATCTTCTTCGCCTGGGCGTAGGAGGCCTGGTGGCCGAGATAGGTGAAGGCGGTGATCTGCGGCGTCTGCTTGATCATCGAGCGGACGTTCGCGACCTGGGAGTTCGTCGCGTTGGCGTTCATGAAGATCTGGACGTTGACGTTGTGGCCCCACGCGCTGATCTGGCGGTTCACCGCCTGGCGCAGCAACAGCGCCGTGCCGACGAGCGAGAGCGAGACGGCGACGGTGAGGATCGCCGCGAGGGCCATCATCCGGTTCCGCCAGAGGTTCGTCGCGGTTTCCTTCGCGACGTAGTCGACCGAGACTGCCACCGGACCGACCGTCAGCGCTGGCCGCGACGAGCGCGAACGGCGGCAACCCGGTTCGTGATCGGCTCGTCGGCACCGTCATAGGCGCCGCGGCCGGCGGCCACCGACACCGCGGGCACGCCCCGGCTGGACGTGTTGAGGTCGGCGGCGTAGCCGTACACGCCCCGGGCCTGGTCACGGACCAGGTGGCCACGGTCGAGCTCGACGACCCGCCGGCGCATCGTGTCGACGATGCCGACGTCGTGGGTCGCCATCACGACCGTCGTGCCGGTGCGGTTGATCCGGTCCAGCAGCTTCATGATCCCCTGGCTCGTCGCCGGGTCGAGGTTCCCTGTCGGCTCGTCCGCGAGGAGGACCAGCGGGCGGTTCACGAACGCCCGGGCGATGGCGACCCGCTGCTGCTCGCCGCCGGAGAGCTCGTCGGGCATCCGCTCATGCTTCTGGCCGAGGCCGACCAGCTCGAGCACCTGGGTGACCTGGGTCTTGATCTGGCCACGGGGCCGCCCGATCACCTCCAGCGCGAACGCGACGTTCTCCGCCACGGTCTTGTTCGGCAGGAGCCGGAAGTCCTGGAAGACGCAGCCGAGATTGCGGCGCAGGTACGGCACGCGCCACTGGGAGAGCTGGCCGATGTCCCGGCCGGCGACCCAGATCCGCCCGTCGTCCGGCAGCTCCTCACGGAGCAGGAGCTTCAAGAAGGTGGTCTTGCCCGAGCCCGAGGACCCGACGAGGAAGACGAACTCGCCCTTCAAGATCTCGAGCGAGATGTCCCGCAGCGCAGGCATCGCACCCTTGTACGACTTGGTGACGTTGTCGAAGCGGATCATCTTCCTCTTCCTCGGGGCACGCATCCGATGGGGTCGCCCCCCGGGAACGGCTCTTCGGCGCAGGGACCCGCACGTCCCGTCCAGCGCGCTTGCATTTGTCGCCCGGGTGAGCAGGTCCCACCTGCGGGTGTTCCGCGAAACCCTACCAGCCGGACCATGACAGTCCAGTGACACTTCACCCCGTCCCCGGACCGGACCGCCCGTTTCCCCGCCCCGGCCTGGACCGCGACGCAGCCGCGGCGGCCCTGCGGCGAGCTCAGTCGGGGTGCTCGGACCGCCGCCAGCGCAGGAACGCGACCATGAACTCGTCGAGCTCGCCGTCGAGCACCGCCTCGACGTTGCCCGTCTCGTGCTCGGTCCGCAGATCCTTCACGAGCTGGTAAGGGGCCATCACGTAGGAACGGATCTGGTTCCCCCAAGCGACGTCGGTCTGGGGGCCCGTGAGCGCCGAGAGCTCCGCCCGGCGCTCCTCGCGCTGGCGCTCGGCGAGCTTCGCGGCGAGGAACTGCATCGCCTTCGCCTTGTTCTGGTGCTGGCTCCGCTCGTTCTGGCACGAGACGACGATCCCGGTCGGCAGGTGCGTGATCCGCACCGCCGAGTCCGTCACGTTGACGTGCTGGCCACCTGCGCCCGAGGAGCGGTAGGTGTCGATGCGGAGGTCCTTCTCGTCGATCGTCACCTCCGCGGAGAGGTCCTCGAGGAACGGGGTCACCTCGAAGGAGGCGAAGCTCGTCTGGCGCCGGTGCTGGGCGTCGAACGGCGACATGCGCACCAGGCGGTGGACGCCGCGCTCCGCGGTCAGCAGACCGTAGGCGTGCCGGCCGCGCACGAGGAAGGTCGCGGACAAGATGCCGGCCTCCTGGCCCGCCGAGACCTCGTCGAGCTCGACCGAGAAGCCCCGCCGCTCCGCCCAGCGCAAGTACATCCGCAGCATCACCTCGGCCCAGTCCTGCGCGTCGGTCCCGCCCGCCCCGGCGTGGATCTCGGCGATGGCGTCGCGGTCGTCGTGCTCGCCGGAGAACAGGCTGCGCAGCTCCAGGTCGTCGAGCGCCCGGCCGACGTGGTCGGCAGCCTCGGTCAGCTCGCCGGCCATCGCGTCGAGCGAGTCGCCGCCCTCTTGGAGCGCGAGCTCGTGGAGCTCGCTGGCATCGCCCAGGCGGGCGGCCAGCTCGTCGAGCTGGTCGACGTCGGACTTCACCCGGCCGTAGGCGGTGCTCACGAGGCGCGCGTGGTCCGGGTCCGACCAGAGGTCGGGCGCGCCGACCTCGCCCTCGAGGCGGACCAGCTCCTCGCGGAGCTGGTCGAGATGGAGGTAGGAGGCCGCCGCCTCGAGGCGCGTCCGCAACGAGGCGAGCTCCGTGGCGATGTCGGGGCGCTCCTCGGCGGGGCCGCTCCCCGGTCCTGCGCGACCGGTCGTCGTCACGGACCCTCAGGCTGCGCCGTGGCAGAGCTTGTACTTGCGACCGCTCCCGCACGGGCAGGGGTCGTTGCGGCCCACCTTCTCCCGCGCGGCGCGAGCGGCGGCCAGCTCGGCGCCGGCGACGGTCCCGGCAGCGACGCCGGGGCGCCCCGCTGCGTCGGCGCGACCCTGCCCGGAGGGACCGGCCGGGGCGGGTCCCGTCGGCGCCGCAGGGCGCGCCTTCGGCGCCGGGCCCGCCGGCCCGGCCTCCTCGGGGGCTCCGGCGTCGGGCAGGGCCGCCACGGCGAGACCGGCGACCGGGTCCTCCGCGGCCTCGAAGGTGGCCTGGGTGTAGTCGGGCGCCGCCTCCGGCTCCAGCTGGACCTGCACGTGCATCACGTAGCGCAGATAGTCGTCGTCGATCGACTGCATCAGCTTGCCGAACATCTCGAAGCCCTCGCGCTGCCAGGCGACGAGCGGGTCCGTCTGGGCGATCCCGCGAAGGTGGATGCCCTCGCGCAGGTAGTCCATCTCCGAGAGGTGCTGCCGCCAGCGCTGGTCGATGATCTGCAGCATCACCTGCCGCTCGACCTGCCGGGCGACCTCCTCACCGCCGGGGAACGTCCGCTCGCGCTCGTCGAAGAACTCCGTCGCCTCGGCGAGGACGCTGTCGGAGAGCTGCTCGAACGTCTCGGCCTGTTCGAGGTCCTCCACCGAGAACTGGGTCGGGTAGTACTGGCCGAGCTCGGCGACGAGGCGCTCGAGGTCCCACTCCTCGGCGAAGTCGCCCGAGCACGTCTCGGCGAGGAGGCGCTCCACCGTGGAGCGGAGCATGTCGAGTGTGGCGTCGCGCAGCGTCTCGCCGTCGATGACCTGCATGCGGCGCTCGTAGATCACCTTGCGCTGCTCGTTCATCACCTCGTCGTACTTGAGGACGTCCTTTCGGATCTCGGCGTTCTTCGCCTCGACGGTGTGCTGCGCCTTCTCGATCGCCCGGGTGACCATGCGCGCCTCGATCGGCACGTCCTCGGGCAGCGCCCGGTCCATCACCCAGCTCATCGCGCCGGTGGCGAAGAGGCGCATGAGCTCGTCCTCGAGCGAGAGGTAGAAGCGGCTCTCCCCCGGGTCGCCCTGACGGCCCGAGCGACCCCGCAGCTGGTTGTCGATCCGGCGGCTCTCGTGACGCTCGGAGCCGAGCACGTAGAGGCCACCGAGCTCTCGGATCTGGTCCGCCTCGGCCTCGCACTCGGCGCGGAACTTCGTGAGCAGCGCCGCCATGCGCGGGCGGCCCTCCTCGCCGTCGGGATCGAGCGACTCCGCGAGCACCGCCTCGCGGGCCAGTCCCTCGGGGTTGCCGCCGAGGAGGATGTCGACGCCACGGCCCGCCATGTTCGTCGCGACCGTCACGCCGTGCAGCCGCCCCGCCTGCGCCACGATCGCCGCCTCCCGGGCGTGGTACTTGGCGTTCAGGACTGTGTGCGGGATCCCCTGCTTGTCGAGCAGGCGCGAGAGGTGCTCGGACTTCTCGACGGAGGCGGTCCCGACGAGGACCGGCTGGCCCGTTCCGAAGCGCTCGACGATGTCCTCGACGACGGCCTTGAACTTCGACTCCTCCGACTTGAACACGAGGTCCGGCCAGTCCTCGCGGACCATCGGCTGGTTGGTCGGGATCGGGACCACCTGGAGGCCGTAGGTGGAGGCGAACTCGGCGGCCTCGGTCTCGGCCGTGCCGGTCATCCCGGCGAGCTTCTCGTACATGCGGAAGTAGTTCTGGAGGGTCACCGTGGCCCAGGTGTGGTTCTCCTCCTTGATGCGGACGCGCTCTTTCGCCTCGACCGCCTGGTGGAGCCCGTCCGACCAGCGGCGCCCCTCAAGGATGCGGCCGGTGAACTCGTCGACGATCTTCACCTCGCCGTCGGCGACGATGTAGTCCTTGTCGCGGCGGTAGAGCTCCTTCGCCTCGAGCGCCTTGCCGAGCTGGTGGACGTAGTTCACCGCGACGGCGTCGTAGAGGTTCTCGACGCCGAGCTGGCGCTCGACCTTGGCGATGCCGGCCTCGGTCGGCACGACCGTGCGCTTCTCCTCGTCGACCTCGTAGTCCTCGTCGCGCGAAAGGGTGCGCACCACGCTCGCGAACTGGTAGTAGAGGCGGGTCGACTCGTCACTCGGTCCGCTGATGATGAGCGGGGTACGTGCCTCGTCGATGAGGATCGAGTCGACCTCGTCGACGATGGCGAAGTGGTAGCCGCGCTGGACCATCTGGGCGCGGTCCGTTGCCATGTTGTCGCGCAGGTAGTCGAAGCCGAACTCGGTGTTCGTGCCGTAGGTGATGTCCGCGTCGTACGCGGCGCGCTTCGAGTCGAAGTCGTCGACGTCGGGGACGACGAGGCCGACCGTGAGGCCGAGGAAGCGGTAGATCTGGCCCATCCACTCGGCGTCACGCCGGGCCAGGTAGTCGTTGACGGTGACGATGTGCACGCCCTTGCGGGCGAGCGCGTTGAGGTACACCGGCAGCGTCGACACGAGGGTCTTGCCCTCGCCGGTCCTCATCTCCGCGATCCAGCCGAAGTGGAGCGCCATGCCGCCCATCAGCTGGACGTCGTAATGGCGCTGCCCGATGGTCCGCCGCGCCGCCTCACGGACGACCGCGAACGCCTCGACCAAGAGGTCGTTCAGGTCCTCGCCCTCGTCCAGCCGCTCGCGGAACGCGACCGTCATGTGCGCGAGCTCCTCGTCGCTCATGGCGGCGACCTCGGCCTCGAGGTCGTTGATCAGCGGCACGACCTCCGCCAGGCTGCG
>Ga0307374_10012701_pt1 | contig 11762 bp, 12 predicted proteins | sample OX3MG_FD_202532 | JGI IMG/M metagenome (GOLD analysis project Ga0307374, IMG submission 202532) | Soil microbial communities from Risofladan, Vaasa, Finland - OX-3 | ecosystem: Environmental > Terrestrial > Soil > Coastal area > Acid sulfate soil | place: Finland: Risofladan, Vaasa | collected...
CCCCGCGAAGGTCAAGCAGGACCTGCTGCAGCAGGGCGTGGTGCTCGAGGAGTTCGGCGGCCAGACGCTGTCCAGCGAGATCTCGGCCAAGAAGGGCACCAACATCGAAACACTGCTCGACCAGATCCTGCTGCAGGCGGAGATCCTCGACCTCAAGGCCAACCCCAGCAAGAGCGCCACCGGGTCGGTGGTCGAGGCCCAGCTCGATCCGGGCAAGGGCCCGGTCGCGACGGTGCTCATCCAGAGCGGCACGCTCCACGTGGGCGATCACTTCATCTGCGGCATGCATTCGGGCCGTGTGCGCGCCCTGCTCGACGAGCGCGGCAATGTGGTCAAGGACGCCGGGCCGGCGATTCCCGTGCAGGTCCTCGGTGTCGAAGGCGTGCCGATGGCCGGCGACCAGCTGCTCGTGGTGGACGATGCGTCCGCCGCGCGTGAGATCGCGCAGCGCCGGCAGCGGCTCGATCGCGAAGCCAAGAGCCGGCGCACGTCGCGCGGCGTGTCGCTCGAGGACTTCATCGAGCACGCGGCGAGCGGTGAACGACGCACGCTCCGCATCCTCATCAAGGCCGACCAGGGCGGCCCGGCCGAAGCGCTGGCCGACGCCCTCCAGCAGCTCTCCACCGGCGAGGTCCAGGTCGAGGTCGTGCACCGCGGCGTGGGTGCCATCTCGGAGAGCGACATCCTGCTCGCCAAGGCGTCGGGGGCCATCATCATCGGCTTCCACGTGCGACCGGACAACAACGCCCGTACCGCCGCCGAGCGCGAGGGCGTGGACATCAAGCTGTACCGCATCATCTACGAGGCCGTGGCCGACGTGCGCGCCGCCCTCGAGGGCATGCTGCGTCCCGAACGGCGCGAGGTGGTGTTCGGCGAAGCCGAGGCGCGCGAGATCTTCAAGGTGTCGCGCATCGGAACCATCGCTGGCTGCTACGTCCGCAGCGGCGTGATCAATCGGCAGGGCCGCGTCCGCGTCATTCGCGACGGCGTCGAGATCTACGACGGCGCGATCTCCTCGCTGCGCCGTTTCAAGGACGACGTGCGGGAAGTGAAGGACGGCTTCGAGTGCGGCATCGGCATCGAGAACTTCAACGATATCAAGGTGGGAGACGTGATCGAGTGCTACCGGACCGAGGAGATCGCGCGGTCCCTTGGCTCGTCGCCCGCCACCTGATCGGTCGCCGCGCGTGGCGCTGCCGCGCGCGGGGACGGGGTATGAGTGCCAATGAGCGCAGACAATCGACGGCCGGACCGTGTCGCGGAAGCCATCCGCGAAGTCGTGGCCATGTTCCTGGCCGAAGGCGTGAAGGACCCGCGTGTGGTCGGGCTGGTGACGGTCACCGGCGTCGACGTGACGCGTGACCTGCGCCACGCCAAGGTGTTCGTGAGCATCATGGGCTCGGAGGCCGAGCGCGCGGCCACGGTCGAGGGGCTGGACAGCCTCGCGCCCCACCTTCGCTCCCGCGTCGGCCGCGCGCTCCAGCTCCGGCTGGCGCCGGAAATCACGTTCAAGCTCGACGAGAGCATCGCCCGCGCCGCCCGCATCGAGTCGCTCCTCGCCAAGGTTCGCGAAGGAAAGCCGGTGGATGGAGCCCAGGACGACTGACGGCCTGCTGCTCGTCGACAAACCCGCCGGCATGACCTCACACGACGTCGTGGCGGTGGTGCGTCGGGCCTTCGAACAGCCGCGCGTGGGGCACGCCGGCACCCTCGACCCCTTCGCCACCGGCCTGCTCGTCCTCCTCATGGGCCGCGGCACCCGCCTCGTGCCGTACCTCGACGCCGAGCCCAAGGTGTACGAGGCGACCATCCGCTTCGGCGCCGAGACCGACTCCGACGATGCCACCGGCGCCGTCGTGCGCGAGGCGCCGGCGCCGTCGGCGGCGGCGGTCGATGCCGCCCTGGCCGGAATGGTCGGAGATCTCGAACAGCGCCCGCCGGCCTACTCCGCCAAGCAGGTCAAGGGCGTGCGCGCCTACGCCGCCGCCCGGCGCGGCCGCCCCCTGGACCTCGCTCCCGTGCTGGTGCGCGTGCACATGTGGACCGTGCGCGCGCGCCGCGGCGACGATCTGGACGTCACGGTGTCGTGTGGCGGCGGCACCTACGTGCGCGCCCTCGCCCGCGACCTCGGCATCGCCGCCGGCAGCGCCGCGCACCTCGTGGCCCTGCGCCGCATTCGTGCCGGCCGGTTCGACGTCGCCGACGCGGCCTCGCTCGATGCGGTGCGGCAGGGAACGGCCGCCGTCCGTCCGCTGCGCGACGCCGTGGCCCAGCTTCCCGAGCAGCCGCTGGCCGCCGACGAACTGCCCTTCGTGGCGCACGGGCGCGCCATCCCGGCCCGAGTGCCCGGCGACCGCGCGGCCCTCACCGCCAACGGCGATCTCGTCGCGGTCGCCTTCCGCGACGACGACCGCTGGCAGCCCAGAGTGGTGCTGCTGGATGGCTGAGGTCCGTTCGGCGCTCCCGCCCAACGTCACCGGCGCGGTGATCACGGTGGGCACCTTCGACGGCGTGCATCGCGGCCACCAGCACGTCCTCGCCCGCCTGCGCGAGCGCGCCGCGGAACTCGGGCTCCCGTCGTTGGTCGTCACCTTCGAGCCGCATCCCCTGGAGATCCTCCAGCCGGCCTCCGCCCCCGACCGCCTCACGGTGCGCGAGGAGAAGCTGCTCGAACTGGCCGGCTGCGGGGTGGACTACGTGGCCGAGATACCGTTCACGCGGGCGTTCGCGGCCCTGAGCGCCGAGGCGTTCATTCGCGACGTCCTCGTGGGGCGCTACCGGCTGCGCGCCCTGCTCATCGGCCACGACCATGGATTCGGCCACGGCCGGGAAGGCGACGCCGAGTTGGTGGAGCGGATCGCCAGGACGTCGGGCTTCACGGCCGAGGTCGTCGACGAGGTGACGCTGCTCAACGGGGAGCGCGTGTCGTCGAGCGTGATCCGCGATGCCGTGCGGTCCGGCGATCTCGCCGGCGCCGCCCGGGGGCTTGGCCGGCCCTACGAGGCGCTCGGACGCGTGGTCGCTGGGGCGGGGCGGGGGCGCCTGCTGGGGTTCCCCACCATCAACCTGGCCCTCCCCTCACCGCGCAAGCTACTGCCCCCGGTGGGCGTGTATGCGGTGCGCATCGCGAGCGCCGCCGGCACGCTGGGCGGCATGCTGAACCTCGGTCCCCGTCCCACCTTCGGCGACGACGCGATCGCGCTGGAAGCGCACCTGTTCGAGGCCGGCGGGGACTGGTACGGCCGTCCGGTGGCGGTGGAGTTCGTGGCTCGGCTCCGGGACACGCTAAAGTTCAGTGGTCCCGAAGCGCTGGTCGCACAGCTGAAAATCGACGCGCAAAGTGCCCGTCGTGCGTTGACGTAGTTCTGCCTGCTGGATAGCCTTATAGGTTCCGGGTAAACTCATTTCTCCCACCGAAGTCGCATGTCCAACCTGAAGTATCGCCTCCTGACCATCGCCGCCTTGTGCCTGATGTCCATCTGGGCGCTGGTGCCGCGTAATGAGACGGTGCAGTATCGTGGGGCCGACGGCATCCTCCACGACACCACCGAGCGCCACGTTCCGCTTCGTAAGGGCCTCGATCTGCAGGGCGGCATCCACCTGACGCTCGAGATCGATCAGTCCAAGCAGGCGATCCCGGCCAGCAAGGTGGCTGACGCGATCGACCGCGCCCTCAAGACCGTCCGAACCCGCATCGAGGGATTCGGCGTGTCGGAATCGGTGGTCCAGAAGGTGGGCAACGACCGCATCATGGTCGAGATCCCGGGCTACGACGATCCGCAGCGCGCCGAGAACATCGTCAAGAAGCAGGCCTTCCTCGAGTTCCTGATCACCGACAAGACCAAGGCGCTCGAGAAGGTGCTGCCGCGCTTCGATCAGATCATCAAGGACGCGGGCGGGGCCGTGGCTGCCGGCAAACCGGTGGCCGGCGCCAAGCCTGCCGCGCCCGCGGGCCTGCAGGGCCTGCTCACCGGCGGTGATACCACCAAGGGGGCCGCCGCCAAGAAGGACACGGCCGGGAAGAAGAGCGACACCACCAACGTCGATTCGCTCGGCGCCAACGCGGCGGGCGCGTTCTCCGGCGCCATCTCCCAGGGCGGGATGCCCGGGGAATACTTCGTGGCGTTCGACAAGGTCCCCGCGGTCGAGGGCTGGCTCCAGCTGCCCGCCATCCAGGCGGCGATGCCGCCGGGCAAGCGGATTCTCTGGGGCACCGACTCCACGAACATGGGATCGCAGTGGTACAAGGCGCTCTACGTCACCGATGCCACGCCGATCATCACCGGCGATTACCTCACCGACGCGCGTCCTACGCAGTCCCCCACCGACGGTACGGTGGTGGAGTTCACCCTCAACAACGAGGGCGGACGGCGGTTCCGCAACGAGACCGGCAAGCACGTGAACGACTACATGGCGATCGTGCTCGATGATCGCGTCATGGGTCGGCCGCCGGTCATCCAGTCGGCCATCGGGACGCGGGGGCAGATCACCATGGGCGGCAAGGATCTCGCCGCCGCGCAGGATCTGGCGCTCGTCCTGCGGGCCGGCGCGCTCCCCGTGCCGCTTCGCGTGGCCGAGACGCGCGTCATCGGGCCGTCGCTGGGCCAGGACTCCATCAACAAGGGATTCCGCGCCGGGCTCATCGCCGTCATCGCGATCGTGCTCATCCTCACCATCTACTACCGGTTCTCGGGGTTGCTCGCCGTGGGCGGCCTCGCGTTGTACGTGTTGTTCACGCTCGCCACGTTGGCCGGTTTCAACGCCGTGCTCACGTTGCCCGGGTTGGCCGGCATGGTGCTGTCCATCGGCATCGCCGTGGATGCAAACGTGCTGATCTTCGAGCGCATTCGTGAAGAGCTCGACCGCGGCAAGACGGTGCGCACCGCCATCGACGAGGGATTCCGCCACGCGATGCCGGCCATCATCGACTCCAACGTGTCGACCATCCTCACCGCCTCGGTGCTGTACCAGTGGGGCAGCGGCCCTGTGCGCGGGTTCGCGGTCACCCTGATCGCCGGTGTCGTGGCGTCCATGGTCGCGGCCATCTTCGTCGTGCGAACCTTCTTCCTCCTGTGGCTGAACCGCTCGCGCGGCGCCCAGACGTTGAGCATCTAAATGCTGCGCATTCTTCACGGCACCAGCTACGACTTCATCAAGTACTGGCGGCACGCCGCCATTGCCACGATCGCGTTCATCGTCATCGGACTCGCCGCGCTCGGCATTCGCGGGGCGCGGTACAGCATCGAATTCACGGGCGGCACGCTGATGCAGGTGCATTTCACCAAGCCGCCCCAGGCCGATGCCATCCGCCAGACGGTGGACCGGGCGGGGTTCTCGGGCTCCACCATCCAGCAGTTCGGCACGCTCAACGACTACACGATCAGCGCCCAGCCCAAGGGCCTGGCGAGCGGCGCCACGTCCGATTCGGCCGCGAGCGAGGTCAACGACAGCACGGCCCGGCAGATCGAGACCGCGCTCCACGCCCAGTTCGGCGATACGTCGCAGGTGAAGGTCCTCCGGTCCGAGTACGTCGGCCCCCGTGTGGGCGCCGAACTGCGCCGCAACGCGCTGGTCGCCGTCCTCATCTCGTTCCTCGTCACCCTGATCTATCTGGCCATCCGGTTCGAGTGGCGCTTCGGCGTCGCCGCCGTGGTCGCCACGGCGCACGACATCTTCACCACGCTGGCGTTCCTCGCCATGATGCGGCTGGAGATATCGCTCACCGTCGTCGCCGCGATCCTCACCGTGATCGGATACTCGCTCAACGACACGATCATCATCTTCGACCGCGTGCGCGAGAATCTCAAGAAGCAGCGCAAGGAATCGCTGTACGACGTGATGAACCGGTCGATCAACGAGACGCTGCCGCGCTCCATCCTCACCCACGTCACCACGCTCATCGCCACGCTGGCGCTGCTGTTCTTCGCCGGCGAGGTGATCCGTCCGTTCTCGTGGATCATGGCGTTCGGCATCTTCACCGGCACGTTCAGCTCCATCTACGTCGCCGGCGCGTTGCTCCTCTGGATCGAGGCCAAATGGCCGCGATCCCTCGAGGGACAGGGCGGGGCCGGCGTGTCGGCGCGGGCCGGGGCCGCCCAGGCCCGGCGACGCGAGGCCAGTCCCTGACGCTTCCGGAACCGCCGCGCATCCCGCGGCGGTTCTTCGTTCATGGCTCAATTCATCGACAGCCACTCGCATCTGGCCGATCCGGCCTTTGACGACGACCGCGCCGAGGTCATCGAGCGCGCGCGGCTCACCGGCGCGCGCGCCGTCGTCTGCATCGGCGAGTCCCTCGACGCGGCGGCGCGGTCGCGCGCGCTCGCCGCGCTGCACCCGGGGTTCCTCTATTTCACGGCCGGCGTCCACCCGCACGACGCGGCCGGCTTCGATCCCCTGCGCGACGCCTCGCGCATCGGCGACGAATGCGGGCGGGGCGCCGTGGCGATCGGCGAGTGCGGGCTCGACTATCACTACGAGCACTCGCCACGGGCCGAACAGCGCCGGGCGTTCGGTGCCCAGCTGGGCCTGGCCCGCGACCTGCGCAAACCGGTCGTCGTGCACACGCGCGAGGCCGAAGACGACACGCGGGCCATGATCCAGGAGGCCGGCTCCAGCGGTGTGCGCGGTGTCCTGCACTGCTTCACCGGATCGCACCGGCTGGCCGAAGCGGCGCTCGCCGTGGGCTGGTACGTGTCGTTCAGCGGCGTGGTGACGTTCAAGAAATGGGCCGACGACGCGCTCCTGCGCCTCGTGCCGGACGATCGGGTGCTCGTCGAGTCCGACGCGCCCTTCCTTGCGCCCGTGCCGCATCGCGGCAAGCGGAACGAGCCCGCGTGGGTCAGTCTGACGCTCGCCCGCGTGGCCCAGGCGCGCGGCGTCGAGCCGGAAGCCTTCGGCACGGTCGTGACGCGGAACGCGGAGCGACTGTTCGGCCTGGCGACGCACGATGCCGTCTGAGTAGGTTCCCGCGGATCGCATGCACGTCGACACACGCGCCGGCCTCGCGCCGGCTCACTCGCTGGAGAGCCCTCGAATGCCCAACACCATCCATACCGACAAGGCGCCGGCCGCGATCGGGCCCTACTCCCAGGGCGTGATCGCCAACGGCTTCCTGTTCACCGCCGGCCAGATCGCCATCGATCCCGCCACCGGTCAGGTGGTGGCCGGGGACGTCGTCGCCCAGACCGAGCGCGTGCTCGCCAATCTCAAGGCGATCCTCGAAGCCGCCGGCGCCACGTGGAACGATGTCGTCAAGACCACGGTATTCCTGCACGACATGAGCGACTTCCCGATGGTCAACGATGCGTACGCCCGCGCCCTCGGCGACGCGCGCCCCGCCCGCTCGACGGTCCAGGTGTCCGCGCTGCCGCGGAACGTGCTCGTCGAGATCGAAGCCGTCGTCGCCGTGAAGTAGCCCATGGGCACCGCCCCCGCCTCGGCGGAACTGCTCCGCCTCACCGGGTTCGCGCGCTGCGCCGGCTGCGCCGCGAAGCTCGGCCTGGGCGATCTCTCCGAGGCGCTGCAGGGCGTGCCACACCAGTCCGACCCGCGCCTCATCGTCGGACGCGAGACATTCGACGACGCCGGCGTCTTCCTGCTGTCTCCCGATCTGGCGCTCGTGCAGACCGTGGACTTCTTCGCGCCGATCGTCGACGATCCATACCTCTTCGGGCAGATCGCCGCCGCCAACGCGCTCTCCGACGTGTATGCCATGGGTGGCGAGCCGATCACCGCCCTCAACATCGTCGGATTCCCGGTCGGCACGTTGCCGCTCGAGGTGCTGGGGCAGATCCTCCGGGGGGGGCAGGACAAGGTGCACGAGGCCGGCGCGCTCGTCGTCGGCGGCCACACGATCATCGACGAGGAGTTGAAGTTCGGCGTCGCCGTCACCGGACGCGTGCACCCCGATCGGATGCTCACCAACGCCGCCGCCCGCCCCGGCGACCGGCTCGTGCTCACCAAGCCGCTCGGGACGGGCCTCCTCGCCACCGCGGAGAAGGCGGGCGCCTTGGGTGAGGCCGATGCCCGGACGTTCCACGACTCCATGCGGGCGCTCAACGCCGCCGCCAGCCGCGCCGCGCTCGACGTCGGCGCCAAGTGCGCCACCGACGTCACCGGGTTCGGTCTCCTCGGCCACGCGTCCCACATCGCCCGCGCGAGCGGGGTCACGCTCGAGATCGTCGCCGCTGCCGTGCCGGCTCTGCCCGGGGCGGTCGGCGCCTGGGAGCGCGGCATGCGCACGGGCGGGGCGGACCGCAACCTCTCGTACCTGCGCACCCGAACGGACTGGGGGGCCGCCACCGAGGTCCAACGGGCGCTGCTGCTCGACCCGCAGACCTCGGGAGGTCTGCTCGTCGCCGTGCCGGCGCACCGCTTGGACGACTATCTTTCCCGCGTACCGGGAGCCGTGGAGATCGGCGGCGTTCGTGCTGCCGGCCCTGTGGCGCTGGTCCTCGTGTGACGTGGGGAGTGGAGGAGGCCTGGTGGCTTCCGCAGTCTTCAAAACTGTTGCGACCTGACGATGTCGGGTTGGGTGGGTTCGATTCCCATGCACTCCCGCCAGCGAGAGCCCGGGGAAATTCGAGGAGCGTTCGTGTGCGGAATGCCGTGCGTGTCACGCTGATCCTGTCAGCCGCTCTGCTGGCCATGGCCGGGACCGCCCGGCGCGCCGGCGCGCAGAAGGCCGACACCCTGCGCCCGCCGCCGGCGGCCGCAGCCAAGCCGGCCGCCGATACCACCCAGGGTCCGCGCCGGGAACTCATGCCGCCGTTGTCGCCGGCCCGGTCGTTCGCGTACTCGTTCATCGTCCCGGGATACGCGCAGACCGTGCTCGGCCGTCCTCGCGCGTCGGCGCTGTTCATCGCCCTCGAAGCGATGTGCGTCACCATGCTGCGCCAGGCGCAGTTCGACCTGCGGCAGGCGCGCAATGCCGGTACCGATAGCATCGTCGTCTCCCGGTGGGACCCCGCCACGGGACAGAGCGGCGTCGTGATGCAGGCGTCGCCCTACAACAGCCAACTCATCCGCAGCCGGCGCGCCCACGTCGAGGACTGGATCGCCGTCCTCGTGGCCAACCATCTCTTCAGCGGGCTCGACGCCTACGTGTCGGCCAACCTCTGGGATCTGCCGGCTGAGCTCTCCGTGCACCCGACCAGCACCGGCACGAACGTCGGACTCACGCTGCACGTGCGATGAGTGATCCCGCCCCCATCGGAGTGTTCGACTCCGGCATCGGTGGCCTCACCGTGGTGCATGAACTCATGCGGCAGCTCCCGCATGAGAGCATCATCTACTTCGGCGACACGGCGCGCGTCCCGTACGGCAACAAGAGCCCGGAGACGGTGCAGCGGTACAGCCGCGAAATCGCCGACTTCCTGCAGCAGCGCGGGGTGAAGGCGATCGTCGTCGCCTGCAACACCGCCACCGCCCACGCCCTGCCGATGCTCCGTGCCGAGCGCGCCATTCCCGTGATCGGCGTCGTGGAGCCGGGCGCCCGGGCCGCCGTCGCCGCCAGCCGCTCGGGAGCCATCGGCGTCATCGGCACGGCCGGCACGGTGCGGTCGGGGGCGTACGACCGCGCGATCCACGCCCTGCGCCCCGATGCGCGGGTCACCGCGCAAGCGTGCCCGCTGTTCGTTCCCCTCGTCGAGGAGGGATGGACCGACCGCGACGCGACGCGGCTCGTGGCCCAGGAGTACCTGCGGCCGGTCGTGGGCCACCACGTGGACACGGTGGTGCTCGGCTGCACCCACTATCCGCTGCTCAAGCCGCTGCTCCACGAGGTGCTGGGCGCCGACGTGCGGCTCATCGACAGCGCCGAGGAAACGGCGGCCGAGACGGCGCGCGTGCTCCACGATCGTGGTCTGTCGGCACCGGACGGCGCAACGCCGCGGTACCACTTCGTGGCGTCCGACGAGCCGTCGCTATTCCTCGCCCTGGGACAGCGTTTTCTGGGCAGCGCGATCGACGACGTCGAGCGCCACCCCCTCGGCTGACCCGTCCCACCGGCGCAGTTCCACGCGCTCTGGCGTGACCCGTAGAAAGGTGGGCGCGTCGAGCCACGAGCCGGCGTTCGCGTATATCCCGCCGGTTGGCATTCGCTCCAGGGCAGGCACGTGGGAGTGGCCGAACACGAGCAGGTCCAGCGAAGGATCGGCAGCGAGCCGGTGTTCCGCCACCTGCCGCAGCCCGCGGCCGCCGTCCCGCGCGGCGTACGAGCGGCTGGCGTGCGAACTGCCGCCCGCCAGCGCCGTGGCCCAGTCCGGGTGGATCCACCGGAAGGCCCGGATCGCCAGTGGGTTGCGCAGCACCGCGCGCAACGCGCGGTACCGGCGGTCCTCACGGTCGCGCAGCCCGTCGCCGTGCTCGATGCACGCCCGCCAGCCCGCCACTTCGCCGCGCCACGGCCCCAACTGGAAGTCGACGCCGGCGTCGGCGCGCAGGATCTCGCCGCCCCAGCAGTCGTGATTGCCGCCGATCATCAGCACCGGCACGCCGTCGTCGGTGAGATCGGCGATGGCGCTGAGCACGCGGAACCCCGCCCGCGGCATCACCCGCCGCCATTCGAACCAGAATTCGAACAGGTCGCCGTTGATCACCACCGATCCGGCCCGTCCACGCAGATCCCGCAGGAATCCCCGGAGCTGGCGCTCCACGTCCGCGGGGGCGAACCCGAGATGGATATCCGAGAAGATGTAGCAGGGCGAGGCGAGCACGCGCTCATTCTAGCCTCGGCGCCGCGTCTTTACAAACCCGACCCGCGCTCTATTCTTCGCGCCAGATGACCCCGCGTCCCGCATCCGGCGCGCCCCGCGCCTCGCGTTCATGAGCCACGTGCAGCTGAGCGAACTCCGTGTGCGCTACGCGGAGTCCGACCAGATGGGCGTCGTGTACCACGCCAACTATCTCGTCTGGTGCGAGATCGGCCGTACCGACTTCATCCGCCAGTTCGGGATCAGCTACGCCGAACTCGAGCGGCGCGGGGTGGCGCTGGCCGTGTCAGACGCGGCGCTGCGCTTCCACGCCGCGGCGCGGTACGACGATCGGATTCGCGTCGAGACGCGCTTGACCGACGTCCGGTCGCGGGCCGTCGCGTTCGAGTACCTGATCGTGAATGCCGATACCGGCCAGCGCCTGGTCACCGCCAGCACCACGCTCGTCGCGCTCGACCGCGCGGGGCGTCCCACGGCGCTGCCCACCGAATTTCGTGCCCAGCTGCAGGCGGCGCGGTAACCGCCTGGCGCTGCTCGCCTCCCTGCTCGTCGCGGGGGGATGCGCGCCGCGCCTCGCGCCGCTGCGCGGCGCGCCGGCGCCGGTCCGCTTTCCGCGCGCCGACCTCGGCGCCGGCCACCGCAAGCTCGTCTTCCACTGGGAACTCGAGGACGGCGACCTCGTGGCGCGCGGAGAAGGGGCCGCCCGGATCGCGCCCCCCGACAGCGTGCGGCTCGACCTGTTCCTGGCTGGGGGGATGGGCGGCGCCGCCGCGGTGCTCATCGACGGCGACCTGCGCCTGCCCGGGGGCCGTGCCGCCATGCGGTTCGTCCCGCCGGCCCCCCTCCTATGGGCGGCGCTCGGCCGGCTGGCCGTCCCCCCGCTCGCCGACACGGTGGCTCGGATGGACGGGTCGGTCCTCCGCGCCGACATCGGAACGCCCGTGCAGTGGCGGGTCACGTTCGAGGGGGGACAGCTGCGGCGCCTCGAACGCGTGGCCGGCGGGCGGGTACAGGAATGGGTCACGCGCACGCCGGACGGGCATATCCGCT
>Ga0307374_10012703_pt1 | contig 11762 bp, 14 predicted proteins | sample OX3MG_FD_202532 | JGI IMG/M metagenome (GOLD analysis project Ga0307374, IMG submission 202532) | Soil microbial communities from Risofladan, Vaasa, Finland - OX-3 | ecosystem: Environmental > Terrestrial > Soil > Coastal area > Acid sulfate soil | place: Finland: Risofladan, Vaasa | collected...
CGGTGGCAATGATAATTTTCGCGGCGCGATATTCTTTCCGCGCGCCGGAATCATCGCGTGTGTGGACAATGAAAGCGCCCTCCTTGCCATCGATGCGCTCGACGCGCTGGTAAAGCCGCGTCTCCACCTGGTAATGCTCCACGGCGCGCCGGTAATACTTCAAGGCCTCGGCGCGGGTGGGCTTGAAGCTGGCGATGGTCATGGGCAGGTCGCCCACCTCCATGCGCTCGGGCGTGGTGAAGAAATTCATGTTGGTCGGATAGTGATACAAAGAATTGCAGAGGCAGCCCTTGTCGATGACGAGCGAACTCATGCCCGCGCGCCGCGCCTCGATGGCGCAGGCGAGGCCTGTGGGTCCCGCGCCGATGCAAATCACGTCATAGGTATCTGGCATTTGATTAGTTTGCGATGAAGAGCCGATGAATTCAAGAGCGGCGCTTCCCTTCCGCCAAGGGAAATTCCGGTTGTTCGGATGCGCTGAAAGACGGTTTTAGACTCTCGAATTTAGGTCGAGTAATTTGCGCTTTTCGTCATGGCACCGAACTCCCGACCTTTTGCTTCAACAAGTGGGAAGGTTGGCAATCTAAATTCACTTACGGCCGCCGCTGACTGCTAAACCAGTCCTCAGACATAGATTTCTCGATCAATCGGAATGCGCGTTAACCTAATTTAAGGGTGTTTTGCTGAGAGCTTAGTGAGAGTTTTGCACCTTGCGAGATATATAATCCACATGAGCCTTATCGGCCTGCCGGACCCGTTTCGCGTCCTCAAAGTTACCTTCCTGCCTTGTGAGGGCACGTAGATAGCGCGGAAACATTCTGAGTATGAGCACTTCAATGTCGTGCATCATCTTTGGGTCACTTAGAACGTACCAACTGAAACGATCCCAAAGTTGTCCACGCCTCTTGCTGCGCTTCGCCTCTATGATTCGTTGTCGTATGTCGCCTTTCCCGACATAAACGGGCATCGAGCCGTCAAAGAGAATATAGACGCCGCGCCCACCTTGGCCGCTCTTAGGAATTCTGTTAATGTTTTCCTTGTTTCGAGCCCACATTGTTCCGTACTGAGTTACGACTTGCACCCTGTACTCCTCTCTCTAGTACCCCTCTTTCACCTATCTTCACTCGGTTTCGTGGCTAGATCAGTCGATCAGAACAAGGAGGGTAGCTCGTACAATCAGTTTTTTCATGTCTATTGCTCTCGCTTCAGATACTAGCAACGTACGTCACCGCAAGACTACCTGGACAAAAGCACAGGTGCAGCTAAACGAATAACTGCGGAAACTTGGGTGCAATGGCGCCCCCGAGAACCATTGTCTGAACTTCGCAGGGTTCGGGCAAGCACCCAAAGAAGTTACTGAGGATTGCGCGGTATATCGCGGAAGACAAAGTGCAACTGCAATTGCTCGAAGGGCTTGTCGTCGAGCCCGAAGAAAAAGTAGTCCTTCGCGGCAGCCTAAGGCGGTAACTACGCGGTGGGAAGCAAGGCCTCGGCTAGTTCGGCCTCGAAGCTGTCGAGTTCGCTTTGGCGCTCGCGAGTCGCTTCGAGCTTCTCCTGCTTCGCAACGAAGTAATGGCCGTCGCCCTGGAGCACTTTCGCGCTGAAATTGCCACCAATAAGAAGCGACGGGCGTCCGTAGATGCTGAAGCCGCCCGATCCCTGGGGAGAAAGCAGCGCCGCGCAGTTCCCTTTCCGCACGCCAATGTAGCTTTCGAACATGGGGAAAGCGACGATCTGAAAGCCGCGCACGTTAAGGCGATCGAGGACGGATGCCTGCTGAGGCGTGATCTCCATGACAAGCAAAGAATAGCAGGCAAGGGCGCGAAGGAAAATGCAGTTCACCGGAAACTTTTTCGCGGCGCGCGGGACGAATGCGGTATATTTTCGCGCGGCTCTTTGGCGTGGGTCGGGGTGGGTGCGGGTCGAGGCGATCCTTCGTCAGAATAATCCAAGGGAGGTCCAGGATGCGATCTTGGGAGATGGTTTCGGTGATGGCGCTTGCGGCGACGCTGGGAATGTCTCCGATGGCAGGCGCGCAAAGCGAGAAGCAAGCTGCGGCTACTCCGGCGGCCGCACAGGCGCCGAGCGCCGTGCCCAACATTTCCGGCGTGTGGAATGCGATGCGAGGCAATTACGACACAGCATCGTTCAGCAAAGGGGATCCTCCGATGACGGCGTGGGGCCTCGAGCAGTACAAAGCGGCGAAGCCCTCGCAGGGGCCCCGCGGGGTGCCGCTGAAAGACACGAACGACATGGTCTACCAATGCTATTCGCCCGGATTGCCCTACATCTATTTGCAACTCTTCCCCATGGAGATCGCGCAGACACCCACGGAAGTGATCGAGCTATTCGAATACGACCACAGCGTGCGCCACATTTATTTGAATCGAACGAAGCATCTGGACGATTTGGCGCCCACCTACATGGGCGATTCGATCGGGCACTGGGAGGGAAATACGCTGGTTGTCGACACCATCGGGCTCAACGATAAGAGATGGCTCGACCGCGTGGGGCATCCCGCGAGCGATCAGATGCACATCATCGAACGCATCCACCGCACGGATGCGAACCAACTGCAGGTCGACTTCACCTTCGACGATCCCAAGGCATACACCAAAACCTGGACGGCGACGATGCGCTTCCGCCCGCATCCGAACTGGTACATCATGGAAGATATGTGCATGGACAATAAAGGTTTTGAGTCTTTCGAGAAATAAATTGCAGGGACAATGCGAGGACGGAATCTTATTCGACGGCTAATCCTTATATTTCTCGCGAAGGCGCGGCGTGAGGCGAAGCATAAGCTGGACGCGCTCCACTTCGTTGACCCAATCGGAGAGGGTGGCTGCGAGCTCATCTTTGTCGGGCGCAACGATGCCGGTGGGACAGGACGGGCCGAGCTTGCGGACAGCGAGCGCGCGGTAGCGATGCAGGGTGCGATCGCCCGCGGTAGCGCACCACTCGAAATCCTCGGATAAAAATAAGACGACGGGGACGCGATTGCCGCCGTTCATGCGGACCTGTTCGACCAAATCGAGGTGCGAATCGCGATCGAGAAGGCGCAGATCGATTTTGCCATGGCCCGCTTCGGCGATTCGCTGGATGAGCGGACATTGTTGAACGCAGTCGCCGCACCAGATGCCGCTGACCACGAGAATTTTCATATCTCGCACAAAAGCGCCCAGAAGCTGCCGCTGAGGCTCCGAAAGCCAGACCGCTTCATATACCTGACTCCAGCGGCGCTGCTGCTCTTCGTTGCCTGAGTGGACGTATCGGTCGTAAGGGAGTGCGGCCTCGAATTTTTCCGCCAGATAAGAAGCTTTCATGATGGATGATTGTAGCTTGGGAGCGGCGTGAAATTACAATGGGAATTTACCTGCATCGAGCAGATGGGACTCCCGGAACAAAGCGGCCGCGAAAAAACGCAGAGCAATTGCTTCCTTGTGGCGACGTGAATTGATGTACGCTCCCGCAATGCCGCATTCCAACCTTGCGGCGAAGGCAGTGAGAAGATGTACGGGAGGGATGCGTGGTGAGGAGATGCGAATGACACCGGAAGAGAGCGAGCGTGGCCGAATGGAACGCCTGGCGCATGGGCGGACACCTTGGCGCACAGACGCGCTGGCGATTGCGACGCACAGGCGTGGCCGAGCGAGCGCGAGCACCCGGAGCAAATCTCGGAACAATGCTGGGGCAAAGGACGTGCGAGGCGACGCCAAGGTCCGCCCGGTGGATATTCACGCGCACTACTTCCCGCAGGCGTATCTCGACGTCATCGCCGAGGAAGGCAAACGCTTCCGGGTGGAATATCGCGTGACGCAACAGGGCTTCTACATCCAGACGGCCGCGCGCACCCAGGGACCGCTCCCCAGCAAAATTGTGAACTTGCAAGAGCGCATCGCCGCCATGGATAAGCAAGGGATTGCCGTGCAGGCCATGTCGCTGACAGGTCCCATGGCGCATTGGGGCGACGCGGACGTGTCGCACAAACTGGCGAGAGCCTGGAACGACTCGGCGAGCGCGGCGCACCGGGAATATCCCGATCGCCTGGTGGGCCTGCTGACGCTGCCGATGCTTTTCCCCGACAGAGCAGTGGACGAACTGAACCGGGCATGCCAGTTGCCGGGAATGCGCGGGGTCTACATGGGCACGAACATCGATCAGCACGATCTGGATGATCCGCTGTTCGAGCCGGTATTCGCGCGGATCGAAACGCTGGGGCTGCCGGTGTTTCTACACCCGCTTCAGGCCGTCGGCGGGCAGCGCACGAAGGCATTTTATCTCTCGAATCTCCTGAGCTTCCCTGTGGATACGGCCATTGCAGCGTGCCACCTGATCTTCGGCGGCGTGCTCGACCGCCATCCAAAACTCCAGATCTGCCTGCCGCACGGCGGCGGCGTGCTTCCGATTTTAACCGGGCGAATCGATCACGGCTGGCGCGTGCGGCCGGAACTCCAAAGCCTGGGATTGAAGAAAGCTCCGAGCGAGTACCTGCGGCGCTTCACCTACGATACGATCGTGCATTCGAAGTCCATTATGGAATTCGTGATCGGAGAAGTAGGCGCGGATCGAATCATGATCGGAAGCGACTATTGCCTGGATATGGGCTATGGGCGCCCCGTGCAATTCCTCGAGAAAATCGATGTCACTCGCGCCGAGCGAAACAGGATGCTGGGCGAGAATGCGGCGCGAATTTTGAAGCTCTGACTTGGTCTTCAAATAAAATACAGCTTTTTCGTTTCACCCGAATCAATCCTGCTAAGATATCTGGCGTGGAACGCAGTTCTAGTTTCGATTTCATTCTCGGTGTGATTGCTGTCGCATTGATTCCCGCCCCGCAAAGATCTCAACGCGCCGCTTTTGTCCGTCTTAGGCGCAACACTTTTCCGGCCAGAAGGTCAAATTTCATGGTACGCGGCTTTGCCTCTTTGCGAGGTGCGGAGCTGGTGGATAACAAGAGGGGGAGGGTGATGTTGAAGGGAAAGCGAAGTTCTGTCCGGCTGTCCTGGATTGTTTGCACAGTGATCGCCGTCTCGCTGGTACTTGCGGCGGCAAGCGCCGCGCAAGCGCAAGGCGGTGTGGGAGGGGTGGAGCAGCAGACCGGCGTCCCGAGCAACTCGGCGACGCTGCCCACTATTTTAAAAGGCGTCGGATTCTCGCAAGAAATCGGGGCGCAGATCCCGCTCGACGCTACGTTCAAGGACGAAACCGGAAAGACCGTGCAGTTGCGTGATTATTTCGGGAAAGTCCCCGTCGTCCTGATCATGGCGTACTACCGGTGCCCGGTGCTGTGCAGCGAGGTGATGAGCGGGGCGACGGCGGCCTTCAAGAAGACGGGCTTCCAAATCGGCCAGCAGTTCAAAGTTTTAACCGTAAGTTTCGATCCGACCGACACGCCCGATATAGCCACCGCGACCAAGCAAATCTACATGAAGCAATACGGCGACCCGAAAGCGGTGGCCGGCTGGCACTTTTTGACCGGCCAAGAACCGCAGATCAAGGAACTCACCGACGCGATAGGATTCCACTACAACTACGACCCGAAGACGCGACTCTTCGCGCATGCCGCCGGGCTGGTGGTGCTCACCCCGCAAGGAAAAGTGTCGAAATATTTCTATGGGGTGGGGTTCGTGGACCGGGACCTGCGGCTGGCCATGGTGCAATCGTCACAGAACAAGCTCGGATCGGTAACCGACCAGATTCTGCTCTTCTGCTGCTCCTACGATCCGTCCACCGGTAAATATCAAACGATCATTTCGCGAGTGTTGCAGTTGACGGGCGCCATCACGATCCTGGTGATTGGTGTCGGGCTGCTATTCCTGCGCCGGCTGGATTTAACGGGAAGAGGCGGAGGCGCGCGGCCCGCCTAATCCGCCCGGCGGACCGGGCCGTGGCCCGGAATGATCTGCGTGCTGCCGTTGACAACTTTGAGCAGCGCGTCGCCGGCTGAAACCATTCCGCCGATCCAATCGCCCGTGGAGTATTCGATAGACAGCATAGATGCCTTTGTCCGCGTCAGTGGCGGTAGCGCGGATTAGGCGGCGGAAGAAGAAAGGGCCCCTGATTCGATCTGTCGCAGGACGTCGCGCAGGGCGGCCGCCAGTTCTTCGTCGTTCACATGGCTCTTGCGGAATTGAATGCGCACGTGGAACGAATCATCGTCTGCTTTGTAGTCGAAGACGTAGGGCTGCGGGCGAGGGGCGGACTCAGCCTCTTCTTTGCGAGCGCGGCGGGCTTCGTCGCGCGTCAATCCTCCCTGGACGATGCGGTGCACCATTTCGTGCATTTTCTTTTCATTGGGCTGCCGGGCCACCTGCAACAAGAGCGACTTCGATACGATGGAGTTCTCAACGCACGCGCGACGCACGTCGTCGGGAATCACGCGAAGCGACATCGATTCCGTCACCGAGGAGCGCGCGCGGCCGATTTTCTTGGCGATATCGTCGTGCGTGTATTCGAAATGATCCGCGAGCCGCTGCAGGCCGTCGGCTTCTTCGAACGGCGTCAGATCCTTGCGCTGCAAATTTTCGATCAAGGCCAGCTCGAGAGTCTCGGCGTCGTCGGCGATTTTTTCGATGCAGGGCAGCTCGTGCAGGCCGGCGGCCTGCGAGGCATGGTAACGCCGCTCGCCGGAAATGATGTAGTAGATGTCCTCATGAGGCACGTAGCGCACCAGCAGAGGTTCGAGCACGCCCTTTTCGCGGATGGAATCGGCCAATTCTCGAACGTCGCCGATATTCTTGCGTGGCTGATCCGGATTGGGCCGGATTTTATCAATCGGGATCATGCGCCCGATGGATGCGCCGCTATAGCTGGTCAGCGTCTCCACATAATGCGCGTCATGCCGCATCTTGAGAGTGACGGGCAACCCGATCCTCTTCGACACGTTGTAATACCTCCTGGGCCAGTTTCTTGTATTCCTCGGCGCCGCTGGATTTGGGCGCGAATGAGAAAATCGTTTCCTTGTACGCCGGGCTCTCCTCCAAACGGACATTTTTGCTGATGCGCGTCTTGAAAAGTGTTTCGCCGAAAACCGCTCGAATCTGCTCGTGGGTATCGCGGGAAATGTTGGTCCGCTTGTCAAACAGCGTAATCACCACGCCGACGATCTTCAAATCCGGATTCGGGCGCGACCGGATTCGTCCGTAGGTCTCGAGCAAATCGTCGGTGCCTTCGATGGCGAAATAGGCCGCTTGAATGGGAATCAGCAGGTGGGTCGAAGCCACCAGCGCATTTACCGTCAGGATTCCCAGCGCCGGGGGCGTGTCCATCACGATGAAGTCGTAGTCCTTCACCACCGGCGAGAGAGTGTCTTTCAGTTTGAACGGCGCATCGAACTGGCCCGCCAGTTGCTGTTCGAGCCTGGCGAGAGCAAGCCGCGCCGGCGCGACGAACAAATAGGGGTCTTTCGTGGGCCGGATGACCTTGGCCATCTCCAGGGGACGTTCGGCGAAAATATCGTACATGGTGGCCGTCTGGATTTCTTCGGGCTTGAAGAACGCAATCGAAGCATTCGATTGCGGATCGAGGTCAATCAGGAGAGTCTTTTTCTTTTTCAGCGCGAGAGCGGCGGCAAGATTGATGGATGTAGTGGTCTTTCCGACGCCGCCTTTTTGATTGGCAACCGCTAGGACGCAGGTCAAGCCCTTGCCTCTCGCTCCCGTATCGCGGCCAAGTACATTGACATCAACCTCAGCCCGCACTCCCTGTACAAGTACCGACACTCTATCGAGAGTCACCGCCCGACTGCAAGCAAAAAGTGGCAACTAGCCGGAGCCGGCCCGGTCCTTTGCCACGCGGAGGGTGACGGTTCATTCCAGGTTGACGCCTGCACCTTAGAACCATGTGGTACGGCGATATGCCCGGTAGTCATCGCCAAATTTTTCTTCGAGAACCTTCGCTTCCCTGCGGGCGCGGATCACCTGCGTGGGCACAAGCACCAGCAGGAACAGTAGCCACCATGGCCGGTCAACCGCGAGCACGAACCCCACGATCCAAAGTGTGCCGAAGATATAGACGGGGTTTCGAACCTTGGAGTAAAGCCCGCGCGTAACCAGGGCGGTTGCTTTCGGACGGACGGAAAAGGATTTCCCGAGTTGCAGCCGCGCCGTCGCCCAGAGCGCGAGTGACAGAATGGCCAGAACCAAACCGGCCACAAGTCCAGCCGTGAGTGGGCGCTGGAGGCAGTATCCAACCAAGAATGCACTCCCAAGGGCCGCAATCAGTACATTAAGGTAGGTCTTCAATATAGGTCTTCGATAAGGTGGTTAGCCGTGGGCTCATGGCTGTGCTTCTGGATCCCAGGATATTGCTTTCCAAATCCTGGCTTGGATCATTATACAATTTGTCGAGAGCAACGATCCTGGCCATGGTAACTAATGCCTTCCGTAACCGATATAACATTCATCTTGACTTCGGCGTGTGCTTGCCCCAAGATCAAAAACCCTTGGACCGTGGCACAGGCCCCAGCTATCTTCATCATTGAGCCTGTCACGACTATGGACACATCTTACGACATCTTTTGCAAGCTCCCGGCAGGCGAAATTTTGTGGGTCGAAACCGCCGGCAGTCTGGAACAGGCAAGGGAGCGCGTAGCCGAACTCGTTGCAAACGCACCGGGCGACTACACCATTTTTAATCCACGCTCGGCGGAATTCGTCGAGCCGTTGGCAAAATCCGCGAAGGCTGGTCACGGGTCTTCCGGCACGAATTTGTGAAGTCATAAGTAATTTGGATGCGGGCCGCCGCGCCTGATACACTCTCGCTTCCCGCGGGAGCTCATGGCCGCAGAGAATTCCATCGAACCTGCCTCACTTGATCGGTCCCTTGTGGCTCCCCTGTGGCACACGATCGTGTTTCTGATCGTCGTCCTTGGCACTGGCTTGTTGCAGGGCTATCAGCAGCCGAAGTTGGCTGCAATCCAGCTTCGGTCTCGCCTGCCGCTGTATGCCAGCATGATCGTCTTCGAGCTTATTTTGCTGGCCTACGTGTGGCTGTTGGGCCTGAGGCCCGCCGGCAAGCGCTTGCGCGATCTGATCGGCGGGAAATGGTCGAGCCTGAGGGACGTACTGAGCGATATCTCTGCCGCTATTGTTTTCTGGGTTCTCGTAGCGGGCGTTCTGATCGCCCTCCAGAAAGTCTTGGGCGGAAGCACCGCTGAAATGAAGGCGGTAAAGGTCTTGCTTCCCCAGACTTTCCCCGAAATGGCCGCCTGGATCATTCTCGCCAGTACCGCCGGTTTTTGCGAAGAGGTTGTTTTTCGCGGCTATCTGCAAAGGCAGTTTTTTGCAATGACGGGAAGTTTGAACCTTGCCGTGGTACTCCAGGCAATTGTCTTTGGCTCCGCCCATTTGTACCAAGGCACGAAAAGCGCCCTTACGATAACAATCTACGGCGCGATGTTCGGCATCCTGGCGGCCGTAAGAAAGAGCCTTCGCCCGGGAATGATCCAGCACGCGGGCCAGGACATTTTCTCTGGTATCGCCGGCAGCCTGCTCGCCAGAAGGCACTATTTCTGAGTGCGATTACGATTTTGTGTTCAGTGTGGCCGTGGGGTAAAAAGCGAAGGGCCTTCAGCGAAACACGGAAAATCCCAGGCAACTACATCTACATCTTGTACCGGCCCAGATCCTCGTCGTTGAGGTTCTCGAGCCATTTGCGCAGCTCCTCGTTGGAGCTTTTCTCGGAAACGATGCTTGCCATCTTCGAATTCTTGAGCACCTGATCTTCCACGAAGATCGGGCAATCGAGGCGAAGCGCCAGCGCCAGGGCGTCGCTCGGGCGCGAATCCAGGGACATCGTCTGCCCCTCGCGCTCCATCCAAATCAGAGCGTAGAAGGTGTCGTCCTTCAGGTCGCACACCACCACTTTCTGCACGTGCACGCTCAAGCCGGTCAGCACGTTCTTCAGCAAATCGTGGGTCATCGGCCGGGGCGTCTGCACCTTTTCGATTTCGAGAGCGATGGCGTTGGCTTCGTAGATTCCCACCCAGATGGGCAGCACGCCGGCGCCCTGGGCTTCCTTGAGCACTACCACGGGCATATTGGTCACCGGGTCCATCATCAATCCTCGGATTTTGACCTCGAGTTCCATGGCGGCCTCCCTTAGGTCGAGCCCTCGCCCACGAGACTGTTCGGCCCCGAGCGCGTAATTTGCACCTGAATGTATTGTCCCAAAAGATTTTCACGAGGCGAAGTGAAATTTACGACGCGATTACTCGTCGAGCGTCCCGCCCATTGCCCGCGCTCGGCGTGCCGGCCGTCCACGAGCACTTCGAAACACTCGCCGATGAGCTTTTCGTTGCGCGCCGTCTGGATCTGGCGCTGCCGGCCTTGCAAAACGGCCAGGCGCCTTCCCTTCTCTTCTTCCGGGATCGCATCCGGCATCTCGCGGGCGGGCGTATTCGGGCGCGGAGAATATTTGAAGGAGAACACGCTGTCATAGCCCACCGCGTCGAGAAGCGTCAGGGTGTCTTCGAAATCCGCCTCGGTCTCTCCGGGGAAGCCGACGATAATGTCGCTCGTCACGCTGATGGGTCGGCGGGCGGCGCGGATCCAGGAAATTTTTTCCAGATATTCCTCGCGGCTGTAAGTGCGGCGCATGGCCCGAAGCAGGCGCGTGGATCCGGATTGCACCGGCAAATGGAAGTGGTCGCAGAGCTGCGGGGTGGCATCGACCGCGGCAACGATCTCGCGGGTGAAATCGTTCGGATGCGACGTGGTGAAACGCACCCGGCGGATCCCTTCGACCTCGGCCACGGCGCGCAGCAGTTCGACGAAATTCCATCCGCGCGGCGAGGGATCGCGATAGGAATTCACGGTCTGGCCCAATAATTGGATTTCGGTATAGCCCTCATCGGCCAAGCGGCGGACTTCGGCGAGGATCGATTTGCTCGGACGGCTTCGCTCCGGACCGCGCGTATGCGGCACCACACAGTAAGCGCAGGAATAATTGCAGCCTTCGATGATGGTCAGATAGGCGCGAATGGGATTGTCGCGGCGCGTGACTTCCGTCTCGAAGGTTTCCTCGGTGTCAAGATCGAGTCCCATCACCCGGCGACCACCCGATTCGAGCTCGGCCATAAGCTCCGGAAGCCGCCGATAGCTGGCCGATCCACAGACGAGGCTGACCCACGGGGCACGTTCGAAAATTTCTTCGCCTTCCTGCTGCGCGAGGCAACCCAGCACGCCAATCACTTTGCCTTGGTCGCGTGCGGCGGTACGCCATTCACCCAGTCGCGAAAAAACCTTGTGTGCCGCCTTTTCCCGAATGCTGCACGTGTTGTAGAGGACCAGGGCCGCCTGCGCCGGACTATTCACCGCACGATATCCGCGCGCCAGCAACACGCCGGACACTTTCTCGGAGTCGTGCACGTTCATCTGGCATCCAAACGTCTCGATATAGAAGGATTTCCCGTCTTTGGAAGGTGCAAACGCGGCATCGAAAGGCGTATTTTCGCGCGAGATGCAATCTCCTTGCGGGAGCGTCGCGATTTGCTTGCCGCCGGAGAGAGCTTCGATTCCAATGTCAAAAGTCTTATTCATCTGTCTATTCCATCGATCCCATCGATTCTAGCACACTGGAATTCACCGGCTCGGCAATCGGGATTCCGATTGTGGCGGCATTCAGCAACTGGCTGTGCGCGGAGAAGTTCTTCGCCCCATTATTTGCGCCAAACGGTCTTCAGATACGCTGCGCGCGCCTAGCGATGCGCGAAGCTAATTTGTGGTGGAATAATGCGAAATCCTGTGTGTCGATGGATC
>Ga0307374_10012704_pt1 | contig 11762 bp, 6 predicted proteins | sample OX3MG_FD_202532 | JGI IMG/M metagenome (GOLD analysis project Ga0307374, IMG submission 202532) | Soil microbial communities from Risofladan, Vaasa, Finland - OX-3 | ecosystem: Environmental > Terrestrial > Soil > Coastal area > Acid sulfate soil | place: Finland: Risofladan, Vaasa | collected...
GCGTCGCGAGAACCCTGCGCACGACGTCCTTATCAATCTGCACGGCGAATGCATGCGAAATCTGTTCGACAATGCGTTGATTGCCGAATCTGGGGTTCCGAAGCTTCATCTCGAGGATGGCCGAGATGACCTCCTCGGGCGGACCCTTCGGTCCGGGTTTGCGCTGGGTTCCGGCGGAGGAGAACAGGCGGCGATATTTCCCATCGACCAGCGCCTTGTGGAATCGTAGTAACGTCGCTGGCTTGAGAATCGCGGCGAGCTTCGCGACTCGTCTCGGATGCACGAACAGGGCTATCAAGCCGAACACAAATCGATCGACCGTGGTCAGCGGCGGGGCGCGTCGACGGGAACGGCCGCTGATAATCAGCTGGTGCTTGAGCAACAGAGATTCGGCGACGACGGAGCGGACCCCGCCGGGGCGCGCGAGCTTGGCCAAGGTGACGATCAATTGCACCGCGAGGAGAAGCAGGTCGCGCATCATCGAGTCAGGCTACCAGGGATACGATGCTGCACAAGACTGCTCGCATACGGTGTATCGCGCTATGATCACCGAGTTCGCACCCCACACCTTGCAGTGCTGCGTTTCATTGTCAGAGCAACTCCTTTATTCATGCTCCTAGATTCGCCCGGTGACACGGGCGGTCCCCGCCAATATAGTGGGGACAACTCTCCATGCGACCTCGTGTCGCAAACGATTTCTCAAGGCTGGCCCTCTTGGTTGCGGATGGTGCTCGTAACAACATCCTACCAATCTCGGTGGCCAGCCTTTTGCTACATTTTCAAGCCCTTACACCAACCTCGCTATGCCACTGCGGCTAAACTAAGCGCCATTCTATCTACGCACTATTTACCGGCCGGCTCAGTGACTCACCATTTTTCGCACAGATCAAAGACAGCCTCTGGCGAGTGGGCCTCTATCGTTGCGGGTCGATTCTGCTTCGCCGCCATTGGATTCTCGTGGTCATGGATGTATTTGCTCACTGCATTATCGGATTCGACATCGGCGGCGCATCCATTGATGACCTGTCCGTATGCCGCCTGTTCAACCAAACCATAGGCGACAACTCGCCGCCGACGTGGATACCTGGACGTCACATACTTCTGGAATACGATCCATTTTGCTCGGACACCTGAATACATCTGACACTATGCCCACGGGCGCCTGTCGGTGCGTGACTCGATCTTTGGGGACCACGGGCCTGCAAATCCAGTGTTGCGACGCGATGGGCAGCCGTTCTTGTCGCTGCAGGAGGCAAGGAGCAAGATCGAGGCGTGTGGCAGGTCTGAGGCCCGAACATGGTGAGCTTCAATTCACTCGACAGACCCGAGCGGCTGATCCTGAGCTACGGCGTCGCGATCGCATCAGTCATAGCGGCCGTCGTCAGCCTCGTGTTGATGGAGGCTTATTGGCAGACATCTGCGCCCGTTTCGCTCTTTCTCATCGCCGTGATCATCAGTACTTGGCTCGGTGGGATCAAGCCGGGTCTGTTAGCACTCGCACTTTCAATCCTCAGTTTCGATTATCTCCTGCAGTCAGTCCACTGGGTACGCCTTCTATCACTCGCCATCGTGGCCTCCTACGTCGTCTGGATTACCGTTACAGTGCGCGGTACGGCTGAATCCCTCAGGCGTGCTCGGGATGAGCTGCGCCGAAGCAACGACGCCCTGCGTGTCGAGAACGCGGAGAGCAGGCGCGCTCAGGAGGCATCGCGAGTCAGCGAGGCGAAGTTTCGCGCCTTGTCGCAGAGCGCCCCGTCAGCCATCTTCATCTTTCACGCGGAAAAAATCGATTACGCGAATCCCGCGGCGTCCGTCATCACTGGCTACGGCTGCGAAGAACTCGTCGGGATGAGATTCGCGGACATTGTTCATCCTGATTTTCGCGCCTTCAGCGCGCCCGAATTGCATGCGCCCAGACCCGGCGAGCCGGTTGCTTTTCGCGATGAGGTGAAGATCATCACCAAGACCGGTGAAGAGCGCTGGTTGGAGTCCGTCAAGCGAGGATTTGAGCTCGAAGGCAAGCTTGCCGTCGTGTGCGTTGCCTCCGACATCACCGCACGCAGGAACGCGGAATTGGCCTTGCGCAAGAGCGAGCAGCTGCTGCGCGAGGCTGAGGAGCTGGGCCAGATTGGTACGTGGGAGCAGGATCTTCTCACCGGCGGGATTTTCAGCACCGCGGAAAACAACCGCCTGTTTTTTGGCGCCGATCGAAGCAAAGGCGCGCTCTTCGAGGACCAAGCAAACGCGGTGCATCCTGAGGACCGCGAGTTGGTGAAGGCGCGACACACGCAGCTCCTTGCTGCAGGCGGACCGCACGAGATCGAGTTCCGGGTGATCTGGCCGGATGGCAGCATTCATGTACTCGTCGGCCGCGCCACCGTCGTTCGCGATGCTTCGGGTGAGGCCGTGCGTGTCTACGGAACGAACGTCGACGTCACCGAGCGCAAACGAGCGGAACAAGCGGCGAGCGAAAGCCAACAGCTTCTGCAGCTGGTCCTGGCCACCTTGCCGGTCGGTGTGGCTGTCACCGATCGAGCGGGCGACATCATCCTCGCCAATGCGACAACGAAGCAGATTTGGGGTGAGCGCCCGATCGTTCGCGGCGCCGAGCGGTGGGCAAAGTCGGTAGGCGTTTGGCACGAGTCCGGCAATCGAATCGCACCATCGGAATGGGCGTCGGTGCGGGCGTTGACCCACGGCCAGACGAGTTTGGACGAGTTGATTGACATCGAAACGTTCGACCGCCAGCACAAGACCATCAAGAACTCGGCGGCACCGATCCGCAACGCCGAGGGACAGATCGTGGGGGCAGTGATTGTCAATGAGAACGTCACCGAGCGTGTGCGCGCGCAGACCGCGCTGCATGAGTCCGCGAACCGCTTGCAGCGTCTATCGCGTCGATTGCTGAAGGTTCAGGAAGAGGAGCGCCGTCACCTGTCTCGAGAGCTGCATGATGAGTTTGGGCAACTCCTCGCGAGCATCACGCTGCACCTGCACGCGGCCAAGGCGGTCGCGGGGGTGAGTGCCCAGTCGAGCCTCGACGAGAGCATTGCCCTCCTGCAACGCGCCGGCGCACAAGTGCGGAGCCTTGCGCTCGAGCTTCGGCCAACCATGCTGGAAACCGGCGGCTTGAAAAGTGCATTGAGGTGGCTCGCCCAACAGCACCAGCAGCGCACCGGCATAGTTATCGAGGTCGTAGGTCACGTCACCGATGATGTGTCGGGCGATTTGGCCATTGCCTGCTACCGCGTAGCGCAGGAGGCGCTGACCAACGTAGTGCGGCACGCACGAGCCCAGCACGTTTGGATCGAGTTGAACCAGCACGACGGTTCTGTGGAGCTCGTAGTGCGCGACGATGGCGTCGGCTTCGATGTCACGAGAACCACTGAGCGCGCCGCCACTGGCGGCAACCTTGGGCTGCTGGGGATGAGGGAGCGCGTCGAGATTTTCGGCGGGAGCCTGGAGATCGCCTCACAGTCGGGGCAGGGCACGCGTATCCACATTTCGCTCCCTCTGAGTGAGCCGATCTCGATGTTGGCGCAGCACATGGCGGAGTGAATGCATGGCCAAAGTCCGTGTGCTACTGGCGGATGACCACCAGCTCTTCCGGGCCGGCATTCGTGCACTGCTGCGGACGGTCGGCGACATCGAAGTCGTGGCGGAGGCGGGTGACGGACGTGAGGCGCTCCGCTTGATCGCAACGCAACGGCCCGACGTGGCCCTCATCGACATCATGATGTCGAATCTGAACGGTCTGGATGCGACGGCTCGGATTGGCCGTGCCTTTCCACTCACGCGCGTCGTGATTCTGTCGATGAATGCGGACGAGGACTCGGTTCTGAGGGCGCTGCGTGCCGGTGCGGTTGGGTACCTCGTCAAGAATGCCGATCCGGCCGAGCTGGAACTTGCGATACGGGCCGTGGCGCGGGGGGAGAGGTTTCTGAGTGCAGCAGTATCCGAGCACGTGGTCGCCGCTTGCCTCGGACGGGTCGATAAGGAGCTGATCTCGCTCGATCGACTGACCTTACGGCAGCGCGAGGTGCTGCAGTTGATCGCGGAAGGTCACTCGACCAAGGAGATCGCGGCCAAGCTCAAGATCAGCCCCAAGACCGCCGAAACCTACCGTGGCGACCTGATGAAGGCTCTCGAAATCCACGACATCGCAAGTCTTACCCGCTACGCGATCCGCACGGGTTTAGTGTCCCTCGACAACTGAATCCGCAGCAGTCGACGGTGGACACGCTGTTTGCGCGTCTTGCCCGGGTTTTTTCGTGCCCGATCCCGGGTTTTCCCTAGCTGACAACGCAGAGTCGGTCGCCGAGACTAGGCGTTCGCGACTTCGATCCCTCTTGGCGCCGCCCAACCCATAGCGTCGTGAGTCCGACGGACTCGGGGAGCTTGGATGCGATCAGGACGGGCGACAAGCGAGCGGTATGCAGATCGAACAGGATGTAATCGAGCGACAGCAGGCTAAACAGATTCTGTGCGCTCACGAGGCGGGGCCGTGCCCTTCCCAGCAGATGGGCAAGCTCGCGCATGTGATCACCGGGCCGGCCGGCGAGTTCCTGACCTGGTCGGAGACGCTGCCCCGGATGATCGGCCGCGACACCGCCGCCATGCCCGCAACGACGCGCGAATGGCTCGGGTTGCTGCACCCCGAAGACCGCGAACGCTTCCGGCTCGCCGCGATCGAGGCCGCCGAAAGCGGTGAGCGCGCGGAGCTCGAATATCGCCTATTGCACGGAGCGGGCGCGTGGATCCACATTCTTGAGCTCATGGAGCCGCTCGACCCGGAGCCTGCGGCCGGTGCGGGACGGCGCTGGCTGAGCACGCTGCAGGACATCAGTGCCGCAAAGCGCGCCGAGCGAGCGTTGCAGTTAAGCGCGGAACACTACCGCGCGACCTTCGAGCAGGCGGCCGTAGGAATCGTCCACAGCTCTCTCAGGGGCAAGGTCCAACTCGTCAATCAAGCCTTCTGTGCGATGACCGGCTATTCGCACGAGAAAGCACAGCATCTCAACATCCGCGATATCACCCATCCAGATGACATCGATCCCAGTATCCAGAGCCGCGCCAGGCTTCTGGCGCGCGGCGCAGTGCCCTATCAGAGGGAGCTCAGGCTGCTGCGCCAGGACCGCTCGTATCTCTGGGTGAGCGTCGCCACTTCGCTGGTTCGCGCAGGAGACGGCAGTTCTCGGCATTTCGTCTCGGTTCTGGGCGACATTTCCGAGCGTAAGCGTGCTGAAGAGGAGGTGGGGCGCTTCCGCGCGGCGATGGACGCTACGGTCGATGCGATCTTTCTGACCGATCCGCAGGCGATGCGCTTCCTTTACGGCAACGATTCCGCGTGCCGCAGGCTCGGGTACACCCGCGAGCTGTTGCTGCAGAAAGCTCCTTTCGAGGTGCTCAACAAGACGCGCGAGGAACTCCGCGGGGAGTACGATGAGATCATCGCCGCCGGCGAGAGTGGGATGCGTACCGAGACGCGCTATGTTCGCCGCGACGGTGGCGGGGGGTGGACGGAGCTGTATCGCCGGGCGCTATCCACCGACGGTGGCATGGTGATCGTCACGATCGCGCGCGATATCACCGAGCGCAAGGCGCAGCAGGAAGGGATCGAGCGCCTGAGCAGGGTCTATGCAATGCTGAGCGGCATCAATGCCACAATCATGCGCATCCGTGACCGCGACGAGCTTTTCCGCGAAAGCTGCCGCATTGCGCACGAGGCCGGCGGGTTCGACGCCGTTTCGATCCGCCTGATTGAGGAGCAGAGCTTGGTCGCCGAACTGGTTGCGTGGCAGGGCGACGAGGAGACCGTTCGGTGGCTACGGGAGGTCCGATTTTCGCTGAAGGACGAGGACGTGCGCGGCTCGAGCCTGCTGGCGGAGATGATGCAGACCCGCAGGCCGGCGATCACCAACGATGCGCATACCGACCCACGCGTGCCGTTCAAGGAAGCGATGGGGAAGCTCGGGATCAACTCGGCCGTCTTTCTGCCGCTGACGTTGGCCGACAAGGTCATAGGGTTCATGGCGATGTATTCGCCGCGCAGGGATTACTTCGACGCTGCCGAGGTCAAGCTTCTTTCCGAGCTGGCAGCTGACATATCGTTCGCGCTCGGGCATCTTGAAAAGAGCGAGCGTGCCGCTTATTTGGCGCTCTATGACGAGCTCACGGGTCTCGCCAACCGCCAGCTGCACGCCGAGCGGCTCGGTCAACTTCTTCACCTTGCGGGACGCGTCCAGAGCAAGATTGCGCTCGCCCTGCTCGACCTCGAGCGCATGCGCACCGTCAACATGTCTCTCGGCCGGGGCGGAGGCGATGCGCTGTTGCGTAGCGTCGGCGAGCGTCTGGTGAAGGCGGCCGGCGGCGGCATGGTGGCACGCATCAACTCCACCCACTTCGCCGTCGTGCTGCCGACGGTCAGGGACCGGCCCGAGGCAGAGCGGATGATGGCCGCTCTCACGCGCAGCTGCTTTGACGAGCCCTATGTCATCGAAGGCACGGAGCTGAGGGCCCGCGTCAAGGTGGGTGTGGCACTCTTCCCACACGATGGACTTGACACGGAAACGTTGTTGAGCAACGCCGAGGCCGCGCTGCGCAAGGCGAAGGCCACCGGTGAGCGACAGGTCTTCTACACGCCGGATCTGATCGAGCGGACCGGGGCATGGTTGCCGCTGGAAAGCAACCTCGTATGCGCGCTCGACAAGGACGAGTTTGTTCTCCACTACCAACCAAAGGTCGACACCACGAGCCGGGGCATCGTCGGGCTAGAAGCGCTGATTCGCTGGCAAAATCCGGAATTCGGGCTGGTCTCGCCGGCGAGATTTATCCCCTTCATGGAGGAGACCGGGATGATCCTCGAGGTGGGCGCTTGGGCGCTGCGGCGTGCCGCGCTCGATCACCGCAGATGGACCGAGCAGGGCCTCAAGCCGCCGCGCGTCGCAGTCAACGTTTCGGCAGTCCAGCTGCGCCAGCGCGACTTCGTGCAGTCGGTGCAGCAGGCGGTCCAGGACGGTGTCACGCCCACTTGCATCGACCTGGAGATCACCGAGAGTTTCGTGATTGAGGACGTCGAGGAGAGTATCCGTAAACTGAACGAGGTGCGCGCGCTCGGCCTGCAGGTGGCAATCGATGACTTTGGCACTGGTTATTCATCGCTCGGCTATCTGGCGAAGCTACCCGTGCAGGCGCTCAAGATCGATCGTTCATTTGTCATCGCTATGGTGAAGGATCCGGCGGCGATGACCCTGGTTCAGGCCATCATTTCACTCGCCCATGCGCTCGGTCTCAAGGTGGTCGCCGAGGGCGTGGAAGAGGAGCAGCAGGCCGAGTACCTGCGGCTGCTGCGCTGCGACCAGATTCAAGGGTTCCTGGTCAGCAAGCCCGTGTCGTTCGATGAGATTACCCGTCTCCTCAGACAAACTGACTCCTAATGCCGCGAAGCTCCTTGATGCACTTGAGGGCGGCGGCCACCCGGACATCTTTGGCGATGAAACGACGAAGAAAGCCTGGCGGTGCGACTAGGGTAACCTCAATTGGTGTAAAGCGGCCCCTGACGGTGATGAATTTTGCAAAGGCATAAACCCGTTTTGCGGTACACCCAGCCCAGACCTCGAAGCTAAAGAAGTCGCTGGCCGCGATCGCGTACTATTCGGAAACTCAAGCTCGCTCGATTTTTTTAATTGTAGTGGAGCGCTGCGGTGCCTTAGGGGCGGCGGACAACGGTACGCTAAAACCAACCTCGGTTGCCAACGGATTGGGCTAGCCCTATTTGAGCCTTGCGTGACTTTTGCGTATTTGGTTGTGCTCGGTTGTGCTTCGTCGTGACAAATGCAACGGGCGCCACGCGATATTTGCCAATAAAATCAAAGTCTCTGTGAAAGCCCGAAGATCTACGAACCAGGAGGTCGGGAGTTCGACGACAGCGCCGCGCAGCGGCGATGGCGGTCGCCGCAGCGGAGCGAAGGCGAGCCGAGCGCGAGCGAGGCCGAGGGGCCGCAGGCCCTGAGCAATCTCTCCGGGCGCGCCATTGCCGATTTTTAAATCAACGACTTGGCGAGATCCGGACCGTGACCGCCGCCGCCAAGAGACCACCTGGAAAGTAACCAGGTGCTCGATGGAGCCGCAAATGGCCGGCCAAATGAGCGATTTGGCGCGCAACGAGAACATCAGTGTCCAAATTTCCGCGGCTATTGCAATAAGAAGTTCGCGCTGCGTGAGTAATGCGGGACTCGTATCGACGGTACTAGGTCGCGGCCTCCCGCCGGTGTACGGGCGCTGCGATCATTGTTGGTGGCAAAAATCTGGAATTCGTCACACACAACTCACATGCCCCCGCCCTGCATACAGCTCCACGCCAAAATTTGCGAATTCGCACCCCATAGGAGCGAAGGGATTGGGTCAGGAGGTCGTATGGTCGAAACAACTGGCGACAGGAGGACATCGATGCCTACGACAGACAAGCCGTTCGAAATCGACAAGAAGCAAGAAGCAAGTGTTTGAAGCCTTTAAAGCGGTCAAATCCAATGGCGGTTCAGCCGGGGTGGATGGTCAGACACTCGAACAGTTCGAAGCCGACTTGAAGAACAACCTCTACAAGGTCTGGAACAGAATGAGTTCGGGGAGCTACTTTCCTCCTGCGGTGCGTGCCGTCTCCATTCCCAAGAAGTCTGGAGGCCAGAGGATTTTGGGTGTGCCCACGGTGACTTCATACTGCACCTCGCTCAGCGAGCATTTGAACATTGGGTTGCTTTTGCATTTTACGTGAACGACTTACGCGATCGCGTAGCTCCTGTAACTTGATTTCGTCGAGCGTGATCCAGACCGGCGAGCCGTGGTTGATTCGGCGCGACTCGATCATGCCACGCTTGGCCCAGTAGTACACGACACCCGGCAAAACTCGCAGTCGCGCCGCGAGTTCCTGCACCGTCAGTTCCTCCGGGCGCTTGAGCGCGGGAGCCGGGATCTGATATTTCCAGCGGATCCATTTGATCGTGTGCATCGTATGAGGCCGTCCTGTCGCGCTGAGTTCTCCGAGTCGACTGAGTTCGGCAACGATCTGGGCATCCGTCATCGATTTCGCGAGATCGCGCACCCGCATGACGATCGTATCCGGATTACGCTGGCGTTCCCATATCTTTGCAGGGATCTCGACCGTGACATCGCTACAGGCGGTGCCCTGCCAGCGGATATGCAGGATCGCGTGCCTCGCACCGTGCTGTTTCTCGACGGTGATGTCCCTGATGAGCAGGCGTAGCATGCGCTTTCGGTCGCGGGCTTGGGTGGTCGGCGCGTGCCACAAGCGCGGCAGATCCTGCGCGAGTGCCAGTACCTTCGCTTTCTGCTCCGGCGTGGCCACCCGGGCCTTTTGCTGCTCGAAGTCGGCGTACTGCTTTTTGAGATCTTCGAGGCTCAACAGGGTGTCATTCCAGCGACGCTCGAGTGTTGATGCGACCAAGCGCTGGGACGGGTCGACTTCCTGGTAGCGTCGCTCGGCGAGGGCGGCCTCGTATTCGCCACGCTCGAGACACATTTGCCATTGGCGCAGCACCGCTTGATCGCGCATTTCCAGTTCTTGCAGCGTCGCGAGCGCGAGCTCCAGTTCCGCGGGCTTCAGCGCCTGCAGCGCCTTGGTCGCGATGGCGGCGTCGAGCAAATCACAGCGCAAAGTCATACAGTCTCGTGTCGCACGTGCATCGCGTCGTTGTCCGGAGCATAAATACACCGGATATAAGCCGCCGTTTCCGCGATACCGTACCGTCAGCGCGTGACCGCAGGTACCGCACAGCATCAGCCCCTGCAGTAGCGCAAGACCTTCGCGCGCCGGACCATTCAAGATCGGCTCACCTGCGTTGGTACGGTTCTTCGCCAAGCGATCCTGGTTCGCGAGGAACTCCTCCCATGTGATGTAACCTTCGTGATGCCCCGGAAGGTTCACGCGCCACTCCGACATCGCCACCCGTTGGGTATGCTTGCTGACTTCGCCCTGTGTCGTAATCTGCCGGCGATACTGATATCGCCCGTATGTGTAGGTGCCTGCATAACACGGGTTCTTGACCAAGCCCAAGACCCGGCCGTGAGTAAGATTACCCCACACCAGCTTGCCGTCCCAGGCCCCGCCGTAGGAGCGCTTCGGGAACTTCAAACCATGCTGTGCAAAACGCTGTACCACCGCATAGGCACTGCCGGTCTCGAGAAAAACATGGAACGCCACCGCGATGGCGCCGCAGACCTCGGCGTCGGGATCCATGACCACGCGGTTCGCATCGTCGTAGGCATATCCGACAGGCAGCGGATGGCGCAGCTCCCCTTTCTGTGCCTTGTTGAGTTTACCGCCGAGGAGGCGCCCGCGCAGAAAATGCAGCTCCGCTTGCGCCATCGTGCCCTTGAGTCCCAACAACAACCCATCGTTGAAGTCCGCCGGGTCGTAGCAGCCATCGGCATCGATGACCAGGGTGTCCGTCAGCGCGCACAACTCCAGCAGGCGGTGCCAGTCGAGGTTCGAGCGCGCCAGTCGCGACACCTCCAGGGCAAACACTGCCCCCACCTGGCCCATCGAGACGTCGGCCACCAACGTCTTGAAGTCCTCCCGGCCGGCCATCTGAGCTCCCGATACGCCCAGGTCCCGATCCAATGTCCGGATCGTTGGCGGCGTCCATCCCAGCGCCAACGCTTTGTCGCGAAGCGCATATTGACGCTCCGTACTCTCCTGGTTGTGGCGTACCTGGGCCAGCGTCGACTGCCTGACGTAAACGTACGCTGACCGACTCCGGTGTTCCTCTCCGATCGTCGCGCTCATCGGTGATCTCCTCGGTAGTAATTGAGCGCGGCTCGGCGACAAGCCATGCCTCGACCATATTGGCGAGGAGTCGCGCAGCGGCTGAAGCGTCTATCGATGGGGTGGGCGGCGGCGACGTTGCGCTCACCGCCGATCCTTAAAGCGCCTCTCGGCGCCGTAACAGCTCGCGATTGATTGCACAGACCTCCTCGAGCCCTGCGCGTACCTCGTGGAAGTTGGCGACGAGCGCGCGGGTGGCCTCCAGATTTTCCTGGGGCACGTAATCCATCTGCGGCCGCTCGCCGGGAAAACTCACCGACAGGTAGTACTTCGGACCGTGACCCGGACCCTCGGCGCACTTGCAGCCCGGCTTGCCGCAGCGCTTGTAGCGTTCGATCAGCGAGCCGCGCAGCACCGCATCCAACGGTGGAAATTTGCGCAGCAACGCTTGCCGGCGCCGGCGCAACGCCGACGATGTCTTGTTTGAGTGATCGTTCGGACCAGTCATATACGTGGTCCGATATTATATGGAAATGTTTCATCAGTCAATCTCCGCCGGTGCCGGATGGCGGAGGTCGTCGACCAGCTTCGCAAGCTCGAGTAGCGACTCGAAAACAAGTTGACCGGATGGCATCCCAACCGCACTCGCCGCCGTTGCTGGGTCCCAATCGGTCCACTCGCGCCGAACAGCAATGCTGCCGCGAGTCGGTTCGCGCAGGATCAGTGTCTCAGTGCCGCCAACACGCCGGGTTTTAAGGACCTGGAAACGCTGGCCTTTCAGCGGGTGGAAAGGATGGCAAACTTCTGCCCATCCCAAAGACTCGCTGGGAACCTGGGTAGTTCGCGCTGACCGTCACCAAGATCGTTTACTGCAAGGACGGGAAGCGAAAGCGTACGTATCCGAACGTCAAATTTGACTTCCTCGGTTACTGCTTTCGGCCCCGTTTGGTCAGGCGTAGCCGAGATCACTCACTGTTCTGCG
>Ga0307374_10012706_pt1 | contig 11761 bp, 8 predicted proteins | sample OX3MG_FD_202532 | JGI IMG/M metagenome (GOLD analysis project Ga0307374, IMG submission 202532) | Soil microbial communities from Risofladan, Vaasa, Finland - OX-3 | ecosystem: Environmental > Terrestrial > Soil > Coastal area > Acid sulfate soil | place: Finland: Risofladan, Vaasa | collected...
TTAAGGCTTTGGCCTGCGCTGGGCTTTCCTCTAGAAAGAGGTAAGCCCGGGAATCGAACGGCACGTGTGGGGCAAACCGTCGGCCGCTGGGGCGGACTCCCGGGCGGTATTTTGTTGAACCCAGTGTAGCTGTCCATCTATACCAGTTCAGTGAGCCACATCACTTAGGGCTGTGACGTGGGCCACGCTGGCAGCTCCTACATGTATCTGATTCTTGTAATAAGGGTTAGTCGCCATCAGGGGGCGGTTCGGAACCGGCTGAACCCCTTCAAAGCCCCTGATTTGCAACCGCGAACCGGGGATTCGCAGGTCTTAACAGTTTATTGAGAAACGTTCCGAGGATGTCATCCTGAGCTTAAGCGAAGGATCTACTTTGTGCGAAATCAAGCACTTATAAGATTGTTCGTCGCCCTTCGGCAGAGTTTATTCTGAGCCCTCTCACTTCGTTCGGGGCCGTTCGCAAGCGGAGGGCGAACGGGCTCAGGGCAGGCTCTGCGGCTCCTCGGAATGACAGGCGGCACGAGTTTTTCAACAAACTGTTAAAAGCATCACCCGCCCAAGAAGGCTTCGAGCGCCGCCTTATTCTGAATAACAAGGGTTGAGCCCTTCAGTTCAGCGACGTGTTTGGATTTAAATTCACCCAGAGTTCGAGTCACGGTTTCTCGTGAAGTTCCGATGATCTGACCGATTTCCTCATGAGTCAGGGTCAGTTTGACGCGGATTCCCTGCTTGGACTCCTGTCCCTTGGATGACCATTCGAGCAGGAATCGGGCCAGCTTTTCCGGCGCCGATTGCGACAAGCCCAGGGAGCGGACCTGTTCGCAGGCTGTCTGATAGCTGCCGCTCAGTTGCTGTGCGGCATGGATGGACGCATCTCCGTGATCACGGAGGAAGCGGAGGAAATCGTCCCGTTTGACAAAGTTGACCTGGCAGGGCTCAAGGGTCTCAACGGTTGCCTGAAAAGCGGTGTCGGAAACCGCGGCATGCAATCCCAGAATCTCCCCCGGCTTGACAATCCTCAGGATCAGAGTCTTGCCTTCGCTGGAGGTCATTGAAATCTTCACGCGGCCCTTGCACAGCAGGAAGACTCCCTGGGCTGATTGTCCTTCCACAAACAGCACTGCCCCGGCGGGATATGCGGTCGTATACTTAATCGCCTCGAAGGCCTTCAGCCCTTCCGTGGAAAGGTCGCAGAAGAACCCTTCGTCTTTATTCGAGCAGGTCTGGCAGTCTTCAACCAGCTCCAATCCGTATGGCGATCGCATCTTATCCTCCGTTCCTTCCAGAACGCATTCCTACACGTGTAATCTCGTCAATGACATACTTTGTCATTAAATGCGTTCCTTCAAAGCAAACCCCCTTGTCCATCATCCGAGCAAGCAGTCTTTTCCCTTCCGGATCAATATAAGTGACATCCGATAAATCTATTATCACATTTTCAGAAGCTCGGGGCGAGTGTTCCGTCCAGCTTCGCTCCAATTCCTCTACCCAAGGCCCGGAAAGCTTTCCTTCAAGCTTGACCGTTGTATGATCCGGCGTGTCCTGGAAAGTTATCTTAAGCATCTTATACCATCCTTATGAACAACCCGTCTTGCGACTTTGTCTATGAGAATATGTACGATTCAAAACTCGAGAAGATGTTCACCATATTGAAAATGGCCTTCGCGATCACAGCCTCCTGACCGCAGCTCAAACCACCCTCGGATTTCGTGCCCTTTCCCCCAAACTTCGCCGGCTCTCAGATCTCCCTTCAGTTCATGCCTGGGGCGGAGCATTCAGGTCCTGCTTGGCGCTGAGCAATTCCTTGTAGATGGCAGAGCGAACAATACGGGCCAGGTCGGAAGCCAGAAACGGAGGCGTGATAAAGTCGAACGCTCCTTCTCCGAGAGCCTCAAGGTAAAGTTCGATATCCACCGTTCGGGAAACCGCAATGACCGGCAGGTAGCTCTTGGACTGCTGTGCTCGGCCCAGCACGTCTGCCCAGCTCCCGTCCGGCAAATCTATCCCTGTAAAAACCACGTCGATCGGGCTCTGGCCGGTGAAAAACAGTGAAGCTTCACGGTAATTTCGAGCCTGGATAACTTCGACACTGAGCGACTTAAGAATCCCTGCCAAAGCCTGGCATGCCTCATCCTGACCGTGGACAAGAAGAGCGCTGATTTGTTCAGCCATGGTGGTTTCCTCCCGCCGATAACCCATCCGCTCCTGGTTTCTCCAGCCGGATGGATTTCAACTTCCAACAATGGATAGGCATTCACCGTTCCAAACCGTAGAGATCTTGAAGTTAAGATTACCTAATTAGATTCAATGAATTGGCGCACAGCTTGGTGGGGAGCGGTAGATATCGGCAAGAGAGGAATGACGGAGGGCAGTCAGGCGGCGATATTTCGTCACGCGGGCGGCATCTTGATGATTTCTTCACGCGTAATTCCAAGTTTTCGCATTTTGGAGTTAAGCGTCGTCCGCTTGAGGCCCAGGCGGGCTGCTGCGCCGTTAGGTCCGCCGATAATTCCCCGTGTCTCTCGCAGAATTCGAACGATGTGCTCCCTCTCGGCGCCTTCCAACGTACTGGGACCGTTACCATTTTCTCCTTCGGCGGGCACGAGTTCCGCAAGCGGAACGCGCAGAACCGGCCCGGGAGACAGAATGACGGCCCGTTCAATAATATTCTCAAGTTCACGCACGTTTCCCGGCCAGTGCCACTTCACGAAAGCGTCCATGGCTTCCGGGGGAATGATCTCAATGCGCCTGTGCATTCTCTCAGCGTGCTTCTGGGCAAAATAGCGGACCAGGATAGGGATGTCTTCAACCCGCTCGCGCAGGGGCGGAACCGTGATCGGGAAAACTCTAAGGCGATAATAGAGATCGCTGCGGAATTGCTTGTCGGCGACCATTTTCGCCAGGTCGCGATTGGTTGCTGCAAGCAGGCGGACATCGACGGGAATCGTTCTTGTGCTCCCCAGCCTTTCAAATTCCTTTTCCTGCAGGGCCCGCAGGAGTTTGGGCTGGAGTTCAGGCGGGATGTCCCCAACTTCATCCAGGAAAAGAGTTCCCTGATGGGCGAGTTCGAGCCGGCCGATCTTTTGCGAAATGGCCCCCGTGAAGGCTCCTCTCTCATGTCCGAAGAGTTCGCTTTCGAGCAATCCCGTGGGAATCGCGGCGCAATTCAGCTTGACGAACGTGCGGTCCCGGCGGGGGCTCAAATCGTGAATAGCTCGCGCAACCAATTCCTTGCCGGTACCGGTCTCACCCAGAATCAAGACGGTGGCGTTGGTGGGTCCGACGGATTCCACCTGCTTCAAGACGCGCTTCAGGCCGGTGCTCTCCCCGATAATTTCCTCAAAGTGGTATTCGGTGCGGATTTCTTCTTCGAGGTAGAGTTTCTCTTCCGCCAGCCGTTCTTTCAGCTCAGCGACTTTGCGATAAGTCAGTGCGTTATCGAGGGCGATGGCAACGTGGCCTGCCACCTGCTGGAGCAGGTCCACATGCTGCTGCTCAAAGGCTCCACTTCGCCGGCTGACCAGGTTCAGGGTTCCGAGTACCCGGTCCTGCGTGATAAGCGGCAGGAAGCAGGCGGACTTTACGCCCTCGGCCATCAGGCGATGAGTGGCCTTGGAGTTGAGAGCGTCACCCCCAAGCTCGTTGAGAACCAGGGGTTGGCGGGAATGCATCACACGGCTGGCCAGAGCCTCCTGGGCGGGCGAAAGCATCTCCTTCCCCAACGCAGCTTCCGTCTGAGGGTGTTCTAAGGAGAGCACGCGGAGGTTCTTGCTTTCAGATTCATAAAGAGCGAGCGACGCATATTCATGGGGCATGATGCGGCGAAGCGTCGCTGAGACGGCGTTAAAAAGCGCTCGAATATCCAGATTGGACAGCAGCACCGTACTGATTTCCAGCAGCAGGGCTTCTTCAGCCTTCTTGCGTTCCGTGATATCGGTCGAGATGCCGGCCACGGCGTATGGCCTGCCCCACGGGTCAAACAGGGGAACCTTAATCGAAATGTAAGTATGGATACCCCCCGTATGAGAAACAGCCTCTTCGAACTCAATAGGCGCCGCAGCTTCCAGAACCTTATGGTCGTTGGCGCGCAGGCTTTCCGCCATCTCTTTCGGAAACAGGTCGTAGTCAGTTTTTCCTTTTGCCCGGCCTTTTTCAATTCCATAAAGCTTCTCGAAGCGCTGGTTGACGCGGATATAGCGGCCTTCAAGGTCCTTGACGTAAATGACGGTTGTCGAGTTATCCAGAATGCTCTGAAGCTGCTGTTCGCTTGTTCGTAAGGCATCCTCCGCCTGTTTCCGCTTGGTGATGTCGCGAACGACGCTCAGCACCACCGTGCCCTCAGTGGACGCAATCGGGCTCAACATGATCTCGACGGGAAACTCACTCCCGTCCTTGCGCTTGGCATACAGTTCCAGGCCCATGCCCATTCCGCGCATGCGAGGGTCGGCTTGATAATTGCGGCGGTCGCTCTCGTGTGCTTTCCGAAACCGGTCTGGAACCAGAATCTCAATCGGCAGGCCCCGCAACTCGGAGCGGGCATACCCAAACAGCTCTTCCGTCCGGGCATTCACCCGCGTGATCAGGCCCTCAGAATTCACCACCAGCACGCCGTCGGGCGAGGACTCAAAGAACTGTTCGAACAGGACTTCTGCTTCTCCCCGCATGGCTTCGGGTGGTCTGGGCGTCGGCTGCCCGGGGGACGGCTGGAGTTTTTGATGATTAAGCGCGTTGCCTATAGCCACCGCAACCTTTTGTGCAACCCGCTGCAGGCATTCGAGATCAGACTGGGCATACGCATCCTTCTGCCTGGCGGCAAATCCCAGGGCACCCAAACGGCTTCGGGCGGTTGTGAGCGGAACCATGCAATAGGACCGGATTCCGTGCTTCAGTAAAATAGACGCAACCGGTTGGAATTGAGTTTCACCGGCAATGTCATTCAGCACAAGGGGTTGCTGAGTTCGCCATACCCATCCAGCACACGAGGTGTCAATGGGCGCGTCGAGCGGACCGGCAAGCCGGCAGGGGGCTCCACTCTCGATCATATGCAGCCGCATGACTTCCCGGTCGGAATCGTGGAGGGCATAGCTCAGAAGATCGAAGGGAATGATCCTTTGAAGCGGCTGCGCCAAGTCTTGAAAAAGGCGAAACGGATCGCTCTGTTGCGCGGTCACGTCCGCAACCTCTCGCAGCGCCCGGTTACAATCTGTTGCCCCAGCCATGCCTTTACTCAAAGTCTCGGAAGGACTCCTATACCCTTAACATATCATTGAGTTGGACGATCTGGGACACAAATTTGAGAAAGCCCGGAAGAATCCGGGCTGGAGGAGCGATCAGGAGGATGGGAGGCGAAATGGCCGCGTTAAGTCGCGGGCCTTGCGGAGCTTCCGTGTTCGTTGCCGCTGCAATGCTCCGCTTATTGACTGCTTCCTCTTCGCCTGCTTCCATCCTCCTTACATCTTCATGCTCGTTCATTTGGGTTTGTCTTACGGTGACCTGAATCACAGAGAGCTGTGATTTCCCGATTCTCATCGCGGCAGATGATGATGGCCGAGGGATCGCCCGAGTGTCAATCCTGGGAATCGTCAGCTCCCGGCGGAACAATCCGCTTGAGCCAGGCGCGGGCTCGCCGCCTGGCCGCTTCAAGCCGGCTGCTGAGGGAAGGAAACCGCTCACGCAATTTCTGCAACAACTTGTGCGCCCATACATATTCCGACGAGAGGATGGAGAGCCCAACCAAAAGCAGTAACACGCCTTGAAGGAAAGGGAGGAAGAGCCCTGCGACACCCAGAGCAACAAAGCCCCATCCGGCAATAAGGGTCAGCCAGCGTTTGAATTGCTTGGTCACAAGGTTCGACGGCGCCGCCAGCCTGCATGATTCACAACAGGGCTGGAATTCGCGAATGGGGACGACTTTCAGTCGTATCGAATAACGCAGCCCCAGACGTTTTTGCCTGGCGTGCCGGGCGTTGCAGCGTTACCGCAGCGCCCGACGCACCAACGAGCGGGACAATGAATAAGAAGGGCCGCATTGAGGCACGGAGAAAGAGTTCGTGTGACAACCAGGCTTTTCGCGCTGGTGCGGCGCTCTATGAGCGCCGAAAGCATTGATAAATACAGCCCGGCGGCCATTGACCGCAGCAACAACTTCCGTTATCACACAGACTCTAAACCTGTGCCCTTTCGCGCCCCACAGATGGCTGCCGCGTGGTTCCTTTAACCCTGTCCATCCCGGTCATCCGGCCTGGGAACCCTCAAGATGTCTGCTTGGCCCCGCCCGCAAAACAATTGTAAAGCCAGGCCAGAATCGCGCCTCCGATCCCGCCATCCACCACCGCATACCCGGTACCGATCAGCACATCCAGAAAGTGGTGCGTGTTGTGAAAGCCCGGATAGATCGAGCTGGCCATCTGCAGAAAAGCAGCACCATAGGAAGGTACTGCAAGATTAACAATTCCAACCAGCAAAACACACCCGGCCCAGATGATTCCTGTGGCCAACCCCAGACCCTTTACCGATAGTCGCATCTGCACTTCCCCCTCCTTGGTTGTTTTTAGAAAACTCGCGAACTTTGGCCCTTCACAATGATCCGCTTGCTCTTCCTGATTGATCAAAGCCGCTGCGCCTGTTCCTGCTGGTCTAGGCCGCCTCCGGCTCCTTTCCTATCACGTATGCTTCAGCTTTCGCCTCGCTCACCGGAATCGCTTGCGCTTTAAGTTTCGGCGCGGGAACCTGAACCAGCACTCTGCACGGAGCATGGTGGGTGACGTGCTGCACGGTCGATCCAAGCAGCGCTTCAGCCAGATGATGATCGTGGCGGTATCCGATCACCAGCAGATCAATTTCCTGCTCCTCAGCCTCACCCACAATCGCTTCACCGGCGTTTCGGGCCTTGAGCAGTTTCGTTGAGATCCGCATGGAGAAATTGTTGGACGCAACCTGCCGGGCCAGCGCAAGGACCTGCGCGCCGGGCCGTTCAAAAACCGGGTCTTCCACGTCAATAGGCAAACCCGGGGGTACTTCAATCACGTGCAAAGCAAGAACAGTGGTTCCCACCAGATTGGCCATCTGGCACGCGAGCTTCGTCAGGCTTCCGGCTGTTTCGGTGTCTCGCAGCGCTACCATGACTTTGGGCTTCAGCATGGCTTGCTCCTTCCTCCGCTTCAGGCGCCGAGAACGCTTCGGGAACGCTAACAAGCCTGGAAGCGGAAATCAGTCTAAGGCAGATCCAGCCGGGATCGCCACCCTTTTTCTGCCGCGTGGCCACAAGAAGTTTCCCGAGCCTGATCCTCCTTTTTAATTCTCCCCGGAAATCCTTGCGCGATCTGTGAGCACGGTCACATGAGCCCGTAATCGTGGTCACGGCGGCTTTGCCCTCCGTTTACTAAATTTGTACTCGCTGGGAGGTAAGCTGCGAGCAGTGCGGGTTCGCCTCTGGGCAGGAGAAGCAAACCAGCCAGGCCCGGCAAGTTGGGCACTCGCTCCTCCCAGCCAAGCTTATAAGGTTGCTGGAAAACTCGTGCCGCCTGCGGCGCCTCGGAATGGTATGCCAGAGTTTTTTCAGCAACCTGCTCAAGAGTGTCTTCACCCGGCAGACGGCGTCCAACTGCAAACGCGGCGGCGCGTAGCATGGTGGACTGAGCGCGCGGACAGCAGAACCCCTTGAACTGTTATGCTGGTAGAGTCCAAAATGGGAAGGGGTTGATATGGCCAACATGATGAAACCTTCTGCGAAACAAACGATCGAGCGCGCACATGACATTTTCCGTCAGGCGTATCATCCCTTGGACGTTTTTTTCTCGCCCGAAAGTGTTGCCGTCATTGGCGCCACCGAAGCTGCGGGCAGCGTCGGGCGCACGCTCCTTTGGAACCTGATCAGCAGTCCTTTTGGCGGCACGGTTTATCCCGTGAACCCCAAGCGCAGCCAGGTGCTGGGCGTCAAAGCCTATCCCACCATCGGGGCGCTGCCCGAACCCCCGGACCTGGCCGTGATTATCACACCTGCCCATACGGTGCCCGGCATCGTTGGAGAGTGCGTGGACGCCGGGGTCCAGGGTGTTGTCGTCATTTCAGCGGGGTTCAAGGAATGCGGGGCTGCCGGCGTTCAAATGGAACAGGAGATCATGGCGCAGCTTCGCCGCGGAAAGACCCGGTTGATTGGGCCCAATTGCCTGGGCGTGATGAGTCCGCTGACGGGCCTGAACGCGACCTTCGCGCGCACCGGCGCACAGCCCGGCAACGTGGCGTTTGTCAGCCAGAGCGGCGCGCTCTGCACCGCCATCCTGGACTGGAGTTTGCATGAGCACGTCGGCTTCAGCGCTTTTGTCTCCGTCGGCTCCATGCTGGATGTGGGATGGGGCGACCTGATCAATCATCTCGGCGACGATCCCAGCACTCACAGCATTATTCTCTACATGGAATCGATTGGCGATCCGCGCGCATTCCTTTCGGCGGCCCGGGAAGTGGCGCTTTCAAAACCCATCATTGTGATCAAGGCGGGCCGGACAGAAGCTGCGGCGCGCGCGGCGGCATCGCACACCGGAGCGCTTGCCGGCAGTGACGAGGTTCTGGAAGCCGCGTTCCGCCGGTCCGGAGTTCTGCGGGTCAGCAGTATCGCCGACCTGTTCTCCATGGCAGAGGTGCTGGCCAAGCAGCCCCGCCCCAAAGGCCCTCGCCTGGCCATCCTGACCAACGCGGGCGGCCCGGGAGTTCTGGCCACCGACGCGTTGTCCATCCACGGCGGCGAGCTTGCCGTACTCTCGGATGAGACGATCGAGTCCCTGAATGGAATCCTGCCGCCGCACTGGAGCCACAACAATCCCGTGGACATTCTGGGAGATGCCGAGCCCGATCGCTATGCGAAGGCGGTTGAGATTGTAGCCCAGGACCCCAACAGCGATGGCTTGCTGGTGATCCTGGCGCCCCAGGCCATGACCGACCCCTCCGAGACAGCTGAAAAATTGAAACGCTTTGCGAAGCTGAAGGGCAAACCGATTCTGGCAAGCTGGATGGGCGGGACGGAGGTCCTCGCCGGCCGGGAAATCCTGAACCGGTCCAACATTCCAAGCTTTCCCTACCCCGATGCCGCGGTTCGCACCTTCCAGTATATGTGGCAGTACAGTTACAACCTGCGGGGTTTGTATGAAACACCCGCGTTTGTTCTGGGCCGCGAAGAAGAGGGCATCCACCGCGCTGAAGTTCAGGGGATCATTCAGCATGTTCAGAAGTCCGGCAGATCGCTTCTGAATGAATATGAATCGAAGCGCCTGCTCGCCGCCTACGGCATCCCGACCGTTCCAACTTTTGCCGCGGCATCAGAAGATGAGGCCGTCGAGCTTGCCAAACAGGCGGGCTATCCGGTGGTCCTGAAGCTGCTCTCTGAAACCATCACCCATAAGACGGACGTGGGTGGAGTCCAGTTGCGCCTGGGTGACGAGGGAGCCGTCCGGCAGGCTTATCGCGCGATCGAAACTTCGGTGCTGGAAAAGACCGGCCCGGGGAATTTCGCAGGCGTCACCGTCCAGCCCATGATTCAGTTCCGGGGCTACGAAATCATTCTGGGCAGCAGTTTTGATCCCCAGTTCGGCCCGGTCCTGTTGTTTGGGTCGGGAGGACAACTGGTCGAAGTTTACAAAGACCGGGCGCTGGCGCTGCCGCCGCTCAACACCACGCTGGCCCGGCGGATGATGGAGCACACCCGCATCTGGACGGCCCTCCAGGGCGTTCGCGGGCAGCAAGCCGCGGACCTCGCGTCGCTGGAGCGCCTGCTGGTGCGCTTCAGCCAGATGGTCATTGAACAGCGCCGCATCCGTGAAATTGACATCAATCCGCTGCTCGTCTCTGCAGATGGAATGATCGCGCTCGACGCGCGCGTGGTTCTTCACGGCAGCGAGGTCAGTGAAGAGCAACTGCCCAAGCTTGCCATTCGTCCCTACCCGTCGCAATACAGCTACAAGTGGAGCCTGAAGGACGGCACGCCCGTCGTCATCCGCGCCATCCGTCCGGAGGACGAACCGTTGATGGTGAACTTCCACCGCACGCTCTCCGAGCGCAGCGTCTACATGCGCTACTTCCACATGCTCTCGCTCAGCCGCCGCATTGAGCACGACCGCCTTACCCGCATCTGCTTTATCGATTACGACCGCGAGATGGCTCTGGTGGTCGAGCACGCTGATCCCGCAAACGGCGAGAAACAGATTCTCGGGGTCGGACGTCTCAGCAAGCTGCGTGATCTCCAGGGCGCGGAGGTTGCCATCGTCATCAGCGACCAGTACCAGCGCAAAGGTCTGGGGACCGAGTTGCTGAACCGCCTCCTCGAAATCGGCCGCAACGAAAAACTTGATTTTGTGGCCGCCGAGATTCTGCGTGAAAACCCCGAAATGCAGCACATGGTGCAAAAGGTCGGCTTCGCGCTCGAAGGCAATGACGAATCAACCGTGCGCGCCGTCTTCAACCTGAAAAATCACGTTCCCGCCTGAGCACCGCCTGGCCACGCTTGTCATTCTGAGACCGTGGCTTTTCTGTAGCGGCAGTGTCCCCACCGCCGGTTCCTGCCTTTGTAGCGCAGCGTTCGCGTTCGAACGCTGTGGCAGTTGCCGTGAATCCCGCGAAAAACCTTGTACCGCAACGTTCGTCTTTTAACGTTGCGGGGTTTGCCCCGAATCATTTCAAAAACCGCAGGGCCACAAAGCGGGCCCTGCGCCAGCCCGTCATGAGGCTTACTGTTTGATGATCGTCCCATCGTACCGCCGCACTTCTCCCCAGCCGCCGTTCAGGTGGTTGGCGTTGTCGCGGAAGGGATGCTTGGCGGCGAGTTGCTCATCAATTTCGATTCCCCACCCGGGCGCGTCGCTGGCGTAGAGATAGCCGTCTTTATAAGTGGCGCAACCCTTGAAGATTTCGGCTTCCAGGCCCTGGATGATGCCGCCCTCCTGGATGCCGAAGTTGGTGCTGGCCAGGTCCAGATGCAACTGCGCCGTGTGGCCCACAGGCGAAACGTCTCCCGGGCCGTGCCACGCCGTTTTCACGCCAAACTGTTCCGCCAGGATGGCGATCTTGCGCGCCGGCGTCAGTCCCCCGGCCTGCGACAGGTGGACGCGGATGTAATCGATCAGGCGCCCGGCAATCAGCGGCTGCCACTCATGCGGGCTGTTGAACAGCTCGCCCATGGCCAGCTCGGTTCCGCACTGTTGCCGGATCTGGCGGAAGTAGTCAATCTGTTCCGGCGAGAGCGCGTCTTCCAGGTAGAACAGCCGGATGGGCTCCAGGTCTTTGGCAAACTGGACGGCCTGGTGCGGGGGCACGCGTTCATGCACGTCGTGGATCAGCCCGATTTCTTCACCCAGTTGTTTGCGGCACTCTTCCAGTACTCGCCGCGTCAGGCGCATGTAAGGCCCCGACTCGAACACGGGCCCCGCGTGCAATCCTTTGAGCGGCGGGCCGCTACGCGGGCCATAGGAGGACATGCCGGGCACGCCCACCATCACTTTGATAACCTTGAATCCTTTGGCCATCATTCCGCGGACGCGATCGACGGCCTCCGCGGGCTCCGTGCCGCCCACCGTGGCGTAAGTCAGCGCGGCTTCACGCGCCTTGCCGCCCAGCAACTGGTAGACCGGCATGTTGGCCTGCCGGCCCTTGATGTCCCACAGCGCCTGGTCAACCCCGCTGATGGCATTGTTCAGCACCGGGCCGTTGCGCCAGTACGAACTGTTGTAGCAGGCCTGCCAGGTATCCTCAATGCGGTCGGCAGGCTTCCCCATCA
>Ga0307374_10012709_pt1 | contig 11759 bp, 14 predicted proteins | sample OX3MG_FD_202532 | JGI IMG/M metagenome (GOLD analysis project Ga0307374, IMG submission 202532) | Soil microbial communities from Risofladan, Vaasa, Finland - OX-3 | ecosystem: Environmental > Terrestrial > Soil > Coastal area > Acid sulfate soil | place: Finland: Risofladan, Vaasa | collected...
GAATCGAGAATGTATCATCCAATGCCGTAGAGACTGCTAACAACGATGGCTTGGCCACAGATGATTCAGAGAAAAGTAGTAAAATCGAGAAGAGGAAAGCGAAACCGATCGAGCAGTTTCAGACTACGCTATTCTAAAGCAGAAATCCTGACATCCAGGCCAACCTATGAGTAGATACTAAGGAATTGCTTTTATCCTTGAATCAGTCACTAGAATGAGAGGAGTGAGATACAAATTTGGTGTCCGTAACTCTAGCCAGAGTTGCTGGAATTGCTATGCTTGTGGCTGCGATACTTGGCATCTACATTGGCGCATACGATAAGCTACTTTTGCAGTACGAACCACTGCACTGGGATCTTAACTGGTTGATAGTCGCCGTGACGGTAGTAGCAGGTGTACTTTTGATTGCAGTTCCTAGGAATATTATGCTCGTAAGCCTGTCGGGTATTGTGTGGCCGATTGTTTACGCGATTTCCTTAGGAATAGATGTTGCGACGAGACTGTGCCTTGGCGGGTCTTCTTTAAACTGCTGGCCATCGAAAACAGATGCGTTTCAATACCTAATTTTGAACAACCCAAACATTCCTGGTGGATACGGATGGCAACTCTGGTCAGGCACTATGCCGATAATAATTGTCATGATGTTGATTGCCTTTGTACTTTCAATCGTATCAGTGATGAATCTCAAGAAAGGTAAGGTATCGAAGCACGAAACGACTACAACTACAACCACTACTTCAACCAGCCATACCACTCCATCGAAACCATCCGATCAGCCGTAATACTGTCCTATCGTAACTCTAAGAGAATGCAAGATAGAATCTTTATTTCGAAGAGGAACTACCCGCAAGCAGTATGCCGACATCTGAAAGCGATGCAAAAGGATCCATTCCACTCCTAGAACATGTTCCACTGTTCTCTTCTTTGAAAAAACCACATTTGAAGAAACTAGTAGAATCTTCAACGATTCGCTCGTTTGACTCAGGAGAGTTCATAACTAAACAGGGAGATACGGGAGTAGCCTTCTACCTTGTACTCGAAGGCCAGGTGGAGGTCAGGCGCTCCAAAAGATCTCTTGCAAAACTGGGGCCAGGTCAATTTTTTGGCGAACTTACATTGATAGATAATCATCCCAGAACAGCCGACGTTGTAGCTATCGACAAGTCAAAATGCCTCTTGCTGTCGAGCTGGACGTTCAATGGCCTTGTAAAGTCCAATCCAGAGATCGCGCTTGCCATGCTCAAAGAGATGGCGCAGCGATTACGCAAAACGGATGAAGCTCTCGGCGATCTGTGATCCATATAGCGTTTAATTTTTAGCCGTTACATTTCCAAACCTGGCCGTAGATCTTTGCCTCAAAACGACCAGAGAAGACTTGCCGCAATAATGTACACTGACATGGTTGGGTACACTGCGCTGGGGCAGAGAAACGAATCGCTTTCTATCGCTCTGGTCGACGAGCAAAGGAAATTGCTGAGTCCAATTTTCACGAGACACAACGGAAAAGTGATCAAAACAATGGGTGATGGATTCCTTGTAGAATTCTCCAGCGCCTTGGAAGCAGTGAGATGCGCATATGACATTCAGAGAGCGGCAAGGGAATTCAATTATTCTTCACCACAGGAAGGGAAAATACATCTTCGCGTGGGCATCCACCTGGGTGACATTATCGAATCACAGGGCGACATTTCGGGAGATGCAGTAAACGTGGCATCGAGGATTGAATCTTTCGCAGAAGATGGCGGGGTCTGCTTAACACGCCAGGTGTATGATCAAGTACATAACAAGTTCGACCTTCCATTAGCAAATCTTGGCATGAAGCCTCTGAAGAACGTGGGTGGGCTGGTAGAAGTGTACAAGATTGTGATGCCATGGAACGAAGAAAAATCGATCTCGCCGATACCACTCGACAAGAGAAGGATCGCTGTAATACCGTTTGTCAACATCAGCCCGGATCATTCTGACGAGTATTTTGCAGATGGGTTGACTGAGGAGCTCATAACCAAACTTTCGGAAATACGCAGCCTGCGAGTAATCGCAAGGACCTCAGCCATGAGCTACAAGAAGAAGGAAAAAAGCATCCTGGAGATAGGCAGGGAGCTCGGTGTCGGCTCCGTGGTTGAGGGTAGCGTAAGAAAGTCAGGGAACAGGATCAGGGTGACGGTACAACTGCTAGATGCGCAGACCGAAGAGCACCTCTGGTCGTCCAACTATGACAAGGAATTGGATGATATTTTTGCAATCCAGAGTGATATTGCGTCGAAGGTTGCTAGTGCAATTTCAACAGGAATTTTCCCAAAACCTGCGCGGAAAGAAACTGATGATGTTGAGGCATACACAATGTACCTCAAAGCCAGACAGTTATACCACGAGGGTACCGAGTCCAGCCTTAGAGAATCAATAGTGCTCTTTGACCGAGCCATATCTAGGGACCCCAAATTCGCGCTGGCTTACGCAGGCTTGTCTCATGCGTGGGGACGGATAGCATCAAGCGGTTACGAGGATTTTACGATCATAACTTCGAAGGCGGAGCCCGCGGCAATCAAAGCGCTCGAATTTGGCCCAGATATTGCTGAAGCACACGCTGCGATGTGCAATATTGCTGGATTCCTCGACAGATTTGACCAGGCAGTCGCCGAGGCAGAGCAAGCCGTCAAGATCAATCCGAACCTATCGGAAACACACATTTCACTTGGAATCCTTTACTCCACCCTACGCGGTCTTGATGATGCGCTGCAAGAATTCCGAAGAGCGTATGAGATTGATCCTCTATTCTTTGCCACGGGTACCTTCGTCGCGATGATCTCCCGTGTGGTAGGAAAAATGGATTTGTCGCTAGATGTGTTAGAAAGGATGAAAGAAATCAATCCTCGTAATCCGAGGGTGTACGTGAGCCTCACCGAGTGGCATATGGCGAACAGAGATTTCACAAAAGCGCAGGAGATGCTTGACATAGCACGGCAGATAAATTCAAGCGAACCATCATTATTGGTAAACCAGGGATTGCTTTACGCCCAGACTGGAAGGAAGAAAGAAGCCGAAGAAGTGTTGCAAGAGGTGATGGGCAACAACAAGGAAGCCGTTCGACTCTACGGGCAGCTCCACATTCAGGCCGCGCTTGGAAACCTTGATGAAGCGTTCAGCGCACTGATGAGGCAAATTGAAACGCATTCGTGGCCATTTCTAATTAGATTCGACCCCACCTTCAAGGAGCTTCGAAAGGACCCAAGGTTTGGACAATTCTGCTCGAAAATAGGGATTCCGACATAAACCAATACACGTTTTCGGAAAACTATGCAGTCTCTTGAAGATGCGTGGCAAGTCCTATCCTTTGAAGTATGGATAGATATCTCGGGTCAGACCTGACTCCGTCCATTTTGTGATCGAGTACCATGACGAAGATGAATCTGTCGTGCCCCGCGTAAGCTTTCTCCAACCATTCAAACCCCTTGTCGATCTCTCCCAGTTTGAAATGGATTCCTGCAAGCAGGTAAGGGTTGACATGTTCCTCCTTGTATACGCCTTCGAGTTCTCCGACCAGCTTTCGCGCCTCGTCATTGCGTCCAATGTGCGCGTATATCATTGCGTACGTGACCTTACTTTGAGCAGGCGTTGAGAGTTTTGAAAAAGTCTCGGCGGCTTTTAGAGCTTCATCATACATTGAGACTTCTAGGTAATTCAGTATGAGTGTCAGATACACAGAAGGGAAACTTGGGTCCATGTCGACGACTTTCTTGGCCTGCTCAATTGCCTTGTCGTACTCCTTTCGAAAGTGATATTCGCCTGCGAGATTGTCGTTGATTATGAGCGACAGCGGACTGAGCTCCAGTGCTTCATTCAACTGCTTCCATGATTCGGAGAAGCGTTTTTCGTATCGCAAGAGGTGGGTGTACCAGAGACGAGTAACAGCGGAATTTGGGTTGAGCTCGATCGCTTTTTTGAATTCAATTTCTGCTTTGTCAAGATCGTAATCAAACCCCATTGCGACACCTCCCAGTATTGCATGCGGCTCGGCCAATTCGTCGTCCAGAGCGAGAGCCTCAAGCGAATATCGCTTCGCCTCTGGGTAACAGATCTCCGGATCATCATAGTAGTTGGCGCCCATTACGAAGTACGCTTGCGCCAGTCCTGAATAACCCAGCGCGAATGTCGGATCAAGTTTCAGCGATTGATGAAATAAATCAACGGATTTTCTAACAGCTTCAGTCGTCCGCTTGTTGAAGTAGAACAATCCCTTTAGATAGATGTTGTACGCTTCGGGATTCCTTGAAGAGACTTTCTCGATCCTCCGTATTTCAGAATCCACAAGCTTTACCTTGAGCGCCACAGCAACCTTTTCCGCAACCTCGCTCTGAACCGTAAAAACATCATCGAGTTGCTTGTCGTAATTTTGAGCCCACAGATGGCCCTCGTTTCTTGCGTCTATGAGCTGCACCGTGATCCTCACCTTACCACCAGATTTTCTCACGCTACCTTCTATCAGCGTCCCGACACCCAGCTCCATACCGATTTCAGAAATTCTCTTCTGCGCGTTCTTGTACTGCATCGTCGATGTCCTTGCGATCACGGTGAGTCCTGACACTGAAGAAAGCGAGGTGATCAATTCCTCCGTCATTCCTTCAGCAAAATATTCATCATTCACGTCTGGGCTCATGTTCTTCAATGGGAGGACAGCCACTCTGCGCGGGTCAAGCTCGACGCCTTCCTTCGTTTTCACGTCCCAGGGCATCACTATCTTGTAGACATCTATGGATAACTGGACGTTCTTAAGGTTCTTTTGCTCGAGCTTCTCCATCGGAAGGTCGATCTTGTTCCTGACGTGATCGTAGACCTGGCCCGAAATGCACACGCCACCCGGCTCGGCAAGAGGTTCGATCCGCGAGGAGACGTTTACTGCGTCGCCGAGTATGTCTCCCTGATTGTGGACCACGTCGCCGAGGTGGATTCCTATGCGCAGCGCTAGGCGATCCTTTTCCGGGACAGAGGCGTTTTTGTCTTTCATTTCTTGCTGTATGCTAATCGAACAGCGGACTGCCTCAAGGGCGCTAGGGAACTCGATGAGAAAGGCGTCGCCCATAGTCTTGACTTCTTGTCCATCATGCTTCGGTAAAATTGAGCGGAGAATGTTTCGATGCTCTTCCAGGCGCCTAAGCGCTTCCGATTCATTCTTTTGGGCGTACGAGGTGTAGCCTACCATGTCCGTGAACATTATGGCAGCCAACCTGCGTTGCGAAGACAAGATGACTTCCGATTCCTTGCGGGGTTGATAAATCAGTTACGGGGAATCGAGAGTTGACCTGAAAAATACAAAGGCGACTATCAAATTTCTTTCTTGGATGCTTTTGAAAAGCCACGGTATTCTATCGCGCTCATTCACTCTTTGGCTTGATAATTCCTGTTCTTTTGAGCAGAGATTCCCAATCCAGTTTGTAGAGGACAACTCCGAGGACTATGAAGAATACGGATAGGATAATTGAAAATTCTATCGTCGAGAGACCTAAGATGCCCTTTGTGAAGCCTGTTATGTCAAGGATTCCATAGAACTCTAGAAAGATCTCGACCGTGCTCTTCGCAAGTTTTGCGAGCAGCGTGACTCCCAGCATGGGAGGAAGATTAGCCCTGTTTGCACCGGCGCCGATGTAGATGTAGTCATCCAGAGGTAGGGCCGGAATAAAAGCGGTAACGAAAAGCGCGACGAAGAACGACCGCTTGTTGAGCCACTCATGAAACAGCTTGATGTTCTTGTTCTTCGTGAGATTCCGCCGGAATCCGAGCGCACCAGAATAGAGGACTACCTTTGCAACCGTCGCGCCGATTCCAGTAACTAGGACAATTATCACGAAATTCTCTACAGTAAAACCAGCAGAGATCAACTCGGTTGTTGCGATCAGGGTGTAGGAGGCTCCGAAGAAAGGTGTCGCGTTTGTGACGAAAGAAATCGCGAAGAGCGTCAAGAGAATGAGCAAGCTGACTAGCAAGAATATCTCTTCGAATCAGATTAGCTAAAGGATAACCAACTTAAAGAACTGTATGGAATTCAAACATTCCTGAGATTGATTCTCAATTTCTTCGGTCATTCAGTTTCTGATGTGTCATTGGCTACCAAGTTTCTATCTTCAGGCCCGGAACCGTTTCGAAATGTGTTGCATTACGAGTGGCCAACGGCTCCCCAAACTCCAACGCGATACAAGCAATTATCAGATCAAAGTCTCCGATTGGATTTAGATATGGAACAACAACATATTGGGGTGTGCAACTCGCTAGCAATTGATTCAAACCTGAAATATGGTCGTAGTCAAAATGAGAAATGATGAGCAGATTTATGATACGAGAGTTTCGAGCATTAACAAATTTTGAAACGACTGACTGGAGGTTCGCTGATGTCGTTTGGTAACTCCCGCAGTCGTACACGAAACAAAAATCATTGAGCAGTCCGGAGTAAAAGAGACCTTGTCCTACATTGTGAAAGGAAAACTCCAGACTGATTGGTGTTTGAATAGGAGTACTATTCGAAATAATGAATCGCGGGTCACTTCGAGACTGCTCGGGATGATACCTAACCAATTACATCTACCAGGGAGCTCTCCCTGTCTGCAACGCAACTTGATTGTATCTCTTTACAGTATTGTAAGCGTCGTACGCCTGCCAGAGCCAGCCGGCAAACATGATCAGTCCAACATACCCGATCAAGATCACAGTAAGCAAGAGACTGACCCAGAACAGCCCGGTGAAGATCAAACCCGCCACGAGAAGCAAGACTCCCCTTCCAAACTTGCCCGCATACATGTGCCCCACTTCCCACAATCCAAAGAAACTGAGGATGATCGCCAGAACAACAGCCACGCACTCGCTCTTCTGAGGTAACATGGTCACTGTTCCCACCGGATAAACTGGTGGAGCAGCAACTTGAGAAAGACTCGCGCCGCATGATGGACAGAAAGCCGAGCTCGACAGAACTTCTTTTGCCGCAACTGGGGCAGAAAGGCATGGATCTATAATTTGCGCAGATCTATTTCAGGGCTTGCCTTTTCTAGTTACGGGATTTTCCAAGTGATCTAAAATGCAAGAGCTAAACAAACCAACATGGGCTGATTTTATCAGATCCGTTACAAACTGCTCAACATGCAAGAACTATCCAAAAACAAAGATGGGGAGCAAACCTTGGAACGGAGCAGATCTCAAAGAACCACAAAGATCACGGAATGGATTATTGTTCATCTCCGAGGCTCCGCCCGGAGGAGATTCAGGATCATACTTTCTGAACAGCATAAAGAACGATGGCTTGCGTGCGAGACTATTTCACGCGCTGTCACTAGCAAACAACGCGCCAAAGTTCCAAAGCATCAATGAATTTCTTGGAGAAGGTTGCTACCTCTTACCTTCATTCAGTTATCCATGTTCAAAGGAAACAGGCGGCAACACAAATCCAACTCTTGGTATGGCAATACACTCCGCAGAGACTCATCTCACAATCGCGATTGGGTGTCTCAAACCAAAGATCGTTGTACTTTTGGGATCAAGAGCTCTTGCCGCTGGGATTGCAATGAATCTAGTCGAACGAAGAGGCACGCCATATTCTGTGAGGAGATACAGGCATCTCACTCCTTATTCATCGCAAAATGCAGAGTACGGAAAAATTTCAACTTTCGTGACTTACTGGCCGATCGAAAGGATAGGCAAAGACGAGTACGATAATTGGCTCGTTCCGACGCTTGATGCAGCTTTTTCAAAATTCAAGACTTGATCAATCCAGCAAGCCGCCTAGTTTGCACTAGGATTTCGCGACTGAAGGAAACTTGAAAAATTCAAGAGCAGTCTTTTTCGCAATCGGCTCAAAATCTCTTGTATCCAGGGTGAGTAAGCGCACGGATCCCTTTATGGCAACCGCAGCAATCATCGTGTCGGTCCTTCGCACGGGTGTGCCGCTCTTCTCCATGTCATATTCAATTTCCGCGGAAAGCAACGCAGCGTCCCTGGAGTAATCGATTATCGGGAGCTGAAGGAGCTCCTTCACAGGCTTGTCATATTTTTTCAGGCCGTACAGAATCTCATGAAGGTTTATTGAGGTCGTGCAGATGGATTCTCCGCTCGCGATTACGGCCGAGTACAGTTCTTCGCCTATCTTTGATCGCTTTTCAAGGATTTCCACAAGCACATTCGTGTCTAGGAGGATCATGCGCGGCGCTCTTCCCTTCGGCGATCTACTTCAGCCAACAGTTTTCTTTTTTCATCTCTACCAAGTTCTATCCTTCCCCTAAGTGCTTTCAAAATCTCAGCTGGTGATCGGTCTTCTACCAGCCGCTCGAAAAGCTCGCTGAAGCTCTCGTCCTTTCCCTTGACCGCGACGAGTTTCGTGTACACTTCATCTCTTATTGTCAGTGTCTTGGTCATGTACCTGTCGGTTCAATTGTGTTTATGTTTATATTTAAACATAGGGCATGTACACCATCGGAACACGAGTGATAAAACTAAGAGGCGCTCTATCAAGAGTCTCACTATGAAAGCAAAATCTTCATCATGATTTGATGACGAAAATTTTCGCATCTTGAGTTATATCAAAGAAATTATGATCATAACTTAATCAGAACTTTGGCAGAAACATCTCTCGACAAGGAAGCTCTTTTCAAGCGTGTCTACACGTGGGTCAGCCAGAACACGCAGGAAACAAGGCTCTCAACGGGTTTCAAGTACCACTGGCCGGAAGCAGCAAAGAGACTCCTGACGGCTCTCGAACTCTCCAACGGATCAATCATAGCTCTAGTAGGATTATCCGGAGTTGGAAAGAGCTCCGCCCAGAGCCAGATCGCAAGAAAGCTCAAGGAGAAAGGACTCAGAGCAGTCCACTTCAAGTGGCCGGGATACTTTGAAGCAAACTTTGATCGCATTCTTCAATTGCTGAACGAACAGGGTATAACCAAATCAAACGAGGAACTCATACCAGAGATAGCAGAGCGCGCCCTTAGCACCAGAAACCCAAGTGTGCTAAGATCCGAGCTGAAAGAGCTCCTGCCAGAGAAATACTCGAAAGGATTGACTCCAAGTGAATTATTAATCTCGCTAAAGAATGACCCGCCAAAAGATCAAGATGCACTGGCGCTTGCAAGAAGGCTCCTGGGTCAGCATGAATCGAGGATCTGGGAGAAGGAGCTAGTAATCCACCTCTTCTCGCAGTGCCATTCGATCCTCCTGGATCTGAGAGACTTTGGCATGAAGGACGTCAGAGCCATGAACACAGACCTCGCAGAAATTCAATACATATGGCAGAGGATCAACGAGCATCTGCAGCACGAAACAAGGGCTCCCAACTTTGTCTTTGTCCTCCAGAAGGAGCTCGCATTCTCTGAGCAGGCGTTGGCGGCAAACTACTTTCTCGGCAAGGCGAGGATTTTCGAGATAACTCCATTTACACCGGACAATTTGGTCGGTGCCTACAAAACGGAGTTTGAAAGCTCGTACCCCTTTGAAGGAGCAGGTTTGCGACGCGCCGCGTGGCTTTCCCGCGGAGTATTCCGAAGGTTTCTAAAGTACTTGCAATTATGCCTCGAACTCCACATCGAGCAGGCCGGGACGCTGGCGAATGAAAACACGATCAGCGCAGAAACAGTCGAAAAAGCTCCCTCGGAAGAAGAGATGGGCAAGGACTGGGAGATCGAGCTCCGACAGATCTTTCCAAAGGGAGATGGTTGGAAGAACGCGGCAAAGGTGCTGAACATCGTAATCCTAGCTCAGGGCCCCTTCCCGCAAAGCGAACTCTACCAGTTCGTACAGTGGCTGGACAAGGGGGAGGTCTCGAGGATGGTGTCAAAACTCGAGGAGTACGGCTACCTCCGCAGAGAGATGCGCGATCGCAAGAAATACATCGAAATGAACATCTAGACATCATATCTGGAACAAGAATTCCGTGAAACCAGAAGGTCAGGGAGTTCTGAATCACCCTTATAATTCAAGAGAGGATATTCAAAAGCCGAATATGAATCAGCCGAAAAGAACCCAATCACGGGTTTGATTCCGCAGGTAAGTCTTAAGTAAGTCTATAGTCTTACAATCCGCATCATGACAGCATCGGAGACCACGCTCTCCTCGAAAGGCCAGGTAGTCTTGCCAAAGGATCTTCGGGCAAAACTCGGTATAAAAAAAGGAGATAAGTTAAGGGTAGAAGTCGATGAAAAGACCAAGACCATAGTGATGCGCCCTCAAATCGAGCCACCCGAGGAAATTTTCGTTCACGCGGGAACAAAACTGACCAGTTCTATTCTCAGGGAATCAGACGAGCTGGACGAAGCTAAAATTAAGAGACTATTGAAGGCAATAGGCGCCAAACAAATCTCGAAATGAGTGAAATTGGCCGGTTCATCTATTTCGATTGATACTAGCGTGCTGGTTGAATACATAGACGACGACGGAAGCTTTCATTCGGAAGCAAGGGCGGTTTTGGAGAGCGTGACCTCTGGTAGACTATCAGGCCTCGTGCCGCATGTTGTTTTCGCAGAGCTTTTCTACGTTGCGACTAGGTTGTACGAGCAGCTCGAAAAGAAGAAGAATGACTTGTCTCCTGAGGCAAAATCGGAGCGGCTGGTCAGATGGCTATTCAATTCACCGAATATTACAATGCCAGAAAATGCTCTTGAACTTGCTCTAAGGGCCGGGAGGTTCAAGAAACGATTTGCGCTCGCTCTGCCAGATTCATACGTTCTTGGTTGCGCACAACTTAACGGGTGCAAAGCCATCTTCAAGAGTGCGGAGGCAGAAATGGAACGAGGAAACAAATTGGAAAGGCTAAAGAAAGAAGAGAAAGTTGAATTGATTTTTCTCGAAGATTATAGCTAAGTATTTCACTATAGAATGGCAATAACAACTTGGGTCCCACATCATCAAAAGTAACCATCTTTGTAATTCAGTACATTATCAAACAGACGGAAAAACCAAGGGAAAACTTTGAGTAGAACTGATAGTCAAAAGGACATCAAGGAAAGCGATGAACCACTGAAGAAGATGCAGCTCTTCAAGGCAGCCCCGAAATCACTGATGTATCAAACATTCGAAAAGATTCTCGAATATCTTGAAAGTCACAATCAAATCGCATACGACAGGCAAAGAAGAATCATCTGAAGATATTTGGAGTCCCGACAGCAGCTATCTAGATACTAGCTTTTGCTAGTTCTGTCTATTTTGTTTACAGCTAGTAGCAGTCCGTACAAGATTGCCTCCGGTCTGGGCGGACATCCAGGAACGTATACGTCGACCGGAATGACTTTGGCCACACCTCCAAGTGTAGTATACGTATCTCCAAAGATTCCTCCACTGCATCCGCAAGCTCCAACTGCGACAACTATTTTTGGGTCAGGTGTAGCTTCATAGGTTCTCTTTAGTGCGATTTCCATGTTTCTCGAGACAGGTCCAGTGACAAGGAGCACGTCAGCGTGTCGTGGTGAAGATACAAAATGAATGCCGTATTGCTCGATGTCGTAGATCGGGTTGTTGAGCGCGTTGATCTCAACTTCACACCCATTGCACGAACCAGCATCGACCTCACGTACTTCAAGCGACCTTCCAAGTGTCTTGGATATCTTGTCCCTAAGTTCACTGCTGATTGCTTGATGTGATGCAGCCTTTTCGACATCAGGCGGCACAATCTCGAAATTCCATTGCTCTACGAGATCAGCTCTTTCCCTGACTGGTAGCGCAAAATTTGACTTTACTTCAAATGAATCAGGAGCAGCGTCTCTGCACCTGCCGCACAAAATGCACTTACCCATGTC